>ERZ773180.757-NODE-757-length-18113-cov-2.851700_pt1 | contig 18113 bp, 15 predicted proteins | sample MGYA00511080_ERZ773180 | MGnify/ENA primary metagenome ERZ773180 (study PRJEB29015, sample SAMEA2738175) | human oral metagenome | biome: human oral; feature: human-associated habitat; material: saliva | place: China | collected 2178 ...
GCATTACAGAGAGAATCTTAACAAATGATATAAAAAATGCTATAATAAAATAAATTTATTTTCTCTGCGACTTCCATAAAAGCTGAGATATTAAACTTTGAAGGAAGTAATGCCGGTGGAAAGCTTATAGATTCCTTGTAATTTTTAAATGCCGTTGATATCATCCAAAAAAACGGAAAAGCAAAAAATACGAGCATAAACAACTTAAAGCATAGTGATATTGTCAAGCACAGGATTTTTTTTACTTTTAATCTGTAATTATTATTTTTAGCCATAGTATGTCCTGCCTTATTGATAGTAAACTTTTTTAGCAAGCAGCTTAAAGTAAAAATAAGTAAGTATCATCATAATTAATAAAAGAATAGATGCCGCCGCTGAAGCGTAGCCTATCTTTGCATTAAGTTCAAAGGCATATCTGTAAATATATGTTACAATTACATCCGTTGCGTTTCCCGGTCCCGCATTTGTCATGATTTTTACTATGTCAAAAACCTTATAGGAACTGATTGTAATAGTAATCAGCAAAAAGAATATCTGCGGCGATATCATAGGAAGTATTATGTAAAAAAAATTTATTATAAAATTACTGTTCTCAAGCCTGGCAGCATCCAAAACATCTCTCGGAATTGATTTTATTGAATACAAAGCAATAATAAGGTAGTATCCGAGGCTTTTCCACACTGCGACTGTTGCAACACAAAATATAGCCATTTCAGAGCTGTTAAGCCACTTAAGGTGAGGCAGTTTAAAAATCCCCAGTAAGGCATTAAAAATTCCCGAGTCAAAATCATACATCCATGACCATATATAGGCACAGGATACTGTAGATATCAAATAGGGTGTAAACATACTTCTTTGCAGTAATCGGTTTAATAAGTTGTCCTTTTGCAGCCACATTGCAAGCAGTACAGCCAGAGCCAAAGAAAAGAATACCACTGTTGTTGCAAATACTGCAGTATTTTTTAATGCCTGACAAAAGTCCTTTTTAACAAAAAACAAGGTGTAGTAATTTTGTAATCCTACAAACTGCTTGCTTCCGATAAGGTTATAATTAAAAAAACTCAGATACAGCAAATTAATAAGAGGATATAAAGTAAATATTAAGAGCAAACAGACAGCCGGAAGTACAAACAAATAAGCCGCTATGCTATTTTGTTTTTTTAACCTTACCTTTTTATTCATAGTTACGCTGATCCTTTTTATCCATTCTTTTAGCCAAATACTTTGCCACTCCGTCATCTAAATTGCTTTCTATTATCTTTGTTGCAATCTTTTTTAACTTGGGGCAGGCATTAAAGACCGCTATCTTCTCATCACATATATCAAACATGGGAATATCATTGACCCCGTTGCCAAAACAGATCCATTTATCAAATCGGTACTTTGATTTCATCCAGCTTAGAGCTTCACTTTTTGATACTTTCGCATTAAATACCTCCATGTACCACTGATTTTTAGTATATATATCTTTATAATAATCCACATATAAATTTTTATCAGACTTTAATTCCCTATATAAAGCCTCCATTTCCAAAGGGGAGCAGGACTGATAAAGTGCATACAGCAGAGATTTGTTTTTTAATTCCTTTTCATTACAGGCAAATTCAATATTGACATATATGTCATTTTTTTCCAGGTATGAAAAATCAATTAATTTATCCCAAACAGCTTTATCTTCTCTTGAAAAAATTACCGATAAGCCGTTTTTTTCTTCAGTTATAAATAAATAATTTTTAGGATAGCAGCTTTTTGCTCTTATAATTTGATCAACGGAAGCTTCTAAAATAGGATAACTTTTAATGACCTTTTTATTCTCAGCATCATATATTAAACCTCCGTTTAATAAGATAATAGGATATGATAAAGGTATTCCGTCTAAAATATACAAGGCTGAAAGCGGAGTTCTGGCAGATGCAACTGTAAAACATAAGCCTCTTTCTATTAAATTTTGTAAAATCCCTTTTGAGTACTCTGATACCCTAGCCTCAGCATTTAACAATGTTTCATCCAAATCGGATATGAATATTTCCACCACACTGTCCTCTTTATTTATTAAACAATATTGTAATTCATTTTAATCCTTTTAAGGATTAATGGTTACTTTTTATAGTTTATTTGTTATTTTAGAATTTTATTATATGATTTTGTCAGTTATTTGTAAAGCTGCTTTTAACAAATTAATAAGGTGGCAAAAGTTTTATACAAAAAAAGCCCAATCTTTTTTGCAGTAAATTCCAAATAAGATTAGACTCCTTTTGCTTTAACTTCTAAAATTTTACTCTCCTACAAAGCCTGCCAAATGCTCTCTGTAAACTCTACCCACCGGCAGTCCCATTACATTATAGTAATCTCCTTCTATCCCCACTATATATCTTGAAAAAAGCCCCTGTATAGCATAGGCTCCTGCCTTATCGTAGGCTTCATCACCCGATAAATAAAATTCAATATCTTCTTTTGAAAGTTCTGCCACCTTTACCGCAGTTTCCTCAACAAAACTTTTATGTGTTTTTGATCTGCTGTTAAATACACATACAGCAGTATATACCTTGTGTTTTTTACCTGAGATCTTCTCAAGCATAAGTCTTGCATCTTCTTTGTCCTTTGGCTTGCCAAGTATGGTGTCTTCCAGAGCCACTATGGTATCGGCAGCTATTATAATATGATCTTCTTCGTATTTAAGTGCCGCCTTTTCTTCTATATCAAGTGCCTTTTGCATGGCTTGTTTTTCGCAGGCTTTTACAGGGTCGGTGCTGTCTATATCAGTCTCCTTGTCCGATACCATTACATCAAACTTAACACCTATTTGTGTAAGTAATTCCTTCCTCCTCGGTGAAGCCGAGGCAAGAATTATCTTAATATTATTCATATATAAATCCTTTCAGCTATAGTAGGCTACTACCCACTGCCGCATGACAGTGGGTAGTTTTTGTAAAACCTATTATATACAAAAATATTTTTTAATCTTTAGAACTCACTGCCGCATGACAGAGAGCAGTTTGCATTAAACCTATAACACTAAGTCTCAATTTACTGTCAAGACTCACTGTAAAATGACAGCAAGTAGTTTACATAAACTAACTATACCCAATCTGGTGCTGGAGAAAATGTATCTAACTGTAACATGACAGCAAGTAGTTTACATAAAACCTATGATACTCGACCTATATTGACCGCTTATAACTCAATGCCCTTTGACAGCAAGTACTTTATATAAAGTGCCTACTGCTCTTTTTTATCTTCTACTTCTTTTGTATCTTTATTCTCACTCTCCAGCTCTTTTTTCATAGCATCCAGAATCTCGGATACTCCGGAAATATTTACATTCTTATTGACCTTGGCATCGTAGCTTTCCGCTCTTACTATCTCCGCAAGGTCTATTCCGGTAGCTTCCTTTACGGACTCGAAAGTTTTCTTCATCATAAGAGGTACATTGTCCGCAACGCTTGAAATACCGCTGCTGTCCACTCCTCCGCCGACAATAGTGATCTTATCGATCTGTTTTAGAGGCTCGGCAACCTTACCTGCGATCTCAGGAAGTACCTTTATGATCATCTCAACCATAGCGGCACGGTTGTACTTATTGTAAGCCTCCGCCTTCTTTTCCATAGCCTCGGCTTCCGCAAGTCCCCTTGCCTTTGCCGCCTCCGCTTCCGCCTTTCCACGCAGTGCTATACCGTTAGCTTCCGCCTCGTACTTTGCCCTTATACCCGCTGCTTCCTGCTCTGCCGCATAGCGTGTAGCCTCCGCCTCTCTTTGTCTCCTGATAAGATCTGCTGAGGCTCTTTGCTCTGTAGCATACTTTTCAGCATCCGCCTGTTTGTTGACCTCGGCTTCAAGCTGTCTTTGCCTTACGGAGATCTCCTTTTCCTTAAGCTCAGACTCTCTTTCCGCCTTAGCTATCTGTGCATTGACCGTCTCTGTCTGTATTCTTTTTTCCTGTTGCTGTTTTTGTATCTCATAAGCCGCATCAGCCTCTGCCTTTGCGGTATCGGTCTGAACTTTCAGTTCCGCTTTCTTTATCTCAAGGTCTGTAAGTCTTTGTGCGATCTCGGTCTCTGCTGCCACTCTTGCCGCATTGGCTTCCTTTTTAGCTGCCGCATCCGCTATCTGCACGTCTCTTTCCGCCTGTGCCTTTGCAATAGAAGCACTCTTTTGAATCTGTGACATATTGTCCTGACCCAGTGCCACTATCAAGTCCTTTTCATCCTTTATCTTTTGAATATTGCAGGAAATGATCTCGATACCCAGTGCCGCCATATCATTTTGTGCTTTTTCCTGTACCTGATCACCGAATGCCTTTCTGTTGGTACAAAGGTCTTGCAGTTTTACCGTACCTATGATCTCACGCATATTTCCCTGTAAGGAGTCGGTAAGAGCTGTCACTATCTGCTCCTCCCTCATATTCAGGAAGTTCTTTTGCGCAAGCGCTATTCCGTCAGGGTCGGTTTTTATTCTAACCTTGGCTATAGCATCTATATCAACTCCTATATAGTCGTTGGTCGGAATATATCCGTTGGTCTTAATGTCTACGGATATCTGCTTGATCGTAAGCATGTCGACTCTTTCCAAAAAAGGAATCCTTACTCCTGCCTGACCGATAAGAACTCTGGGTTTTCTGTATCCCGAGATAATAATTGCCTTATCGGGCGGAGACTTGATATAACCAAGCATAATTATAATCAGAACAAATATAACGATTGCTACAATTAAAACTATTGTTGCAACTTCCATAAAATAACTCCTTTCTATGTAAATATTATTTTTAGGCATATGCCATTGTTGCCAACTTGCGGTAATGCTTTATTTACAGATATTCTATTAAAAAACAAGGTATTATGCAGTTTAAAGTTTTAAGATGCAGCATAATTATTACAAAAACTTTGCCAAAGCCCTATCACTCAGCCAAGCCATGTATTTATCACTGTCTATCATAAGTTCAATTTTTTCTTCGCTTTCAACAAGGAAGGCTTTAAGTTTTAATGTATCCTCTTCCCATGCCACAAACTCCAACTCTTCATATACATCATAATCACCGTCTAAACAAGAAATTATATCAACAAATACCGGCGTTTGGCTCATAGGGTCTGTAAAGTCAAAAAGCTGTACGCTGTAAGGCCAAGCCCAGTAGCATCCCTCAACTGCCAATATATTATTTAGAGGATTATAATGAATATCTGTCCAGATAAAAGTCTCTCCCGTATCAAGCGAGTACTCCGGGAAAAATTGCATAATGCATCTTTTTTCAATATCAAATACACTATAGCCGTACAGATCCTGTCTAAAAACCAAATATTCTCTACTATCTTTGTGTATTATCAGGCTATAAAACTGTGCATCATCATTAATACAATACCACTCTTTTATAAACTCCTCTCCTTTAAAGAAAAAACACCTGCTTCCTCGCCTGTTATACTCTCCTATCTTAGCCGAGTACTTTTCTATACTTATATTGTAGTTATCAGAAAGTTGCAACTGCTCTTTATTACTTAAATTTTCCATATTAAATAAGGGCAGAAACTCCTCTTGATATTTTTTATACTTTATGGTGGCTGCTGCATTTGCCATAAAACCTCCTATAGTCTTATCTGTGAATCATCTTCAAAATAAGTACAGCAAAAACACCGGATATTTTTTGATATATAAAATACCGGAAAAGAAGCAAGCTGTTTGTTGTATTTATTGAAGAAATGACTAACCTGCTTAGGTTATTTACATATTATCCTGAAATGCACAAAGTATGTCGTGATTCACTTCCTTATAAAATCCTCTCCTAAGCTCTTTGTAAGATGAGGGGTATTTACTTAAAAGCACCATCAGCTTGGTTACTGCCGCCTCCAAAGTCATATCATAGGCTTCTATAAGTTGAAAATCCTTTTTTACCTTCTGCCCCACCTTATAGATTTCCATATTGGAGCCTTCATTTACCACCTGTGTAGCCATTACAAGAAACTTTCCGCTCTTTTCCCACCTTTCCATCTCCTTATAAAAGGTATCAAGGAGCTTGTCCGGTATACCGCCCACTCCGAAGCTTTCTATAACAATACAGTCATAGTTTTCAAAAAGATAGGATAGAAGCTGCGCCCTTGCCCCCGGAATCAGCTTAAGCACACAGACCGAATTGCTTAAGCTCTCCTGAAAACGCACCGGCTCTCTTATAGGAAGGTAAGGGATGTAACGTATGATCCTTGAGTCTTGGATCCTTGCAAGCACCGGAAAATTCACACTGTGAAAAGCATTAAAGGATCTTGCCCTCATCTTCTTGGCTCTGGTTCCCGCTATTACATTGCCGTCAAATACCAAAACCACATTTTCGGAGTAATCATCACAGGCATAGATTATGCTGTCCCTTAAATTCACCTTTGCATCAGTTCCGTCAGTATCAATGGGCTGCTGAGAACCGGTAATTACTATCGGTTTTCTTGAGTTTTGTACCATATAACTTAGTGCTGCCGAAGTATAAGCCATGGTATCGGTTCCGTGCAGCACCACAAATCCCTCGTATTTATCGTAGTTTTCCTTGATTGCAAGTACAAGCTTTGTCCAGACTTCAGGCTCCATGTTGGTAGAGTCTATGTTACACAGCTGCAAAACATCCATTTCGCATATCTTTGCCATATCCGGTACATATTCGAGTATTTCCTGAGCTTCCATACCGGGAGTAAGTCCTCCTCCCAGCTGCTTGGATGCAATCGTTCCGCCGGTACCGATCAATAATATTTTCTTCATAAAATTCTCTCTTTTTTGATCAAAAGGTCTTTCTATAGTTTTTATGCACAACACGATATTTTTATATCTATTTTAAAAAGAATCGATCACCATGACAATATATTAAAATATTTTCATATCGGCAATCGATCGTTTTATTTTATATTATACAGCTATTTTCCCGGTCTATAAAGAACTATTTTATGAATTTTATATTCTTATAAATGTATTTTATCTGTTAAACATATAAGATTTTTATTGTTTTTTTATATATTATCATGTATTAAATGCATTTTAAAAGCGATTTTCACAGAATTAAGTTAACTTACAAAGAATAATAGCTATTTATTAATGTGTATGTTAGACTTATGTTATATTTTGTTATATTAAGAAGGAGGACGAATATGAAAAATCGTTTATTACCATTTGTTGTAGGTGCGGCATTTGCACTTTGTGTAGGGTGCGGACAATCTCAAACTGCAGAAACTACAGCAGCAAGTGATTCGGCAGCAACTGAGCAGGCAGCAACTGAACAGGCGACAACTGAGCAGGCGGCAAGTGAACAAACAACAAGTGATGTTGTATTTAAAATCGGGGCTATACCTGATTATGACCAGTCACTGATGGAGGAAAGCTTAGATGACTTTGCCACCTACCTCAGCTCTAAAACAGGACTGAAAGTTGAGTATGTACCTACTGTAGACTACGCTTCACTTGTCACCGCATTCGAGCGTGGAGATATTCAGATGGCTTGGTTTGGCGGTTTAACTGCCGTTCAGGCACTTGATAAGGTACCTGAAGCAGAAGTTTTTGCCCAAAGACCGGCAGATGCCAAGTTTAAGTCCGTATTTATCGAGCAAAAAGGCTTAGGATTAAAGGAGCTTACAGACTTAAAGGGTAAGACATTTACATTCGGATCAGAAAGCTCCACATCAGGACACTTGATGCCAAGATACTTCTTAAAAGAGGCAGGTATCGATCCGGAAAAAGATTTTGACGGTCAGCCTAATTACTCAGGTTCTCACGACAAGACATATAAGCTTGTAGAAGCAGGCTCTTATCAGACAGGTGCGGTGAATATGCAGTATTGGGATAAGGCAGTTGCCGAGGGAAAAGTCGATACAACTAAGGTAGAGGAATTTTACAGAACACCTGAGTTCTTTGACTACAACTGGACTCTCAATAAGGATATTGATAAAAAGTACGGTGACGGAACAGCTCAGAAGGTAAAGGATGTTGTCTTGTCAATGAAGGCAGGAGATTCCAAGGTAATGGATCTATTGTCAACAGATTCCTTTATAGAGAGTAATAATGATAATTACGCAAAAATCAAGGAAGTTGCACAGGAACTTAAAATGGTGAGATAATATGGAAAAAGAAATGGCTTTAGATATTCAAAATCTCTCAAAAACATTTGACGATGGTGCAGATATTCTAAATGACATTACATTTTCCGTAAAGAAAAATGAATTGGTGGCTTTGATCGGACCTTCGGGTGCGGGAAAATCCACCATTTTAAATGTCATTACCAAGGTTATCAATAAGACCGACGGAAAAATATTTGTTGAAGGAAGAGAAATAAGCGAGTACAACAATATGAAGGAATATGCAAAATGTGTGGGTATGATCCGACAACACTTTGATCTTGTCCCCTCTCTTTCAGTACTCAATAATGTCTTGATAGGTCGTTTTAATACCTGGAATTTTGGGGATTCTCTTATAAACCTAATTAAAACAAAAGATAAGGACATCGCTATGCATGCTCTGTCCAGGGTAGGTATCGAGAGCAAGGCATACGAAAAAGTAGCGAAGCTTTCAGGTGGAGAGCAGCAAAGAGTCGCCATTGCTCGTGTGCTGGTACAAAATCCGAAGATCTTAATTGCAGATGAGCCGGTCTCCTCTCTTGATCCGGAGCGTGCAGACGAGGTGCTCAGGCTTTTGACAAGCATAGCAAAGGAAAGCGGAAATTGTCTTATTGCCAGTATGCACTATGTGGAACTGGTAAAGAAGTATTTTACTCGTGTTATCGGCATCAGAGACGGTAAGATCATCATTGATTCACCTGTTAATGATGTGGATGATGAACAATTAAATCAATTGTATAAAATTCGAGGTGCGGAAGATGAAGAGAATAGATCATAGGGGTATACTGAGCATTATCCTTGTTGCTGTTTTTCTGCTTTCACTTTTCGGTATTGATTGGCACGACGGTATATGGCACAGCGGCGGTATTTCGGTTTTAAATCAGATCGCTCATTCTATAGTTCACCCAGACTTATCGGTCGATATCTTAAAAAAAGGATTCTCCAATATGATGATCACCTTTTCTTATGCACTGATCTCGATCTCAATTGCATCAATATTCGGTATGATACTGGGTATACTTGCAAGCGGTCTTATCTTTAAAAATCAGACTGTTGCTGTGGTCGTGCGAGGTATACTCGGCTTTTTACGTGCTGTTCACGAGCTGGTGTGGGCATGGATCTTTGTAGCCGCTGTTGGACTCAATCCCATAGGAGCTCTTCTTGCACTTGCTATTCCCTACGCAGGAGCACTGGGAAAGGTCTATGCCGATCTGCTGTGTGAAGTTGATCAAAAAATAATAGAAAATATGCGTATAGCCGGTGCAAGTCGCTTACAGTGTATGATCTACGGATATTTTCCTGAAGCTTTCAAGGAAATGCTCAGTTATACACTCTACCGTCTTGAGTGCGCAATACGAAGTTCTTCCGTGCTAAGCTTTGTAGGACTCGGGGGATTGGGCTTTCAGATCAATCTTGCCTTACAGGATCTGAACTATTCACGACTCTGGATCTACGTGTATTTCCTGATTTTACTTGTTCTGGTCATTGATATTTGGGGAAGCGGTTTCAGAAGAAATTTAGAAAATAAAAATACAAAGTTTACAAAGTGTTCCCTTTGGGCTTTAATGTCTCTTTTTATATTCGCCTGGTGGTATGTGATCGTTATAGATAAAGCGGACTTTTTTGAACTTTTTAACATGAAAAATGCCGGGTACTTTAATAACTTTATTTTGGGACTTATGGGTGTCGGAGAGGACAAGGCGGCATTCTTAGATCCCACACTGATACTCGAGACCGTAAAAATGACTTGGCAGACCGTACTGATGAGTATTCTTGCCATCGGGATAGCATTTGCTGTTGTCCTTATCACTATGATACCGGCAGCAAAAAATATTAAAGATGGCAGTATCATGGGAAAAAAGTCGGTATTTTTATCTGGTCTGTATTACATCGTACGCTTTTTGTACCTTGTAACCAGGGCATTACCGGAACTACTGTGGGCAATGATCTTTGTATTTATTTTTAAACCCGGAATAGTCCCCGGGGCAATGGCACTAGGTGTACATAATATCGGCGTACTCGGAAAACTGTGCTGTGAAGTTATCGAAGAGATGGATATAAGACCGATAAATAATATAGCTCTCACAGGTGCCGGAGGCGGACAGATATTAATATATGGCGTTTTACCCGAGGTTTTGACTAAGGTGATCAACTATATGCTTTACAGGTGGGAGGTGATCATCAGAACTACCATCGTTGTCGGATTTGTAGGTGCCGGCGGTCTGGGTATGGCATTTAAGCTTGCTATGAGCTTCTTCCATTACTCACAGATAACGCTTTATATGATAGCTTACCTAATCATAGTCTATATCGCAGATTTTATTTCATACCGAACCAAGGAATGGATAAAATAATATATAGCATAGAAAAAGCCGACATACCGCAACTACTTTTGTTGTTTCAGTATGTCGGCTTGCCAAGTAATATCCGTTTCAAATTTTTAGGGTCAATTTTTCATTCCCACATCCCACAATATTATGTATATATCCGTCTTGACTATGAAAAACTTAATGATACATCGCAAGTTCCACGCTATCCATATACTGCCCTATAGACATATTGAATTTTTGGTAATCTGCCTCTAAAAACTCATCTGTAGCACAGGCAACCGCTACATCTACTTTTTGAAGTTGATTAAAAAATGTAAGCATAAGCGGAACTTCTATGATCTTAGATAATCCTCTGATTATAATACTTCCTGCTTCTTCGAGCTGTAATATCTCGTCTTTTGAGGAAATATTTACCCTCTTATCATCAACTAAAACCTCTACATTATCATAATAATCATATGTAGCACTGACTGCATTACATATTTCCCTCCAGCCTATGCCATAAGTTAACTTGAAAGTTGATAAAAGCCATCCGTTTTCTTTTCTCACACCTAATAATAACATCTTAATCTCCCTCTTCATCACTATTTATTAAGACCCATTATATCACTTTAGTGAGTAGAAGTTTCTTTCAATTACATTTATATAATTATAACTTATTTTTATATATGCGTATAACTGCCTGTATAAACTTTTATTTCATCTTTATTTATACCGTTTTGCTACACAGAAGTTTCTTTTAACCGCATCTATCTGCTTACAACTTACTTTTCATATATGCATATAACTGCTTGTGTAAATTGTTCATTTCATCTTTTGCCTTCATAGAGTGTCGGTACATAAACTTATAAGCAAAAGAACTTCTGAATATAAATGCTATCACCGTTGCGAGAAGCCAAGTCGGTGCATATAAAAATATATTAAACTTTCTTGGCAGTACTCTACCATGCCAAAGCTTTATAAAATTAAAATTTCGTTTTAATCGTTTTGCAGTCTTAAGCATGAGCTTATGCTCATAACCTGCCCTTTTTGGATACTTTCCCTCTTAGATTCTCACTCCATTTCTACCTGTCCAAATATGCCTTCCTAAGCAAAAACTTAGACAGCATCCTCTTATAATGCCCCAAGTCAAGATACTCATACATTCCCGCCTTTCTTGCCCTCTTATAAAGCTTTAAGATAAGCCTCCTATAATAAAGATAAAACTTATGTCTGCTTATATTCTCCGGCTCCACTACCAAATGCAAAAAATCCCAATTCTCTATTTTTTTGGTAATCAGCTTATCCTTATATTCCTCGTACAAAGGGGTTCCCGGTATGGGGGTAAAGATGGAAATAGTTACATGAATAAGCTTATGCTTTACTATCCAATCATACAGGTCATCAAAATCTTTTTTAGTGGCTGAAAGCCCTACTATCATAAGACCTATGCACTGTGCGGATGTGGAGTTAATTACCTCTATCGCCTTTACATTATGTTCTTTACTCGTTCCCTTATTGTAATCATTAAGTTCCTCATCACTTATAGCCTCAAGCCCTACCAAAAAGTACTTAAATCCTATGTCTGCAAGTTCCTTTACAATATCGGGATGGCTTGCTACAAAGTCAGCCCTTGCATAACACACATAGTTCTTTTTTATATTATTCTCTCTTACGAGCCTTACAAACTCCCTTAATCTTTTCTCATTTACCAAAAAATCATCATCCGATATGGTGATATTATCAGCATCTATATTCTTAAGCTCTTCTATAACGAGCTTTAAGTCTCTTTCCCTGTATTTTCCATGATTAAGTAAGGTACAGTAGCAAAACTTACAATTATACGGACAACTGAAAGATGTCTTTATATTGGCGGCTTGCGTCAAATCAAGATATCTGAAATGCTTTCTGTTCTCATAAAAGAAAGTCCTGTCGGGTATAGGGAGAGTGTTGATATCTATAGGTATCATGGGATTAGCCTGCCATTTGCCACCCTCAAGCTTATAACACATACCGTTTATACTTGTAAGTTCCTTAATTAAATTCTTATTTACGATATCATTTGCATTAATAATATTCTTTTTAAGACCTGTATAGGTAACAATTTCGACAAAGGCATCAACCGACTCGCTTTTTGCTATATAATCTATAAATTCAGTATGAAAAACCTTAGTATTGATCTGTGCATGAACTCCTCCGACTATGGTAGTTATATTCGGATTATACTTTTTTGCCTGCATACAAAATTTCTTCATCATATTTTCCTGTGTTATATAGCCCGTTATTGCCACCACATCAGGATCATAGTCTTTTAAGACCGCTCTAAAGGGCTTATTTTGGCAAATGTAATCGTAGATCATATCCTCATAGCCGGCTGCCTTAAGTCCCGTATGTAGGTATTCAAGCTCTAAGGGCTCGGAATCCAAAATATTGGTAAAGCTTAAAGTATTGGGTGCCCCCGGTCTTACCAACAAAACTTTCATGCAATTCTCCTTTTACTGCTCATATAAGTTCTAAAAAAGTTCTTTATATATACACTTATCAAGGTATTAAATCCGAAAGTCATCCTAAGTGTGTTCTTAATAGGAAATGCCCTAAGTGTATAAAGAAATGAGTACCAACTCATATTTACCGCAAATGTAAACTTAAGCACCTCAAGATAATACTCATTTAGGCTCATCTTGGAGGGCATAATAAGCACATCTCCGAAATTCCATTTTTCATAGTCGGTTTCATCATATAAAAGTCTGTCTCTGTACTCCTCAAAAAGAGGGGTGAGCGGATGGGGATTAAGCGGTGAAAAGGTCATAAGTTCAGGTCTTAAAAGATTCTTATACTTAAGAAGTTTCTTAAAATCATTCTTATCCCAGTCCGGATGCAGGATAAAAGAACCCCAGCAGGCTATTTTATTTCTTTGCAGTATTCTTGTGGCTTTTAAGTTCTCATCTATGGTAGCCGCTTTATTATATTCTTTAAGCTGCCTATCATCAAAGCTTTCATAACCTACTATTACCGCAATCAATCCGTTTTTGTAAAGCCTTTTAAATAAGTCTTCTTTTTCAAGTATGGAGTTTACCGAGCCGTAGCATATATACTTCTTTCTAACCTTTCTTTCTTCCAAAAGCTCACAGAATTTTTCGAGCCTTTTTTTGTTTATCAAAAAATCATTGTCGCAAATCATTACATAAGGCTCTTTAAGCTCCTCAAGCTGCTGTACTATCTGCTCTATATCAACCTCTCTTAAAGTAGGACCTTCCAGCTTCCAACGCACGCAAAAGTTACATCTGTTTCTGCAACCGAAGGAGGTCTGAACTACCGCACAGGGCTGAAAACCGACATATTTGTATAAATGCCTGTAACGCTTACTGCAATTTGTATCCGGTCTTACATATTCATTGTAACAGCCCTCTACGGCATTCTCGAAATTAAGTTCTTTGGAAAAAATCCCTACTATTGCCTTCTCCTGCTTTTTTCCTGAGGCTATCAGTTCCATCAACTCTTTGTAATTAGCCCTTGTAGTGGACTTGAATACATGGTCTACATACTTGCTGAAAAAAGAATTGGGATATACCATAGCCTGTACTCCCCCGACTATGACCTTGATGTCCTTATCGTATTTTTTTGCAATTTTTGCAATTTTTACAACATTTTCCACATCAGTACATTGGGAAGTTATACCTATGACCTTAGGTCTGAACTTATTTATATAAGTTCCCAACCTTCCGTTAGGCTCTGCCATAAAGTCGGCAAGCAGCGCCTTATGTCCCTGTTCTTTTAATATTGTGGCTACACACTCAACTCCAAGCGGCTCACCGAAGAGAAAGTTCTTCACCGTAGTTATCTTTTTATTGACCCAAGGTCTTACAAGCAATACTCTCATTGATCCTCCTTATTTCCAAGCATATCCAAAAGCTTTTTGCACACTGCATCCGGTATAATATTACTTGCCAAATGCATATATTTTATTTCTTTCTTTGCTCCAAGTCTGGACTTACTGTATCCGGTAGTCTGTCCCAAATGAAGTCTGATACACTGCTTTTCATAAGCAAGCCTTACCATGTATATCAGCATATTTAAATAAGTATCATACTTTTTATTACTTTCCTTATCGACTCCGCAAAATAAAAATACCATTTCCTTATCTATTTGTTTTATTTGAAAAAAAGCAAGTAACTCACCCTCACTTCCTTTGATTTCATACATCTGTGCATCCATCTTACAAAAATATTCCGGCTTCAGTTTTTCAAGTCTTCCCTCGGAGCGTTCATATACCTGTTCATATAAGGCGTAATGTTGCTCCTGAAAATTTTCATTTGCCAGCTTACTTATCTGCAAATACTCTGACTTTGCAAGTGCCTGTCTTAATCTTCTTCTGTAACGGCTTTTTAAACTCGTCAACATCCGGTCAAAATCTTTATCTATTTCCATCACATAGCTTCCTAAGGTATTCGCCCTTGCTATGGGAAGCCTGCCATCGGTATTAAGTACTAAAAGCAGAGGGAAAGGTTTTAAATACTTGGCTAAAACCTCAAGTTTTCCCTCAGCACAGACAAAGCCTTCACAGGCTATTGATAGCGGAATCCCCACTACCCTTATATTAAAATCAAGCTTTAAACTGCTGCTAAAGGTAAGTAAGTCAAGTTTAAGCTTGTAACTTACCATAATAATTCTTTCCTCTTCATTGATATGATAGCTTTGATTACAATAATTTACCTCTTCTAAAAAAGTCAAAAAATCCTTTTTTATAAATACCTTTTTTGCGGCTATTTCATCCCATGCATCAGGAAGTTTTTTTGCACTGTCATAAACCTTAAAGCCGGACTTCATAGTACTTCCTCGTATACTTTATAGCTTTTATACTTATTTTTCATAAAACGCTTTGTAATTGCGGTTGATTCTATATTGCTTTCCATTATCCAGCCGGACTCCAAATATGTATACTCTCTTCCTCTCAGTTTATAAAGATAGTCAAGTAAGGCGATTACCGCACCGCTGTTTTTATATTCAGGCAGTACTCCAAACTCTGTAATTTTTACAGTATCTATCTTTTTTAAGCCAAGCTTATAACTAAGTATAGGCAATACCCCAAGCCTTTTACCGCTTCCTATAAGCTGGTTAAAGTCAGGATACCAGAGCATAAATCCTACCGGCTTTTCATGATAATACACAAACAAAAGATTTTCTTCTTTGATAACATACTTAAACGATGACAGTAACTCTATATCTTCTTCTTTTCTCGCAGTATAATAGTACTTGTGATTTACAAAAGCCTTGTTATTAATTTCGGTATATAAGGCAGCGGTTTTTTTAATATTTTTAAAATCCGCCCCCCTTATACTGAAATTCTTTGCTATATAATCTCTTAACCTATCGGGTAAATTCATATCCATATCCGAAATTTTTATCCGGTAACTGTAAAGCAGCTCCGTAGGCTTAATATATTTTTCAATATGTCTTATATAATATTCTTTATTATAGGCACTTCCAAAACTCGGCATGGACTTAAAAGAGTCTGCCAACAGCCCAAGTCCGTAGTTTACATGCAGATTAAGCCCAAGCAAAAGCTTTTGTAAGTTTTTTTCTCTTGCTTTAAGTTTGGCGAATTTATAAACTTCTCCAAACACCTCTTCTTTATCTCTAAAGTCTAAAAAGGCTATTTGCAGGGTGTCCGGCATCCTGTCTATTACTGCCAAAGCAAATACCGCCTCTATTTTTTCTTTATCCGAATACAGAATATAGGCTTCTATATCGCTGCCTTCGGTGATTTTTGCTCTATGCTCTAATATATTCGGCAGGGAAATTGATTGCAGATCCCTAAAGTATTCGTCCCCACTGTAGACTTCTTTTTGAAAATTTATAAATTTCTTATAGTCTTTTTTCTCAGCCTTTACTATATACATTCTAATCCTTTTCTTTATACAAACTGCTAAGCCCTGCCAAAATCAATAAACTTTACAGTTCTCATAATCCAAATAATGTTGGGAGTAAGTCGGTTTTTTATTTGATACCTGTAATAAAGATTTATTGCCATGTAAAAAAGATATCTGCCGGGGGCTTTAAAAAACTCTTTTCTAAGCACTGTTCTCCTCATTATATTCCCGATTTCAAAAACCTTCTCATAAAGTGCCCAGTACTCTTTGGTAAGTTCCTCAGGGCTCATATTCTTCGGTATATGCACCGCCTGACTTCCGTCATAACTATACATGTCTTCTATGTAAATTCTTTTTGCTTCAAGCATTTCTTTATGATATATAGTTCCCGGAATAGGTGTCAGTATATAAAATCTAGGTACGACTATCTTACACTCCTTTATAAAATCGGCGGTATTTCTTATGGACTCCTTTGTATCCGCATCCGCTCCGACTACCATTTCCGTTGAAATATCTATACCAACGGATTGGATATTTTTAATAAGTCTTTTATAGTCGGACACCTTAGCCCATGACTTGTTCATACTGTTCAGACTTTCCTGCACTATGCTCTCAAGTCCGAAACTAAGTGTCATACAACCGCTTTTTGCTAATTTTTCAAGCAATTCTCTGTCATCACCTATATCTATTGAACACTGGCTTATCCATGTCATCTTCATAGGTATGATGTGGTCTAAAAGCTCCATCATGTATTTCCTGTTCGACATGATGTTATCATCCAAAAGCATAAATTTGTTAAAGCCCAGGTCCTTTATCTGCCTTATATCTCTTACTACATCTTCTATAGGTCTTCTAATATAATGATTTTTATAAAGGCAATAAATAGAGCAAAAACTGCAAGATTTGGGGCAGCCCCTTCCTGCCTGCACCGGCAGCATATCTCCTATTTTTTTGTCCAGTATCAGATCAAACCTTGGCAGTGGCGTATGTATAAGCTTTACCGGCATATTGTAAAAGCTTTTAAGCTCTCCCCTTAGATAATCTTTAAGCATAGCAGGGTATGCTTCCTCTCCGTCTCCCACTATTACACTGTCGCAATACTTTTTTGCCTCCTCAGGCATAAGGCTTACCATGTATCCGCCCATAAATACCGTCTTGCCTCTTTTTTTAAACTCCTTGGCAATATCTATGCTTCTTATAACAGCGTGCCCCATACTTCCTATACCTACTATATCCACATCCATATCAAAATCTATATCTTCTATGGTTTCTAAGATTATTTTAACCTCGAATTCATCCGGAGTCATGGCAGCAAGCAGTGGCATTGCCAATCCTACAAAGTAAAGCTTTGACTTTTTTATGGGCTTTTTTTCATGGTCGTAAGGAGATGACTGTATAAGTACAAGTTTCTTTTTTTGCATATTGATCTCCATTCCGCTTCCTTTATCTCACAACACAGGCAGCAGTAAATTTTACTACTTTTCTATATCCGAATTCTACCGTTGCGAATTGTGATGCAACTTTCATATTTTAATTATACTGTCTTTATACCACAATACAGGCAGCAGTTAATTTTCCACATTCCTATTATTTCATAATAATCCGCATTTACCTTTGACGAATCGTAACGCAAACTTAATATCTTAATCCTACTGTCTTTATCTCACAATACATGCAGCAGTGAATTTCTCACATTACTATTATTTCATAATAATCCGCATTTACCTTTGACGAATCGTAACGCAAACTTAATATCTTAATCCTACTGTCTTTATCTCACAATACATGCAGCAGTGAATTTCTCACATTACTATTATTTCATAATAATCCGCATTTACCTTTGACGAATCGTAACGCAAACTTAA
>ERZ773180.766-NODE-766-length-17998-cov-10.232180_pt1 | contig 17998 bp, 21 predicted proteins | sample MGYA00511080_ERZ773180 | MGnify/ENA primary metagenome ERZ773180 (study PRJEB29015, sample SAMEA2738175) | human oral metagenome | biome: human oral; feature: human-associated habitat; material: saliva | place: China | collected 2178 ...
TAAATGTTGGTGTTAGTCTTCTAATGCAAAATCCACTCATCTATCAAAAATATCTTAAACCTATGATAGAGGATAATTCTTTCTCACATATTAGTTTTGATGGAAATAGTGGTGCAGCTGCCAAGATTGCGGAATTAATTACAGATATTGAAAAGCTTCAGCATACCTTACCGAGTGGTTATGAGTTACAATTAATTGCTCTACTACATCTTTTATTCCATGAAATATATCTAACATATGTTAACGAGCCTAAAAAGCCACCGATGGAAAATAACGCATTTATCCAACAAAAAATGATTGAATATATATACAATCACTTTAATGAAGAAATCATTTTAGATGATATTGCACGTGCAGGAAATGTCAGTCGTAGCCAATGTGCAAAAATATTTAATAAATATGCACAACTGTCTCCAATTAATTTCTTGAATAAACATCGTTTAGAAATTAGTTTACATTTACTACGTTCTACTACAAACAGTGTTTCTGAAATTGCACAGAGCTGTGGTTTCTTTGATCAAAGCTATTTCAATCGACTCTTTCTAAGAGAGTATGGATGTACACCACTTAGCTATAGAAAAAGTGGATGGAAAAGTCCATCCACCTCTTAATCTCACAACTAAAAAATAACCTAGATATATTATCTAAGTTATTTTTTATTATGCTTTTTTATATGTTCTAGAATAGATAATCATTTGTATAACAATACATACAAGAATTGATACTGTAATGTATACCAGCATCTGTGTCATATCTAAATAGCCATCAAACAACCATGCTTTAAATGAGAATAGTTCTTTTATGCTTGTCACAAACATTCCCTGTTCAACTCCATTCAATGATGTGTTCATATGCTCTAGTAACCCATTAATCAAGACATTTCTTAACACAATTGTAATCTGACTTGCCGGAAAGATATTACATACAGTTTGTACAGCTTCAGAGAACTGTGAGATAGGAATATATGCACCAATGATAAATCCAGAAGCTGCAGATAACATTCCAAAGAAGGCTCCGCTAGCATTAACAGATTTGAAGAATAAAACTACTATCATAAAGATTGAAGTTGCAGAGATAGATCCAAGTGCTACAACACAAAATGCCTTTAAAATCTCACCAATTCCAAGATAGATATCTCCTTGCATACCGATCACTCCAAGCCCAATCGCAAGTATCATACTTGTCAGAATCACTGAAGATAATGCCGCAGAGATAAAGTATGAGAAGATAATCTCTCCTCTTTTCAGTGGTGTTGCGAGAATGTCATAATCCACTTTATTTTCTCGATCTTTTACAAGAGTAATTAAACAGTTATATGGAACTGTAATCATAGCAGAACCTAGAATACCCGTTAAAAGGATTAGATTTGCAAACATATCTTTATCATTCTTATCAATAAGTGAAGATAAGCCTGGGAATTGGTTGATTGCACTATCCATCGCATTTACAAATGTATCTTTTAAGAATAGTAGATACAATGCCAGTACGATCATTGATGTTAGTAAGGAAAAAATAATAGATTGTTTATCCTTAAAGAACAGTAATAAATTTCTTTTTGTTAGTCCTAAAAAACCTCTCATGTTATGCACCAAGCTTTCTACCTGTTAAGTTCAGGAATACATCATCCATACTTCCTTTTACGATTTCATAATCCGTAATTTGATGACGATTTTGATATAAAAATTCTGTTAAATTAAATTCCTTTTTCGATTCTAACTTCACGATATAGTGATCAACTTCATATCTGTATGCAAAGTCACTAATTAACTTCTCATTTTCACTGTTTTGTTCTGTATACCAGATGAGTTTTGTATTTGTATACTTATTCTTTAAACCTGCCGGAGTATCATTTGCGACGATATGTCCTTTATCTAGAATTACTACTTTATCCGCATCTCTGACTTCTTCCATGTAGTGTGTTGTAAGGAATATTGTCATGTGCTTTTCCTTACGAAGATAGTCAATATACTCCCATACTACTTTTCTAGACATAGGATCAAGTCCGGTTGTTGGCTCGTCCAGGAATAGAATCTTAGGATCATGTAGAAGTGCTCGTATAATATCAATTCTTCTTCGTTGCCCTCCAGATAATTTCTCATAATTACGATTCCAAATACTCTCTAATTCAAAAGCATGCATTAATGGATTTAAACGTTCCATAATTTCTTGTTTACTAATACCATAGTAGGAAGCTCTCGTAAGAAGATTTTCTTTTACAGTTAATTTTCCATCTAGAACCGAATTCTGGAAGACAATACCTATATTCTCGCGAATCTTATCATCATCTTTTCCAAGTGAATAATCAAATATCTGTACATCTCCTTCTGTTTTATTGAAAATCGTACATAGCATATTAATCGTGGTAGATTTACCTGCACCATTCTCACCAAGAAAGGCGAAGAACTCTCCTTCCTTTACTTCAAATGAGATATGGTCTACTGCAGTTGTCTTATCATATTTCTTTGTTAAGTTTTTTACTGTAATTGCATTCATAGTAATAACTCCTCCTAAATCTTTTTCTTTCTGAAAGCATCTTATCACCATGAAAGAATAAAAAAAGTGTTTCTCTACCAACCTGCATATACAGGCTACTGAGTTGCACTTTTCCTTTAAAAATATCTATTTTTATAATCAATTCTTATTCTGTATCTTGTATATCTTTAATTGCCGTATTGATTTTTATCTCATCTGACTTCGCAATCCATGCAGTAACAAACCATATAAATACATAGATAATACTGTACAAAACAACAATCTTACGTACATCAAACAAGTTTCCATACCAGTCAAAAAGATAACCACATAGAACTACAATTCCGCCAACTGATATAAAGTGGATCACTATTCTCATCCACATTACATTCTTCTTCAAACTATCTAAATCTAAGAGAAAGTAAGTTGGAAGTGAACACAAAAATCCAGTTAAACATATCGAAATAGGAACATTCCAGCTTAAAGTTAATGACTCTGCACCTGAGATATAATGTTGAAGAATCATCTGTATTCCAATTCCAAAAAGAATAGCAGCTGAAATCATAACCGTTTGATGAAAAATAATTTTTACCTTTTGCATGTTAGATTCCTAGCCTTTCTTTTAATTCTTTCACATAACTTCTTGCGATAATAACTTGTTCTCCATTTAAAAGTTCTGCCGTCATTCTGCCATTAATTTCAGATTTAACAGATTTAATCTTTCGAATATTGATAATCATTGCCTTTGCGGCTCTGAAGAAATTTCGAGTCAATTCGCTTTCAAGTTCATATAGTCGATATGAAACTTCAAGCGTATTATCCTTCGTATAGATATATGTTCTCTTATCTATAGATTCAATATAATAAATTTTATCAATCTGACACATGACAGTCTGATCATTGTATCGCGCAGCGATAATACGACAGTTATTCTCAAGTGTATCGATTGCACTTTGAATTGTATCTGTCACTTCAACAACACTTACTTCAGCATGCTCATCATCATATGAATTTACTTTTTTGATTTCAACTTTCAATATATCACCACCTATATTAACATCTCTGATACTTCATCAATTCTTGCATTTTAAAATATAAGTCTACTTTTATCTACTATTTTATTTATAAAAAATCTTAGCCCAATCTTTTTTTGCATTTAAGATACGAGCTACAAACACTTTGTGATTCTCAATGTAATAAAATGCTAAATAATTTTCTATTGGCATATATCGATAAGATTTACCATCATTAGTAATCTCACCATATACTCTACTTGAAACCAAAGGACAAACTTCTGGGAACATTTCCAAAGTTTCAAGAGCACTTAAAATTAAATCTACTTTTCCATCAGCAGATTGTTGACTCTAAAAATATATCAATGTCATTATAAATTCCCCATTAGTCTTCTTTCACTTATTTGCAAGGAAAACACGATATCATTTTAAATTAGTCAAGATTGAAGTCATTTCTCACGTCAAATAGAGATGTTACCTTACCTTGAGCAATTTCTTGATGCCCAGCTAAAATTTCTTTCTTTAAATCCTCAAATGCCATTTGAACCTGTATATTCTTCAAATCACTAGAAACAAATTCCTTTGTATTAACTGTTCCATTTGCGATTTTTCTAAGCACTGTATGGAGCACATCAGAAACTGTAATTTTCTCATTCTCTAAGATTCCTTTTGTCTTCTGGTGAGATACTAAATTTGCAGGAAAATTTACTACTTGTCTACCAACCATCCTAATCACTCCTTTGTAAATACAATTTGTATATGCATAATAACATAGAAAAGGTAATACACTCAAAAAAATATCCACCATTGTTATGTATGATAATGATGGATATAACTATATTATTCTAAATAAGATACCATCTCATAGTATGATTCATATCTATCCTATCTATTATAATTCAGATAGAATTATGATATTATATTGATAATCAAAGAAGGTCAATACTATGATTAATATTCGTCCAGTTTCTGACTTAAGAAACAAATTTCCAGAAATTGAAGAAACCGTTATAAATTCCAACACTCCGGTGTTCCTTACTAAAAATGGTTATTGAACAATGGTACTTATGAGCATTGAACAATACTCTGCACTTACAGATGATATTGAAAGAAACCTCGATGAAGCAGATGCATTTGCAGCAAACTCTTCTATCCGCCTTTCTAAATCTGATGTATTTGACAAAATAAGGAGCAGAGTTGATGAACAAGCAAAGCTATAAATTAACTTTTCTTCCTTTATTTGAAGAAGATTTACTTAAAGTCACTGATTATATAAACCAATACGCTACAAAATCCCAGTGCGGCTTACCGTTTAGTTGATGATATAGAACTGGCAATTGTTAAAAGACTTGAAATGCCTCTTAGTTTTGCTCCCTATCAATCATCAAAGATTAGGAATCATCCCTACTATAGAATCAATGTAAGAAACTTCTCGATTTTTTATGTAATAATTGATAACACTATGGAAGTTCGTAGGCTTCTATATTCAAAACGAGATATTGATGAACTGATAAAATAATCATTCTTTACGAGTGATTATTTTTTTCTAACAATTCCTCTTTCTACATGAATTCACGCATGACATGGTTTGCAAAATGATATCAAATTACTTTTAATAAAATTTCTACGTTCAGAGAAAGGTTTAATATCATGTACTTTTGATATGTTCCCTCTCTCAGTTTTTTTGCAAAAAACAAGGCCTATTTCAGACTACCGATACCTTTTAACGATAGTCTTAGAATAAGCCTTTAACATCTAAACTTTATTTAATTCTTGGGTGTAACTTTTGACATCAAAACTACTGTCTCTACATGCCTGGAGACACCATTATGAATGTCAGGGCTCCTACTAAACTGGTCGTAGTCCAAAGGCTCCGACAAAACAAATCCACCTTTTAGAGCACATCCATTCCCATATCAACAAAGTACTGATAAGTCTCATCGAGAATAGAGTCTGCCGGTATAAGTATGATCATTTCCTTACGTGCCCTCGTCAGTAACACTCTAAAGTTATTTTCAACTATGGTGTCAATGTCCCGGTACTTACCTTTATTGTAGTCATATGAATTACCTCTCGGAATCCACTGTCCACCTTGCCTAACATAACCGCCACCAAACAAAACAATCGGGCAATCAAGCTCGAGTCCCTGATTTCCAAATACTGAACAAGCTTTTGTGAGTTGTTTGCAATCTCCAGCAAACCACGGACCATAGCCTCCATTCGAAACCGTATTTGATCCATTAAAGCGGATATTCCATCCGGGAAGTGCTTTGCACACAACATTTTGCTCCGCAAAATTCGATACAAAAATCCCATACTTCCATTCCGGATGATATGCATCAATTTCTGAAATACGCTCTTTAACCTTTGACATATCACGGGTTACACAAATACGCATGGAAGTTTTCTGTAATTCTGAAAGTTCTCTCTTGGCATCCTCAAAAGATACTCCCGTCCTACCAATAGCCTGTTCGACCCACTTGCTACAATCAATGAAGTCTGCACGCAAAGAAACAGGTAGGAATAAATCATTATCAGGAATCTTACGCCCAGCGAAATCTTCCATTTCGTTTGCGATTTCATCAGAAGCAATAACAAACCAGTCCGTATGGTTTTTGAGCGTTTCTTCCCATAAGGAGAGTCCGGTCTCTTCTCCGTCGTAGATAACCTGCCCGTTCCCATAAAGGCCAATCAGAATGGCATAGCTCCGCTTTGAATAAATCCTTTCACCAATATCAAATAAACCCTCAGGTTCGCTGAATCCTCGCTTCAGCTTAGCCTCATCCCAAGCTCGCTGTGCTTCATCAAATATCAGAATAGACTGCTCCGGAACTTTCGTATTTTCTCTTGTGGCGTTTGAGAAGTAACCACTCTTAAAATCTTTCATTCCCTGAATGGTGTTCTCTCCAATGTGTTTGTCTTTACCGACTTGATCTATCTGATACTGCAAAACTTCCACAAGAGGCCCATTTCCGGACAAATATACTGCGTTTGCCGATCCTCCTTTATTCTCTTCAAATACTATGCTCTGGCCTACTGCAGTTTTACCGGCGCCCGGAACACCATTAATCAAAATAAGAAGCTTCTTATGATTTGTCTTAGCATCATCAATATATGCAAGAACCTTCTTCAAGCATTTTTCATTAACATCTGAAATATATGGAATCTGGCCATCACGATACATTATCTCCATTGCCTGTAGCATATCTGGCATTTCAGTTTTAGCAGAAGCAAGCCAATCAGCAGAAAAAGAGCACTCTGCTTCGCCTTCAAGTTCTGTATCTATTACTGTGAAAAAATTATCCTTTGTGAGTATATCGATTCCTCGAAGGTTGCCTGATACTGCTCCACTATACGTACATACAAGATAACTCTTTACTTCAAGAGATCTATCTTTTGTAACCTTATGGTGGTTTTCAAGCCATTCTTTATATCTTATTGCTTGAGCAACATCATCCTTGTTGTCATCTACCTGAGGCGCATTCTTTTTCTTAAACTCTAACGATATAGCTTTACGCTCGGTAAGCAAGAAAACATCCGGTCGCTCATGGACTGTGCCAGGCAAACTATATTCAAAAACTAATTCAAACTCCTGCTTCTCAGATGTAAGTGCTGATAAATGCTTCGCTATGAATTTAAAACAATTCATCCATACAGATTCTTGGCTCTTACTAACTGCATCACCAGAATGAGAAGCATTATCTTCTCCCATCACTTCATTAACATAGTCCCTAAGTTCCTTCTCCCAAGACTCAAACTGTGCTTCATCTGATGTAACTATATCCCTAATTTTAACTTTAAGAGCATAATCTTTTGATGGTTCTTTTCTCACATATCTTTTAGCTGGGGTAGGCATAATTACGGTTCCTCCACATAGTTCATTGGCCACTGCAAGCGTCGCATCATTCTGTGGACCGAACCATACCTTTTTATCTGGGTTCCACCAAATTTTAGCGGCCTTCATTTTATTTCTTGTATTGTAATCAGGCTTTACACCATGAAAATCTATCTCAAGCTGACCGTCTGAATTTATTGAGTATGTTGTCACGTATGCACCTCCGCGATGTATTAGTTATCTCATTTTCTTTGCTATATGCTCAATTATCGTTAAATCCGCTGGAAGCCATTGAACACTATACAAGTTATCCTTTGACAACCATCTGGCGTCCTCTGCCTCCAGAAGTTTTAATTCTCCGTCGACCACCTCACACCAAAAGCAGTCCATCGAAAGGTGAAAAGTGGGATAATCGTACTCGATGGTCCCGATCAGATCGCTAACTGTAATCTTTGTATCCAGTTCTTCCTGTATTTCTCTTACAAGCGCCTGCTGAGGTGTTTCACCTTCCTCAATCTTGCCTCCGGGAAACTCCCACTGGCCCTTAAATTCACCATATCCTCTGGCCGTAGCAAATATGGATTTCTTCTCACGAATAGAATCACATATCACTGCTGCGACAACTTTAACTGTTTTCATCTTTTATCTCTGTAAATCGATGACCGTTTGATGCTTACGTTTTTCCTTTATGTATGCATCACGTGCCTCAGATTCCTTCTTTCTTATCTCTTCACGCTGTAGCTTGTTACCGACATGTTCCGGATACTTCTCAAGGGCTGCTTCAACAGTCTTTGTGAACTCTCCCACCCGGACTGTCTTCTTTGCTTTCTTATGTGCTTCACGAATGCCGGCTGCAATCCCAGTCAACTTAGCGCTTGAAGTAGCACTTTTAAGCTGAGCGATCACACTGCGCAGTTTGTCTTCCGTAAAGTTCTCTATCAGTCAAACAGGGAAATTCTGATATTGATTAAGAGCTGCGGGATACAAGTCCGATTCCTTCGGCCCTTCATAATCAGGGTAATCCTTTGGCGTCAAATAATATGTGCTCCAAGAACCGTCCGACGCGAGCAACCCATGATGAGTTACTTCTTCGACTTTATACTTCTTAGCGCATTCTTCGCATTCAATCACTACAGGACCGTCTTTATATCTGTTCCAGTCATCGCCATAACTGGTCCGTGTTTATCTTGCCTTTACCACATGGGCAGGTGGCTGAGCAAGTATACATTCTTCCCAACTCATCACTGCTCCTCCTGTGCCTTTTCTTTCCATAGCTCTTAGGGAAATACTCCTTCCCGAGCTGCCACATGTATTTGTCTATCTTTTTCAGATTGTACTGAATGAGACCGTAATATGACCTGAAATAGATAAGTGTTCCTTTGAACTTTGCGTAGTCCTTCAAATTCGGAGTCTTGAAAGATGCAAACTTATCTCGATCCCTGAAATAACACAGCACCTTTTCCACGTAACTATCATAAATAGGAAAGTCCAGCGGCCGATGATGGCTACAATATTTCGTTGCGAAGGAATAGAAATTCTTCTCGACGCCGTTGATAGTAACTTTCTGTATATCTGAAACCAGAGCCACATCGCCAATCTTAAGCCGGCCATCAATACCCAATGATAAGATGTGCTTTGCTACCGGGTATACAGAGAAGATGTTTGTGCTGTAAAAGTCATTTAGTGCCGCAACCTTCAAAAGGATATCCGACATATCTGTATTCTCGGGACAAAGCGTAAAGAAGAGTTTATCCAGCGCATTCTCCTGAAGGTGATAGTTTTCCAGCTCCTCCCAGTCGCGAAGATAATATTCTACCTGCTCAGAAGAATGATTCGGCACATTCGGTTTTTCTCTCTTGGCCATAATCCTCACCACCTTATTTCTTTGGATTGATTTTTCCACCAGTCACAATAATCACGGCTACGCTCGCTACCGTTGCAGCTCCAGCTCCAATGCTCTTAAGAACATTTTTTGCTGTTTGTGCATGCTGATTCCTACATGCTTCACAATATTTATGCTTATAGCCAGCAGGGAGCACCTTCTGACATTTCTTGTTTTTACAAACTCTTATTTCCGAATCATTCTTCATTTTTTCTTCCTCCAGCTTCTCTTAGACTCTAATAATTTTGTATCTGGCACACTCGGAAGTGCTTTTATCTTTTCGCTTATACCAGGCAGTGTCTTCGACCAGTAATTCTCCGGTGCTGGATCAATTAAATCTAACCGTTGCACTAATCCTGGAACAGAGGTATACGTATCTTCGATGAAGCCCGCATAATATGTAAGACTCTTTCTTGCCGCCTCGTGCTCTCCGAGTTCCTGATATACCATAGCTTCCGCAAAAGAAACCATGTTTACTGCACAAAGGCTCTCGCGGATTTCGCTCATCCTACCGTTGATCTTTTCTGGTTTTGCGCCAGAGAGTATCTTTTGTATAAAGTTTTCAGGTTGTTCCTTGATAAACTCTACATTACTTTTCTGGCTCAACATGAGAAGATTCCTACTATCCTCGGCTGCTGCAGCCAACTGCATAAGCGCCATCACCTTCAGTTCAGGATTCTTTATTTCCATTGCCTGCAGTAACTTCTGCTGACAACTATATGCCGTTGCTAATCGATCGTACTCTTGCCCCATTCGCACCTCTTCGACAGCGAGCTGTACTGCCTGGATCTCCTCGGCAATCTGAGCCATCTGCATTTGAGTAGAGAAGCTCGTCATTGCCTGAATCATCTCCGGAGCCATCTGTACAGACTTCAACGGTATTGTTGTGACGATTTTCTTTGTCTCCGGATTAATAAGATTAGCCATTAAGGAACCGTCTTTTTTAGTCATCAACTTAAGGGCTCCTTTTGCTATCTGTTGTTTCTGTTCATCTGTAAGCACTGCCTGCAATGTCACATCCGGAACTGCGGCCTTCACAGCATTAATAAAGGCAGGCGCAGTATATAATGCCTTCTCTATCTTTGAGAAAGCTGTCTTTGCACCTTTTAGTAGAGGCTTAGCCACTTCAGGCACCTGCCCAAAATGCTCTGTCAGTTCTTCTCTATATTCAGATGCATCGATTATTTCCACATTTTCAGGTGGAATGATGATTGTTTCTTCGTTCATATCAAATAATCCTTTCGCGATATTTCTATAATGGAGTCTGTAATTTTCGCGAGACTATCTCTTAACGTAGGTCAGCTCAATATCGTACCCGAGCTGTTCCATCATCTTAACAAAGGTATTGTTTATGATCTTTTCAGGACTCTTAATAAGCCTGTTCACGTAGGATGGAGAGGTGCCTGTCTTTTCAGCGAGCTCCGCCTGCGTAGTCTGTTCTTCTACGCATTTTACCTTTACATCTATTTCAATATTGTTCTTTAACATCCCTTTGATACCTCACTTTAGTTCAATATAGTTTCACTAGCAGTTCAATTTATTATATTACATAACTGCATAAATTTCATCAACAATTTGTAAACGCAACGAAAAAAGCGCCCCCGAAGGAGCGCCGGCAAGTAATACCCTTATGCTTCGACCTCTATTTCCAGGCCAGATTTGAATTCGACGATCAGCATCTCGTCACAAACGGTAATCTTCTCGATCAGCCTGCAGACCAGTGTATCCGAGTATTCTGTAACCGCTTCAACCTGCTCATCCAGGAAGGAAGCCAAGTCCTCAATTCGATCTTGAACATCTTTCTTCATGGCTGCCTCGGTCAAAATAGCTTGTCGCTTTTCTCGTAGCGTTATAATCGCATCGCCGATCTCATCGATTTTACTCTGGTCTTTTCCGGCATCGAGGAGTTCAGTCTGTTTTTCTTTCACGGCAGCATCGATCTCGGCAAGATGTGCATCTGTATCTTCCTCGAGCACTGAGCGGATATTTTCACGCAGCTCCGGCAGAATGGTATCCTTCCTGGACCAGGCATCGTTTACTGCAGTTACAACCGCAGCCTACAAAACTTCCTCATGGATCGTCCTGGCTGGGCAATCAATGCCACTGCTCTTTTTAAGGACCCTGCTTACGCAGCGCCAGACTGTTGATTTGCACCCGCGGTTATTCCACTTGATTCTCCTGAAAATGTCTCCGCAGTGTCCGCAAAACACAATGCTCGATAAGGCGTAGCGGACGCTGTAAATGCGTTTCTTTCCATCGGTCATGATGTTCGCGCGTCTTGCTATCTCGGCTTGTACCCGGAGGAAGACATCTTTATCGATGATCGCCTCATGGCTTCCTTCCACATAATACTTTGGAGCAATGCCGTTGTTGTTAATACGCTTCTTCTCGAGAGTGTTTACGGTGTAGGTTTTCTGCAGAAGCGCATTACCGATATACTTCTCATTGGTGAGGATCTGTTTAATATTGCTTTCGTGCCACTTCTCACGGCCGGCAACATTTAAAACCCCGTCGGCCTCAAGGCTGCGCTTGATCTGTAAAAAGCTCGCACCATCCATGTACTCCGCGTAGATGCGTCTGACGATGGCTACCTCCTCCGGAACAATGATGAGCTTCCCATCTTCGTCTTTTGTGTATCCGAGGAACCAGTTATGATTGATCTGTACCTTACCTTGCTGATTTCTAAACTGAATACCGAGGCGGACGTTCACCGATAAGGATTCTGATTCTTGCTGGGCAAGGGCCGCCATGATTGTCATCAGAACTTCGCCCTTAGCATCTAAGGTGTGATCAAGGGCACTTTCTTTCTCAAACTTCCCATTGTGGAATTCCTTAACATCATGAACCTCCACATCGACAAGCCCGTCCCGAAGAAGCCCCTGCAAATAGACAGTAAACCACCGTATCTTCCGATCTGCTTCATATTCCTTCATGCTAAGTCCAAGCTCTACAATATCTGCAGACAGGCCCACATCTATTTTTACGATCGGGCCCGGTGCATCATGGCAGATAAGTACCTTTACCTCGACATTTTCTATCTTATGTTTCATCAAAGACAGAACGTTGATGCTGTGAAAGCAGCCGCCATCAAAGCCTGCGGAACTGTATCCTGGCAAGTCTCGTTGAATTTATATGTAGCCCTTATACCGTACAGGGTGAAATTCATAGGATAGTAGTTCTTATCAATGCAATCACGAATCTCAAGAAGGCTGCTTCCGTTCTTGGCCATGTAGATCGCTACCGCAGTAGCTTCTGCACCTTTGATGCCTTCCGGATGATTATGCGTTACTTCAGTTATCCTTTTCGAGAGCTCCTTGACCTCCTCGATGCTGTTTGCAGCAAAGCCTGCAGCACTTACACGCATAGCAGCTCCGTTACCATAGCTGTTATAGGGCTTAGGATCGTCTGAGAACATCCATTTACGGAAGCCTCCGCCATAGCCACAGTCAGGATAATTACGACCTACCTTCTGCATACATTCAACAGCGTTATTTGACAGATCACTATAATCTGGCTTACTGACAAGGATGGCCTGTGCCAGTGCTAATGTCATAATGCTATCATCGGTAGGGAAGCACTTATAGGTAAGGAACTCAAAGTTCTTACTTTTGATATTATTCCATTCGAAACAGGACCCAACGATGTCCCCTATAATTGCACCAATCATGATAACTCTCCTTATTTGTAATATGATTTAAGCTGCTCCAACGTTAGATCCAGCCCACAGGCATGGAGCGCATCTTTTCGTTCTGCGTATAACTTCTCCAAGATCGGCACTTTATCCTCAAACCGTCCATAATGCAGAAGGTTATGACAATGACTGCAAAGAGAAACGATGTTCTCCATTACGTCTACGCTGTACTCAAAATCTCTATACTTACTGATCGGAATCAGGTGATGTGGTTCAGTGTACGGATTTTCATTCTTGCGCAAGAATGTCCTGTCGCCATTATCATATTCGCATAGATATCCGGCATGAGCCAAGGCATCTGCAGCACGCTGCGGATCACGCTTCGGAATCTCCCGTCCTGTCTTAGAAGAGGTCGTCATTGCCTGAGCTTCTTTTTTGCCTTCCCATGACGGAGTGCTGCCGGTCGGTGTATCCTCTACAATTTCATTGATGGACTCCATCTCAACCTGGTCATATTCAGATTCCTTATCACCTACTATTTCTGCAAGTGCGTCCTTTAGGTGATTAAGGACATCAGGATCTTTTTGCAGTCCAATGGCCTTATCGAGAAGGAAGATAGCGTGCTCATCAGCCAGGCGGCACATATACTGCTGCTTACCAGTTCCTGTCCTTGTAAAAGCACTGCCTTCAATGAAGTGATCCGCCAGCCACTGCTTATGGTTTGTAGCAATTACCGGGACATCAAAGTCATAATAATCGGTATCTACACGGTATCCTTCATCATCCCAGTCGACTGTAGTATCCGCCACCGACAACTCGTGCGGCTGATTTGCTTCATAGTAATCAGCCTTTGCCACACTAATCGACACGATCTTGCCGTTAGAATTATGAAGAATAAAATCACCCTTACGGATATTCGTCATCATCGTATAGCCAGCATTTTTACCGCCGCTTTTATTCAACTGAGGAGACCAGACATAACCGCCAGCTCTTTCCTCATCATATGTCTCTCCTTGGAAAACGTAATAAACTGCCATAAATCGGTCTCCTTTCAAAAGTCTTGTAATCTGCTCAACGTATCATTCCAGCGCTTCTCAGCATTGGAAATTGTCTCGATATAATCTTCGTAAGCCTTCCTGTACTCGGTCGCCACCTTTTCCTGTTCTTCGAAAACAGGGAATGGGACTTCTAACAGTTTGAGGTCCTTATAGCTGATATTCATTACAGTCATCCCTTGCTGTAAGCTACTTATCATACTGTTACCGATCGGGCTATCAATAAAAATCTTCAAGAACATTCCGTTTAGTGTATTAGCTTTCGGTCTAATAATGATCACGTTCGATGAGGCTATACACGGATAGCCCTGTTCATGGAAGACTGCCGTTCGGATCGCAGTTCCTCTCGCCGGGAGGACAACGTCGCCCTCCTGGAGGATATAATTCTGAACCTTCCTTTCTTCCTCATCGAGTTTATCCAGGGAAGTGTAGTCGATTTCGTATTGGCCGATATTCGAGATGTTCACCACACCAATGCTTCCGGTTGTATCTTTTTTTGTTACAGACTTTCCTCTAAATATCTCAGCTACTTCGCCTAACTGGATCTTTCTCGTATCCGAGGCTTGATAGCGCATAAACTCCTCATCCTGCTGAGCAAGAAGTTTATCAATGTTCCAGTCACCAATCTCCTCAAGTTCCTCGGCCATCACAAAGGTGTCCTCTGTCAGTACAAGAGTCTCAACAGGACCTCTTTTTGTCTTTCTGCCTGTCGCCTCATACCTTCTAACAATTACATCTTCTGTGCGACCATCACCGATAACCAGAAGGAATGTCTTAATTCCAGTGTTTTGGAAGATGCCATCAGGGAGCTCGGCAATTTCCTCGAGCCTGTACATCTGAGTCACAAACCTGCGCAGATCATTGACCCTACCGCCGGCAAATGTTATGCGAGCAGGCATGATGATCACAAGTCGTCCACCTGGTGCGATATGGAGAAGAAGATTCTCCAGCGCAACCATGTCGTACTCACGGCACATGAAATTTGAAGCATACTCTGCCAGATCTCTTCCTCCAAAGGCTGGAACCGATAAGATCAGATCAAACTTCTCATTCAAAAATCCGTATAAATAGATATTCGCATTTACAACGGTCACATTCTTGTAGTCCGAGAACATTCTCTCAATTATCCTTGCGTAAAGCGCATTGGTAGATGTCAGTGTAAACTTGCATTTCTTATGCGCATCGACCGTCGCCTTCAAGTTCGGTACGAATCTCTCCACTTCCGCGATCAACACAGTTTTTGTCTCACCCTTGACGAATGCAGTCATCTGCGAGAGCAACGGTTCTGGAGTAATAACTGAGCCCATGCGGTCATATTTAAGACCGTTATAAAGCAGGACCTCCCAGTCAGGATTCTCATCCATCTGGAGATACGCATGGTAGAAATCCTCCTGATTCTTAAAAGGGTTCGGAGTACGAAGTCGGTCAGCCACAAGAAGCATCGCTTCGTAGGCTTCTTCTCTTGAAAGCTCCTCGCCTTTATGTTCTGTCTTAGTCTCTGCTACAAGCATTGCGCTGTTTAGCATTCCTTCTAAGTTCATAGATCCTCTAATAGCATTCATATACAACCACATTCTATCTTCTAAGCTACTAGCCATTTTATTTACCTCCGGACTGAGTCAAGTACTTCGTCACTAACTTTGGTAATCATCAATTTGTCGTCTTCGCACTGGACGCTTATTTTCTCGCCAGAGCCGAACCCGAACTCGTTTAACCACTGACCCTTCAAAATAATTGTCGGTGTAGGTTTATATTGGTATCCACTTGTTTCATAGACCTTCATCGGTCGATTGTCCTTTGCCTTCACATTTATACCCTCCAAAGCTTAATAGTAGCGTGCTCTGATATTCTTCTGATGATAACTATATCGCCTTCAAATGTGTTTATCAATAGTTTTGGTATGCGAATACCAAATTATTTTTCAATAACAATTTTGGTAATAGTTTCGTAGTCTCGCCCTGTTAGAAAGTAGTTATTCAGCCGCATTTATGTGTTTTTCAGTGGTCAGAACTATTGTCAGCAACGCAATAAAGGGATTCCGTTAGATCACCCTCATCAGGGCAATCTTTCGGAATCCCTTTATTTCAAGCCGTTTCTGTGCCTTTTATTAATTTGCTTTTGACAGAAGAACTATGGTCTCTACATGCACTGTTTGCGGAAATAGGTCCACTGGTTGTACAAGTTCTAAATTATATCCATTGTCACTGAGTATCTTTACATCACGTGCAAGTGTTGCTGGATCACATGATACATAGACTAATCGCTTTGGTGCGATAGTTACGATAGCGTCTATCGTATCTTTTGAACATCCTTTACGTGGTGGGTCGATAATCATCGCATCTGCTTGAATCTTTGATTTGATAATTTGTTGTGCACCTTCGGATGCGTCCGCATTGATGAATTTAATGTTTGTTACATTGTTATTTTCTGCATTGGTATTCGCATCACGGATTGCATCTGCGACAATCTCAATGCCATATACTTGCTTAGCTTGTTTTGCGGCGATAATACCCATCGTACCGGTACCACAATAAAGGTCGATGAGTGTTTCGTTGCCTGTTAATCCTGCTAGTTCAATTGCTTTAGAATAGAGTTCTCGTGTTGCGTATGGGTTAATCTGATAGAACGATCTAGCACTTATTCTAAACGTACAACCAAGTAACTCTTCTTCGATGTAATGTCTTCCAGCTAGCAGGATTTCTTTTCCATCGAGGATGACATTATCCTCTCGTTTATTCACGATAGCGACAAGGCTCTTAATTTGTGGGTACTTTGCTAGAACGTTTTTGATTAAGCTATCACTATTGTGGAATGGATAGTTTCTTACCACAAGTGCTACCATTACTTCCCCTGTGTTATGTGCATGCTTGATTAAAACATGTCGCACTTCTTTTGCACATGCACGCATATCAAATTGTTTGCGGAAGTAATTTGTAAGTTCATTTGATAGGTCTGTTTGTACATGACACATATCATATTGCACAATACGATTGGAGTGTGGTGCATAGAATCCCATTTCTACCTTACTGTCATTGTATTGAACTGGTATTTGTACTTTATTACGATAATTCCAATGTGGTTCCACTTTGATAATTGGTTCTATTTCTATATCCATTCCTGCAATCTTATGGAAACAATCTTTCACTTTATTTTCTTTGAACGTATTTTGTTCGATACTATCCATATGTTGTAGTTGGCAACCACCACATTGTTTATACACAGAACAGATTGGATCGATGCGATGAATTGATGGTTTTAGGATTTTGATAATACGACCGTAACCATAGTTCTTCTTCATTTTTGTGATGCCAATCTCTGCTTCTTCACCATTTAGAAGACCTGGCACGAAAATGACGATACCGTTAATACGGGTTACGCCTGCACCATCTTCTGAATAACCTGTCGCTGTTGCGATATATCTCTCATTTTTTTCCATCATCATTTTACATTCTAAAAAAGGGATATGTTGTATCCCTTATTGCTGTGTTTGTTCTGTCTGTTGTGTTTCTTGGGTCTGTGTTGATTCTGTGTTTTCCTTGTTTTCAGTATTCTCAGTGTTTTGTTGGTTCTTTTGAGCTTCTGCTTCAGCAGCTGCTGCAGCTTCTGCTGCTTTTCTAGCTTCTACTGCATCTCTTAAAGCCTGAGCAATTTCTGGATTCTTTGGATAACTTACCAACTGATAGAGTGGGGCACTCATAGCGGATGTCTTTGTATATATACCATAGACGAAGTACTCTGCTTCACGGCCATCTGGGATATTAGAAGTATGAATCTCTAAGTCATACATCTTCATATCATTAGCCTGTGAAAAGTATACGTTTGGATCTAATACAGATGTAACTGCCGCATAAGCACTCTCTGAAACTGCTTGTACCACGTCATATGTTGTGTCATCTGGTAAATCGATATACACACGTAAAGTTCCAGTTGCTAAATGTACACTATGACCTGTTACACCTTCAATCGCACCTACTGCATCATCTACTTGCTTTAGCTGATCCTTTGTAATTGCAGGGTTTAAATCATTTTCATAACGGTTACCCAATACTGGTGAATGGGAATCCATATATGTCGATGCTAGCATCCAACCAAAGTAAATCGCTGGCGCAA
>ERZ773180.779-NODE-779-length-17802-cov-65.191638_pt1 | contig 17802 bp, 15 predicted proteins | sample MGYA00511080_ERZ773180 | MGnify/ENA primary metagenome ERZ773180 (study PRJEB29015, sample SAMEA2738175) | human oral metagenome | biome: human oral; feature: human-associated habitat; material: saliva | place: China | collected 2178 ...
TGCGAGGCGATGGGCGATGTCCCGGCTTCTTTGACGGCTGATTGCGAGGCAATGCGCGCCCAGTACGTTCAGCGCTAAATACGTACCCTAAGGTTCGGACATATAAAAGGTGAGGGCTGGTTTCCACCGTAGAAACCAGCCCTCACCTGTATTTATGCTCTATGAGGCATATTGTATATGGGGTTTAGTACGATGCCTGACCCAGAGTAATCGGACCCGTGAAACCACTGGTATCCGGGTGATCCGCTTCGAGATATGCCGCCACCGGTGCACCTTCAAGCTGAGCCAAACGATCCAGCAGGAAGCGAGTAGCACCCGGCGCGTACGGCAGCTTATACATTGCCGCGGTCGTCGCCTCGTCATCACGATCCAAAGTGGAAGCACGAATCGACTCAATAGCAGTCACCATGGTGTTACGCTCACGCTCCACGAAGGTGCGGTCCACCGGCTCACCGTTACCTGGCACAAACACGCGGTAGCGGTCAAATTCGAGCACGGCACCGAGAGTATCGATCCAACGATCGGGGAAAGAATCCTCAAAGTAGGGGTCGGTACCCTCTTCAATCAGACCGCCCATAAACAGCACGTCTTCAACACCAACCATAATGTCACCGTCGGTGTGACCGGGTCCCATGTACATGAGGGTTGCGCTACGCTCACCCAGGTCGATGGGAGTGAAAGTGATGCCGTCACCCCTATTGGCGACCAGGCGATTGGGAACAACAATATTAGTGGCGGCACCCTGCTTGTGTGCCATTTCCGGTTCCAGCGTCTCGACATAGGGACGCTGCGCCTCACCGTATTTACGGATTGCACGCGCGGCGCGAGGATGCGCCCAGAATTCTTCGACACCCATTGCCGCGAAAACATCGTTGCCGAAGAAACGCTCATAGTGTCCGTGAGTGTTTACGACGGTAATAGGAAGGCGCGTGAGACGGCGAACCTCATCATAAATTTCGGTTGCCTGACGGGGACCTGCGCCGGTATCCACGACAAGTGCACGTTCCAGTCCGAGGACCAGTCCGGTGTTCAGTCGGTAGTTGTCGGTCGCAATACGGTACACGCCGTCTGCGAGTTCAATAGTACGAGCCATAGATACAACCCTACTGGAATTTTTAGCGCCTGAGGGGCTATTCGGGCTTCAGAGAACAGAAATTTACGGTTCGGTAACAATTCAAGGCAATAAAAGTGCATTATTTTGCACAGAATTATATCTAGCGTCAAGAAATTGGTGAGCTTTATCAACCTCTCCGGATTGTTTGAACAGCCCATCATCGCCACAGGAGCTCCTCAAAGAGCCCGGCGCGCATCCGTAGAAGCAATATTTATGCCTCAACGCCACTCAACCCAGAGTCGTGCGCGCGGTTAAACCCGCATCTAACACCCCCTATAGGATAGGAGTATGACTTCTTCGCCTACCCCCTCTTCTCACCCCTCGACTCAGCCGTTCCCCAGCGGTACCGGACGCTACGCCCCCTCCCCTTCGGGTGACTTGCATCTGGGCAATTTGCGTACCGCTATTTTGGCGTGGGCGATGGCGCGCCGCGGTGGCAAGCCCTTCTATCTGCGCGTGGAGGATCTAGATCGCGTGCGCCCGGGTGCCGCGGAGCGTCAGATTGCTGATTTGGCGGCGCTGGGCCTGGATTGGGATGCAAGCCCCGGCGCTACGACAGAGCGTATTGAGGGTAGCGAAAGCACCGATGGCAAGGAAGCAGGCGTACTGTACCAGAGCACGCGCCTTGCCGCCTATGAACAGGCGGTTCAGCAACTGCGCGAGGCAAACCTCGTCTACGAGTGTTTCTGTACCCGCCGCGAAATTCAGGAGGCATCGAGCGCCCCGCACGGTGCGCCGGGCGCATACCCTGGTACCTGTCGTGAGCTGACGGAGGCGCAGCGGCAGGAGCGCCGCGCCCAGCGCCTGCCGGCTCTGCGTCTACGCGCCGAGTGCACGAGCTACACGGTGCAGGATGATTTTTACGGCGCCTACACGGGGCTGGTGGATGATTTTGTGCTGGTGCGCAATGACGGCACCTATGCCTATAACCTGACGTCCGTGGTGGATGATGCGTTTGTGGGGGTTGAGCAGATTGTGCGCGGTGATGATTTGCTGCCTTCGGCGCCTCGCCAGTCGTATTTGGCGCAGCTTTTGGGTGTGGCGCAGCCACGTTACGCGCACGTGCCGCTGGCGCTCAATACGGAGGGTAAGCGCCTGGCGAAGCGTGATGGTGCGGTAACCCTGCCGCAGCTGCGTGAGGCGGGCGTTGAAATCCCTACGATTTTGGGGTGGATTGCCGCTTCTATTCCGGTGTATAACGCGGATGGTTCTGCCCATTCGGCGGATGTTCCGGTGCCTAATGCGGCGGTGATTTTGGAGCGTTTTGACCCGGCTCGCATGGCTACTGAGCCATGGGTCGTGAGGGATCTCTAAGCCTCTGTGACATTGTCGTGTAACAGTTCAACACTCCGAACGGCTTTTAAATTTTTTGTTTAATTCGTTTTAGATGCATACGGCTCTGAACGTTTGCGTTGCTTTTAAACTACTTCTCTTGCACCGAAGTGCCCGAAACCCTGAATTCTAGGGATTTTTCGGGCACTTTTTCGCACACGCTCCCACATTGACCCACGTGTACGACCACGAATTTTACACAGTAAATACATATTTATTCCATAGTTCCTCGCTCCTAAGCGTCAAATAGACTTTATTTTCAGCCCCTCAGAGCCTAGACTGTATCCTACGCCACTCATAAAGTTATGAAGTCGCGCATAAATACACAGACGCACACTATCACCAGGAGAGAAGGAACATTATGGCCGCGAGTACATACCAGGTCATCGCGCTGGCGATTTATTTTGTTGCCATGATCGCAATCGGCCTATGGGCAAATAGCAAGAACAACAGCCTCGACGACTATGTGCTGGGCGGGCGACAGCTCTCCCCCACCGTCGCCGCACTCTCAGCGGGCGCCTCCGACATGTCCGGTTGGCTCCTCATGGGTCTGCCCGGCGCCGTCTACCTCAGCGGCCTCTCCCAGGCATGGCTCGCCGTCGGTCTGACCATCGGCGCATGGTGCAACTGGAAGTTCGTGGCACCGCGACTGCGTAGCTACACCGAAGTAGCAGGCGACGCCGTGACCGTCCCCGTCTTCCTGAGCAACCGCCTCCATGACACCAAGCGCGTGCTGCGCATCGTCTCCGGTGTCGTGATTCTGGTGTTCTTCACCTTCTACGTCTCCTCCGGTATGGTGTCCGGCGGTCTGTTCTTCAAGTCCTCCTTCGGTCAGGAATACCACACCGGTATGCTCCTGCTGGCAGGCATCACCGTGTTCTACACCTTCTTCGGCGGCTTCATGGGCGCATCCTACACCGACATGGTTCAGGGTCTGCTCATGCTCGCAGCACTGATTGCCGTTCCGGTTGTCACCATCATTGACCTCGGCGGCGTGGGCCCCGTGGTTGAGTCCATCAGCCAGGTACGCCCCGACGCGCTGAGCATCTTCGCAGGCACCACCTTCGCCGGTATTGTTTCGTCCCTCGCATGGGGTTTGGGCTACTTCGGTCAGCCGCACATTATCGTGCGATTCATGGCAATGCGCACCCCCGCGGACGCTAAGTCCGGCCGCCGCATCGGCATCAGCTGGATGGTCCTGACCGTGTTCGGCGCACTGAGCGGCGCGTTCATGGGTATCGCCTACTTTGCACGCCACCCCGAGGCGTCCCTCACCAACCCCGAAACCGCTGAGTCGGTCTTCCTGGACCTCGCCCAGATTCTGTTCCACCCCCTCGTTGCGGGCCTGATTCTGGCTGCGGTTCTGGCGGCAATTATGTCCACCCTCTCCTCGCAGCTGATCGTGTGCTCCTCCGCTCTGGTGGAAGACCTCTACGGCATCTTCTCCTCGAAGAAGCTCAGCGCAGGCAAGTCCCTGTGGCTCGGCCGTGCAGGCGTGGCAATCGTGGCACTGGTCGCCGGTGCCCTGGCGTGGAACCCCAACAGCTCCATTCTGCAGCTGGTCGCATTCGCTTGGGCGGGCTTCGGTTCGGCGTTCGGCCCGACCGTTCTGCTCTCCCTCTACTGGCGTAAGCTGACCACCCAGGGTGCACTCGCCTCCATGATTACCGGTGCCGTTGTGGCATTCGCGTGGGGTCAGAGCCCGATGAAGTCTGTGCTCTACGAAATGGTTCCCGGCTTCGCTTCGGCGATGCTGGTCGCAATCATCGTCTCCCTGGTCACCTACAAGAAGAACCAGACCATTGACGAAGAGTTCGACCGCGCGGTAGAGCTCGCAAAGGTCAAGTAACCCACAGATAACCAAGACCGGGTAAGGTTCCTTACCTAACTTCTAAGGCCCGGGCCGCACACACGCGGTCCGGGCCTTCTTATATGCCCGGGCAACCCATGCCACAGCCTCAGACAACGCCCGGGCAACACCTGGGCAACACTCGGGCACCGCCTGGGCAACACTTGGGCAACGTAGAATAGGGTCTATGACTGCACAACTTCCCGAAAAGGTCTCGGACATCTTCAACCCCGCCGACTGGCGCGTTGTCGAAGGCTTCGAAGACTTCACCGACATCACCTACCACCGCCAGGTTGAGCGCGACGAAAACGGCGAAATCCTGCGCGATCTGCCCACCGTGCGCATCGCATTCGACCGCCCCGAGGTCCGCAACGCATTCCGCCCGCACACCGTGGACGAACTCTACCGCGCCCTCGACCACGCCCGCATGACCTCCAACGTAGGCACCGTACTGCTCACCGGCAACGGCCCCTCCGCCAAGGACGGCGGCTGGGCGTTCTGCTCCGGCGGCGACCAGCGCATCCGCGGCCGCGACGGCTACCACTACGCCAGCGGCGACACCGCAGAAAGCATCGACCCGGCACGCGCAGGCCGACTGCACATCCTGGAAGTGCAGCGCCTCATCCGCACCATGCCCAAGGTTGTTATCGCCCTCGTCTCCGGCTGGGCTGCAGGCGGCGGCCACTCCCTGCACGTGGTAGCTGACCTGACCATCGCCTCCGAAGAGTACGGCAAGTTCAAGCAGACCGACGCAACCGTCGGCTCCTTCGACGCAGGCTACGGTTCGGCACTGCTCGCACGCCAGGTGGGTCAGAAGTTCGCCCGCGAAATCTTCTTCCTCGCCAAGGAATACGACGCACAGCGCATGTACGAAATGGGCGCGGTCAACGACGTAGTCCCCCACGCAGAGCTCGAGAACAAGGGCCTGGAATACGCGGCGCACATCGCCCGTCAGTCTCCGCAGGCAATCCGTATGCTCAAGTACGCCTTCAACCTGCCCGATGACGGCATGCTCGGCCAGCAGGTCTTCGCCGGTGAGGCAACCCGCATGGCGTACATGACCGACGAGGCCGTGGAGGGTCGCGACGCGTTCTTGCAGAAGCGTGACCCGGACTGGTCCAACTACCCCTACTACTTCTAAGCAGTACTTCTCAGAGGAAGTACCTTCCGCAGAAGTAGTTTCAGATGCATAGGCTCGGAGCCGGATTCAACCCTGATACCCTCAGCTAAGAATCCGGCTCCGGCGCATTTGATGCCGCCCCGCTCCTTTTTCCCCAGGCATATGACACGCCCCCGGCTCATAAGCACGCAGCCGCTACCAACAGCCGCTAAGGATTTAGCCATGATGAACACCCCCGTCTCCGGGCTCGTGCCCTTCCCCGCCCCGCAGGAGGCTGCCCTGCACCCGCAGGCGGTACAGGTGCGCGCCGATCAGCCCGCCGACCCTCGCGCCATGCTGGGTGCTTTTGAGCAACTACTGGGTGGGTACGCGGCGGGTGCTGGTGCGGAGAGTGTAGAGGCTGCAGAGCCTATTGCCCTGGTGGTGGGCACCTCCGGATCCACCGGAACCCCCAAACGCACCGCACTGACCGCGCGGGCTCTAGCCGCCAGTGCCGCAGCCACCGAGAACTTCTTCGACTCGAACTCCAATGCCGCCTCGCAGTGGCTCCTAGCTCTTCCCGCGCACTATATTGCCGGTGCGCAGGTGCTCGCCCGCTCCGTGCTCGCCGGTACCGCCCCGGTCATTGCCCGCTCCGTGACCGAGCCGGTGCACTTTAGCCCCGAAGTTTTCCTGCAGGCGGTTGAGCGAATGAGCTCGGCACGCCGGTTTATCTCCCTGGTGCCCACCCAGCTACATAAGCTCCTTGAAAGCGGGGACGCCAACCCATCCCTGGGCGCTGAGATTCACGAGGCGCTCGGCTCCTTCACCGGAATCCTGCTCGGAGGCGCCCCCGCCAGCGCCGACCTGCTCGCCGCCTCCACCGCATTGGGGCTGAACGCGGTGACCACCTACGGCAGTGCCGAAACCGCCGGCGGATGCGTCTACTCCGGCTCTGTTCTGCCCGGCGTGCGGGTGCAGCTCGTGCCCGAAGAAGGCATGCCCGCCGTGCCGGATATTGAGGGGAAGCCCGCGCAGGTGGGCCGTATTTGGATCAGCGGCGCGCACCTCGCCAGCGGCTACATGGGCGATGCCACCCGCACCGCCGAGCACTTCTTCACCGCCGCGGACGGCACCCGCTGGTACCGCACCGACGACTACGGTCTGCTCAGCCCCGCACACGGCCCCGACAGCACTGCGCGCGACCCCGACAGCGCTGTACACGGTAGCGAGCCGCGCCTGCAGGTGCTCGGTCGTAGCGACGACGTGCTCATCAGCGGAGGCGTAAAAATCTCCGCCCGCGCCGTGGCGACCGTCCTCGAACAGCACCCCGCCGTACGCGAGGCCTGCGTAGTCGGCCTACCCGATGCCCGTTGGGGCACCGCCATTGCCGCCGCGGTCACGCTGGTACCCTCTGCCGGTGCCGCGGCTACACCTACTGAGAATAGCCCCGCCCTGAACGAAGAACTCTGCGCCCTGCTACGTGCCCGCTGCGCCGAAAAGCTCGGCGCCCCCGCCGCACCCAAGCAGCTGAGCATCCTGCCGGATTTCCCGCTCACCAGCACCGGCAAGCCGGACCGCGCAAAAATATACAGTATCCTGGACAGAGACTATCGTCAGGGCTAAAGCAGGCTCATCCGCGGGTTTTTGCCCCGCGCCTACAGCCGCCCGCACGCCCTGACTCCCACAGCACGACCCCTCACGCACAATACCCACGCATCATACGCACTTAGACCCGGAAGGAACCCCCGTGGCAACTGCCGCCCAATGGATTGAAGGCGCTCGCCTGCGCACCCTGCCGCTCGCCGTCGCCCCCATTATTGCCGGCTCAGCTGCCGCCTACGAGATCAACGCATTCAAGCCGCTCTACGCGTTCTTGGCGTTCCTCGTCGCGTTCTTCCTGCAGGTCGGCGTGAACTACGCCAACGACTACTCCGACGGCATCAAGGGCACCGACGAAGACCGCGTGGGTCCGCTACGCCTCGTCGGTTCCGGCGTGGCAAGCCCCCGCTCCGTCAAGTTCGCCGCCTTCGCATGCTTCGGTCTGGCGATGCTTGCGGGTCTTGCTCTGGTGGCTCTGGCGAACCAGTGGTGGTTCCTGGCGATTGGCGCCTCCAGCGTCTTCGCGGCGTGGGGCTACACCGGCGGCAAGCACCCCTACGGCTACATGGGCTTAGGTGACGTGTTCGTTTTCGTCTACTTTGGTCTGGTCGCGACCCTGGGCACCCTCTACACGCAGGCGCACACCCTGACCCTGCTCGGCTGGGTGGGTGCTATCGGCATTGGTCTGATTTCCTGTGCGCTGCTCATGGCGAATAACGTGCGCGACATTCCCACCGACATTGAGGCGGGCAAACTGACCATGGCGGTCCGCCTGGGCGAACGCTGGTCGCGCATCACCTACATCGTGGAAATGGCGCTGGCACTGGGTCTGGGCGTGCTCCTACTCGATGAGAACCCCTGGTTCCTGCTGATCTTCCTGCTGGTCGGCCCGACCATCCACTCCTGCGTGACCGTGTGGACGCGCGGCGGCCGCGAGCTAATCCCCGTGCTCAAGCAGGCGGGTATTGTGGCGCTCGTGTACTCCGTGATTCTAGCCCTCGCCGTGTGGCTGGGTTCGCTGGATATTATTAGCCACGAGGTTCAGGTGTTCACCGGCTACTAAGCCGACCTACAAATCTGCGCCGGATTACCGCGCCATTAAGCCGCTAGCGGGCACCCGGTTCATAGTTCTGCGATAACGCGGCGGTATGTCATAGTAGTGCTTATGATTCGAGCCATGCTGATTATTGGCGGCGCCGCCCTCATCGTGGGGCTGACCCTCTACACCCTCTTGGACGCCGTCCGCACCCCCGCACACGAGGCGCGCACCCTGCCCAAGTGGCTGTGGGTTCTCGTCACCCTGCTCTTCCCCGTGGTGGGCCCGCTCATGTGGCTTATCCTGGGCCGCCCCAAGGCACAGCCCGCAGCAGACGCTCGCCGCGGCTTTGGTCAGCGACGCAGCACCCCTGCGCCCTCGGTATCTTCTCCCGACGACGATGAAGAGTACCTGCGCTGGCTCAAAGCAAAAGCAGAACGCGAACGCCGCAGCCGCGAGGCAGAATCGAACAACACGCAGGACCCCGAACTTAAGGATTCTGAACGTAAAGATCCCGAGGACGGCACCCCGAATCAGGGTAACGGGCAGAACTAGCCGAGACAGCTAGGCTCACGCCCCTCAGGGTGTACAAAAAGAGGCTGTGAGCGCATCCGTAACGGATGGGTTCACAGCCTCTTTCTATGCTCGAAACAGCTTCGGGAACTAGCTACCGGGCAGCTGAATCACGCCACCGTACAGCGGCGCAGCAGGCTCCGCATATCCCACAAAATGCGGCATCTCATGCTCAAAATCAGTGGTGCTAAACGCCAGGGTCGTAATCGACGCCAGGTTGCACTCACGGGCACGCGGGTCATGCTGCAGCATGCGGCCCTCAACACCCAGGCGAGTAATCCAAATCGGCAGCTGGTGCGACACAATAATCGCCTCCGTGCCCTCGCCACCCAACTCGTAGGCGGTACGCGCCGCATCCTGAACAGCCGCAGCCATACGGCGAATCTGATCCAGGTACGACTCACCCCAGGAGGGGCGCGCCGGGTTGTACAGCTTCGTCCAGTGACGCGGGTTCTTCAGCAGCTCCTGCGCGTTCACGTGCAGACCCTCAAAGTAGTTATCCGCCTCAATGACGCGCTCATCCGGCTGCGCGGTCAGACCCAGCAGCTCCTCAACCGGGGCGGCAGACTCACGGGTACGCTGCAACGGCGAGCAGACCAGATGCACAAAACGGGCGCCGCGCTCAGCACGAGCCGCGAACTCCTCAGCGCTCAGACGCACCATCTGCTGGCCCTTATCGGACAGACGGTAGCCGGGCAGACGGCCGTACACGATACGCTCGGGGTTGTGCACCTCGCCGTGACGCATGAGGTGAACTTTAATGGTGGAAGTTTCAGTCATAATCCCAGTCTCTCAGATAGCACGCCGCACCCCAAACAGGTGACCCGCACATACCCTCTACAAATACAAAACCCGGTGTACAAAACCCCGCGTATAAAACCCCGCCCGCGAAACTGCAGGAACGCAAAAACCCCGCCTCTCCGTGCGGAGGGCGGGGCGAAAGAAGTCTATTTACTTCTTGTTGCGGCGCTGGTGGCGGGTCTTACGAAGCAGCTTGCGGTGCTTCTTCTTGGACATACGCTTGCGGCGCTTCTTGATAACGGAACCCATAGGATTTCCTCACTTTACTCGTACCCGGCCGAGCCATTCGACTCGGTAGCTACCCGGGGATATTTATACCGGTATAACCGATCCAAAACGCATTTTAGGCACAGAAATACCCTTGCGTTTTAGAGCGCTACCTACCTAGAGTACTAGGTTTACCCCCATTTTCACCATTCGAGAGCGGCTTTTCAGGAGTTTTTCCCTGAATTTCCGCTTTTCCCGCAGGCTTATCGAGGGTATTTCCGGGTGAAAACGGGGATTCGGCAGCCCTAACGGCGCTTCTTCTTCGACTTCTTCGAGCCCTTACCGCGGCCATGAGACAGCACCGAACCAGAAGAAGCTGCAGCACCCTCAGAAGAGCTCTCCTCAGCCTGGGAGTCGGCCTCTACCGGCTCCTCAGCCGATTCCTGCGTCAATTCCTGCGCGAGGTTAGATTCCTCAGCGGTTTCTTCAACCGGCTCTTCTACGGAAACCTCCTCAGCAGGGCTTTCCTCAGCAGATTCTTGCTCAGCCGCCGCGTGCAACGCCTTCAGACGCTCAGCACGCTCAGCCTCGGCACGAGCCAGCGCCTCCGCATCTACAGCGGGCTTCTCAGGCTTCACATCGGCACTAACCTCGGGCTGCGCCTTCTCAACGCTCTCCTGAGCTTCCTCAGGCTCGTACACATCCACGCCAAAGAAACGCTTCATCTTCGAGAAGATGCCGCGGCGCTCCTGCACCGGCTCATCGTGCGGAAGCTTCTCGTAGGTATCGTGGATGGTCGCAGCCGCCTCGAGGCGGGTAGGCTCAGCAGGCTGGACGGCGGGCGCCTCCTGGCGCGCCGGAGCACGCAGAACCTTCTCAGAAGACTCAGTCTCCGCAGGAGCCGCGGCAGTCACGACAGCCGCAGGACGCGCGGTACGGGCAGGCGCAGTCAGCACCCTACTACGATCCACCGGTTTAATGATGGTCGCACGCACCGGAGAAATAATCTGGCCGCTACGACGACGCGGCGCCGCAGTAGAAGCACGCAGAACCTTCGCGGGACCCTCAGCCTCTTCCTGCGCGTATGCGGCAGGCACGCTCGACAACTGACCGCTGGGAGTCTGCGAGCTAAGAGGCTGTGAGCCGAGAGTCTGCGAGCTAAAATTCTGCGCGGCAGGAGCCTGGGAAGCAGGAGTCTGGGCGGCGGGCGCCTGGGCACCAGATACCGGAGCCGCAGAAGCAGCGGGAACGGTGCTACGGCGCGGGGTACCGAAGCTCAGCGGCACATCCGGGCTCACCGAATGAGCGGCAGGCTGTGCGGGAGCTACGGAAGCCGCAACAGGTGCGGGCTGGGATGCAGCGGGAATGACACGTTCCACCTTGTCAGATGCAGAAGCATCCGCGCCAAAAGTAGTCTCAGCAGAGGTATCAGTCGGCTCAGAGGGATTCTCAGACGCAGCCTCATCACCGTGGGCAACCTCGGGTTCGGGCTGTTCATACTCCACGTCAACAGACTGCGCAGACACCGCAGAAACCGGAGCAGACACCTGAGCCGGCTCAGCGGGCACCACAACAGGCGCATCCGTGGCGGGCAACGCCCCCGCATCAGCGAAGGACGCATCGTCCTGCATCAAATCGTCAAAGTCATCGGCGGCAAACTCATCCACATCAACCGGCGCAAACTCAGAAGCAATCGGCTCACCCGGCAGACCGTTCGCAGAGGTCGCCTCCTGCTCCAGGTCAATACCGGCATCGGCATACATGCCGCGTAGCTGACCAATCACCATGGCACGCGCCGTCGCCGAATCGCCCGCCTTCAAAGCCTCCGCAATAGCGCGGCTCTCAGCACGCAGACGCTCCACAGCGCTACTCCACAGCGGCATACGGCCCACCAGCGACAGCATCGACTCAAAACTCGGCTGACGCACCGACGCGAGCAGACCCACCAGCAGCTCATTACCCGCACAACGCATCACCTGGTGGTGGAAAGTCAGCAGAAGCTCCAGGAAATCACGAATCGACAGGTCGAAATCTTCCATCTGCGCCAGAACCTCGTCCATCTCCGCGAAGGAGGTAGTCTTCGGGTCAATACGCGCAATCGCCCAGCTTTCCAGCAGAATACGGGTCTGAACCAGGTCACGAGTAGGGTAACGCGAGCTGGACATGTGCAGGCGCAGAGCGGCACTCGCCGCGGAAGCCGGCTCATCGCTCAGGTGCACCAGCATTTCCTTGCCGCGGCCGTTGTACAGCTGCACCAGATCCATATCTTCCAGGGTGCGTAGAGCCTCGCGGGTACGGGAACGACCCACACCAATAGCGCGCGCAATTTCGCTATCGCTGGGCAGATCCTGACCCAGCTGAATGTTGCCTTCGAACAGTTCGTTCTCGAGCCAGCGCAGAATTTTACGATGAATAGCCACGTGAATGCGTCTTTCGGTCAAAAAGTGAGTGAGTGTGTGTTTTACAGAGAGTTAATGCCGGAAGTGATCGGCAGGGCAGACCCTAGCCGCCCGTCTTAGCGGCGGCGGCCACGCAGGAAGCCGAAGAGGCCACCGCGGTGGTTGTCCTTCGCCTCAGCGCTGTTCGTCTCAGCGTTGGGGCGGTACACCGAATCGTAGGCGGGCATGGTCTGATACTCGGGCTCCTCAGCGGAGGTTTCAGCCTTAGCAGGCTCACCCTCAACAGGCTCATCATTGGTGGGCTCATCATTGGTGAGCTCATCATTGGCAGGCTCGACCTTACCGAGTTCAGCCTTCTCAGTAGCTTCTGCGGGCGAAGCTACTTCCTCAACAGACTCAGCCTCAACAGATTCAGCCTCAACAGATTCAGCCTTCACGGGCTCTTCTGCCGCGGCTTCATCCACTACGTTCTTCTCAATCACAGACTTTTCAGCTGCAGAATCCTCAGCTGCAAATTCCTTGCGGGTTGCTTCTTCCTTGACGGATTCAGCGGGTGCAACCGGCTTCTCAGCTGCGCCCTTTTCGTCGGTAGCCTTTTCCTCGGCGATCTTTTCAAGCACAACAGCCTCGGGGATCACAGGGATAGGCTGAATCGAGCCACCCACAACCGCAGCGGGGTCGATGCCATAAGGCACCACAGCCGCAGGCTGAGGGAATACCACCGGCTTCTGCACTACAACAGGCTTAGCCTCAGCAGGTGCCGCAGGGGTAGCGGGCTGAGCGGGGGTTGCCGACGCCGCGGGGGTCACCCCAGCGTCGTAACCGTAGGATGCGGGAGTGAAGGGGCGCATCGGGGTGCTATCCACTGCCTCTTCCTGCGGGGTGAGCTCAGCAGCTCCAGTCTTCTCAGCGACAGGTTCGGAAGCGGTGCTATCAGCAGCCTGCTCCGCAGGGCGCGAGTAGATGCGCGCGCTGGGGGTCAGGTGCTGTGCGCGGGCGCGCTGAATGCGAGCCTGCTCGATTTCCTCGGGGGTGGGTGCCTCAACGGTAAGAGTCTCAGAGTCGGTCGCCTCGGGCTTCTCAGCCGTCGCATTGTCGGAGGCAGATGCACTCACGCCACCGGGCAGTGCCACGGGTGCGTGCGCCTCATTGGACTGGCGTGCAATCTGAACGGTCTCGTTAATCCACTCGGTCACGGTGGCGAATACATCCGGGTTCAGGGAGTAGAGGCGACGCTGCCCCTCCACGGTCACGGAGACCACATCTGCATCGCGAAGGACTTTCAGGTGCTTCGAAATGGTCGGCTGGCTCATGCCCAGCTTTTCAACCACTGCACCCACCGTGTGGGTTTGCTCAGCGAGAATACGCACAATTCGGCGGCGAGTCGGATCCGCGATGACAGAAAAAACATCAGAATGCATATAGCGATTATGACATATAAAGTGGCACCTCAAGCTTAGAATGAGGGTGATACAGAAATTACCTTCAAAAATTCTGAAAGACTACTGAGTGCTAGCTCAATATGAAGCACTGAAGGGGAGAAAAGCATGAAGTGCCTATCACATCTCGTGGAGATTTCCTGTATCTCATCCTAGGCATATGCGAACCACCCAGCCCCTCAATACTTATATAGCCAGCACAGAATATATAGTTTTCGTGGTTCCACCCACAAAACCAGCCGCACGCCTTCTCCAAGCTCACATATTTACCCCCAAACCACCAGAGCCTCAACCCCCTCAGCAGGCACCCGGCGCGATACACTAGAAGGCGTTAAACACAGGCTCAAACAGCCGCCCAACACATCAACACACCAACCCCCAGACACTCGCTGAAGGAGGCGCATGGGACGCATCATCCGCCGCACCCGGCGCCGACACCACCACCCCCAGGGCCAGCTCAACCGCCGCTGGGACACCCTCAGCGGTGCCACCTCCGAACCGCAAAAGCAGCAGGTTCGCCGAAGCCGCCGCGACCGCCTCGAAGCTGAAAAGCTCAGCATCCTCACCAGCGTGCCCGGCATCGATCTTGACCGTCTGCCTACCCTACGTGACCACGAAGACTCGGAGACTCAGCGCAAACGAACCCCGCTAGAGTTCAACCAGAAGACTCTCGAACGCTTCCGCGACTTCATTGATTCCTCGGTTCTGGCGTCCCCCTCACGCACCGCAATCGGTGCCTTCTTTCTAGTCATCATCTTCTTCACCATCATGCTGTCCCTGCCGATTTCTTCGGCAGACGGGCAGCGCGTCGCGCTACACCACGCGGTCTTCACCTCAACCAGCGCGGTCACCGTGACCGGTCTGACCACCGTCTCCACAGCAGATCAGTGGTCAACCTTCGGTCAGGCAATGATTCTTCTCGCCTGCCAGGTGGGTGGCCTGGGCACGCTGACCATCACCTCCCTGCTGGCGCTGGCTATCGGCCGCAAAATGGGTCTGCGCACCAAACTCATCGCCCAGGAAGACCTGAATATTAGCCGACTCGGCGAGGTCGGCGGCATCGTCAAAGCGGTGGCGTACGCGTCTTGCTCCATCGAAGCGTTCATTGCAATGCTCCTCACCCCACGATTCCTCGCGCTCGGTGAAGCACCACACGAGGCCCTGTGGCACGGCATTTTCTACTCGGTTTCGGCATTCAACAACGCCGGATTCACCCCGCACTCGGACGGCATCGTACCCTACGGCCACGATCTTTTCCTGCTCGTGCCCATCTGCATCGCGGTGTTCCTCGGCTCGCTCGGCTTCCCCGTGTTCATTGCGATTCAGCGCAACCCCTTCCGTCCCTCACACTGGCAGCTCACCGCAAAACTGACCGTGGTCACCACCCTCTTCTTCTTCGGTTTTGGTGCCTTCTTCTGGGGTCTTTTCGAATGGAATAACCCCGCAACCATCGGTTCCTACTCTCCCGGCGATAAAATCCTCAACGCCATCTTTGCCTCCGTGATGATGCGTTCGGGCGGCTTCAACCTGGTCGACATGGACGCCATCACCCCCGTCTCCACCCTGCTGACGGACACGCTCATGTTCATTGGTGGCGGCTCCGGCTCGACCGCAGGCGGCGTGAAGGTCACCACCATCGCCGTGATTGCCCTATCGATTCTTGCCGAGGCGCGAGGTGACCAGAAGGTCGTAGCGTTCAATCGCACCATCCCCGAATCCTCTCTGCGCATTGCCATCTCTGTGATTGTTATGGGTGCTACCGTGGTAGCTGTTGGCGCCGCATCGATTCTTATCATCAGCGGCGCAGATCTCAAAGAAGTCATCTTCGAGGTCATCTCCGCCTTCGCGACCTGCGGCCTCTCAAATGGCCTCTCCGCCAGCCTACCTCCGGCAGGCGTATACGTGCTCAGCGTTCTGATGCTCATTGGTCGTGTGGGTACTACAACCGCCGCAACCGGCCTGGCGATGCGTTCACGCCGCCGCCTCTACAAGTTCCCCGAAGAAAGGCCCACCATTGGCTAGTGCACATAACGCCCCCGTCCTCGTCATCGGCCTGGGACGCTTCGGTTCGGCTGTGGCTGCCCAGTTGCGCCTGCAGAATAAGGAGGTTCTCGCTATCGAGAAGGACCCCGAGCTGGTGCAGAAATGGTCCGGCGTGCTGACCCACGTGGTCTCCGCCGATGCGACCGATATCGACACCCTGCACCAGTTGGGTGCGGACGAGTTCGGCTCCGCTGTGGTGGGTGTGGGCACCTCCGTGGAAGCGTCCGTGCTGATTACCGCGAACCTCGTAGACATTGGCGTGGAGCGTATCTGGGCGAAGGCTATCACCCCCGCGCACGGCAAGATTCTGGAACGTATTGGCGCGCACCACGTGGTCTACCCGGAGGCGGACGCTGGCCGCCGCGCCGCGCACCTCGTCTCGGGTCGACTGCTGGACTACATTGAGTTTGATGACGACTTCGCGATTGCGAAGATGCGCCCGCCGAAGGAAACCCACGGCTTCACCCTCGCCGAGTCGGATATCCGCTCCAAGTACGGCGTGTCTGTGGTTGGTATTAAGTCCCCCGGTGAGGACTTCACCTACGCGGACGCGACCACCCGCATTCACTCGCGCGACATTCTGATTGTGTCCGGTCAGGTGGATTTGATCGAGCGTTTCGCGGCGCGCCCCTAAGTGCACTTTTCCTTGCTATCTTGAGGAACCCACGCAGGAGGAACCCACGCCTTAGGAGCCCGCGCATAGACATAGAAAAACAGCCTCTTCCCGTTCTGCCGGGAGGAGGCTGTTTTTCTGTAGTTTTACCCAGTTTTACCCAGTTTTCTGTAGTTTCACCTAGTCAGAGCGGCGCTACTGAGCGGCATTAGTCCCCGCTGGTTAGTCCGTAATGACTAGTCCTCGTCAGCGGTGTACAGCTGGCTCATTTCCGCCGAACGGGCTGCGCAGGCGCGCATCGCGTCCTCGGTCAGCTGGAAGAGGCCACCCTCCACAAAGGTGTTCAGTGCACGCTCAGTGGTGCCGTTCGGGCTGGTCACGGCGCGGCGCAGGGCGGGCGCATCCGGGTTGGTGTCGAGCAGGAAGCCCGCACCGGCAACGGTTGCGCTGGCAAGCTTGAGGGCGGTGTCTGCATCCAGGCCGAGCTTCTCGCCGGCGGTTGCCATCGCCTCCGCAAGCAGGAACGCGTATGCCGGGCCAGAACCGGAGACAGCGGTGACCGCATCCATCTGGTCTTCGCGGACCTCAACGACCAAGCCGACGGTGCCCAGAACCTCTTCGACGAGCTTCTTCTGCTCGTCCTTCACGGTGTCGGTGGTGGAGATGGCGAGCACGCCCTTGCCCACGGAGGAGGGGGTGTTCGGCATGCAGCGAACAATGGGCTGACCTGCGGGAAGGCACTCGGCGAGGGTTTCGAGGGTCACGCCAGCAGCAACGGACACCACAACAGCATTCGGCGCGAGGGCGGGTGCGATATCGCGGGCAAGCTCAACGATGCCGTAGGGCTTCACGCCGAGCAGCACGACGTCTGCGTGGGCGGTTGCCTTGTGGTTGCCATCAGCTTCGCCGCCGGTGGTGATGATTTCGACCTTGTCGCCGAGGCGCTGGGCGAGGGCGGCACGAGATTCTTCGCTACGCACGGTGGCGCGGATGTGGGCGGGGTCGTGGCCTGCGGCGAGCAGACCTGCGGCGATGGAGCCGTTCATGGAGCCGGTGCCGAGAAAAGCAATAGTTGCGGTCATCGTTGATCCTTCCTAATGGGGTGCCTGCGCCCTGCGGGTGCGCGGTGCGCTGTGCGCGGCGGGCGTGTGGAGGCGTACCCTTCCAGCATAGCGGGTGCGGCTACGGGCATGTGACCTGGCTCGTGCTTCTTCCGGGCTTTCTGGGTGGCGGCTTCACCTTGCGCCCCGCCTCGGTGTACCGCACCCCATGCGCCGCACCCCACATACTGTACCGCCATGTGCCGCACCCCCCAATGCACCGCACCCCCATGCGCCGCCCCGCTGCTCACCCTGCGGCCCACCCATGAGGCGTAAAAGTGCAGGCGTAGAATGAAAGCAACTTCAACCGCGCAGTTTGTGCCGGGCATGAGGCCTTCAACAACACACAGCACGCAACACACCCCTTTTTCTATGTCTTCTCATACTGGTTCTTCCTCGAATTCTTCCTCGAATAGCCCGCAGAATTCTGCGGGTTTCCGTTCTTTTTCGTTTCGCCTCCTTCTGGTGTTGACCCTTGCCGCGCTGGTCACGGGCGTGTTCAGCGGCCTGGGTGCGATTGTTCTGCATTATGTTCTGGATTTTATGCAGGAGCTAACTTTCGGTCAGGCTGAGGGACATCACCCGATGGTCACTG
>ERZ773180.781-NODE-781-length-17784-cov-5.546619_pt1 | contig 17784 bp, 10 predicted proteins | sample MGYA00511080_ERZ773180 | MGnify/ENA primary metagenome ERZ773180 (study PRJEB29015, sample SAMEA2738175) | human oral metagenome | biome: human oral; feature: human-associated habitat; material: saliva | place: China | collected 2178 ...
CAACGGCGGCAATAACGGTGGCGGCAACGGCGGAAACAACGGCGGTGGCAACGGTGGCAACGGCGGTGGCAACGGCGGTGGCAACGGCGGTCACAACGGCGGCGCCAACGGTGGAAACAACAACGGCGGTGGTAACAACGGCCGCTAGCTCTGCCGTCGCCTGACGCGCGCACAGGCATCGCGGGCCCCGAGGAGAATCCTCGGGGCCCGCACTCGTATCTGTTGGATGCCTGTCGGAGGAGTGGGGGGCATCTACCCGTCCTGGAGTCGCTAGCTCGGGGTCCTCCTGTGAGCGGGGAGTGTGGGGTATCTCTCCTCTGGCCTCGATTCGCTTCGATGCCTCCTACACCCTTAAATGTGAAGGGCCGCTAATTTGGTGGTTGGCTACGCGGTTGCTGCGTCGGAGCTGAGCGTGCTGGGTGCTTCATGCGATGAGAACAAGGGGTTTTCACAGTCGTTGTGTTTGCTCTTACAGTCAGATTTTTCTGCGCCAGCACAATGAAAAGTGTGTGTGTATGAGCGAGGTAGGCAAGGGCTGTGTCTTTTTTGGAGATTCCTTCCGTCTATCAAGGACATGAGCAACAAGTGGAAGGCGCGGGGACCGAATTCCTCGAAGAAGACCGACGTTCTTGAATCCAGTCAGGACATCGTACACCAGAGCGCCATGTCGCTGGTGCCGGAGGTGTTGTATCCCGAGATGGGTATGAATGAGATCGAGCAGGCTGCGGCCAGGCAGGTGCGGGCAGGGTGTCATGACGTTGACACGGTCAATGACCCTGGTCTGCCCGACAGGGCTCAGGACAGTTGGGTCAAACTGCACTATGCTCTGCTCCCGAAGCGCCTGATCAAAGCGCTGTCCATTGACTCGGATTTGCGCGCCAACTCGTTGGCTGAGGAGGACAAGGCGCAGGCGAGGGTTGCTGCCCTGGAGGCCAAAGAAAAGCGGATCGTCGCTAATATTAACGAGACCGAAGCGCGCGTGATCGAAAAGAAAGGGCGTGACGGACTTGCTGAGGCGCGCATCATGTCGCGATGGCGGCGGTGGCGGTCTTATGCTGTGCTTTTGGTGATTCTGTTCGCTGAGCTTGCATTCGATTACAGTGCGCTGGGTGTTCTTAACGCGGATGAGTTCCCTACCCTGTTGATCGCTCTCTTGTTGGTGTGTGTTCCTTTGATGTCAGCACATCCGGCTGGGAAAATGCACGCGCTGCACCGCGTTCGCAGGGCTGTGGTCCTGGATGTTGTCACGATCCTTCTCGCAAGCAGTACCGCGGCTTTATTGGCTTATTTGCGTAGTTCTCATCTGAGTGAAGAACAGAGCCAGAATGCGGCAACGTCATCCCAATATTTGTATCGACTGTTTGAGAATGCGGGGGGATTGAGTGATGGTGGAATGAATTTGCATGTAGTGATGACGGTCGTACTATTTGTCGTATCGTTCCTCGTACCGATCAGTTTTACCGCAGTGTTAGCAGCGGATTATGAGCCTCTGTACGACGAGCTGTTGAAGTATCGTGGTCAGCTCAAGAAGCTTCACAAGAGCCTTGAGGCAGCACGCGAGAAGGAGGCTTCTATTCGTCGTCGGTGCGAGTCGCTGCTCGCCAAGGAGGATCTGTACGAGCTGGAGACGGCGGCAGATATCGATGCGGTTCAGCCCTGTGCGGAAGAACGGAGCCGCCGATACGATATTGCCCTCATGGAGGATATGGGGGCACCCGATGCGACGTCGGCGGTCGCGGATACGTATCGTGATCAGGATCACGAGGTCATCACTCCTAGTCCCCTGAGGGTGGTGTAAGACCATGATTCGCCTGTGGGAGTGGGTGTGGAAGCGTAGGCACCCGGATCCTCCCGGTCCCTCGTGTCTGGTGTGTGACGACGTTCCCATGACCCTGTGTCCTTCCTGCAAGGGTAACTGGAGAGCAACTGGATGTGGCGTCTGTCTCCTGGGGTGGCTGTGTCCGATCCACGAGAATCACTGGCTTCCGTAGAGGCATTCCGAGACTAACGAATCGAAAGGAGGTGAATACCATGGCGACCAAGATTGGGTCCGCGCGTAGGACGAGTACGTACACTGAGGCTCACCGCTGCCGGAGCTGCGGCCGTGCCTTCTGGGCCGACAGTAGCTGGAACTACGTGACCGTTGTCTGCCCGCACTGCAAGGCGCAGAACTAGTCCGTGAGTGATCGTGGCCGGGCATCCCTTGTTGGGGTGCTCGGCCACCTCGTTGCGATTTCACATGTTGGATGTGGGAGTGATTTTTCGGAGAAGCGTCTTCCGTCTCTTATCAGTATGAGAAACTCACACATTCGGCGCATGCGCCAATACATCATCACTGTCCTGTCTATCGTCGTCTGCTCTGTCGTTGGTCTGACTTTGTCGGCCTGCGACGACGCCGCCAATTCCGGTGCGACTAGCGGCTCTGTCGCGATCATCGCATCGAATCGTTCCAACCAGCAGCGTTTTGACCTCCTGTCCTCCGAGCAGATCACCTCCGCGATCAACGACCACATGGGCGGCACCTTCTACATCATTAGTGCTGATGGGGTTCCGCGCCTGGTTGCCAGCATTGACTCGACCAGCAAGGCGCGGAACAGTAACGCTCGAAAAAAGGAGCGGCGAACCTACGAGGTTTCTGTTCTGGCGGCCATGCTGACCCCCGCAGAAACGCCTGAGTCGGATATGTTGTCCGCGCTGTCCCTCGCGGCGAGTTCGTTGGCTCATGGGTCTGGTGATCGTACGATCCTGGTTGTGGACTCCGGCGTGTCTACGGCTGGTGCAATGGCCTTCCAGAATACGGGTCTGCTTGAACCGCATGCTGACGTCGACGCGATGATCGAGCGCATGCACAGTGCTGGCACACTGCCCGACTTGACGGGTGTGACCGTCCGTTGGTTTGGCCTTGGTAGCGTCGAGGAACCTCAGCCGCTTCTCGACACGGCGGCAAAAAATCGTCTCAAGAGCCTGTGGACGAAGCTGATTGCAGCGGCCAACGGAGAAGTAGTCTTCGATGACGCGCCGATGATGAAGGTTATCGGCGACGATCTGCCGGCTGTTCCTGAGGTGACTCCCGTTCCGGTAGGCGCTTTCGAATTGGGCGCGGCACCGTCCCTTGAGATGTCATTGCCGGATACCGAGGTTGGTTTCGAGGCAGACGTCGACGTGCTGCGTAACGAGGAGGTTGCGAAGTCTCGTATTCAGGAGGCTGCTGCGCAGATTCGAAGCAGTGGCGTGAGCGAGGTGCGTGTCACCGGCTGTACGAGTTCATGGGGAACCGCGGAGCATCGGCAGGACTTGTCCGAACGGCGAGCGGAGGTCGTTGCAGGTCTCCTTGAGAACAACGGAGTAAAAGTGACATCTATCACTGGTCGTGGTTATGAGTGCCCGCATCAGGTCGTCGACACCAATGCAGATGGAACTCCCATCGAAGAACTGATGGCTGTCAACAGGCGCGTCATCATCCAAGCGCCTTGATTTTCTGCGGAAAATACGCGTAATCAGATGCGTGCCCCCGGGTTCTATCCCCGGGGGCACGCGCGTGCTTCCTGTTGATCGCCACCCTTCCAATCCCTGTGCGGAGCGCCCAGGAGAGATGAGGGAACTTCCCCTCCCGACTGGAAGGACGATCATGAACAAGTACATCATTACCGCGCGGGAGATTGAGCGGATGCTGAACCTGGCCGCGATGGAGGAGACGGGATGTCTCTCTCGGGCAGGCAAGGAAGAGCTGAACGAGCTGGTTGCGCGCGTTCAGGAAGTGATCGACGAGCTCGCTGCATGGTGGAAGGAAATCAAGCGCAACAAGGAGGAAATTAAGGCGAAGAATGCTGAGGCGAAAAATAAAGGGGAGAAAACGGACAGCGTTCCTCGCCTTGACTATTCGCCGCAAGAACACGCTGCAACGTACTGGCTACGCCCGATTATCGACAAAGGGGTGGGAGGAATGACGCTTGTTGTCGCGGACGGATGGGTCGGTCAGATGCGTCGAATCGGTTTCACGATGAACGGTGTGGAGCTGTCGGTATGCCGCTTCGAACAATATGCGAAGCTAATGGAGAAGGCCTGGAATAACGGTAAGCAAGCGAGGAGGATGATTCACAATGGCGGAACCTGTGACTGTGTCATGCCCCTCGAGTTTGTGAAGCGTCAGAAAGGTGCTGAGGAAGGTGAGTGCGATCAGGACAGCCCAATTGGAGAGGGTGGATCACAAAAGAGAAATCAGGTTAAGGAGGAGTCTGAATATAAGGAGGAGTATGAAGATAAGGAGGAGGGTGAAGATAAGCAGCAGAAGAGTCTGCTTACAAAGTGTGCAAACAGGGATACGTGCCATGAATCCTTTGCTGATCTTTGTGAGGAGACCTATTGCAAGCTCAACCGTAGTCTATCGGTTCATGAGGCCGACAACCTTCAGTACGTTCAGTCTGTATTGAAGACGCTGGGCGGAGAATGGCTGCGTTGGATACGTAAGTCCAAGGGGATTCCCGTGAGGCCGGATCTCCTTGCTAAGAGCATAAAGTGTGATGATCCTCGTCTGGATCCGATCATCCGTTTTTTTGCACACTACGTCGATTCTACCGATCCGCTTGGTGAGCACATCCTGCTGGATAAGCTCTGCACTGTGCTCGTGCAGGATAACAATTGGCTCGAGGCTGTCAGAGTATGGGGAGACGATAGTGATGGAGTGCGTGCCGCTGCGCTTGCATGCATTCGCGAGCTGCGAAAGAATGACGTGTTTAACAAGAAGATCTGGAATCGCCTCGATATTTGTCGGAAGGCAAAGGTGTGTGTCGACAAGAAAAACGAAGACGGAACAGGGCTAGCTAATGAGCACCTGCTCTTTGTTGACGTGTTGTACCCGGGTGACGATGAGTATATGAAGAGTGAGGCACCTGAACCAATTGTGGAACTGATGAGGGCGACGTACGTGGGTGCCTTGCTGAAGCGGGCCGGAAAGAAGGAGTCGCGCAAGCGGGCCTTCGTTGCTGCCGTTGAGGCAGTGATGGGAGCAGGTGAGGAATCGCGCCAGGAAGCTCTCCTCCTGTGGGATCAAGCAAAGGCTGATGAGGAGCGCAAGGAGGAGCTTGAAGCGTACTGGAAAAAGTGGGAGCAAGAAGTGGAGAAGGAGAAGGAGTTGCGCAAGGCTAAGCGTGCTCGGCGGTAGCCGCGCAAAGCGCGCGGCACGCGCCTGACACATAGGTTGCTCGGGACTCGCCAACAGGCGAGTCCCGAGCCTTGTTGTCGTTGTGTCAGGGCAGTGTTGTCATTGATCTAGATTCATGTGGAATCCTCCCTTCTCTCCACTATCGAGCCGGTATGCGCCCGGTGTCAGTGTGAGTAGCTGTGTAAAGATCGACGTTTCTATTTCTCGGTGAAGGCGTCGGGCCCCGTCTGGCCATGTGGCTGCCTGCCGCAGCATGTGCTCGCGCGCCCCATCGCTGATACGTAGCTGATAGCCGATCTGCGCCGATGTCTCGATCGCGTGGGCGAGACAGTCATCGAGAATCGCTCCGAGTCTGATGTCATCGAGGGTATTCATAACGACGACGGCATCGAGGCGGTTGTAGATCTCGGGAGGCATTGAGTCCCTGACTGACTTGTGTGTCGCGTGAAGGGGATCCACGCGTTCTCCGAATCCGGTAGGATTCTTCGTCATCTCTTCTGCGCCTATGTTCGCCGTGAGAATGACGTCTAAGCTCCGACAATTGACTGTTCGCCCAGAAAAATCGGTGAGTGTCCCACTGCCGAGAAGCTCCAGTAAGAGGGGTATCCATACGGCGGGGCTTGCCTTCTCTACCTCGTCAAAGAGGAGAACTCCTCTGGGCGTCTCCTGAATCCTCGTCGTGAGCCATCCGTTCCTTTCTTGACTGCCGACGTATCCCGGAGGCGCTCCCAGGAGCGTCGCGCTGAGATGATCGGAGTTGAGTGCCGCCATGTCGACGCGAATCAGTTGATCGGTGCCCAGGAACGAGGCTAGCTGCTGTGCCAGGAGAGTCTTTCCTGTGCCTGTGGTTCCCGTCAGCAAGACCGCGCTCGATACCCTGTCTGCTCGCATGCGAAGGCCGTTGCGCCCCAGGCACACCTGTTGGGCGAGCGTGTGGATGGCCTCGTCCTGTCCCCTGACCGTTTTGCGCAGGTGTTCGACGAGGCTGCCGAGGTGGGGGCTGCCTGATCGGGAGGATTCGGGCGATTTGACGAGGTCCTGGCCGTGCATGGAGGCCCTAGCTGACCATAGATCGAGCAGGTGTGTGCCGAGGAGAGGCTGGGCCTGGTCTCGTCCGTGTGGGACGGCGTCGGCCGCCGCGTCGATCGTCTCGGAGGGGATTGTCACCCCATGGAAGGTTTCGAGTTCCTTTGCTTCACGAAGCAGGTGGGTGCGGATCTCGTGGTGGCACACCGAATGGGCCATGTGGATGACGGTCGTCCCGGCGGGTAGGCTCTCATCACGCTCTTCGCTGCACAGTTCCTCCCACTCGCTGTGAGGAATCACGATGATCAGGGGAAGGCCCTCTTCTGTGGCAACATGCCACAGAGGCTTCGTCATGCTGTCCGATTGCAGGTAGACGTCATGGGGTTCGAAGATCAGCGCAATACGTCCCGGAATGGCGTGGATCGCTTGGATTGCGTCGGCGCGCTTCGCGTTTTTTCGGATCAGCAGCGCCGCAGCGGTTCGAACATGACGCTCCTGGGTGAGGGTTTGTGCAGTGTCGGCGATTTTTCGCGCGATGTCGAGCACCGAGGCCTCGTCGGGGATGATAAGTGCGAGGCTTGAGGGTGAGCGTGTGAGGACGTGTTCCGTCGTCGCTGTCAACCAGGAAGGGGAATCGGTGGCGGATGATTCACCGGGAATAAGGATGATGGAGTTGGAGGAATCTTTGTGTCTGTCCATACTATGAGTAGACGGAAGCGATACCTCCCGAATCACCACTTACTCCCAGAGGCCAGCACCCTCCTCTGGTTTGGTTGGTCTCATAATTGAAGGCTTTTGGAAGGCTGCGACCAGCTCGCATAGCCACGGGAAGCTATGGGGAGTCTCTGGCGGTGTCCATGAGTACTCGTCGACGGCGTTCTCGCTGAGGCGGCATTCGCGAATGCGTGCCGAGGCTCCATCAAGGGCATGCTCTTGGTCTTCCTCGATGGCGTAGCATTCGCTGGGGTGTGCTACGGGGCCGGGGTCATCCACAGAAACCACGTCGATCGAGGTGGGGCGTCCGGGTACCTGTCCAGAACCTTCCATCTTTGTTCTTTCAGCGTTGAGATGGAGAGGGAAGACTCTGGGTTCAGCGGTGCCCTCCCATGTGATGCGCGCATATGCGAGCTCGGGTTCCACCCCTTCAGGAAATGCCTCAACGAGGGGCGCGCTAACTGTCACCACAAATCCCTTACCCTGCGTATACCTTGAGACGCATTGCGCGCGTTGCGCGGGATCGAACAGGCAATGAGTGTTCTTCATCCAATCGATGACGGTTTCCCATGAGGCACCCTGGGTGTCGAAACTGCCTTGTTGCTGGTCACTGGAGCCTGCGGCTAACGCCAAATCATCCTCAGCGATGTCGGGGGGACAGCCGAGCTCGAAGGGGACGATGTAGAAGACGTTTGCGGGCGTGCTCTCGACGAGTTGGTGACCCTCCAATTCCTCATCAAGAGTGTTGAGTGCTTCAGTAGCGATTGCCAGTGCGGTGGGATCTTCGAGGCAAGCATCGTACTCCTCGTCGGAGGCGAGGTCGAAGAATCGGCGGAGGATTTCCAGGACGAGGGGGCGGTATCGCGGGGCGATGCGGTCGCGTTTGTCAAAGATAAACGCTGCGTCGTCGAACCGGAGACTGATGAGGGTGGCGATGAGCTGAGAATCGCCGAGTATCGGGCTCAGGAGCGAGTCTGCGGCGAGGGCAACCAGTTCGAGGTCGGTGAGGAAAGTGCTGGTTGCTGGGAGTGCCTCGTATCCGAGGTCAGTGTGGGTCTGGGGGGCCGACTCATCCTCGTCTTCGATGGGGATTTCTCTTGTGGCTGGCCAGTAGCGTCGGATCCAGAGCCCTTCTGCGTAACGGGCCATTGCGCGTAGGTGATCTGTGGCGAGGTCAGACAGGGTGAGGGGTATGGTTCTCGGCCGCGAGGAAGGGGCTGTGAGCGTCTCGAAGAAGATGTCAGCCACATCTTCGCCGAACAGGGCATCTACCCAGGTGGGCAGCTCAGCCTCGTCGAAGACCAAGGTGAAGTCGGGTAGCGGGAGCCGCTCGGTTGTGTGGGGAACGTTGATGGTGGTAGTGATCAACATGGTGCCACCATCGAGTTCGATGGCAACGGTATACAACGACTCTGTGAGGGGTCGTTGTGTTGTGCCGATGGTTGGGCGACCGTCTGTCGATTGGCCGGTATGTAGAGTGCATGAGTTAGACATTGTGGTCCTCTTGATGCTGTTGAACGGCGCTCATGAATCCGTCCATTCCCTGTGACAACAGTGCCTTGTGGGCACGTGAATTGTGAGTTTCTGTCAGTGCGAGAGCGTTGTCCCATGCTGTGACGAGCCGTTTGTGGGCCTCGGCCTGTTCCTGCGAAGGGCATGTCACGTATACGACAGCTGAGCGGAAAAGGCGGTCCACCTGTGAGCCAACTCCCTCTGGATCATTGTTCTGTCGCAACTGCTTGAGTGTTTCGAAGTTCTGATCGGGGGTGCGGGTGCTGGCCCTCTTGGCGTTACGAGTGGGTGTGGAATCGGCCCTATCTAATGTGAACCTATGACGTACGATAAGTTTGACAAAATGATCCATTGTAATCGACATGAATGCGCCAAAATTTTCCAGATTATACGCTTCCATTCCTTTGAGTTCGTTGAAATGCAGGCGCCTCCATACGTGTTTAACGAATCCGGAATCCACATACTCTGTGATTGGGAAATTCGTAACGCTTAGCTTCTTTCGTGTCTCGGGGTCCATTTCTCCATCTTTCACCTGTTGGATTCTATGTTCCTGCTTATCCCATTGCCTCAGGAATTTGCTGGCGATTGATAGTGCTGATGGAGGGTATCCTTTTTTCTTTTCTTTAGTTCCTTGCGTTTTTGCCTCAATGCACTGGCTGATAATAGGGCCAAATCGGCATGCTGTGGCCAGGCACAGAAGCGACTTAACGTTGGTCAGCCCACACCAGGCGGAGGCAAGATCGGCGCTAGCGTCCAGTAGATCATCCACCCTCTCCCAGTACATGGGAAGAGTCTTGTTTTGAAGCGCGTGACCGATCCGCTCCTGCAAGGATTCGTTGAGTGGGGCAGGTAGGAACACAGTGGAACGAACATCGGATGGGGCTGCCCGTGCGTGTTTCGCCACGGGGGGACAGGCGAGCGAGCTGGTCTCGACATTGTCGGTCAGACCTGATCCTTTAGTCCCCGCGATGGTGGCCAAGTAGATCTGAAGAGGAGCGGGATCTGACTGGAGCATGACCCACTGGCTCTCCCAGTGAGCATCGTTGACCATCGTCAATTGACAATCAGATTGATCGGTGAAGTGCGTGACGAAATGATGGATCGGCTGCTCGCTTGCTGGGGGATGAGTCGGCAGATGCCGCCACTGGCGCTCGATCCGCACGTTCAACTCTTCCTCTCGTTCGTCAATACGCTTATCGACATCTGCTTTTGAGAAGGTGGGAGCAGTGCGCATGACTTCGTGGTACACGTCAGAGAAGTCCTCGATGTCATCTGGCCACGGGACGATCTCAACGCCATCTTGCGGATCTGTAAGGGCGTAGAACACGCTGGTGATGATTCGCCGTTTCTGATCGTCTTTTCGTACACTTTTGTCATGAGGTGTTTCAGTGAGCCAGTAGGCATACAGGCAATCTGACCAGATCATGATACGTACGATTAGGTGTCGCGCATCATGAATCCCGTGGATGATGTACTCACCATGTTCCTTGTTTAGACGTGTATCTGCTTTGACGAGCATTTTCTGTGTCAGTCCATCAGGAAGTTTGCCCAGTACTGGGGGCAAGATAGAACGACGAAAGCTAGTCCTGAGGGTGTCCCTTTTCACGTCAAACCAGGTGTCTATCGAAGCATGATGGTCAAACTTCAGTATGAGGCACCGTTCCTGGTACTGCGGGAGGATGCTCTCCTTGAAGATGTGAGTGACGACCTCGTCCAGGCGTGGTCTTCTTTTTGGCCAGGACTCGTAGATCGTGGGGTATTCCTCGGTATCAGAACGGCGTTCGATCATCGGTGACCTCCGGCAGATGAAACTACACGAATAGTAGCAGCCCCACTGCCCCGACTGTGATCGGGTGGAGGGGGACAAGCCCCCACCACCCGAGTTTCACGCCTTGCCGCTGCCCTTGCAGGCGTCACAGACGACGTAGGCCTTAACGTAAACGGACCACGCTCGTCCGGTTCCAAGGCACCACTTGCATGGTTTCTGCTGAGCCATGATGAACCTCCTTTCTGCTCACATCATGAATAGACGGAAGGGAGGGTGGAAAAAACACTCAGTGGATGAGGCCTGTGCTCATATTGAGGCGGGTTGTTCCGTCTCTATAGATTGGCGTGAGGTATCACGAGTGTCATCGGTGGACAGCGAGTGGAAGGAGCTGTTGTGAACACGGAATCTGAGTGGATGCACAGGGGTGACAGGCCTGAGATTGAGGCGTGCCACCATATGGAACCCAAGGTCTGGCGTCTGCGTCAGTTGCGGCGCACAGAGGACTCTGAAGAGGTCGCTCAGGTCGTTACGAATCGTCTACTGGCTTTGATCCAGGCACAGCCAGCGGATGCCAGCGTGTCGATTACCTGGCGGGGGGACGCTGATGGCCTGGTTTCTATTGAGCTGGAGGCGACGGGCGTGGGAGCATCCTTCGGGTCAGACCTGGCCTGGGTTGGCCGTAACGTACACGAATGGGAGTCGGCCGAGGTATCCCAGGCCTCGTGCCCCGCGCACGTGTGTGAGGTTCTCGCGGCCCTCCCGCCCCAGGAGGAGTGCGCCAGAGGAGGATCTTCGCTCTGGTCGTCTCGCATAGCCGAGCGTCTACCTGTGGGTGAGCTGATGCCAACGTGGCCCTTCCCGAAGCCATCAGATTCGCAGCTTCTCCTGGGGATTCTCAACGAAGTCGGTGGATACGTGAAAGTGCGTCTTGCTAACGCCAGTCCTTTGGAGGCCGCGATGGTGGAGGAGATCTTTACCTCTACTGAACGTCTTCGTGCCGGCGGCGAGGTCGGCTCGTACCTGGGTAGGCCTATGCGGCTGCGTGTCTTTCTCGGGTCGGACGATCTTCAGGGCATTCCCGCTCGCCTGTGGATCGCGATGCGCGACTGGGTGAGTGGCGCGCGGCGTCGGGACGTGGACGAGTGCGTCGCGCAGAGCGTGTGGAGTGGGCTGGATGCTCTGGTCGGTGCGGCTCAGCCCGAGGGACTGGTGCGGGCGTTCGCGCGACTTCCTCTGGCAGGCACGAGCGCGCGGGTTATCGGTGTCCCCGTCGCGGAAGCCGTGATCGACAGTGTTCCTCTGTCTGACCAGGCGATGGTGTGCGAGGTCGGAGGAATGCGCGTGGGGGCCGCGATCACTGCGACGGGTGCGATGAGCGATGTCCAGTTGAGTGTTGAAGGGTCCTTGCAGCACCTTCAGATTGTCGGGGGTTCGGGGACCGGGAAGTCGACGCTCGCGGCGTCCCTAGTCCATTCGTTCGCGATGTCGGGTAGAGGAGGTATTGTCTTGGACCCCCACGGGCAATTGGTGCGTCGCATCGCGGACGAGCTGCCCGAGGAGGCGCTGGATCGTTGCCTGTTTATCGACTGCGCGGATGCGGCGCATCCTGTGCCCGTGAACCTGTTTCACTGCGGGGACTTTGACACGGTGTGTTCGGAGTTTCTTGAGATGCTCTACCTGATCCTGGATCCGAAGCGAACCGGCATTGTTGGGCCGCGTTTCGAGCGTATTTTCCGCCAGCTCGCCTCGGCGTTGCACTATCTGTTTGGTGCGGATCTTCCGATCACGCTGATTCCGCTGCTGCTCACCGACGAGGGGCTGCTGAAGCTTGTCATGGAGTCTGTCTGGGAGGTCGATCCGGTTCTGGCAAAAAGCATCCGGAAGGAGCTGCTCGGAAATAAATCCAGTGACTTCGCTGAGGTGATTGCCTGGTCGGCTTCGAAGTTTGAAAGGCTCGTGCGTCATCCCGTGATGCGAGGTGTGCTGGGGACGGGGGCTGATGCCCTGGATATTCGCGAGGTCATGGCATCTAACGGGATCGTGCTCGTGGACTTATCGGCGCCTCGGATTGGTCGAGATCAGGCGCAGATGCTGGGAATGATGTGGCTGAGCAAAATTGCGCTGGCTATGCCGGAGCGTTGCCCGGGCGATAAGCCGTTCCACGTCGTGGTTGACGAGGCTCACCTGTTCCAGGAGTCGCTGTTGAGTGAGATGCTGGCGGAGGGACGCAAGTTTGGACTGGCATTGGCGCTGGCACACCAGCACATGGGGCAGCTCACCCCGAGCTTGCGTGACGCGTTGGATGGCAATGCCTCTTCGGTGATCGCGTTCAGGACGTCGATTCGTGACGCGATCGAGGTCGCGGAGCGTTTGGGGACCTGGTCGGGCGGGTCGTTGAGCAGGCTTCCGAACCTGAGCGCGGCGGCGACGCTGGCGACGCGGCACGGTCAGACACAGGCGTTCACGCTGCTGGTGGATCACAATGAGCAGGTGCAGCGCGGGTCCATCAATGGTGCGCCGGTCGTTCACGGCTTGGAGCGTGTGTGTGCCCAGTCGCGCGCCCGCCTGATGGATCCGTTTGCGGGGATACAGCCCAAACGGGCCGAGGACGTGGTACGTCATGCCCGTGAGCATCAGCGGAGCGCGGGGGGTGCGCCGGTTTCCGATAGCGGGTATGGCTCTGATCGGGGTACCCGCTCCTATTTGGAGGAGTGGCTCGAGAAGCGCGCACAGAACTCAGATGTGGCTGCATCCGATCGGTCCTGATGTGGTGCCTGGTGATTCCTACCGGTAGTAGGCGCGGGGCCGGTCTGCGATTGTGGGGTGCTGGTAGAGGGGTGTGGTGCGTGGGTGGGGCAGGACGAGGTTGGGGCCGGGGGTGCGGGTGAGGGTTTCGTCTGGTTCTGGGGTGGAGTTGGGCACCAATGTGAGTAGGGGATCTTCGCTGTTGCGTGCTGCGGGCGTGGTGGCGAGGGAGCCGACCATGCGCCATTTGGCAACCAGTTCGGCCACGAGGGCAGCCTCGCCCAGCCGCGCGGCGATGGTGAGGGCCAGGTTCATGGTGGGTTGGGCGCGGTTGGTGATCCAGGCGCGTCGTTTGGTGGGGGAGGTGAGTTGGTAGCGGTATTCGTCGTCGAAGAGGGCTGTGGGGAGTGCGTGGTTGAGTGCTTGGGTGAGGAGGTTTTTCGCGTGTTCGGGGTTGGTGGTCGCATGGGCTTGGGCGTGGAGGGCGGCAGCGTAGGTGAAGTGGGCGTCGTGTGCGTAGGCGTGGCTAATGGTGGGGTGGTGGGAGAGGTCGAGTGCTGCGCGTGCGTGCATCTGTGCTAGGAGATGGGTGCCGGCGTTGAGGTGGGTGTGGGTGAGGGAGAGGAGGATGGTGAGGCGTTGGGGTGCTGTTTCGGATGTGTTGGTGTGGGCGAGGACGTCGAGTGCGTGGTCGAGGATGTCGAGTGCGTGGTCGAGCGTTGTGAGGGTGTCGGTGGTGCGGTTGGGTGTGTGGGCTAGGCAGGTGGCTAGGTGTTGGAGGCAGGTGGCGTGTTCGATGGGTGTGTTGGTGTGTTCGTACAGGGCGAGGGCTTGGTGGTAGAGTGCTTCGGCGTCGGGTAGGTGCCCCAGGTGTGTGGTGATGTCGGCTTGTTGGGTGAGGCAGTGTGCTTGGTCGGCGTCGCTGTCAGCGACCTTTTCGTACAGGGCGCGTGCGTGGTCGTATAATTCTAGGGCTTCGCGTAGGTGTCCCTCACCTTTTGATGTGATGACGGAGGCCAGGTGTTGGAGGCAGGTGGCGTGTATCTCTTCGGTCCCGCTGGTGCCCTCGCAGAGGTGGATTGCTTGACGGTATAACGGCTCAGTTTCAACACCCCTACCCAGGTTGTTCAAGGTCAGAGCGAGGGTGAGCAGGCAGTCGGCCTGCTGCTCCTCGGTGTTGGGGATGCCTTGGTAGAGGGTGAGTGCCTGGCGGAAGTGGGGTTCGGCCTGTGCTAGTTTCTCCAGTAGGGATAGTGTGTTGGCGAGGTTGAACAGGCAGGCGGCCTGGTCGCGTTCTGTTCCGGGGAGTGTTTGGTAGAGGGTGAGTGCCTGGTGGTAGTGGGGTTCGGCCTGCGCTAGTTTGTTAAGCTTGCGCAGTGTGGTGGCAAGGTTGAGCAGGCAGATGGCCTGGTTCTCCTCGGTGTTGGGGATGCCTTGGTAGAGGGTGAGTGCCTGGTGGTAGTGGGATTCGGCCTGCGCTAGTTTGTCAAGCAGGAATAGTGTGGTGGCGAGGTTGTTCAGGCAGTTGGCCTGTTCGCGTTGTGTGTTGGGGAGTGTTTGGAAGAGGGTGAGTGCCTGGTGGTAGTAGGGTTCGGCGTCGGCTGGTTTGCCCAGCTTATCCAGTGTGTTGGCGAGGAGATGCAGGCAGTTGGCCTGGTCGCGTTCTGTTCCGGGGATGTCTTGGTAGAGGGTGAGTGCCTGGTGGTAGTGGGGTTCGGCCTGGGCTGGTTTGCCCAGATCACGTAGTGTGGTGGCGAGGAAATGCAGGCAGTTGGCCTGCTGCTCCTCGGTGTTGGGGATGCCTTGGTAGAGGGTGAGTGCTTGGCGGTAGTAGGGTTCGGCGTCGGCTGGTTTGCCCAGCAGGAGTAGTGCGCTAGCGAGGTTGTACAGGCAGTTGGCTTGTTGTTCCTCGGTGTTGGGGATGTCTTGGTAGAGGGTGAGTGCTTGGCGGTAGTGGGGTTCGGCGTCGGCTGGTTTGCCCAGCTTACGTAGCGTGTTTGCGAGGTTGCACAAGCATTGAGCCTGGTTGCGTTCAGTTTTTGGGGCCGTCTGGTAGAGGGTGAGCGCTTGTTGGTAGAGGGGTCCAGCTTGTGCTGGTTTGCCCAGTATTAGCAGGGTTGTGGCGAGGCTGTACAGGCAGTGGGCTTGGTCCTTCTCCGCACCTGGAACCTCTCGGTAGAGTTCGAGTGCGTCCTCGAACAGTTCCTTTGCTTTGAAGTGGTCACCTCGGCCTGCGGCTTCCGCTGCTTGTTTGTATAGCTGGTCTGCGTCGTCGTGGGTGGGCATGGGTGTTGGTCTTTCTTGCTGTGGGGCTATCGGTAGTGGGCGCGGGGGCGGTCTGCGATTGTGGGGTGCTGGTAGAGGGGTGTGGTGCGTGGGTGGGGGAGGACGAGGTTGGGGCCGGCTGTTCGGGTGAGGGTTTCGTCTGGTTCTGGGGTGGAGCTGGGCACCAATGTGAGTAGGGGATCTTCGCTGTTGCGCGCTGCGGGTATGGCAGCGAGGGAGCCGACCATGCGCCATTTGGCAACCAGTTCGGCCACGAGGGCAGCGTCGCCCAGACGTGCGGCGATGTCGAGGGCCTGGCTCATCGAGTGTTGGGCGCGATTGGTAATCCAGGCAATCCTGGCAGAGGAGCATGAAAGTTTGAATCGGAATTCGTCAAAGAAGACTGCTGCAGGTACTGCATATTGCAGTGCCAGGATGAGGTGTTTTCGTCGAAATGCAGGGTCAGTGCTCCACGAAGCTATTGTGTCGAGTATACTTGCACCTAGTGAGACAAATTCTGGTATCTTCTTTGTGAAGATCTCATATGCCTGTTTAAGGATTTGGTCGGCCTCTTCCGTTTGATGTTGCAGGTGTAGAATAATTGCGATATTAATCAAGCAGTCGACATAGCGTGGTAAATCGCTATTTTCGCAGAGCAAAAGCAGCTGCTGGAACAGGGTGAGGGCAGCTTCGTATCTTTCCAGTAATTTAAGTGTGTGGGCTAAAGTGTGTATGCAATCGATTTCAGAATTCTCTAAAATTCCTGTATTTTGGTATAGCTTAAGTGCTTCAATGAAGAGGTGTATAGCTTTCTCAGGCTTTCCTAGCTCGCGCGCAGCTGTACCGAGGTGGTGGAGGCATGCAGCTCTGTCTTTGCCAGTGTTGTTGGCATCTTCGAAAAGATTCAGTGCCTCCCACAATGCCGATTCTGCTGTTTCAACGCTACCAAGCATACCCATTGCTGTGGCGTAGCTACAAAGTGAGCGAGCGATTTCTGTTTGCGTGCCACCATGTGTTCTGAAGATTGTGAGTGCTCTGCGGCTAAGAGTCGCGTACTCTGTGATTCGGCCAAGTGTTTTGAGTGTCTCTGCGAGATTGCCAAGACAATGAGCTTGGCTTAGTTCGGTGCCGTCCATGCTTGCGTAAAGGTTTAAAGCATGACGGTAGATGGATTCCGCCTCTTCATTCCTGTTGAGATCATATAATGTGTTAGCCAAATTGTATAAATAATTGGCTTGACTATTCTCTGTTCCTTCAACTTTTGTGAAGAGTGTGAGAGCTTTGTGAAATGTGTCTTCAGCTTGTGGTAGATTTCCAAGTTCATGCAGAGTGTTTGCAAGATTGTGGAGGCATCTAGCTTGTTCGCGTTCGGTATTCTCACATTCTGCGAACAGTTTAAGAGCGTGTATATAATGTTGCTCCGCCTCTTGATTTCGACCCGTGTCGCCTTGGAGAACTGCGAGATTGTATAGGCAAGTGGCTTGGTTTTTCTCTGATCTATCAAGTTTGCTGTACAGTGCAAGTGCTTGTTGAAAGAGAGTTTCTGCTCTTGATGGATTATTCATATTTAACATTGTGATGGCAAAGTTGTAAATGTGGTCTGCAAGTAGCGTTTCTGTATTGGGGATGCTCTTGAGTAGTTCGACAACTTCCGGGTAGATGTATATTGTTTCCAGGCTCCTGCCTAGTGAATGTAATGTCTTGATAAGAACTTGTAGACAGAGGGCCTGCTGTCTTTCTGTTTTCTCGAACTGTTTGAATAGTGTGAGAGCTTGACGGTATAACGGTTCAGCAGTTTCAGGTTGACTTATTTGAGAATAAGTGATGCCAAGATTGTATAGTGATGTTGCAATTTGAAGTCCACTTCCGTCATATGTTTGCAAAATGTAGAGCATGCGGCGAAGGATGTATATCGACTGTTCTGTATTTCCTTCTTGAAATTCCTGATGCCAAAGAGTGCCGAGATCTTCGGGATCATCCAGGTTGACTATTTTTGCTTGGGTCCTCTTACTCATTAACTTACTCAAGGATAATTTGCATTCAGAATATCTTTTGTTCGTTCGTCTATTATTCTTCTCGTATTTTTCTAGTGCTTGTAGGTAGCAAATTTCTGCTTCGCTGTCCTTACCTTGTTTGAGTAGAATTCCTGCTAAATTATGCAGGCAGTCAGCTTGATATGTATCGCTTTCGGTCAGTGTGGAATAGGCAGCGTAGGCGTGATAGTAAACGGCGGCAGCTTCCGATGGCCTCTTTAAAGCTTCCAGATTGCGGGCGAAATTGTATAGAATCGGCCCGAGTATGTTATTTGAGTTTTCAGCTGTTCTTGCCCGGGTAATAGCCTCAATGAAGAGTGGTTCGGCTCTCTCGTTTTCGCCGAGTACACTCATGGTATCGGCGAGGTTAGCTAAACAGTTTGTATATTGTATTGTGGTTCTGTCGATGCTCTCGTAGAGTGTGAGTGCTTGTTGGAAAATAGGTTTAGCTTCGCTCGGTTTAGTCTGCGTCTTCAGGCAAAGTGCGAGATTATGCAAACAGGTGGCCTGTTCGTGTTCTGTTCCGGGGAGTGTTTGGTAGAGGGTGAGTGCTTGGCGGT
>ERZ773180.782-NODE-782-length-17783-cov-31.922552_pt1 | contig 17783 bp, 14 predicted proteins | sample MGYA00511080_ERZ773180 | MGnify/ENA primary metagenome ERZ773180 (study PRJEB29015, sample SAMEA2738175) | human oral metagenome | biome: human oral; feature: human-associated habitat; material: saliva | place: China | collected 2178 ...
GCGTGGCCCTGCCGCCCTCGGTGTACGAGGTGTGGTTCGTGTCCGGCGCTCACGGTGAGGCGGAGCTGGACGCCATCGCCGCCGCGGCTCCGGCGGCCGCGCAGGCTGCCGCTGCAGCTCAGCCCGAGTAGTCGACCGCGTCGCGGCGACCGTTCCGTGAACGGTTGAGGGGTGGGGATCCCGGTGGGTCCCCACCCCTCGTCTCTACCGTTGGTGGGTTGATTGCGAGTGCTGCTCGGTGGTGGTTGCTGGCGTCAGTGGCCTTGTTGTGCGAAGTTGTTCATCGTGAATGTGGGATCTGGGGTGAAGCAGAATGTTGCTGTTCCTGGGTTGGGGGTGAACCAGACGATGTCTGAGTGGGCCTCCTTGAGGATGAAGGTGCCAACCCCCTCGACGGTGGCGCTGTCGCCTCGGTGGAGATCTCTAGCGCCTCCGAGGGTGTCGGAGTGGTCGTTGTCGTCGAATGCTGACACGCCGAAGGAGCCGATCTGGTGTCCCATGGAGACTTCTCCGGAGATTCCGACCAAAATGGTGCGTCCATCAGAGATGGTTCCCAGTTCTATGGATCGTTGCTTGTCGTATGGGGTGAGGTAGTACCTACCGGTGCAGGCCTCGCCTGTGGATTGTTCTTTCCAGGGCCAGGCGTATGCGATGTGTGCGTAGGTCCAGGGGATGACAAACGCCAGGACGAGGACGGCCACGACGATGGTGCGAATGCGTGCGGGTCTGATGCTCATGGCATCCTCCATGATGTCGTGGTCTTCCGACAGACTGTAGTGGGGTAGAACACAATATGCAAGCCTCCCCGTGGGGCTGGCGCGAGCGACGATGCTCGCGCAGAGACGCGCGCCTGCAGAGCAATAGAGTCACATGGCCGCAGGGGCTGAGGTCGAGGCGGGGAGACGGTGCTGTCAGGGCGTAAGGAGGCGCGACGGAAAAGAAAGGGTTAAAGGACAAAAGGTGATGGTCGCGGCTAGGTCCCTGGCATCGTCGAGGGCGGTGTGCCTGTGCTAGGGCGCCCGCGCCGCAGCACCTCAGACAGGATCAATCCCATCGGGAGTATTGCAGCTGATCGGGAGTATTCAACCCGTTGGGGAAGATTCCACCCGATCAGAAGGGGGCTGAATCTTCCCGACCGGGTATTTCGCCTCATCGGCAACAAGCGTCGGTTCGGAGCTCGGCTTGGCCCTGCCGCAACACCTGTGGCCTACCCACAACCCACACGTTTTGCCCTGTAACCAACACGTTTCGCCCTATTGCGCCTATACCCAGTAATCTCGCACGTAATTCCCCTGCGGCTCCTTCAAACATTGAATTTGCATCGTTGGAATTGCAACGTTTTCGCATGGTCTCGAAAAATTACCGTCTTAAATTATGTGCGAAATTTGTCTGGGTCAGGCTTTCCACGCCCTCCGGCGCCGCGGCCAGGCCTGGTCTCAATGCCCGGCCGTGCTCACCGGCCCCTCCGGTCCTCCCGGGGAGTGCCGCATCTTTGGCGATGGGGGTTTTGCACCATTAGGAGCATCCTGTCGGCGTGTCGCCGGCGTGTCGCGGCTCTAATGGTGCAATTCCCCCGTTTGGTGGTGGTGTGGTCGCGGTTCGAGGTGGTGTCGCGCCCAAAGTGCGTACCACCTCGGCGAAAAACGCCGACAATGGGCAGTCGTGGGCGAGGTCGTCTGCGTTGGCAGCACAACGACGCCTGGCCTCGCGCGTCGCTCGCACATTCCCCCCTGAGATGTGAGCGCGAACCCGCTATTGCGTGCGCTAACCGGCTATATCGCACGTAAACCCGCTATTCCGTGTCTGGGCGGGCCTGCCCACGCTCACATTAGCGGGTTAACGTGCGCGGCGAGGAGTGCAGGCAGCAAGTGCGCCTCGGCGAACTGCACCCCTGACGCTGAGTGTCCGCACCCGGCCAAGCGTTCGCCCGCACGCCGGGCATGTGGGGGTATTCATACCCCCCACGATGAAACAACCGTCTTCAATGTTGATTTTCCCGTACCAGCAAGGCGAAAAGTCGCCACGAAGCCAACACGTTTTGTCCTTTAACCAAAAGAAAAAGCGCGACACCTCTGCGGTGTCACGCTGGCGGGGGTGGGGCGCGTGTCGTTCACGCGCCCCGCATAGGCTCAGGCGCGGGTGCGAGCGATCGAGAGGATCGCGGGGGAGACGATGAGGGCGGTCAGGGCGACGACGACGGCGAGAACCACCGAAGCGACGGAGCCGACCTGGAGGGCGGCGGCCATGCCGAGGCCCGCGAGAACGACGATGAGGGCGATCAGGACGGAAGCCGAGGTGGTGGCCTGGGACATGGTGGGGGCGATTTCGGCCTTGACGATGTTGTTCATGGGGTTCTCCTTATGAGTGTCTTCGCACGGATGCGCGAAGCGCGCCCCGCACGCCAGCGTGTTGTGTGGGCCGATTGGCCCGCGTCGCCCGGGAGGGCGACCGCATCAAAAAAGGGGGCCGACTTGTGGTCGCCCCCGTTGGTGCATCACCAATTCTACGCTCAAGTAACCGCGCGGTCTATACCGCACAAGTGCTTGTTAGGGACCGCACAGGATGAAGTCAATAGTAGTTAAAGGAAGGTTCTTGAGGGGGACAATCAGGGGTGGGAACGAGTGAGAGCCTGCCGCTTCGTGTAAGTGTGCCCGAGTGGGCTATCCACTCGGGCACACGGTGTCAATTGGCTCGTGTCACGTTGAGAGCTTGGAGGCCCTTAGGCCCCTCGAAGACCTCATATTCGACCCTCTCGCCCTCTACTAGAGTGCGTCGCCCAGATTGGCCGATGATGTTGGAATAGTGCACGAAGACGTCGCTGGATTCGCCATCGGGAGTGATGAAGCCGAAGCCTTTGGCGTCATTGAACCACTTGATGGTCCCGGTAGCCATGGGCACTCCTTCGTGTTCGCCCCAACGCTGGGGCACCGGTCGGTCCCGCCTGCAGGGATCGACGCAATCCCGCTCGCGCGCCCGGCGTCTCTCCCGTACCCGCGCGCAGCGTGTGGAATCACACTCTTAAGGTACCGCATATTGGTCCAAAATGTGCCTGACCTGCGAAAACGTGACGAAGTATCGTGCCTGTCGGCCCCTAGTTCTGAGGTGTGAGCCGCACTGGTACGATGGCGCGCACGTCCTGGCCCTCGAAGGCCACGCTCCCGATCGCGACGTCCACCCCGAAGACGCTCGCGAGGGTGTCCGCGTTCATGACGGAGGATGCCGGGCCGACCACGGCCTCGTGAGTGGAGGAAAAGAGCGCGACCTGGTCCGCGACGCGCAGGGCGTGCGCCGGGTAGTGCGTGTTCATGATAACGGCGAGGCCTCGATCCCTCACGAGGCGCTCGAGGAGTCCGAGGACGATGAGCTGGTTGCGGAAATCCAGGCCGGTCTCCGGCTCGTCGAGCACGAGGACGTGCGGGTCGGCGACGAGGGCGCGGGCGATGAGAATCATCTGGAACTGGCCGCCCGACATGGTCGCGCAGGGCATCTCGGCCAGGTGGGAGGCGCCCACCTCGTCGAGGACGTCGCGGGCCATGCGCTCCTCGCGCGCTCCGGGCTGGGCGAGGGTACGCATGTGGGGGGCGCGCCCGACCATCACCATCTCGAGGCCGGTCAGCGCCACGTTGGAAGCGTTGCGGGCCTGCGGCACGTAGGACAGGACGCGGCCCAGCGCCCGGGTCGACATCGACGAAATGGGGGTGCCGTCGATGAGCGTGCGGCCGCTATCCCACTTCTGCAGGCCGATCATGGTGCGCAGCAGCGTCGTCTTGCCGGCGCCGTTTGGCCCCAGGATCGCCAAGAGCGAGCGCTCGGGCACCTCGAAGGACACGTTCCTCAGGATCGGGGAAGTGGCACCCGGATAGGTGAAGGTCGCGTTTTCGACACTGATCATCGTGCCCCTCCCGTCCGACGCAGCAGCACGATAAAGAAGGGGGCGCCGATGATGGCCGTCAGGATCGAAATGGGAATTTCCGAGGCCGACAGGGAACGCGCGAGCGTATCGATGACGATCATGAGCGCCGACCCGAGCAGCAGCGACACGGGGATGACCGCTCGATTGTTCTGCCCGCACAGCATGCGCGCGCAGTGCGGCACGAGCAGGCCGACCCAGCCGACCTGGCCGCACATCGAAATGACCGAGGCCGTGATGACCGTCGAGGCGACGATGAGGATCGCGCGCATGAGGGAGACGTTGACGCCGGCTGAGCGGGCCTCGTCCTCTGAAAGGGAGAGAATATTGAGCTGCCAGCGCAGTGCCACGATGACGACGACGCCCGCGATGATGAAGGGGGCACCCAGCGCGATCTGGTGGTAGGTGACCGCGGCGAGCGAACCCATGAGCCAGTAGGTGATCTCGGGGAGCTGACTCGTCGGGTCGGCCGTTAGCTTGAGGAGCGAGAGGACCGCGTTCGCCAGGGCGGAGACGATGACGCCGCCGAGCACGAGCGTGATGACGTTGAACGAGCCCGTACGTGTGCGCGAAATTGCCGTCGTGAAAGCCATCGTCGCCAGGCCCGCCGCGAGGGCCGCGGCCTGCACGCCGATCAGGTTCCAGTCCAGCAGCAGAGCGATCACCGCGCCGACGCACGTGCCCGCCGCGACACCCAGGGTATCCGGCGTCGCCAGGGGGTTGGAGAAGAGTGACTGGAAGGAGGCACCCGCGACGGACAGGCCGCCGCCGATCAGGATCGCCACGATGATGCGCGGCGCGCGCAGGTCAAACACGACCGAGTTGATGCGGGGCGACACCGCTGGGCCGCCCCAAAACCTCGCGCGCAGCGCCGCGGCCACGTCCTCCAGCGACACGGAGAAACGACCAATCAACATGGCTGCCGCCGCGCACGCGACGATGAGCACGACCAGCGTGGGGACCACCCACACGCGCAGTCGCCCATTCCTGGTCAGCACAGATGTCATGATGTCCTCTCCCCGATGCTTACCGAGCGTCTCACCGCACAAGGGACCCCGGCCTCGTCGAAGGGAAAAACGAGGCCGGGGACAGGTGTTAGGACGAGGCGTCCGGGTTGATAATCGTGCGGGCCTGCTCGTCCGTCAGTGTGAAGTTGTACATCTTCTGGTAGTAGTCCTTCGTCATCGACACGAGGTCAACGTCGGAGAACTGCTCCGGGTACAGGGACGCGCCGATCCAGTTGGCGACGATGGGAGCATCCGGGTTGGGGGTGAACCAGTTCCACATGCCCAGGCCGGTGGAGTAGACGCGGCCGGACTTCACGGAGCTGAGGGTGGACAGGTCCACGCCCTCGACCGAGTTCGTCAACACGGTGTTCGCCGTCATGTTGGACATTCCCTTGCCGGTGACGAGGAGGACCTGGGGATCCCACGTGAGGACCTGCTCGAAGGTGACGGGCGTGTGCGAGGTGTCGGTGTCGCGCGTGACGTTCGTGTAGTTGAGCGAGTCGGCCCACTCGTTCGTGAACCAGCCGTCCTTGCCGCCCGCGACCGCGAGCTGACCGTCGGCAGCGCCCATGAGCACCATCGTCGACACCTTCTGGTCCTCGGGGACCTTCGCGGTGCGCGCGCGGGCGTCAGCGACCAGGTCCTTGCCGAGCGCGATCTTGTCGGCCATGTGGCCGTCCTCGTTGAAGACGTCCTCGAGGAGCTCCATCCAATCTGCGTAGGTCTCCGAGGGGTTGCCCGTTGTCGTGAAGCCGACGGCCGGGATGCCGGCCTTGCGGAACAATTCGCCGTGTTCCTTGTTGTTGGCGTTGTAGAGGACGACGTCGACGTTCAGGTTCAGCAGGGCTTCGGCGTTGAGTTCGCCCTTGTCGTAGTAGCTGGTGTCCACCTGCATCATCTCGGGTGCCATCTCGGCGGCGATCGTCTGGCTCATGGCCTTGACGCGGGCGGCGCTCATGCCCACCAGGTAGGGGGCCTTGCCGTCGAAGTAGGCCAGGTAGGTGGATTCGATGGGGATCTGGTCGATGGCGACGCGGGTGATCGTGGCGGGCAGGACGACCTCGTTGCCCGCGTGGTCGGTGATCGTACGCGTCGACGAGGCCGAGGCCTCCTGAGTGGTCTGCTCCGACTGGGCGGAGGTGGAGCCGGAGCCGCCCGCGCAGGCGGTGAGGGCAAGGGTGGCGGTGGCCAGGATTGCGGTCAGGGTGGCGAGGCGGGTTTTCATTGGGTCCTCTCATGTGTTGTGGATTATGAGGGGAATACTACACAAAATTAGGTGTCCCTCACAAGGGTAAGTGTGGGGATATGACGCGGTGTTATTTCAATGAGCCGACCAACGGGGTTTCGGGCGGCCCCGGGACGCAGATGTGCATGCCTCCTCGTAGCCTGACGGTGTCGGGCGAGGGGCCCGGCGCGAGTGGAAGGAGCGTGTCATGAGTGAGACTCTGGACTTGGAGCGTGCCCTCGTCGTCGGGGTGGCGTCCAGCGCCCTGTTTGACCTGGCGGAGTCGGACGCGGTGTTTCGCGAGAAGGGGGAGGAGGAGTATCGGGAGTATCAGCGCGAACATATCGATGACGTGCTCGAACCGGGCGTCGCGTTTCCTTTCATTCGTCGCCTTCTCGACCTGAATGACCTGTCGGATCGCGAGCGACTGGTGGAGATTGTGATCCTCTCGCGCAACGACCCGGAGACTGGGATGCGCGTCATGCGGTCGGTCCAGAGCCACGGCCTGGACATCACGCGCGCGATCTTCATGCAGGGCCACGCGCCCTACCTCTATATGGGACCGTTGAAGATGTCCCTGTTCCTCTCCGCGAACGAGGCCGATGTGCGCGAGGCGACCGAGCTGGGGTTTGCGGCCGGGCATGTCGTGGGCCGATCTGTCCCCGACGATGGGGACTCGGACCTGCGTATCGCCTTTGACTTCGATGGGGTCCTGGCCGACGATTCCGCCGAGCGGAAGTTTCAGAGCGAGGGCCTGGATGAATATCAGGAAAGCGAGCGCGCCCTGGCCGAGGTGCCGCTCGAGCGCGGCCCGATGGCGGATTTCCTGGAGAAAATCAACCGGATCCAGGGGATCGAGGACGCTCGCAGCGTGAGCGATCCCCAGGGTTTTCAGCGCCGCGTCCGCGTCGCCGTCGTGACGGCGCGCAGCGCGCCCGCCCACGAGCGGGCGATCAACTCGATCCGGGGCTGGGGGCTGCGCGTCAACGACGCCTTTTTCCTGGGCGGACTTCCCAAGGGGCCCATCCTGGAGGTGCTGCGCCCGCACATCTTCTTCGATGACCAGCGCCGCCACGTCGACGGTGCCGCCCCCTCAACTCCGAGCGTCCACATCCCCTTCGGGGAGATCAACAGGGAGTAGAAGTGTCTGTCACTCCGAAGCCTCCTTGGCGGCTTGGGTAATTGAAATGGAATGAAATAACTCGGAAACTGCAACCATGACAATTCTCAATGACTCAGTTTGTTGCGCATTCTCTAATGTCATTTTATCGTCATTGTTAAACTTATTCTTTTCCATTGATTCAAAAAGAATTACGCCGCGCTTAATTGCTCCATTATCCTCATCAAGTCGTATTCCGACGACACTTAGAGGTTCCATAGTGAGTTCAAGAGAATTGGCCTGTTCGCGAGTCATTGCCGGTTCTCGGGTAATGGCTCCCATTTTAAATTTTTTTCGTTTCGTCAGTTCGTCACGCGCATCTGTTTTCTTTTTGAACTGATGCACTACCTCTCCAATCTCCCAGGCAGTGCCTAGATAGCCGACCTCGGAGTCTTTGTAGAAAGCGCGCCCTCGTTTTTCAAATGCTGGGTTGGCGGAGCGTCGTGCCAATGGAAGAAAACCTGGAGCAGGCCCATCATCAATATGAGCATATATCGTCACGCGCGTCGTTTCGTCCCACCAGGACATTTCGTTGCATAGCTCCTGAGCGAGGCGTTCCAGAACTTGACGCATCGCTCTGCGCTCTCTTTGGTTGTCTGTCTCAAGCTGGGTAACCTTTTGTTGCTCTCGCTGTTTTTCATCTTCGAGTAGGGCAAGTGCCTTTTGGTATTCCGATATCTCGTGCTTGCTATCATGATCGCGCTTCCTGCCGAGAATCGTTCCGGCTAGAAGGCAAATAACCCCGGAGCAGAGGAGTGTCCATCGGGAGACTCCGCTGGAGAAGCCAGAGGCGCCGATCAGGAAAGCGCTCACTGGATTGAGAATCTCGGGGGTGTAGTGAACGAGCGAACGGACAGCGTTTGCGATACCTTCTTCAACGCCTTGATATCGCACGAACGTTAGGCTCCTGTGAACATGGAAGAATTCTCCGCAAGCTCAGTTTGGTCGAGTTTGACGAGGTAGTCGCTATCCTCCTTCAGGGTGACCTGGGATAGCTCTGCGGCCTTCTTGAGGAGATCACGCGCGACTTCTTCAGCGTTGCCCCACGAATCGCACTCAAGCTCGACGAATACGTCCACGCGCTGGAAACCGGCCCATGCCTCAAGTGGGTCGTTGGTAATGTATGCCGCGACTTGCCGGACTCCGCGCGTTGCAAAATCAGCGCCTGCGAGGTTGATTAAGTTCTTCCGGAAAGAAATGAAGAGTGAGAATGCTTCGGATGCCTTGAATGTTAGGCGCGCTTCAACCCGCTGTGCCATTGTATGCTCCATCCTCTTCTGGGTAAGAGATGCCTTTAACCAATACTCCGCCTGGGCAGTGTTGTCAACAGGTTTACAATAGTGTGTTCAATGACATAATTCCCTGATCTGTGTGACGTCATAGCAGTGCATGTCCGGCGGTCGCAGATGAGGGCGGGTCCTGGGAGACTAGGTGCATGAGTAACTACGCGCGTGACGCACGCCGCCTCACTCCCGTCGAGGTGGCGACCGCAGGCGCGCTCTCGGGCCTGGCCGTTACCTTCGGCCTCATCGCCGCCGTCACGCCTGTCTTCCAACTCTTCTTCCAGGTAGCCACGGCCGTCCCCCTCGCCATGGTCTCCCTCAAACTGCGTCCCCGCGCCTCCATCGCGGCCTTCGCCTCCACCGTTCTTCTGGCCATCGCCGTCGGTGGATTCGCTGCCGCCGGTCGAGCCTTCCAGGCCGCCCTCATCGGCCTCATCATTGGTGTTCTCCACAAGAAACACGCCTCCTGGCTGAGCGTCGGTGCGGTCGCCGCCGGCCTCGGCGTCGTCTGGGGCATCGGGACCGGCATCGCCTTCTGGTTCCTCGTCGACCTGCGCAACCTCGGCCTCGAAAGCATCCAAAAAACACTCAACGGCTTCCTCACACTCGTCGGCCGCATCCCCGGATTCGGTTGGTTCGTCGACGGAGGCCATTTTCTGAGCCAATGGTTGGTCGACTTCTGGTGGGTGTGGCTGCCCATCACCCGATTCATTGGCGTTGCCTTCCTGGTCCTCGCCGCGCGCTGGCTCCTCGGCGCGATCCTGCGCCGCATCACCCTCGATGCCGGATGGGACCCGCTCCTGGAAGCGCCCGGCCACCCCAACTCTGCTCCCGCCGGAACCGCACAAACCGAGGAGGATGCAGGACCCGGGGAGGGGACCCCAGCCTCGCCCCTGCCCCTGACCCTCACCGACGCCGCCTTCACCTACCCGGGCGCCGACCACCCCGCGCTGCGCGGCGTCACGCTCCGCTTCGAGCGCCCCGAATACACAGTCATCGTCGGGCACAACGGCTCCGGCAAATCCACCCTCGCCCTCCTCCTCGCCGGTGCTACCCCCGGCGAGGGGGCGCGCACCGGCGGCGGCATGCTCGGCCAGGTCGGCGGCACCGCCCTGGTCGGACAGCGCTCCGAACTGCTGGTCCTCGGCCAGAACGTCGCCGAAGACGTCACCTGGGGTATGAGTGCCAGCGACGCGCAGGCCCTCGACCTCGAAGCCCTTCTGGTGCGCGTGGGCCTGGGCGGCCTGGCCGACGCAGACCCGCGCTCCCTCTCCGGCGGGCAGCTGCAACGACTCGCGCTCGCTGGGGCGCTCGCCCGCTCGCCGCGCCTCCTCATCTCCGACGAATCCACCGCCATGATCGACCGCGACGGGCGCGCCGACATGCTCGATCTCCTCGCCTCCCTGCCCGACACCGGCATCGCCGTCGTCCACATCACCCACGACCCCGCCGAAGCAGCGCACGCCGACCGCGTCATCACAGTCGATGGAGGGCGTGTTCTCTCCGACGTGCGCGGTTTCTCCTCCATCGACGAGGCCGTGGCCGGGAATGCGCACCCCGTTACCCCCAAGGAGGAATCCCAGGGAGCGACCCGCGACGCAAGCGAGATACAAGAAGCGACCACGGCCTCGCCCGTTAAAGAGGGGGGCGAGCGCGCGTGGGGAACACCGCCCCTCACGAATACGGAGCACCTGTGGGCGGACCGAGTCGCGCACACCTATGACCTCGGGACACCGTGGGAGAAACCCGTCCTGCGCGACGTCAGCCTGATCCTCGAACCCGGGCAGGCGATGCTCATCACCGGCGACAACGGGTCGGGCAAGACGACACTCTCGCGCATCCTCACCGGGCTACTGGTCCCGACGTGGGGAAACGTGACGCTCGGCGGGACCCCCATGGAACGCCGGGTCGGCGACGTCGCCCTGTCCATGCAATTCGCGCGCCTCCAACTTCAGCGTCCCTCTGTGCGTTCTGACATTCTCGCCGCCGCCGGGTACGGCCCGCGCATCGGCAGCGGTGCGGGGCGTCGCAAGAAGGGGCTGAGCCGTGAGGACGGCGATCAGATCGTCGCGCAGGCTATGAACCTGGTGGGACTTGACCCCGCCCTGGCCTCGCGCGGCATCGACGATCTCTCCGGCGGGCAGATGCGGCGCGTCGCCCTGGCCGGGCTGCTCGCCTCCAATCCGAGCGTCCTCATCCTCGACGAACCCATGGCGGGACTCGACATGGCCTCGCGCGAACTGCTCATCTCTGTGCTCGACGAACGCCGACGCGCTGGGCTGTCCCTTCTTGTCATTTCCCACGACCTCGAAGGTATGGACGCGCTGTGCGACGCCCACCGACACCTGCATGAAGGGGTGCTTGCGTGAACGATCCTCACTCCTCATGCGGGGCGACCGGCCCCGGCGGTGGCACCACCCACGGGTGGTTTCCCGCCGATCCGGTCCAGATTTCCGGCGTGGGCGGCGAACATGCTCCGCGCCGCAAGCCGCGGCGAAGCATGGGCATGAGTCTGCCTCGTCCACTGCCGTGGCAGACCGTCCTCGGGCGCGCGTGGCCCGGTACGCTCATCGCTTGCTGGACGGCGCTCACGACGTGTGTCATCCTGCAACCACGCTGGTCAACCCTGGCGATCGTCGGCGGTCTCCTCGCCGTCGCCTCCATGGCTATTCGCCTGCCGCGCAGCGTCGCACCGCGCCCTCCCATGTGGCTGATCTCTGGCTTCGCCGGAGGGTGTATCGGCGCGTGGCTGGGCGACGGATTCGAGGTGTTCCTGCGGATCTCTGTCCTGGCACTCGTCGTCCTGTGGGGATCCGCGCTCATCGCCTGGGTGACGCCCACGGCGGCGCTCGCAGGAGCGCTACGGGTCTTCCTGCGGCCGCTGCGCGTGGTTGGCGCGCCCGTCGATGAGTGGTCGCTCGTCATGGCCTCCGCCCTGCGCGGCCTGCCGATGCTGCGTGACCAGGCCCAGGCCGTGCTCGACACGGCGAAGCTGCGCCTCGGCCAAGATGTTGCCACCTTGTCCCTCGGTGGCTACGTGCGCCTCAGCGTCGACGTGATAACGGCAATCCTGTCCGCGGCCTCGCGCGGTGCCGCCGAGACCGGGCGAGCCATGTCCATGCGCGGTGCCCTTGATGCCGTCGGCGAGGTCGGTGGCAGTGCGCCGAGGCGACGTACTCGGCTTGGATGGGTAGACGCGTGCGTGTTCGCTGCGACCCTGTTGGGTATTGGTGGCGTCGTTGCGTGCACGTTGATGCTGTAGGATTTATGTCGATTTTCCCTTGAGATTGCAATGGTTTTATGTCCTGTGGGTTCAGTATGTGTCCCGGGTCATGTTCTGCTGATTTGACGTGAGGTACTAAAACCCCCTATTCTTTCTGGGTACGCGCGAGTGGCGGAATAGGCAGACGCGCACGGTTCAGGTCCGTGTTCCAGTGATGGAGTGGGGGTTCAACTCCCCCCTCGCGCACGATGAAACCGCAGATCCTTCGGGATCTGCGGTTTTTGTTTTCCCTGGTTGTTGCGATGGTGTCGCCGCTCCTGTTTTCTTGGGTTACAGGACACTACGTGTTGCTGTGTGTTTGGGCCTTGCCTGATCTCCGGTTGTTGCGTTGGGACGGGGGTTCGATTCCCCCCATCTCCACAACGCGATCCCGCCTGTCGCGTGGTGTTGTTGTGGCCCCGTGGGCGACCGGGTGGCCGGGCGCTGGAGGGCCCGGCCGCTGTGTGTGCCGGTGGGCGGCGGTCTTCCTGCTTGTTGTTTGTTGCCCCCGACAGATCTCCGGCCGCCGCGTGGCCTGCCCGCCCGCTCGCCGTCCGCGCTGCGAGCCTTCGGCCTGCCCAATTGATGGTGTTGCTTGTGGCCCCACGGGTGTTCTGGGCGCCGGAGGGCCCGGCCGCCCGCGAGGCTAGGCGGCCTCACGTCGTTCGGCGCCGCGCCTCGAAGCCCGCCCGTGCCCTCCGGTCCATCCGGCGCCCTCCGTACCAGTGGGGCCAGGTGTGCTGACGTTGCCTGGCACGTCGTCTCGAAGCCCGCCAGGCCCCGCCGCCGCCCACGGACCTCGAAGTCTGGCCCCGCCTCGGTCCCACAGGCCTCGCATGCAGCTCTCGTGCACATCGCTGCTGAGCTCCCCAATTTCGCATGCAATTCCCCTGCGACTCTTTCGAACCATGAGTTTACAACGTTGGAATTGCAACGTTTTCAGGCTTCGTTGAAACTTCACCCAATCGAATTGCGTGCGAGTTTTCTGGTGAGTGGGCATATGGCTGCTGGCGGGTGTCACAGATCTTTCGCGTGAAACTGATGTCGCCTTTGCTCGCGCAGGCTGAGGCCCAACTGAAACCGCCATCGCCTTTGCGGGCCGGTGAGGTGAGCAAGTTGAAACCGCCATCGCCTTTGCGGGTGAGAAATGGGCGCTTTTAGTGCGTTTTTTGGTTGCAGAGGTGTTGTCGGTTTCAACGGTTACTGTTCAGGGGTGAGCAGCGGTGTCTGGGGTTTCAAATTGCTGGTGATCGCCGCCTGCAGAGGCGGCACCGGTTTCATATGCCCGTTGCCTGAGCTTTGGGAAGGGATGCGTGTGGCCTCACGGGTGTTCCGGGCACCGCAGTTCGGCCCAAGTAGCCCGTGGTCGTCTGTGACCGTGCACGGTCGGTCGTTGTTGAGCATGCGAAAGGGCCCCGGGTGAGGTGTCACCATCCGGGCCCCGATACGCGCTGTGTTTTAGGCAGCCGAACGCTTCACAACTGCCACGTCGATGCACGCGCCGATCGCCGCCGCGATTACCGTGGGGAGAATCCAACCGAGCTGGTTCGCCTGAAGCGGGCTCCACATGAGAGCAGAATTGATGAGATCCGCGTAAACGCCGACGTGCGCCAGTGTCGTTGCCGCTGACCAGGCCGCCGCCATCCACGTGCCCAGGCGGAACGTCCACAGTGCCGGGGTAGCCAAGCGTAGCGGGTGGGTTGCGATCGTGAGGAAAACGATGGTGATCGCGATGGGGTAGAGGAACGTGATGATCGGTACTGCGATGGTGAGCACCGAGCTCAGTCCCGCCGAAGCCAGCACGAACGAGATGATGGTGAACACGATCATCCATGCGCGGTAGGAGACGGCCGGGAGCAGACGGTGGAAAAACTCCGACGTTGCAGCAATCAACCCGACCGCCGTCGTCATGCAGGCCGTCAGCACGATAAGGCCGAAGACGATCTGTCCGGGCCATCCCATCGTCATCTGAGCGGCGTCCGCCAGTAGGGTTGCACCGTCGCTGTAGCTCTGAGCATTCGGGATCACGTGGCCGATCAGGCCCAGGCCCACGTAGACGACGGCGAGCAGGAATCCCGCGATGATGGCGGCCGTCGACGTGCGGCGCACGACCTTCGCCCCGGTGTGTCCGAGCGACGTCACGACGATGATGCCGAACGCCAGAGCGGCGATCGAGTCCATCGTCATGTAGCCCTCGAGGAGGCCGGCGGCTAGGGGAGTGGATGCGTACTCACCGGTCGGAGCGTCATGCGAAGCCGGCAGCGACGCGAGGCACAGGAAGACCAGGAGAACGAGAAGCCCCAGCAGGATCGGGGTGAGGATCTTGCCGAGATTGTCGATAATTGTGCCGGGATTCCAGCACAGATAGAACGCGATGCCGAAGAAAATGAAGCTGAAGATGATCGACGCGGTCAGGGACTTCGTGCCGATGAGAGGCGCGACGGCGGTTGAGAAAGACACTGCGCCCGTACGCGGGAGGGCGTAGAAGGCACCGATCGACAGGTACACCATGACGGAAAAGACGATCCCGAAAGACTTGCCGGCCCGGCTCACGAGGTCGCGCATGTCGGTGCCCGACAGAGCGATCGTGATGATGGAGATGACGGGCAGTGCGACGCCGCCGATCAGGAAGCCGATCATTGCAGGGCCGAAGTTGGTCCCCGCGGACGCGCCCATAATCGGTGGGAAAATCAGGTTACCTGCGCCGAAAAACATGGAGAAAAGCGTCAGGGAGGTCGCGATGAGAACGGCGGTGCTGCTTGAGCGCCCAGCGGAATCGTCATTGACTGTCTGCGTCACTGCTACTCACTTGATGGTGTGGGTTCTATAACAGCCCCAATTCTTGCATGACGACCGCGAAAAGCAACAATGAGCGGGCTACCCTGTGGGTGTGAACACGACTCTGAGCTGCGGGGCTTGCACGGCCACCCTTATCCGTTCTATCGGCAAGCCGCGCGCGCAGGGACCGCGCCGCATCGTTGCGGTGAGCGGAGGTATCGGTTCAGGTAAGTCCTCGGTGACGCGCGTCTTCGCCTCTCAGGGCGCGGTGACCGCGGACGCGGACGCGATTGCGCGGGAGGTTCTCGAGCCGGGTGAGCCGACGCTGACAGAGGTCGCGCGCGCCTTTGGGGACGACCTGCTGAGGGAAGACGGAAGCCTGGACCGTGCGCTTCTCGCCTCCCGGGTATTCGGCGGCGAGGGAGCTGATGAACGCGTCGCTCGGCTCAATTCCATCACCCACCCCGTCATCGAGGCTCGCGCGTGGTCGATTCTGCGCGGAGCGCCGGAAGGGGCTCTCGCGGTTTACGACATTCCCCTCCTCGTCGAAGGGGACCACGCGGATCGTTTCGACGCGGTCGTCATCGTCGATGCACCCGTCGAGGAGCGCGTCAAGCGCCTGGAGGGCAGGGGAGTGGCGCCCGAGGATGCGCGTGCACGTATCCGCGCCCAGGCCTCGTCCGAGGAGCGCCGAGCCATCGCGACGATCTGGATCGACAACGAGGGGAGCGCTGCAGATCTCGAGGAGGTTGCGCGGCTTGTCTACGAGCGTTGGCTGATCCCGGACGTTCCCGTGATTGATTGACGAGGCCGGGGCGCTCCACGCTCGTCGCGAACCTGTGCGCTTTGTTCGCGCAGCCCGAGTGCCTGGGCGGTAGCGTAGGGTCGTGAGCACTAATGCCGTGACCCGCCAGAACAAGCCTTTCGAGGTCATCTCCCCGTACACGCCGTCGGGCGACCAGCCCAAGGCCATCAAAGAGCTGGCTGCTCGCATTCGCGACGGCGAACAGGACGTGGTCCTCATGGGCGCCACGGGCACGGGTAAGAGCGCGACCACGGCCTGGCTGATCGAAGAGCTGCAGCGCCCCGCCCTCGTGCTCGAGCCGAACAAGACCCTCGCCGCCCAGCTCGCGGCCGAGTTCCGCGAGCTGCTGCCGGGCAACGCCGTCGAGTACTTCGTCTCCTACTACGACTACTACCAGCCCGAGGCCTACGTTCCCCAAACGGATACCTTCATCGAGAAAGACTCCTCGATCAACGACGAGGTTGAGCGTCTGCGCCATAGCGCCACGAACTCGCTGCTCACGCGTCGCGACACGGTCGTCGTCTCCTCGGTGTCCTGCATCTACGGCCTCGGTACGCCCGAGGAGTACGTGGCTCGCATGATCGAGCTCGAGCGGGGCATGATGATCGACCGGGACGCCCTGCTGCGTCGCTTCGTCGCCATGCAGTACGTGCGCAACGACATGGCCTTCACGCGTGGCACGTTCCGCGTGCGCGGTGACACGATCGAAATTATCCCCGTGTACGAGGAGCTCGCGATCCGCATCGAGATGTTCGGCGACGAGATCGACTCCCTGGCCGTTCTGCACCCGCTCACCGGCGACGTGATCGACCACGTGGACCATACGTACCTGTTCCCGGCGTCGCACTACGTGGCCGGCGAGGAACGCATGAAGAAGGCGATCGCGTCCATCGAGGACGAACTCGACGATCGCCTCGCGTGGTTCCGCGGCCAGAACAAGCTGCTTGAGGAGCAGCGCCTGCGCATGCGCACCACCTTCGACCTGGAGATGCTCAAGGAAATCGGCTCGTGCTCGGGTGTTGAAAACTACTCGCGCCACATTGATGGCCGAGGACCCGGCACGCCCCCGCACACGCTGCTGGACTACTTCCCCGACGACTTCCTGCTCATCATCGACGAATCGCACGTGACCGTCCCTCAGATCGGCGCGATGTTCGAGGGCGACATGTCGCGTAAGCGTACCCTCGTCGACTACGGCTTCCGCCTGCCCTCCGCGATGGATAACCGCCCCCTGAAGTGGGATGAGTTTACCGAGCGGATCGGACAGACCGTCTACCTGTCGGCGACCCCCGGACCCTACGAGCTCGAACGCTCCGACGGCGTCGTCGAGCAGATCATTCGCCCGACGGGTCTCGTCGACCCGCTCGTCGTCGTCAAGCCCACCGAGGGACAGATCGATGACCTCCTCGAGCAGGTGCGTCTGCGCGTCGAACGTGATGAGCGTGTCCTCGTCACCACCCTCACGAAGAAGATGGCCGAGGAGCTCACGACGTATCTCGCCGAACGCGGCGTCAAGGTGGAGTACTTGCACTCCGACGTCGACACGCTGCGCCGCGTCGAGCTGCTGCGCGAGCTGCGCCTGGGCACCTTCGACGTCCTCGTCGGCATCAACCTGCTGCGCGAGGGTCTGGACCTGCCCGAGGTGTCCCTCGTGTCCATCCTCGACGCGGACAAGGAAGGCTTCCTGCGCTCTACCCGCTCGCTCATCCAGACGATTGGCCGCGCCGCCCGAAACGTGTCCGGCGAGGTCCATATGTACGCGGACAACATGACGGATTCGATGAACGAGGCCATCTCCGAGACGATGCGTCGCCGCGAGATCCAGATCGCCTACAACAAGGAACACGGCATCGACCCGCAGCCGCTGCGCAAGAAGATCTCCGACGTCACCGACATGCTCGCCCGCGAGCAGGTCGACACACAGACACTCCTCGAGGGCGGGTACCGGAAGGAAAAGAGCAAGCGGGAGCGCAGTGACGCCACCGGTGGTGGCCGCGCCATGACATCGGGTCAGCGTGCCGAAGCCGAGCTTGCCGAACTGATCGAGGAGCTGTCCGCCCAGATGATGACCGCCGCCCAGCATCTCCAATTCGAGGTCGCGGCTCGTCTGCGTGACGAGATCGAAGACCTGAAGAAGGAACTGCGTGCCATGAAGCGCGCCCACTGACGCCCACCCCGCCCCGTTTGCCTGCCAGCGTGGGGCGGCCTCGGCCTCGTCGACAAGTGCCCCGGAAAGAATCGCGACCGACGCCACGTCGAACGTGGGGACGCAACGCGAGGCGCACCGACTAGGATGGAAGCGTTAGCGGAGGGGAGTACTCCCACCAACAGTGGCGTCGTCATCACGACGGCCC
>ERZ773180.785-NODE-785-length-17749-cov-13.960156_pt1 | contig 17749 bp, 19 predicted proteins | sample MGYA00511080_ERZ773180 | MGnify/ENA primary metagenome ERZ773180 (study PRJEB29015, sample SAMEA2738175) | human oral metagenome | biome: human oral; feature: human-associated habitat; material: saliva | place: China | collected 2178 ...
CATCTTAAACCCTGGCGACACAGTCATCGTGCCAACACCAGTCTTCCCTCTCTACTTGCCAATCACATTGGTGAACCAAGGGAACTTCATTACGGTGGACACAAGTGAAGACGGCTTCGTTTTAACAGCAGATAAATTACGCGAAACCATCGAAGCAAACCCAGACAAAAACTTCAAAGCGGTTGTTCTTGTATACCCAAGTAACCCAACAGGAGTGACTTACTCTAAAGAACAATTAGAAGACTTAGCCAAAGTCATTAAAGAGCACCAACTATGGGCACTTTGCGATGAAGTATACGCAGAATTAACATACGACAAGACTCACTACTCTCTTGCGAATATTTTACCTGACCAAACGATTGTCATCACTGGTTTATCAAAATCACACGCAATGACAGGATGGCGTATCGGATTCATCTTAGGGCCAACACACTTCATAAACGAAGTCGTAAAAACACACCAATACATGGTGACAGCTCCAACAAGCTTTGCGCAATACGGAGCGCTTGCGGCGATGTTACACGGCCAAGATGACTGCGCGAAAATGATGGTTGAATATAGCGAACGTCGTGACTACCTTGCTGCTGAATTGAAGAAACTTGGCTTTGAAGTGGCAAGTCCTGACGGTGCGTTCTACTTATTCGCGAAGATTCCTGCAAAATGCGGAACGGACTCATGGGCATTCGTTCGCGATCTTGCTCCAAAAGCAAAAGTAGCGCTCATTCCAGGGGTATCATTTGGACCTGGTGGCGAAAGCTATGTTCGCTTCAGTTACGCTGCTTCAATGGAAAACTTAAAAGAAGTCGTTGCTCGTTTAACAACTTACTTAGCAAATATTTAAATATAGATAAGGCGAAAAAGCCCATATATGGTCTTTTTTGCCTTCTAGCTTTTAACCGATATAGCTTATATGCTATATCATTTTTATTTTTTAAAAACTCCTACGAAGAACACGCAATTACCATATATGGTAATTGCGTGTTCTTTTCATTATCCAATCGCCTATTGTAATAGAAAATTCTTTTTGATAAAATGTGGGCAAATAGCGCAAAAATACGTCAGAAGAAGAAAGTTGGGAGAAAAATGGGTAATAAATCAGAGGATTTTAATCAATTAGTGCTATCAACCTTGTCAAAAACGACAAAACTACCTTTCGTGAAGGTCAGTCGTGAGGAATTTCTTAGAAAGGAATTTAAAGGGAGCGAATATTTAGATATCATTCTAAAAAATGGACCGCAATCCGTTTTTACACCGGAAGCTTTAAGAAAAAGAGCTACGAAAATTATTAATGACACTACGAAGAAAACAGCCCTCACCTCTTTTGTAGCTGGCTTACCTTCAAATCCGATTACCGCTACTCTGTCTGGGGGAGCAGACATTGTTCAATACTTTGGATTTTCACTCAATCTAGCACAGCAATTGGCTTATCTATTTGGGGAAGATGAGTTATTTACAGGTGAATTTGACGAATTACCAGAAGAAGCAAAAGCCAGAATGATTGGCTATTTAGGAATCATGCTTGGTGCAGGTGGGGCTGCTGCATTGATTACCAAAGTTTCTAAAAATATCGCAGAAAAAGTAGGCAAAAAAGTGGGTACAACGGCCCTTACAAAAACAATGTGGTATCCGATTATGAAGAAGATTGCTGCTTTTCTTGGCTGGAAGATTACGAAGATGTCTGCCCAAAAGACCGTTACAAAGGTCATTCCAATCATAGGTGGCGTGTTCTCAGGAGGATTGACTTATTACACGTTCAAACCTTCCGCAGAGCGCTTAGCAAATACCTTCGAAAAATTATTAAAAGGAGAATTCATTGAAGATGAGGTCTCTATCAATGATTTATCGGAAGACTTTAAAGAATACTTGGAATCTGACGAAGCCATTATCGACGGTGAATATACCGAAGTTGAATAAAAAATAAAAGATCTAAAATTATCATATATGATAATTTTAGATCTTTTTCTTATTTCCAAATACTTTCGATAAAAGTGTCACGACCTGAAAGTCCGCGGTAACGTTTATAGTGTTCTGGATCCTTCTTGTAGAAATCTTGGTGATATTCTTCTGCAGGATAGAACGTGCTTGCAGGCTCGATTTTTGTCACGATATCCTTTTTGAATCGTCCGCTGGCTTGCAAGGCTGCTTTTGAAGCTTCCGCAATCTTTCTTTGTTCTTCTGAGTGATAGAAGATGACTGGGCGATAGGAATCTCCACGGTCCACGAATTGTCCCATGGCATCCGTTGGGTCCGTTTGTTGCCAGTAGACTTCTACGAGTTTTTCATAAGGGAATACTTCTGGGTCGAACGTGATTTGCACGGCCTCTGTATGTCCTGTTGTTCCGCTACATACTTCCTTGTATGTCGGATTTTCTTTGTGGCCGCCTGTGTATCCTGAGATCACAGACTCGATTCCTGGTTGGCTGTCAAATGGCTTCACCATGCACCAGAAACAGCCTCCTGCAAATGTAGCAATTTCTTTTGCCATGTGTATTCCTCCTAGTCTTGTTCCGGGTTCAACGAAACATCTTCCCCGAAAATACGCATCTTAATCGCGACACCTGTTCTTGTGCCTGCCAATCCACCGAGTCCCGTTTCACGGAGTTCTCGTGGCATTCTTACCCCGATACTGCGCATCGCTTCGATGGTTTCATCGGCTGGAATCACGTTTGTAATGCCCGCAAGTGCCATATCTGCGGCAATCAACGCATTTCCCGCGCCAATCGCATTCCGCTTCACGCACGGTACTTCTACAAGACCGGCTACAGGATCACAAACAAGTCCTAATAAGTTTCCGAGCGCTGTCGCAAAGGCTTCAGAACTCTCTTGCGGCGTTCCACCGGCTGCTTCAACGGCTGCGGCTGCGGCCATCGCACTGGCACTTCCGACTTCGGCTTGGCATCCACCTGTCGCCCCGGCAATCATCGCGTTATTGGCCACGACCATCCCAAAGGCTGCCGAAGTAAAGAGGAAACGAACTTGTTGTTCATGGTTCAAGTTCATTGTATCGGAAATCGAGAACACAACGCCAGGTAAGGTTCCACTCGCTCCTGCTGTTGGAGTCGCACACACAAGCCCCATTGCAGCATTAACTTCATTTGTCCCAAGCGCGTATTGTACCCCCGCTAGAATACTATCTCCCGACAATGTTTTCCCACGTTCACGATATTTCTTCATCTTTAACGCGTCGCCACCCGTTAAGCCTGTTGGAGAGAACACTCCCTCTCCTTCCACGCTTCGTTCAACGGCGTTCTTCATCGTTTGTAAGTTTTTTTCCATTTTCTCCCAGATGTACTCACGACTTTGCTGGGTCATTTCCATTTCCTGTTCAATCATGATTTCCGAAATGGGCTTCTTTTGTTCTGTTGCTAATGCTACCAATTCTTTAATGGTCGAAAACATTGCAAACTTCCTTCCTTATCATCACGCAAACATATAGATGTTATGCGTTTTTCTTAATGTTTGTATTTGTTCTTTTAATTCTGGGGATAATAAATCAACAAGCTCATATCCCATCATTTGGCTATCTTCTGTCATTTCCACTCGTTGTTTTGAAATGGTAACGCCATGTTCGTGTAGTAAATTGTAGAGAACAGGCATTTCCCCCAGAGATACCACTTCAAGTAAAACCGGAAGCGGACCTGATAGATCCATCTTAAAGCCATCCACCTCGATGTACTTCACTTCCACTGCTCCACCACCAACAGAGGTCCCAATGAGGCGAATCGTACGTTTCTCATCGCTCAAGGTCAAATCCGCAGTATTGGCGTGATTCACAGGGCTTGGTTCTTTTCGCTCGACAAATTCAATATGCATCCCTTCGGATTCCGCAATCTCAACGGCACGCGGCACGCGAACATCATCTGTCGCAAACCCTAAAATTCCGCTAATAATCGCAAAATCCGTTCCGTGTCCCTTATGCGTTTCAGAGAATGACTCATAATAGTCGCATCTCACATTCTTTGGTGTGCCTCCGAATAATTGTCTCGCAAGAGCACCAATCGCAATCGCTCCAGCAGTATGTGAAGAAGAAGGGCCCACCATAATCGGACCAATAATATCAAAACAGCTCTTATAATTTTGTACTTTATTTCCTTCCATGTCGGCCATCCTTTCTTTGCCTTTCTATCGTATCAGTATACGCCTTTAATGTAAATTATTTTTGGCCGGCAACCCGTATAGCGTATGCATCGAGTAAGATTCGGCTGATGACTTGTAGCGGCAGGCGCGAACGTACTTCATAGTCTGGGAAATACGAACTCTCAGACTTATAGCCAACAAACGTGATATCACTGAGCCTTGCCAGAGGACTCGCTCCGTTTGCGGTCAGTAAAATAACAGGCACTTCATTTTGTTGACATACTCTCGCTGCTTCCACTAACTCTTCTGTATGTCCGTTCAATGAAATAATAATCGCCACATCTTGGGCTTTTAACCTGTGACTAATTGTTCGGATAATATTTGGATCTACATACTGTTCACAAGTACGTTCTAAAAGGTGTAATTTAATTTCCATTTCGCTGGCAATCATTTCGCTGAGGCCACGAGAAAATAAATAGACTCGTTGTGCTCCAAAAATCGCCTGTACAGCATCCTCAATCGTCTTACTATCTAGTTGCTCAATGGTTCTTCGAACTTCTTGTTCATTTTTCACGACAACCGCTTGAATTTTTTGATCAACAGCTTCCAAACTGTTGAAGGTTGATAACTCTTCCTTTGTAAAACGGTATTGTTTCTTTAAATCATGTTTAAAACTTGTAAATCCGTCATATCCTAGTTTCTTCATGGTTCGCACAATAGACGCAGTAGAAACATTTGCATCCTGACTCAACTTCACAATGGAAATAGAAGGAATCTCTTCTAGATGTTCCTCGATATAAGCGAGTAAATATTTCTCCGTATTCGTTAAACCTTGGGTGTTAAACATGCGAACTCCTCCATTTTGTAAAGATTTACAAATGTTAACCTCATTTTAGAAAACATTTACAACCTGACGTATGTAATAATAAGTATAACAAAAAAAGCTTGGAGGTGAAATGATGATTTATACTTGTACGATGAATTTAGCCATCGATTTGTTCATTAAAACCGCACAAATGTTGCCGTCTGAAGTGAACCGAACCGACGAGGCTGTTTACATGCCAAATGGAAAAGGCGTAAATGTCAGCTTCATCTTAAAAGAACTCGGAATTGATAGCACCGCCACTGGTTTTAAAGCAGGTTTTACTGGCCAATTCATCGAGGAAGAACTGCAAAAGGCAGGCATCCAAACACAATTCGTCACGGTCGACGGAATTACTCGTATCAATGTGTTCACGCAAGTTGTGGCCACAAACGAAGAATTCAAACTCGTTAACCAAGGCCCAAGTGTTACGCCGGAACAAGAAGCATCCCTTCTCGCCATTGTGGAAAACATGAACGCCGACGATATTTTGTTTGTTTCTGGAAGTCATCCTGAAGGGATTACGCGGGCCACTTACGAGAAAATTGCAAAAGCGTCCGAGAAACGTGGCTTTAAGTTTATTCTCGACACTTCCGCTCATTTTGTACCGGAACTATTGGGTTACAAACCATATCTCATTAAACCAAATGATGAAGAATTAGCTGAATGGTTTGGTTTGATGGATATAAGCCTCGAAAAAATTAAGGAGTGTGGTCGTAAACTCCTCGAGCGAGGTGCTCAAAATGTATTAGTTTCTCTAGGAGAAAAAGGAGCAATCCTCTTTACACCGACAGAGACGATTCAAGTAACAGCACCAAAAGGTGAAGTAGTCAATACTGCATGTGCTGGAGATACACTTCTTGCTACCTTTGTGGGAAGCAAGTTACAAGGTTTATCCGATGAAGAAGCGCTCATCAAAGCCGTCGCAGCGGGAAGCTCAACCGCCTTCAGACCTGGTTTGACAGACTTCTCGGATGTTCCTACATTAATGCAACAAATCAAACGAGTATCCTAACTCGGAAACAATAAAGGAGGAAAAACTATGACAAAATATGATATTATCGCTGCCACTGGGTGTCCGACAGGGATTGCTCACACTTACATGGCACAAGAAGCCCTTGAGCAAGCAGCTAAAAAAGCAGGAGTAACCATTAAAGTAGAAACACACGGACAAATCGGTGTCGAAAATGAACTTACTCCAGAAGAAATCGCAAACGCAAAAGCAGTCATCATCGCTGCTGACAAGGACGTTCAACCACAACGTTTCGTAAACAAAAAGATTATCGACGTTTCAGTTGGACAAGGAATTAAAAATGCCGACGAATTAGTAGCACAAGCTCTTCGCGGAGAAGGCGTTGTGAAATACCACTCTGACGATGCAGCTGTTGAATCTTCAGAAACTCCACAATCTTCTAACGTTGGTAAGAGCTCTATCGGTCGTGAGATTTACAAACACTTGATGAACGGTGTATCTCACATGCTTCCATTCGTTGTTGGTGGTGGGGTGCTAATCGCGATTTCATTTGCCGTATTCGGAATTTACTCATTCGATCCAAATCACGAAACATATAATGCATTTTCTGCTCAATTAAAAGAAATTGGTGGTTTAGCAATGGGCTTAATGACTCCTGTTCTAGCAGCCTACATTGCACAAAGTATCGGTAACCGTCCAGCATTAGTGAGTGGTTTTGTCGCAGGTTTAATGGCAAGTAACGGAGGTGCAGGATTCCTTGGCGGTATCGTCGGTGGTTTCTTCGCAGGTTACTTAGTTGTATTCTTGGAAAAATTATTTAAAGGACTTCCTAAAACATTAGATGGTCTTAAAGCTATTTTCTTATATCCATTATTAGGCGTATTCATTACTGGTTTATTTATGAGCGTTATTGTAAGTCCAATGGCTGGCATTAACCAATCATTAATGGAGTTCCTAAAAGGATTCCAAGATTCAAATCCTGTTCTTCTTGGTCTTGTTATCGGATGTATGTGTGCCTTTGATATGGGTGGCCCAGTGAACAAAGCAGCCTACGTTACAGGTACAGTTCTTCTTGGTGAAGGAAATACAGCGTTCATGGCTGGGGTTTCTGCAGCATGTATCGCTCCTCCACTCATCACAACTGTTGCCGTATTATTATTCAAAAACCGTTTCGATACAAACGAACGTAATGCTGGTTTAGTCAACTTCATCTTAGGTTCAACTCACATTACTGAAGGGGCTATTCCTTTCGTTGCCAAAGATCCACTTCGCGCAATGCCTTCAATGATGTTAGGTTCTTCAATCGCTGCAATCTTAACTTACTTATTCGGCGTACAAGTACCTGCTCCTCACGGTGGTTTCTTAGTATTACCAGTTGTGACACATCCATTCTTATGGGTATTAGCCATTGCGATTGGTTCTGTTGTCGGCGGTCTTGTTCTTGGAGCAACTCGTAAACCACTTTCTGAATAATCAACAATCGTTTAGAAAGAACTTTGGAGGTTGAAAATGTTAATTAGTAAAGAATCTATTTTCTTAAATGAAAATCTTACTTCTCAAGAAGAAGTGTTTCGTTTCATCTCACAAAAAGCTGTAACACTAGGCGTTTCAGCAGACGAAACCGCCGTGTACAACGGACTTGTAGAACGTGAACAACAAGGAACAACAGGAATGATGGACGGATTTGCGATTCCACATGCGAAATCAAGTGCCATCACGACTCCAAAAATCGTCATTGTTCGTCTTAGTGACGGAATTGACTGGAACAGCATGGATGGAAAACCAACTTCATTCATCTTCAGCTTATTAATTCCAGATGGCGAAGCAGGAACGACTCACCTTAAGCTACTAGCATCGGTTGCTCGGTTGCTCATGAAAGCTGATGTCAAAGAAGCTTTATTAGGTGCTACAACTGCTGAACAACTTGAAGAAGTATTAAATAGTCATTTAGCAGGATAACCCTATCGCCAGGAGAGAAAGCACAAAAATATTCTCTCCTGGTATTTTTATTTCATCTCCCAATATTTAATTGAAACTCCTCGTAATCCCCCGCTCTTTTTTTATGAAAACGCTATTGACGAAAGCGCGAAAAAAACTTACAATGGTATTAACTGGTAGTGACCAGTTGTAGAAGAGTTTTTTACGAAAGGAGGAACCGATATGGTAGCCAAACCTTCTCCACTCTACTCAACACTGAGTCTAGCGTTGATCGACTTCATTAAGACCAAGGGAAAAGCACACGAAAAAATGCTTTCGGAGCGCGAAATTACAAAAGTCTATAATGTCAGTCGCACCACCGTTCGAACAGCGTTGAAGGAATTGGAGACGCTTGGATATATTTATAAGCGTCATGGAAAAGGCACGTTCATTTCAACGCAATGGAAAGAACGCCAAAACTTGCTGGAAGGCTACAGTTTCACGGAACAGATGAAGGAACTCGGCAAAGTCCCGTCCACGAAAATTACTTCGCTGGATTGTTACGAAGCCGATGAATTTATCGCTCCACTCGTTGGAATCGAAGCTGGTGACAAGCTCTTTCGTCTGAAACGCATTCGGTATGCAGATGGCATTCCACTCATGAAAGAAACAACTTTCTTACCATACGACGTCTTCAAAACCTTAACGAAGACGCAGTTAGAAGGCCAATCTTTATATGAAGTGTTTGCAAATGATTTTCATCAGCAAATCCACTACGCCGACGAAGAATTCTCAGCGAGCATTCTCTCGCCGGAAGAAGCGGAAGTCTTGGATGTGGATCCGCACAGCGCTTGTTTACGGTTTATGCGAACCACATTAAATCATGAAAATCGCATCATCGAATATACGATTAGTGTTGCCAGAAGCGACCAATTCTTCTACAAAGTAAGACACTATCGCACAAACAACTAAAAAAATATTTGGAGGGTATTATGTTTCAATTTTCAACTAGTCAATTAGAAGCGTTATCTGCAGAAATTACAACGCGCGAAATTCGCCAACAACCAGAATTGTGGAAAGAAGCTTTTGATTACTACAAAGCAAACTTAGAACGCATCACTGCTTTCTTAGACCGTTTACCAGAAGGAAAACTTCGCGTGATTTTCGCAGGTGCGGGTACATCACAATATGTGGGAGATACCATTCTTCCTTACTTAAAACGTACAGGAAATGAAGACCGTTTTGATTTCCAATCAGTAGGAACAACAAACCTTGTAAGTAATCCACATGACTACTTCAAAGCAGAAATTCCTACAGTGCTTGTTTCATTTGCACGTAGCGGGAACTCACCAGAAAGTCTTGCCAGTGTGCAACTTGGCCAACAAATCGTGCGCGACTTCTATCAAATCACAATCACTTGTGCGCCAGAAGGAAAATTAGCCATTGCTGCTAAAGACGACACAAACAACTTACTCTTAATGATGCCAGACCGCTCTAATGACGCTGGTTTTGCGATGACAGGAAGCTTCACATGTATGACTCTTACAGCGCTTCTTGTATTCGACGAAGCTCACTCACTTGAAGAAAAAGAAGGCTTCGTGAAAGCCATCCGTCAAATGGGGTCAAGCGTCCTAGAACGTGAAGACGTGATTCAACATTACGTGAACTTAGACTACAACCGTGTGATTTACTTAGGTTCTGGTTCTCTAAGCGGCCTTGCTCGCGAAGTTCAATTGAAGATTCTTGAATTGACTGCTGGACAAATCGCAACAGCATTCGATTCTTCAATGGGATTCCGTCACGGTCCTAAATCATTCGTAAACGGCTCTTCTCTAGCCTTCGTATTCGTATCGAACGACGACTATACGCGTCAATACGACATCGACATCTTAAACGAATTACACGGCGACCAAATTGCACGCCTTGTTCTTGCGGTTGGAGTGGATGTAGAAAGCGACTTTGAAGGTCTATCTTTCAGCTTCGATAAAGAATATCGTTTCGTTCCAGATGCTTACCTTGCACTTCCATTTGCGGTATTTGGACAAACCGTTTCTCTACTTTCTTCTATCAAAGTTGGAAACAAACCAGATACTCCTTCACCAACAGGGACTGTGAACCGTGTCGTTAAAGGAGTAACGATTCACCCATTAGAAGCATAAATAACTTAATTGAAAAGAGATGATCCTATGACAACTTATATTTATGCCAAAGCATTTTATTTTGAAGACGAAGTGAAAGGTCCAGGGTACTTACCGATCTTAGACAATGGAACTTTCGGAGCCTTTCAAACCGAAAAACCAGAAAGCAGCGCAACAATCATCGACTACGGCAACTATCAAATTGCTCCAGGTCTTGTGGATACACATATCCACGGATTCAAAGGCGCTGACGTCATGGATAACGACGTAGAAGCACTTCGTACCATTTCAGAAGGACTTCCTTCATGCGGAGTTACTTCTTACTTACCAACAACCTTAACCGCATCTCGCGAATTATTAGCGGATGTCTGCCAAACTGTCGGCGATAATGCCACAACACTTGGCGGCGCTAAAATCAGAGGGATTTTCCTAGAAGGTCCATTCTTCTGTGAAAAATACAAAGGCGCGCAAAACCCTAAATACATGGGCGACCCTAAATCTGAAATCTTGGATGAATGGCAAGAACGCGCTGGCGGTTGGGTGAAGAAAATCGCGATTGCGCCTGAACGTGACGGGGCCGTTGATTTCATCAAACACGCGAAAACAAAAGACATCTATGTCGCTCTTGCGCATACAGATGCAACTTACGAAGATTGTAAAAACGCCGTTGAAGCTGGCGCGAACATCTTCGTTCACACATACAACGGAATGCGCGGCTTACATCACCGCGAACCAGGTGTTGTCGGCGCGGCACTTACATTGCCAAACGTATTCGACGAACTCATCTGTGACGGTCACCACGTCCACCCAGTGAGCGCAAGTATCGTCATGAAATGTTGCGGTCACGACCATGTAGCTCTTATTACAGACTGCATGCGTGCGGGCGGTATGGGCGAATGCGAATCGATGCTTGGAGAATTCCCTGTAATCGTAAAAGACGGTACGGCTCGCTTGAAAGACGGCGGTAGCCTTGCTGGAAGTATCTTGGAACTCATCCAAGGGGTTCAAAACGTTGTGAAATGGGGCATTGCGACTCCACACGAAGCTATTACAATGGCCAGCCTTGTTCCTGCAAAATCAGTCGGTATCGACGACGTTTGCGGACGCATCGACCCAGGGTACGCAGCGGACTTCATCGTATTAGACGATGAGTTACAACTCAAAGCGACTTACTTAGACGGTAAGCCTTATTTCGAAGCTTAAAAAATTAAAACAAATTAAGGAGTGTTATTATGTCAAAATTAGTATTAACAAAAGGAAAATATGATCACTTAGTAAAACTTTCAAACAAAAACCATGTCATCGGTGCTTTAGCGATTGACCAACGTGGTTCATTGAAAAAAATGATTGCTGCAGGAAACCCAAATGTAAAAGGTGACGAAGGCATCATCCGCTTCAAAGAATTAATCTCTGAAGAATTAACAAAATTCTCTTCTTCAATTCTTTTAGACCCAGAATATGGTCTTCCAGCTGCAAAATTACGCCACGAAGACTGCGGACTTTTAATCTCTTACGAAAAAACTGGTTACGATGCAACTGAAATCGGCCGCTTACCAGACTTACTTCCAATCTGGTCTGCAAAACGTATTAAAGAATTAGGCGCTGACGCTGTGAAAGTTCTTTTATACTATGATATTGACGAAGATCCAGCCATCAACGACATCAAACATGCATGGGTAGAACGTGTTGGTAGCGAATGTGTGGCAGAAGATATTCCATTCTTCTTAGAAATCGTTTCTTACGAAGCAAGTGACGACGATGTGAAATCAGCTGCATACGCTAAAGTAAAACCTCATAAAGTAAACGACGCAATGAAAGTCTTCTCTGACCCACGTTACAACGTTGACGTATTAAAAGTGGAAGTTCCAGTAAACATGAACTTCGTAGAAGGCTTCACTAAAGAAGGCGTTGAACCTGTTTATACTCGCGAAGAAGCATTACGTTTATTCAAAGAACAATCTGAAATCACTCACTTACCATTCATCTTCTTAAGTGCTGGTGTTTCTGCTGAATTATTCCAAGAAACGCTACGCTTTGCGAAAGAAGCTGGTTCTACTTTCAATGGTGTGTTATGTGGTCGTGCAACATGGAAAGATTCTGTATCTGTGTTTGCGACTGAAGGGGAAGAAGCTGGTCGTGCGTGGTTGGCAAGTCATGGACGTAAGAACATCGAGGACCTTAATGTTGTTTTAGATGAAACTGCAACTCCATGGTTAGATCGTGTTGAAGTAAAATAATAAGTTAAGAGCGTTGCTCTTGAAACACCTGATGCCCGCTGTGGTTTCTTTAAATCCTTGCGGATATCTTCATAGTAATAGTGATGAGGCACCGGCTCGAGTCTAAGGTCTCTCGCCTTTAAAGCCTCAAAGGGGACGTACGGAATTTTATTCCTACGTCCCCTAATTCGCATTATAATGCACTTCCCATCACTATTACTATAGAATCCGCAAGGTTCTTCGAAACCACACTGGGTGTTGTGAGCAACGCTCTATTTTATTTCTTCTACTAACCATGGAGGCAGTTGAATCTAGACAAAGTGGAAAACGCCAATAAGAATCTTAGGGTTGTTCGCAACTCTGCATTTTATTACTTCTTCTAACCATGGATTGCGGGAAAATGGTAATAGATAGAAAAAAGGCCGGGCGAAAATCGCTCGGCCTTTTTGGATTGGGTTATTTTTTGATGCTGTATTTTGTGCCTTCGAGGGATGCTTGTAATGCGTCGACGCTTGCGTCTCCTTCGACTGTGGCTACTTTTGTTTCTAGGCTAACTTCAACGTTTGTTACGCCTGGGACGTTTGAGAAGCGTTCTTTTACTGTGTTGGCACATCCTGCGCATTTGATTCCTTCTAAATTGTATTCTTTTTTCATAATAGATCTCTCCTTTATAGTTATGCTTTCCAGCGTTTTAATCTTAGGGCGTTGAGGACAACGGATACGGAACTGAAGCTCATTGCGGCTCCGGCAATCATTGGGTTGAGGAGTGGTCCGCCAAAGAGGTGAAGAACTCCCATCGCAAATGGAATTCCGATAATGTTGTAGGCAAATGCCCAAAATAGATTTTCTTTAATATTACGGATGGTAGCACGGCTGAGTTTTAACATCGCTGGTACATCCATCAAGTCGCTCTTCATTAAGACGGCGTCTGCAGATTCGATGGCTACGTCTGTTCCGGTACCGATTGCGATACCGACTTGTGCTTGTGCAAGCGCTGGGGCATCATTGATACCATCCCCCACCATCGCCACAATATAGCCTTCTTCTTGTAATTTTGAGACATAATTCGCCTTATCTTGCGGTAAAACTTCACTAAATACGCGGTCAATCCCCACTTCAGCGGCAATCGCTTGTGCAGTTCGTTCGTGGTCCCCTGTCATCATTGCGACTTGAATGCCCATTTCATGTAGGGTTTGGATGGCACGCGCGCTGCTTTCTTTAACAGTATCCGCTACAACAATCAAGCCTTGTACGGCATCGTTATAGCCGATATAGAGCGGTGTTTTTCCTTGTTCGGCAAAATGATTGGCTTTGTCGTTCATCTCAACATTGGCAAGACCATTTTCACGCATCCATTTTTCATTTCCGAGGAAGACGAGCGTTTCACCAACGTGGCCTTTAATCCCAAAACCAGGAATGGCTTCGAAGTTCGTCACTTCATCAAATGCAGCCCCTTGTTCTTTGGCTTTGGCAACAATCGCTTCGCCAAGAGGGTGTTCGGACGCTACTTCAAGGCTGGCAGCTAGGCGAATGAGGGCATCTGCATCGGTAGAATCGGCAGTGACCACATCTGTGACCACAGGAGTTCCGTTTGTGATGGTTCCTGTTTTATCGAAAACAACCATATTCACGTGGTTGGCTTCTTCCAACGCTTCCCCACTCTTCAAAAGGATTCCATTTTCGGCCCCTTTACCAGTCCCAACCATGATAGCAGTTGGTGTCGCAAGTCCTAACGCACATGGGCAGGCGATGACAAGGACTGAGATGGTAATCGTGAGGGCAAATACCCATGATTCTTGTCCAAGGAAATACCAAGCAAGTCCAGAAACAAGAGCCAAGACGATTACGATTGGAACGAATACTCCAGAAACCTTGTCGGCCAGTTTGGCAATCGGCGCTTTGGATCCTTGTGCTTGTTCGACTAACTGAATAATTTGAGAAAGGGCTGTGTCTTTCCCGATTTTTGTTGCTTTTAGAATGAAAGAACCTGTTTTATTTAAACTTGCCCCAATCACTTCATCGCCAACTGCTTTCGATACTGGAATACTTTCCCCTGTTAACATCGATTCGTCAACGGTTGAGTTTCCTTCTGTCACGACGCCATCGACTGGAACTTTTTCACCCGGTTTGACACGAATGAGGTCGCCCACTTGCACTTCTTCTACAGGAACTTCTACTTCTTGTCCGTCGCGTAAAACCGTCGCCATTTTAGGAGCAAGGCCTACGAGCGTTTGAATCGCCATGGATGTTTTCCCTTTTGACACGTCTTCGAAGTATTTTCCAAGTGTGATTAAGGTTAAAATAACGCCGGCTGATTCGTAGTAAAGGTTCATCGCAAAATGCGCATGGCCTTCTAATACGTGGTACGTTCCGTAAAGGCTATAAAGGAACGCAGCGCTTGTTCCAAGTGCGACTAAGCTGTCCATGTTCGGATGTCCTTTAGACAAGGCCTTAAATCCATCCACGAAGAAACGACGTCCGAGCCAGATAATTGGGAGAACGAGCGCCAATTGAATCAACGCGTAGCTAACTGGACTTTGCATTGGGCTTAGAAAGGCTGGCATTGGAATTCCAACCATATCCGCCATTGCGATAAAGAGAAGTGGCACGGTGAAAATCGCTGAAATGGTTAGGTTTCGCTTCATTTCTCTTAAGTGCGCTTCTTTCTTTTCGTTCTTTTCTTCGAGTTCTTCTTCCACTGATTTGCCACGAGGGCGAGCGCCGTATCCCACACCATCGACCACTTTGGCGATGTCTTCAGGGGTCACGCTATCGTTTGCTTCAACAGTCATGATCTCGGTTGCCAAGTTGACGCTGGCTTTATCAACGCCTGGAATTTTGCTGACGGCATTCTCGATCGTCATGGCACATGAAGCACAACTCATTCCTTCAATAATGTACTCTTTTTGTTTGCTCATTACTTTCACCGCTTTCGTTTACATTTGTAATTTACATTGTTAGTTTACACCAGTAATCTACAAATGTCAACAAGAAAGTTTAAAAAAATTTTTTGAATAAAAAAACTCAAGCTAACAGCGATTCTGCCAGCTTGAATTTGGGTGTAATCTATTTAATTGATTCTGATAGAGCTCACTAATTGCTCAAAATCTCGTTGAACTCTACTGAATTCTTCTTGAGATGCATTCAACTCTATTTGATACAGCACTTCTAATAACGAATCTTGGTCTTCAAAAAGATAAGAAACAATAATTCGATCATTCGTCTTTGCTGAAATTTTATAGAGATAGAGGCAATCTGTAACCTCTTCAAAATAAAACTCCAAAAGTTCCCCATAATATTTGGTAAACGCCGATTGGATATCTGCTTTACTAAAACTTGCATACCCACTATCAATTATGAAGGATAGAACGTTATTTTTATTACGCGTATCTGCAAAGAGTTGATAAGCATCCGTATGCCCATCTCCTAAATCGTTATACCCTTCAGGAAGTGGAGTATAAGTCACCTTAGATCCGGAAAGTGTCAAAAACTGTGCCGCACTAGGCATTTCTTCTTCAACAGATAACATTCTCTTCATTTCAGAAAGATGTGCATGAAGTTCTGTCACGGGACATTCAAACACCGCTTCTTTATCTGCTACATATCCGCCTGTTTTAGTCGCTAGCTTCAAGCCCTGCACTCTACATACATCACCACGTAAAAAGATCTTGACTGAAGTAAACTTTTGGCTAAAAGCTTTAAAAGTCTTGCTTCCAAATTCCGTCCAAAATTCATATAAATCACCTGTGTAGAGAGGTGTTTTCTTAGAAATCTCCAGTGCTGCAGTAATGTTTTCAATGATTCTTTGATCCATACAGCCTTTTTCAACGCGTAAAACTGGTGGCACAATAACTGGTGCATTCGTCCCCTCTTGTTTTGAATGGGCCCCAAAAATATACCCTAGATCTTTATTAAAATAAATCGTTACTCCTGTAAACAATTCTAATTTCCTCCAACATAAAAATTCTTTATTTTGCTGAAGACAAAATTTCTTCTATCGTAGTTTCTCGCTCTTCGATTAAATCGTAAAAGCCAACATGAACACCATTTTCATATAGCCAACATAAATCTGTGCCATACGGTGCTTCAAAAATCTCTAGCATCACTGGAGCAATCTCATAAATTGAATCAGCTCCTAGAATTTTGAAATTAGCTGCATCTGAAAGATACTCTTCATCATCTTCAATGGATAATAGATTCCATCCGTTCAATGGTGGGGTTATAGATTGATCACGAAAAGTATATCGAATCGGCTTGCCCTCAAGAATATTATTCGAAACAATAAAACCACCAAAATCACTATTATTAATCATTGTACTCCTCCAGTAAAGTTAGTAAATCCGCTCTCCATGGGAACATCTTTGTCATTTCGATACACGAAGGAGTCCCTGAACGATCATCCACATATGCACCGGCTTCTAAGAGCTCTTTATAAATTGGTATTAGTTCTTCCGTTTTACTTTTTAACATCGCAATGGCATACGATAACGGTGTGCCTCCATGCACATCTCTCAAATTCACATCAGCCCCTGCTTGAATCAGTAGTTTGACTCCAGAAAGAAGGTACTCTGGATCAGCTGTCCAATTAGCTTTGGCAGAACCTAGGAGAAAATGTAGCGCACTACTTTTGCCCCTCGTTAGGTGATTTATAGTAATACCTTCATCAATTAAAAGTTGTGCTATTCTTAATCTTGATGACTCATTACCACTATAGCAAAATAATAGCTCAAGTAAGTTTAATCCATCATTTGTGAATTCTTCGTTGATATGACCTCGAAAATGTTGCTGCACACCTTCATAGTCACCACTACGAATAGCTGTTTCTATATCATTTTTTGTCATGTTATTCTCCTTTTTCTAGTGGAGATACATAATTCCACGGCAGTTTGCCTTTTGATTCAATCCGAATCTTCTCCGCAATCGGAATCAATTCTTCAAGTTCTTCCTGAGAAAACAGTTTTCTATTTTCTGGAAAATCTATCAAAGATGTGGGATATTTCCTTATAAAATTTCTTTGACTGATTAATTTTTCTTCTTCCGTCGGTGGCCAACAATCGGTCTGAAGTTTACTTAATATTTCTAACTGCGTTCTCTCCCCACTTTCCAGTAAGGCAAATAACTCATTTGGCAATTCATAAACCACTCGCTGAGGGGCAATTCCTCCCTCCTCAGTAACGTAATAAAGATTATTGCCATCTCTCCAAATATGCTGGCCATAGCCTTTTACTTCCTCAAACTGTATAACATCTTCCCATTGTAAAGTTGTGCGTCCCATACATAATCACCTCTTTTGAGATCCGATAGTTGAATACTCACTCATAATTATATAAAACCCCACTTCTAATAATCCCTGGCTTGTTGTTGGTAAATATATGTCTCATGTTTGGTAAATCACTTTCTTTTTCCAAGCTAAAATCAATCGTTATTTTTGTTTCAGGAATATCATTAAAAGTTCCTCTCACAGATAAATTATATCCTTCTATAGTGAAGCCAACACTTACTGGCACTACATTTAGCGTATTCCAATCAAACTGAACTGTTTCGATTTTCGGATACTCTGAATGCA
>ERZ773180.786-NODE-786-length-17736-cov-199.598948_pt1 | contig 17736 bp, 15 predicted proteins | sample MGYA00511080_ERZ773180 | MGnify/ENA primary metagenome ERZ773180 (study PRJEB29015, sample SAMEA2738175) | human oral metagenome | biome: human oral; feature: human-associated habitat; material: saliva | place: China | collected 2178 ...
TATAATCGCTTGCAATCGTAAATTCAGAGCAAAGCATCAATGCACAAGGTCAAACGTTGAATCCTACCTGATATTGCTTGATTTTGCACCTTTTTTTGCAAGTTTCCCAAGGCCGTCTGAAAAATCGTTCTACCATAAAAACAGGAATTGCCATGAAAATCACAGAAAACCATATCGATGAAGCCACATCATTTTTTTCATCCTCACAAGGTATATTGCAAATCGGCGAACAAACATATTCAGAACCCATTTGCTGGCAAGATGGCAAAGTGAGCATCATTCCTCAAACAACCATCGAAGAATTAAATGAACAAATTTTTATATCAACAATTGAAACAGCAGAAAACCGTCCAGAAGTCATTATCATAGGTACAGGAGCAAAACAAAAATTTCTGCATCCCAAAATTGCTGCAGCCTTATCAGCCTACGGAATCGGCTTCGAATGCATGAACACAGCCTCAGCTTGCCGAACTTTAGTTTTATTGCAAGGAGAAGGACGAAGCATATGGGCTTGGTTGTGGCCATAATTTGTGAAATAGACTTTAATATTATACCAACTTTAAGTTCGCATAATTTGTCGTTTCGTCAATTTTTCCCAAAACTAAAAATTCTTTTTTACCTTCGGCGACGTTCGCCACGTGGCAGGGGAGCAGGAAATAAAACCCTTTCCTGCTCCCCTGACACAAGCGTGTTCCTTGAAATTTTCGGAATCAAGGGGGTATTCATAAAGATTGGGAAAAAAGCACTCCCAATCTTTACAAAACTTCCCCCTTGACACCCAAAATTTCAATTCCCAAATAAAAAAGGCCGTCTGAAAACAAACGACCCTTTCTTTTAGTTTGAACCAACTACACCGCCATTTTGCCCAAATTCTTTCCCAGCCTCGACATAACCATCATACATCAAATTTTGCTGAGACTTTCCGCCCATTACTAAAACAGAAGAATCAGTCTTAACGGAAGATGGTTTTTCAATTACTTCAGCATTTGATACTTCTACTCGTTTTTCCTTATACGGATTGAACGGAAGACCATTTTTAACATATTCGTTACACGTTTTCTTATCAATTTCCTTAATCGCCGAACCCTGTGAAGAATAACAAGAACAGCCCGAGTTTCCGCCTGAAATACACGCAACAGGGTACTCAAGTTGCTTCACTTGGCGGACATTATCGTAAATCGGTTTTGACTCGACACGCCCTTCTACCGTCGGTTTTAACATTTCATCTGTCAAATGCCTTTCCTCTCTACTTGCAAGCTGTTGCCCGACAGAAACGCCAGCATTTTGCGAACTCTTAACAGCCATACGCTGAAAATCTTGAGGGGGAGTGCTTTCAATTTGAGCCATAGGCAAATTTTGATTATTTGCGACAATCTCTTCTTTTTGCCCCAATCCTGTCAGCAATTTATAGCCCATAAAGGACGAAATGCCCAAGACAACAAACGCGATCGGAATAATATACAAAACCCTACTTTTCGGCGTTTTGACTTTAGTGTGAATTTCCGCAGACTTGTAAAGGCCAAAGGCTTTTTTGTCGAATTTATAGACTTCTGGACGCGCGTTTTTCATTCCTGACTTTGGACTATTTTCACAATAGTCCCAGAAATACCGCATTCGAACGCCTAGCGGTGTTTTATGAATGTGATAATGAGCGCCAACCAAGTCGCGGACTTGTTTGTCAATTCGACCAGGCATTTGCGTTATCAATATAATATCCACGCCTGAATGACGATGTACATGCAACCATTCTACGATTTCCGGAGTTTTTGAGCCGGCGGAACGTGGCGGGAAAATATTTTGCGCTTCATCAATAACTACGACTGAGCCGTTATTTTCTGGCCATTTTAGCCAAACATGCATATCTTGAATTGTGTGGCCGTCTGGAATAGGCTCAGTCGAAATCGTCAATTCGGGGATTCCGTGAATAAAAATTTTACGGCCAGCCCATTCTTTATCTACTTTTTTTGCCAAATCAGAGACGGCCATCAATGTCTTACCAGAGCCAGGAACGCCAGTAATCAGTGTAATCATTTTTTAATACCTCTATTTAATAAATTTCAGTGATCGAAAAGAAGCCCAAATTCCAAAAGAAAACGAGAATCCGCCGAAAATAACGTTCAACGCTTCGGGAATACCAGCCAACCCTAAAAGTCCGACCAAATCGGCAGGCATGGCGAAATAATTTGTTTTGATATAGTCAAGAATGCCCTCAACTGCGAAACTCAAACCTTCATACGAAACAAGAGAAACGCCCAAACCGACAAGAACTTGAAAAAAAAGTGTTTTCAAAGATGGCAAGAAAGTGGCTAGAAGTCTGCCCATGTAGGCCATCAAAACCCTAAAAAGCCCAGCGAGAAAAGCAGGCATTTGTTATCCTTTCATCGAATTGACGGTTCGAAAAACCATCATTGCAGATAAAAAATAGGCCAAGAAAATAAAGACATAGCGTAGCTTTTCAGCAGCCATGCAAACATAAGACATCGGTAGCTGATGTGTACCGAATTGACCGAAATCTAAAGTTATATCTTGAGGACACGCGCCCCCTGTACTAAAAGCGGACGATGGCCTAAAAGTGCCGAAATCGCCATTAGATTTAAGACCGCCCCAATCTGGTTCGCCATCTCCATTACCGAACGGAGAATCAGGCATTTCAGGCAATTCTGAATCTTGCCCGCCACCACCACCGCCAGAACCGCTCGTTCCACCTTGACCGCCTGAACCGCTCGTTCCACCTTGACCGCCTGAACCACTCGTTCCATCTTGACCACCTGAACCGCTCGTTCCATCTTGACCACCTGAACCGCTCGTTCCACCTTGACCGCTTCCGCCATTCTTTCCGCCCCCTTGCATACCGCCGTCGGGCGTTGTGGCGTGGTCAGCTCCGCTTCGACCACCGCCACCACCGCCCCCAGCGGATGAGCCATTAGGGCTTGATGTATCGCCGTTGTGATTATTCGTAGAACTTGATGAACCTGTAGAACCTACAGTAGAACTTTCTTGTTTTGGTTTATGCTTATAAGTGCAAACAACGGAAAATCTACCTTGAGCGGTTGAAATCTGTCTAACGCCGTTCTCTTGGCACTCTCCACCAGAGTTGTAATCAGATTTTTTCATTTTTTCGATTTTCACTGTTTTGGATACCCAATCTTTATTTGCTCCTCCCCATAAATCATGATTAAAATAACCCTTACAATAGCCCTCATAACTATATGTTTTAACAAATGTAATCCCCTGCACAGATTCGCCCCATTGGTTAGTCTGGCCAGAAAAATATTTTTGACAAACTGAAGAGGGATTATCAGCAATAATAGCTCCCGATTGATCGTAAATAGCATAGATTTGGTTATAATCATTTTCCCCATTCATTCCGCCACCGCCTGAGCTTCCGCCACCGCCTGAGCTTCCGCCACCGCCATGGCTTCCGCCACCGCCATGGCTTCCGCCACCGCCTGAATTTCCGCCACCGCCTGAGCTTCCACCACCGCCTGAGCTTCCACCACCGCCTGAACTTCCGCCACCGCCTGAACTTCCGCCACCGCCTGAACTTCCGCCACCGCCTGAGCTTCCACCACCGCCTGAACTTCCACCACCGCCACCTGTTCCTGAATTTTTATTTTTTTCCTTTTCCTCTTCTTCTTTCCGTCTTTGCTGTTCTTTCTTTACTTGGATTTCTCTCAAGAGCTTTTGATATTCGTTTTCATCGTCCAAAGCCTTTTTTAATTTCTCCTTTTCGATCCCAAGCTTTTTTGCATTTTCGGCCACGTCCTTATCACCCATACTTATTTTTTTATTCCCCGAATTATTGGGCAATACATCTTCAATATCAAAGACTTGCATTTCCTCTTTTTTACCCTTTGAACCTTGATACTCAGTTCTATAAAAACACTGGTCTAGGACACAGGCCACTTTTGTTATTGTGGTAATGTGCGTGATACCTGTTTTTTTATCCAAAATGCCTATTTGTTTCGGCTCCCATAGACTTGTCATGTCATTGAGGCGTTTATCAGTTCTAAATCCCCAAGTAACATCTCCGACTTTTGCAGTATCGGCAAAAGACTGAACAGGAAACAAAAAAGCGACCGCTACGATTGCGACCGCTAGACTATTTTTCTTCATAAATTACCCCTTAAACAAAAAAATCAACGACAGAGTGGCGAGAAAGCCAACAAGAAATGGAAAATCAGTTACCATCGGAAACACCTGAAGAATTTATAAAACGAGCCACAATTTTGAAACAAAACATAATCACAAAAACCAAAACAAAAGGCGTTGCAATCTGCGAACCATAGCCCATTTGTTCCAAAATCGAACACTCTGGAAAATTTAAAACAACCTTTTCAGCCCCGACAAACCAGTCTTTACCCTGTTTACGAGGGGCTATCAAATAGCCCTCAGAATGCAAAACGGGGACAATCTGAGATACAACATAATCCGTTGCTGTTTCAGACGACTGAAAGCATTGCAAACCGACACGCGCTCCCATATTGCCCCCAGTTTCTTAACCGCGCAGGAAGCTTGAAACCAAACGGAAAGCTTTAATCAGCACGTACACGCCAATCAAAGAAACACCAACAGCAGTTACTACCGGAGCAACCTTTGAAAGCTCACCCGTAATACTGGATGACACATCGCCAATGCCTTCGGCCATAGTCAAAGCAGATGCGGTTGCCAGAGTTGCGCCAACGGCGACTTTTTTCAGATTTGCGAGTTTCATAGTTTTACCTCAAAAAATTAATAAAATTCCGCTTTCGGGGGCAAGCGGACAGCCCAAAATTATTTTTGCGGAGTATTGTCTTTTTTATTCAAAACAGGCTGAATATCAACAATCACGTTTTGGACGCGGTTACCGTTAGTCTGGACTTCGATGTCGATTTCAGCGTCAAAGGGCAATGGGATACCGTTAAATTTATCGAAATTTTCAGAAGTACCGAACTTCATCGGCTCGGTTGCTGAGCCACGCATATCAGCGTTATCACGAGCGAATGGGAACTCGACATATACTGTTGTTGAATCGTAGGCCTTGCCTGTATCATTCATAACGCCTTTAGAACGCTTTAAACCTTGTACTTTTGCGAACATTTTCATATCAAATTACCTTCCTGCCTTCTTAGGCTTTTGGACTAAAAATACACATCAAGCGACCATCTTTATCGCAGTGATATGCAAAACAATTTAAATTAAGAGCGTGTTTAATTCCCAAATGAACCATATAGTCAAATTCATCATTATCTTTGTCAGATACACCTTTAAATTCAGCAAATTGGCTCACTGATAGACAAATCAAAACACGCCTGAAAACATAAAAACTATGCAATTCATCATCAACTAAAATGCACGGATAGATCTTTCTATTACACTCAACACCTTTAATCATTTTCCAACCCCTGAAGAACCATTCCGTAATCGTCAATCAAATCCAATTCGATAGAACCTTCGTATTCATCATGAATAAACTGCATATAATGACGTCTTGAACTCAATGCGTACTCAACTGAATAAGAGGCAGGATTCACACGATCAGGCAATGCGCCGTCTTTACGCCTTAGACGCTCAACAATCTCTTCAGGCGACATACCCAACTGAATCATCATATTCACAGCACGGCCGGCTTGGTTTGCAGCGACTTCCTGAACCCTATCAATGGAAACTTGCAATCTTTTTTCAGACGACAAATAACGATTCGATGAACCAAAATCCTGCAAACGCTCACAAATTGGAAAAGCACCGCCCCAAAATTGACCCGGATTAAGCAATATATCTAGCGGAATCAGACAATTTTTGCCCATAAACTGAAGCTCAAACCGCGTCCAAAACATCCCCGATGTATCCCCCTGTTCCTTTGCCTTATCATAGATTCGGCAATAGCAAGAAGAATTTTTAGATCCAACACCCAACGTCTTACCGTTATGCGTTCCATTCAGCCAATCAGATCCAATTTGTGCCACCAGCGGACGTTTGCCCCGCTTGTCAAATTCGCCATTCTGATAAGCTTCCCATGCTGTATCAGGGCTTATTTCTTCACTATAAAAATCTTTTGCTACGTCGCAACGTGTTATGCGTGGACTGTATGCGTGTTCATTCAGAAACCGATATAGACGATGCTCCCAACCGTCTTTAGCAGCCGTACACCCTTTGCCCGTCAACTCAATCAGAATCGTGCCATTCTGACCGCCAATGTATGCTTGACCATACAAAACACCTTCAACCGACATTTCCCATCGTTCGTCATAAAACCGACCTTTCCCAACGGGAGCAGGGGAGCTAATACCGAATCCGAAAATCCATTCTGAAATTTCCGACCAGTTTTTCATCACGTCAAAATCAGTAATGGGAGAAGTCAACCCCATCACAAGCAAATCAGGCGCGAAGCCGACAACAGATTTTTCCTTAAATGTAAAGCTCAGCGTATCGATGAAAGCAGTGTTTCCAAGCCCCCGACGAAGCGGGATTAATTTTAGATTTCCATCAAAATCTATGACTGCCGTTTCATAACGTTCATATTCCTGATTTAAAAAAACAGCTTCAGAAGATTCTGACGTTGATTCCCTAGAAGTTTTCAAATCTCGACCCCCCCTGTTAGATAGGGGGGGGATTATCCCAAGCCCCTAAATTACTCATCGATACACCCCAAATATTGCTTAGGCGCACCGTATGAAACAGACAGGGCTACCCCCGCAGCCACCCACATTTCGGCTCGAGACAACGCTAAAACTTCAGATCGAAGATCAAAATAAAGCGTATGGAGCAAAATATCATGTTCACGACACTCAACCCGCCAGCCCAACTTTTCCTGTATTACTTTTGCACTACGTTGGTTTTTCATGTTTTGACCTTTTTTACAACACGTTAAATTAACGCGTTAACGCGTTAACAAATTTCCGATATATTAACGCGTTAACACGTTAAGTCAAGAACAAATTACTTGTTAACACACAAAGCATTGTTTTATATTGCATAAAAGATTTTAGGAATATGAAAAATGAAAGCACTAAGAATCAAAGAAGATCAGGAAGAAAAAATCAGACAAATAGCCGTAGCAGCAAATAAAAAACTGATACAACTAGGAAGAGAGCCACTCAAAGACAGCGAGCTAGCGCATATGCTGCTAAACGAAGCCTTAAAAAGAGCATTCATAAACGACGACGGCGAAATAGATATAAAGGAAAAATAATGCTCAAAAAGGCATTAAAAATCCTAATTTTCGCCGTTTGCTTACTAATAAGCTGGCTATACGGATACGAATACGGACAAAAATCAAACCAAAAATGCTATGAAGATATAATATCCACACACGCAAAATACAGGGTTTGCTCTTTATCAGGTGAAAATCTAGGAGAAATAGAATTTATCGAACTTGACAAACTCGAAGAAACAAACCTACAAAATAAGGAGCAAACGCTCAAATAGAGAGCTTTTGCTCATTGAATTAAAATAAGCCCCGGAAAGGGGCTTATTATGGCAACACAATCTGAACTCATCGACCAAATCAAAGACAGGCTTTTTATCCTATCTGACTATGCTTTATCTCAACGATGGCAAGTAGAGCCGACCCGAATCAGCCAATACCGACGCGACCGTCTGCGACTTCCTATTCGTTTTATTGAGGACATTGCCGAACAAATCGGCATTGACGCGCTATCACTTATAAAAATGCTTGATACGGCACGACTTACCAAGCAAAACAAGGACGTATCTAAAATCTTATTCTGGCGACCAAACGAAAAAGTAAGACGTTATCCGCCACCGTGGGTAGAGAGAAAACACTTTTTCAGAAGAAAACGCTAGTTCGCATAATTTGTCGTTTCGTCAATTTTTCCCAAAACTAAAAATTCTTTTTTACCTTCGGCGACGTTCGCCACGTGGCAGGGGAGCAGGAAATAAAACCCTTTCCTGCTCCCCTGACACAAGCGTGTTCCTTGAAATTTTCGGAATCAAGGGGGTATTCATAAAGATTGGGAAAAAAGCACTCCCAATCTTTACAAAACTTCCCCCTTGACACCCAAAATTTCAATTCCCAAATAAAAAAGGCCGTCTGAAAACAAACGACCCTTTCTTTTAGTTTGAACCAACTACACCGCCATTTTGCCCAAATTCTTTCCCAGCCTCGACATAACCATCATACATCAAATTTTGCTGAGACTTTCCGCCCATTACTAAAACAGAAGAATCAGTCTTAACGGAAGATGGTTTTTCAATTACTTCAGCATTTGATACTTCTACTCGTTTTTCCTTATACGGATTGAACGGAAGACCATTTTTAACATATTCGTTACACGTTTTCTTATCAATTTCCTTAATCGCCGAACCCTGTGAAGAATAACAAGAACAGCCCGAGTTTCCGCCTGAAATACACGCAACAGGGTACTCAAGTTGCTTCACTTGGCGGACATTATCGTAAATCGGTTTTGACTCGACACGCCCTTCTACCGTCGGTTTTAACATTTCATCTGTCAAATGCCTTTCCTCTCTACTTGCAAGCTGTTGCCCGACAGAAACGCCAGCATTTTGCGAACTCTTAACAGCCATACGCTGAAAATCTTGAGGGGGAGTGCTTTCAATTTGAGCCATAGGCAAATTTTGATTATTTGCGACAATCTCTTCTTTTTGCCCCAATCCTGTCAGCAATTTATAGCCCATAAAGGACGAAATGCCCAAGACAACAAACGCGATCGGAATAATATACAAAACCCTACTTTTCGGCGTTTTGACTTTAGTGTGAATTTCCGCAGACTTGTAAAGGCCAAAGGCTTTTTTGTCGAATTTATAGACTTCTGGACGCGCGTTTTTCATTCCTGACTTTGGACTATTTTCACAATAGTCCCAGAAATACCGCATTCGAACGCCTAGCGGTGTTTTATGAATGTGATAATGAGCGCCAACCAAGTCGCGGACTTGTTTGTCAATTCGACCAGGCATTTGCGTTATCAATATAATATCCACGCCTGAATGACGATGTACATGCAACCATTCTACGATTTCCGGAGTTTTTGAGCCGGCGGAACGTGGCGGGAAAATATTTTGCGCTTCATCAATAACTACGACTGAGCCGTTATTTTCTGGCCATTTTAGCCAAACATGCATATCTTGAATTGTGTGGCCGTCTGGAATAGGCTCAGTCGAAATCGTCAATTCGGGGATTCCGTGAATAAAAATTTTACGGCCAGCCCATTCTTTATCTACTTTTTTTGCCAAATCAGAGACGGCCATCAATGTCTTACCAGAGCCAGGAACGCCAGTAATCAGTGTAATCATTTTTTAATACCTCTATTTAATAAATTTCAGTGATCGAAAAGAAGCCCAAATTCCAAAAGAAAACGAGAATCCGCCGAAAATAACGTTCAACGCTTCGGGAATACCAGCCAACCCTAAAAGTCCGACCAAATCGGCAGGCATGGCGAAATAATTTGTTTTGATATAGTCAAGAATGCCCTCAACTGCGAAACTCAAACCTTCATACGAAACAAGAGAAACGCCCAAACCGACAAGAACTTGAAAAAAAAGTGTTTTCAAAGATGGCAAGAAAGTGGCTAGAAGTCTGCCCATGTAGGCCATCAAAACCCTAAAAAGCCCAGCGAGAAAAGCAGGCATTTGTTATCCTTTCATCGAATTGACGGTTCGAAAAACCATCATTGCAGATAAAAAATAGGCCAAGAAAATAAAGACATAGCGTAGCTTTTCAGCAGCCATGCAAACATAAGACATCGGTAGCTGATGTGTACCGAATTGACCGAAATCTAAAGTTATATCTTGAGGACACGCGCCCCCTGTACTAAAAGCGGACGATGGCCTAAAAGTGCCGAAATCGCCATTAGATTTAAGACCGCCCCAATCTGGTTCGCCATCTCCATTACCGAACGGAGAATCAGGCATTTCAGGCAATTCTGAATCTTGCCCGCCACCACCACCGCCAGAACCGCTCGTTCCACCTTGACCGCCTGAACCGCTCGTTCCACCTTGACCGCCTGAACCACTCGTTCCATCTTGACCACCTGAACCGCTCGTTCCATCTTGACCACCTGAACCGCTCGTTCCACCTTGACCGCTTCCGCCATTCTTTCCGCCCCCTTGCATACCGCCGTCGGGCGTTGTGGCGTGGTCAGCTCCGCTTCGACCACCGCCACCACCGCCCCCAGCGGATGAGCCATTAGGGCTTGATGTATCGCCGTTGTGATTATTCGTAGAACTTGATGAACCTGTAGAACCTACAGTAGAACTTTCTTGTTTTGGTTTATGCTTATAAGTGCAAACAACGGAAAATCTACCTTGAGCGGTTGAAATCTGTCTAACGCCGTTCTCTTGGCACTCTCCACCAGAGTTGTAATCAGATTTTTTCATTTTTTCGATTTTCACTGTTTTGGATACCCAATCTTTATTTGCTCCTCCCCATAAATCATGATTAAAATAACCCTTACAATAGCCCTCATAACTATATGTTTTAACAAATGTAATCCCCTGCACAGATTCGCCCCATTGGTTAGTCTGGCCAGAAAAATATTTTTGACAAACTGAAGAGGGATTATCAGCAATAATAGCTCCCGATTGATCGTAAATAGCATAGATTTGGTTATAATCATTTTCCCCATTCATTCCGCCACCGCCTGAGCTTCCGCCACCGCCTGAGCTTCCGCCACCGCCATGGCTTCCGCCACCGCCATGGCTTCCGCCACCGCCTGAATTTCCGCCACCGCCTGAGCTTCCACCACCGCCTGAGCTTCCACCACCGCCTGAACTTCCGCCACCGCCTGAACTTCCGCCACCGCCTGAACTTCCGCCACCGCCTGAGCTTCCACCACCGCCTGAACTTCCACCACCGCCACCTGTTCCTGAATTTTTATTTTTTTCCTTTTCCTCTTCTTCTTTCCGTCTTTGCTGTTCTTTCTTTACTTGGATTTCTCTCAAGAGCTTTTGATATTCGTTTTCATCGTCCAAAGCCTTTTTTAATTTCTCCTTTTCGATCCCAAGCTTTTTTGCATTTTCGGCCACGTCCTTATCACCCATACTTATTTTTTTATTCCCCGAATTATTGGGCAATACATCTTCAATATCAAAGACTTGCATTTCCTCTTTTTTACCCTTTGAACCTTGATACTCAGTTCTATAAAAACACTGGTCTAGGACACAGGCCACTTTTGTTATTGTGGTAATGTGCGTGATACCTGTTTTTTTATCCAAAATGCCTATTTGTTTCGGCTCCCATAGACTTGTCATGTCATTGAGGCGTTTATCAGTTCTAAATCCCCAAGTAACATCTCCGACTTTTGCAGTATCGGCAAAAGACTGAACAGGAAACAAAAAAGCGACCGCTACGATTGCGACCGCTAGACTATTTTTCTTCATAAATTACCCCTTAAACAAAAAAATCAACGACAGAGTGGCGAGAAAGCCAACAAGAAATGGAAAATCAGTTACCATCGGAAACACCTGAAGAATTTATAAAACGAGCCACAATTTTGAAACAAAACATAATCACAAAAACCAAAACAAAAGGCGTTGCAATCTGCGAACCATAGCCCATTTGTTCCAAAATCGAACACTCTGGAAAATTTAAAACAACCTTTTCAGCCCCGACAAACCAGTCTTTACCCTGTTTACGAGGGGCTATCAAATAGCCCTCAGAATGCAAAACGGGGACAATCTGAGATACAACATAATCCGTTGCTGTTTCAGACGACTGAAAGCATTGCAAACCGACACGCGCTCCCATATTGCCCCCAGTTTCTTAACCGCGCAGGAAGCTTGAAACCAAACGGAAAGCTTTAATCAGCACGTACACGCCAATCAAAGAAACACCAACAGCAGTTACTACCGGAGCAACCTTTGAAAGCTCACCCGTAATACTGGATGACACATCGCCAATGCCTTCGGCCATAGTCAAAGCAGATGCGGTTGCCAGAGTTGCGCCAACGGCGACTTTTTTCAGATTTGCGAGTTTCATAGTTTTACCTCAAAAAATTAATAAAATTCCGCTTTCGGGGGCAAGCGGACAGCCCAAAATTATTTTTGCGGAGTATTGTCTTTTTTATTCAAAACAGGCTGAATATCAACAATCACGTTTTGGACGCGGTTACCGTTAGTCTGGACTTCGATGTCGATTTCAGCGTCAAAGGGCAATGGGATACCGTTAAATTTATCGAAATTTTCAGAAGTACCGAACTTCATCGGCTCGGTTGCTGAGCCACGCATATCAGCGTTATCACGAGCGAATGGGAACTCGACATATACTGTTGTTGAATCGTAGGCCTTGCCTGTATCATTCATAACGCCTTTAGAACGCTTTAAACCTTGTACTTTTGCGAACATTTTCATATCAAATTACCTTCCTGCCTTCTTAGGCTTTTGGACTAAAAATACACATCAAGCGACCATCTTTATCGCAGTGATATGCAAAACAATTTAAATTAAGAGCGTGTTTAATTCCCAAATGAACCATATAGTCAAATTCATCATTATCTTTGTCAGATACACCTTTAAATTCAGCAAATTGGCTCACTGATAGACAAATCAAAACACGCCTGAAAACATAAAAACTATGCAATTCATCATCAACTAAAATGCACGGATAGATCTTTCTATTACACTCAACACCTTTAATCATTTTCCAACCCCTGAAGAACCATTCCGTAATCGTCAATCAAATCCAATTCGATAGAACCTTCGTATTCATCATGAATAAACTGCATATAATGACGTCTTGAACTCAATGCGTACTCAACTGAATAAGAGGCAGGATTCACACGATCAGGCAATGCGCCGTCTTTACGCCTTAGACGCTCAACAATCTCTTCAGGCGACATACCCAACTGAATCATCATATTCACAGCACGGCCGGCTTGGTTTGCAGCGACTTCCTGAACCCTATCAATGGAAACTTGCAATCTTTTTTCAGACGACAAATAACGATTCGATGAACCAAAATCCTGCAAACGCTCACAAATTGGAAAAGCACCGCCCCAAAATTGACCCGGATTAAGCAATATATCTAGCGGAATCAGACAATTTTTGCCCATAAACTGAAGCTCAAACCGCGTCCAAAACATCCCCGATGTATCCCCCTGTTCCTTTGCCTTATCATAGATTCGGCAATAGCAAGAAGAATTTTTAGATCCAACACCCAACGTCTTACCGTTATGCGTTCCATTCAGCCAATCAGATCCAATTTGTGCCACCAGCGGACGTTTGCCCCGCTTGTCAAATTCGCCATTCTGATAAGCTTCCCATGCTGTATCAGGGCTTATTTCTTCACTATAAAAATCTTTTGCTACGTCGCAACGTGTTATGCGTGGACTGTATGCGTGTTCATTCAGAAACCGATATAGACGATGCTCCCAACCGTCTTTAGCAGCCGTACACCCTTTGCCCGTCAACTCAATCAGAATCGTGCCATTCTGACCGCCAATGTATGCTTGACCATACAAAACACCTTCAACCGACATTTCCCATCGTTCGTCATAAAACCGACCTTTCCCAACGGGAGCAGGGGAGCTAATACCGAATCCGAAAATCCATTCTGAAATTTCCGACCAGTTTTTCATCACGTCAAAATCAGTAATGGGAGAAGTCAACCCCATCACAAGCAAATCAGGCGCGAAGCCGACAACAGATTTTTCCTTAAATGTAAAGCTCAGCGTATCGATGAAAGCAGTGTTTCCAAGCCCCCGACGAAGCGGGATTAATTTTAGATTTCCATCAAAATCTATGACTGCCGTTTCATAACGTTCATATTCCTGATTTAAAAAAACAGCTTCAGAAGATTCTGACGTTGATTCCCTAGAAGTTTTCAAATCTCGACCCCCCCTGTTAGATAGGGGGGGGATTATCCCAAGCCCCTAAATTACTCATCGATACACCCCAAATATTGCTTAGGCGCACCGTATGAAACAGACAGGGCTACCCCCGCAGCCACCCACATTTCGGCTCGAGACAACGCTAAAACTTCAGATCGAAGATCAAAATAAAGCGTATGGAGCAAAATATCATGTTCACGACACTCAACCCGCCAGCCCAACTTTTCCTGTATTACTTTTGCACTACGTTGGTTTTTCATGTTTTGACCTTTTTTACAACACGTTAAATTAACGCGTTAACGCGTTAACAAATTTCCGATATATTAACGCGTTAACACGTTAAGTCAAGAACAAATTACTTGTTAACACACAAAGCATTGTTTTATATTGCATAAAAGATTTTAGGAATATGAAAAATGAAAGCACTAAGAATCAAAGAAGATCAGGAAGAAAAAATCAGACAAATAGCCGTAGCAGCAAATAAAAAACTGATACAACTAGGAAGAGAGCCACTCAAAGACAGCGAGCTAGCGCATATGCTGCTAAACGAAGCCTTAAAAAGAGCATTCATAAACGACGACGGCGAAATAGATATAAAGGAAAAATAATGCTCAAAAAGGCATTAAAAATCCTAATTTTCGCCGTTTGCTTACTAATAAGCTGGCTATACGGATACGAATACGGACAAAAATCAAACCAAAAATGCTATGAAGATATAATATCCACACACGCAAAATACAGGGTTTGCTCTTTATCAGGTGAAAATCTAGGAGAAATAGAATTTATCGAACTTGACAAACTCGAAGAAACAAACCTACAAAATAAGGAGCAAACGCTCAAATAGAGAGCTTTTGCTCATTGAATTAAAATAAGCCCCGGAAAGGGGCTTATTATGGCAACACAATCTGAACTCATCGACCAAATCAAAGACAGGCTTTTTATCCTATCTGACTATGCTTTATCTCAACGATGGCAAGTAGAGCCGACCCGAATCAGCCAATACCGACGCGACCGTCTGCGACTTCCTATTCGTTTTATTGAGGACATTGCCGAACAAATCGGCATTGACGCGCTATCACTTATAAAAATGCTTGATACGGCACGACTTACCAAGCAAAACAAGGACGTATCTAAAATCTTATTCTGGCGACCAAACGAAAAAGTAAGACGTTATCCGCCACCGTGGGTAGAGAGAAAACACTTTTTCAGAAGAAAACGCTAGTTCGCATAATTTATATTATGTTAAATTCATATACCTAGTATTGTAGTCTATTAATTACAGTTTCTCTTAATTCTACAACCACTTACAGTATTCAAAAACAAAGGTCGTCTGAAATCTTAGACGACCTTTTGTTCTACACTACATCAACGTTCACCCTTTAAAACTTGGGTTCTTTCTGTAAATAAGGCAGTAAATCGGGATCCTGATAGCCCTCATCGATTTTATAACCCTTGCTGACCAGCATGGCCTCCTCTTTTTTACGTTTTGCCAATTCTATGTTTCGGTAGCGTTGCCAGTATTCCGGCAGGCTGGAGTTGATTTTATCTATTTCTTCTTGAAGTTTATCGATATCATAACCGTCAGGGATAAACGTGTGATATATGTCATTTCGGGTGCTGTGGCGTGCGGTCGTAAATGAAATCCGCATCATATACTGCCCCCATTCTTTAAAACTTAATGTTTTATTGATGTCATCTAAATCTTCTTGGTCTTTGACGGTTGAGTCAAATGAAAGAGTCATTTCAACACCATCTAAATAAAAGTATGCGAAAATGGCTCGTTGTCTTATCACGCTATACCATGTATTAAAATCGGGAACTGTACCGGGATCGTTAATTTCGCCCAAGCCAAAATTTTCTTCATCTTGGAAATATCTGATGGCATCTTTACCTGTCAGCCGAGGACTGGATAAATAAATATAGCGTTGCCAGCCACTGTCCTGGATCCGCTTCATCAGCTTAACCCATGAATCATAGGCTTCACGATGGCGGATAAGTTCGTCGGCACTGATGCCGCTGTTTAAATCGATACCGACTACTCCCTCTCCTTCAGGCTGAGACCATGCCGTACCCATGGCAGAAAAAGTATGCGGGATAGTCAGATCATGGCCGCTGTGGCGGATAGTGACGGCTCCCAATTGTTTCGACGGCCATTTTAAATCTAAAAAGCCGGCCAATTCGCCTGCGGTATGGTGGTCCGCAACCGCACCTGCCTGTTTGAAGCTTTCCGGCCCATTTTTGCCCAATTGTAAAGTGACTTCCTGCGGCATGATTTTCTCCTTGTTTAAAGCATGAACGGTTAATGAAATTAGTGCAATTAGGATAGTGGCCAGCAAAGCTGCCACAACACGTTTACTGATTGCCTTTGGGGTCGTTCGAATAGCCATCGGTTTTTTCTTTCTTGGTACTGTTTACCCAAGTAGCGATAATACGTAAATGTTTCTCTATGTACGCTCTACCAGGATCTGTACTCATTAATCTATGATATTTATCTGCTACGTCTAAAATCCATTTCATCCTACTATCATATTCCTCTGCTTTCATATTGTATGGTGAATAGGAAAATGGGTCTTCCTTCAACCTGTATTTGACCCTTTCCGCCTGCGGCAGCAGTATACCGTTCCGTTTGTAAGATTCAATCGCATGACTACCACCGGATTCTTTCAACCTTCGAAGATAGACGGCATACGGTTCTTCCTCATAGCTGCTGTGGAAGCGGATAAAGGTTTTGGGCATATCCACCTGCCGTTGCACCTCCGCACCCGCGCGCATCCATGGATGATTCCAACATATGCTTTGTAGGATATTCTTCTGTTCTTGTACTGCAATCAGCTTAAGGTGTGTGATTTGAAAACCTAAAGCTTTTTTACTGTATGGCTTTAATTTTTCTATGTCAGATAAAAATTTGAAAGCTTCCTGTATTTCATCGGTCAATTTAAAACCCTTTACACCAGGCAGAGCTGTGGACGCCCAAGGCAAAGCGTTGAGGGCTTTTTTTACAGGAGCAACATAATTACTTGCATTACGACTGGTTTTACATTGTTCAAACGAACCTGGACTTAGTGCCCAAGCCCAATGCCATGGCGCAACATCCATAAATAGCCATAAATTTCCTTTGGCAAAAATATGAACGGATTTCGGGGCATCAAACAAACTAGCGGCCACCTTATTGCTTTGATAACCCGTCCGTGTCATCCAAGAATCAAACGTAGCGGCTACAGTTTTTGAGGCAAATGCACCTAACCCCATCCAATAAAAACGCCCTTTTAAATTGGGGTTGCCTCCCAACTCTTTCTCCATTTCGAGATAAATCCGTGCATAAATTGCCGCAATTCTTCGTGCACGTTGCTCATACCATTCTTCAAGACGGTATTGATTATTTCCAGTTTTATTGGAAAGTTTAATATAACTTGTCTGTTGTAAGATAGACCAAAAAGTATTACAGGTACATTTTTCGGAATGACAACTTTTTGGGGTTTGATTGGTTTGTGATGTACTAAATGTTAAATTAGTCGCCATTTTTATGCATCTCCAAATGGTGGGGCAGAATCAAAATCAGCCCATTGTAATTCAGTTTTTAATTCCTGCTGTCTTTCTGCATGTATTCTAGAACTAAGACCTTTAGTAGTCGTAATGCCGGTAATTGCCTCATCTTTATTATGGATAATATACGCAATAGAATGCATAGGTTTGCCATCAGGAAATAAAAATTGGAACTGCTCATCATAACGTTCTACTGCTGGCATACCTTTCATATTTATTCCTGCACTATTCGGTCCATTCACCACCAACGGCGCCCTCACCCGCACCACCTTCGGACTCCCAATCTCAACTTCCCCGTTGCTCAGTTTGATATACGCCCCTTTGCAGGTAATCAGTATCTCCTCCTTCGCCGCTATGGTGACTTTCCCTGCGCTACTGGTTAACGTCGCGTCCTTCAGTGCATTCAGCT
>ERZ773180.789-NODE-789-length-17676-cov-3.121616_pt1 | contig 17676 bp, 18 predicted proteins | sample MGYA00511080_ERZ773180 | MGnify/ENA primary metagenome ERZ773180 (study PRJEB29015, sample SAMEA2738175) | human oral metagenome | biome: human oral; feature: human-associated habitat; material: saliva | place: China | collected 2178 ...
GAAGGACCCTTCGTGGCTTCCTCTGACTTCGATCGCATGCTCCCTGACCAGATCCGTCAGTGGGTTCCCGGTGACTATCACGTGCTGGGTGCTGATGGTTTCGGCTTCTCTGATACTCGTCGCGCTGCGCGCCGTTGGTTCCACATCGATGCCGAGTCTATGACGGTTCGTGTTCTGAAGGCACTGGCTGACCGTGGTCAGATTGATCGCTCGGTCGTCCAAGAGGCGATCGATCGCTACCAGCTGTTCAACTACTCGATCTCCGGAAACGATCACGCCGGCGACGAGTAAGTTACACGCTCTCATAGGTCGCCAACCGTGACCAGCATTAAGTGGGTGGTGGGGTTCTTTCAGAATCCCACCACCCACTTTTCATTGCGTTTTCAATGCAACACAGACTAAAAAGCAGGAATCCGAAAGTTGAAACTGCTTGCACGCTTCCCGTCTCCGGCGTAGTGTCTGTTGTATAAGCAGCGATGCACCGTGTCAGTGACAATGCGGAGGCAAGTGGCGTGTTACCTGAATCTGCAGTACTTACCCCCCTCAGCCTCACTGTATCGGAACTCCGCAATCAAGCTATGACAGTGTCAAGACGATTTCATGGACCTTTGCGATTGACGTCGACGGCTTGTTTGCAGCTGATCAGCAATTTCAGACAATGATCAGTCAGCTTCAAACTTCGGCTCAAGACGCCCACGACGCACGACACCTCATCGAATCACAGGTCGCGTCATGCGTCCCCCAGGCTGCAGAGGATCTGAAAAAACTTGAAAACAGTGCACTGGATACCGTCGAACTCTTAGAGTTGTTACGGAGCGTTCTATCTACGTACGCTTGGGCAGCCCGAAATGTCCGCGATAGTTTTCGATCGATAAAAGAAGATGCAAGAAAAGCTGGTCTAACAGTGAGTGAATGCGGCGAAAGTGCTTTCATTCATTTATCAGAATCACAGCGCGATTCCCATTCGGCACTTTTTTCTTCTCTCAGCAAACGATGCTCGTGGACGAAGAACAACTTAGAATCAGCAAACCACGAGTTTGCGACTGATCTTTCGAAATTAGACACCAGCGGCGTCGAACGAGTCCTGTGGAGTTTAGTAACTCGCTTCCGTGATAAGTTCCTCCCTCCGCAGGGCTATCACGCTGAGTGGAAAATGCCAAAGTACTTACAAGGCCTTGTAACCGATGGAATTAAGACGTTCCACGGCGCATATTTGTTTAATAAAAATGCGGTTTTTTCTCCTAATGAGGACTACGTCCATCTCAACTCCTGGCGCAAGTTCAAAGAGCGCGGAAAACTCAGCAACTGGAAACCAACCCGCGGCCTACACGCTCACCAAGCTCGGCACGGGCCTAAGGTGCCCGAAGGAGCAAAGCCCGGACTCATGGCACGCAACAGTGGAGAGGTTACCCAAGCAATTCGTGTTGACGGAGAAGCTCCTTCTGTCCTTAAGAACGTATCTAAACTTGAGTCTGGAGCGAAACTTTTAGGTGGAGGTGTGGCCATCGCAGGAGGCGGGCTAAGCGCCTTGGAGTCCTATCAGTCTGATACCTACCACCACCCTGAAATGGGCGAAGGAACAAAAATCGCACGTGCCGGAATTAAAGGAAATCTCAGTGCTGCGGGCGGATGGGGAGGCGCAGTGCTAGGCGCAAAAGTTGGGGCGGCAGTCGGAGCCTCGCTAGGCCCTCTCGGAATTGTTGCAGGAAGTATAGTTGGTGGTGTTCTAGGCGGGTGGCTAGGAGGCAGCATCGGCGACGGTAGCGCAACACTTTTCAACAGTTACGCGCTGTCCTCTTAGGGAGAACTATGGATTCAAGCATTCTTTTTACTGCTTTAGGTCTTCCTTTTGGCTGTTTGGGACTGTACGTCTGGTACATCGAGACATATACGGACACCCCATTGGCCCAGTTTTGGCGGGCATACGGTAAGGCGAATGCGCCACGGCGCGTCAACGAAATTGCCATTCCGTTGTGGATGCTTTGCATGATCTCAGCTTCTCTCTTGCTGTTTTCTATAAAGATCGCTCTGCCACAGCACATCCAATCGGTTTTTGCTGGAAGTATTCCTTTCTTCCTCATGCTCAGCATCGTCTTTTTATTGCCGATTCCAATTCCGCACCTAGTGGACCAACAATGGCAGTGGCACAAGCGCCAAGGTTTTCTCGACGAAAATCGCCAAATCATCGCGCCTACACCGAGTCTGGTCAATAATTTGACATTCACGTTTGGAGATATCTCAATGTCTTTAACCGCGACAATGGAACTCCCCGACACATGGAGGGCGTTATCTCTCCCGAATCCGAAGGCGATACTCACTCCGCAGATTCCGCCAATAGTTAACACGACCTCCGCGCACCCCCGTTCCCCGTTAGATGATGCTCTCTTTGTTGCAGTCGGAATTCCGGAAAAGACGTCAGGCTTCCGACCGAATTTCATCGTGACCATCGATTTAATGGGGAAAAGCCCGATACCCCTCGATGATATTATTCCCGGCTGGATGACTATCGAAGAGACACGTTTTCCGATCCCAAGTGATGACACACTTATGACTACCGGCCTTTACGTTGACGAAGGACTCTCCTACACAGCGATCCAGTGGACCTGGACTCAGGCAGTTAGTAACAGAACTGTCCGCCTCTATGCGACAGCAACCGCAACAACGACTTCAATTAATTCAATCGCTGATCAACTTCCCCGGATGCTCGAGACTTTGCAGGTGATTTCATGAATACAAAAGATCGCCCCACAATTTCAATTCCGGCTTTCCTCACAGAAGCGTTTCGCACTGCGGCTCTCGAGTCAGGAAATGGCGAAAGGGTATGGTTAGAAGCTGAAGAAGCGGCTGGACAGCGCGTTGAATCCGTTTTTTCTGCAGGCTGCCTGACCGAGGATGCACTGAATCTGTTTGCCCCTATCCAGAAGAGCACTCATCCGATCACTATTTATTCACTCTCACCTCATTACACACCCAACGTAATACGTCAGCTCTGTATTTTTCAGGCCCCGGTTTCGACAACAGTTTTGCGCTCCGTCGGAGAAGAAAGTCATATCTATCTGATCGATACAGAAGAAACCCCCCACGTTTTACTGGCAAACTCACCGATCTTCACTCGTGAGAACGATTTCGACGCTCCAAGACGCATTCATTCGCAGGCAGTTGACGCACTCAGTAGAGGTGATATCGAAAAAGCCAAAGGACTGCTCATAGATCGGACGACTCGATATATGAATCCAAGGTTTCACCGGGAAATTGAGGAAGATAACTGGGAATATTCGGCGTGGACTCGATGGAAGCGCGTTGCCAGGCGCTATGAGCCAATTTCCAGCATCGCAACGCTATCAACTCCTTCGGCAAGCTACAAGATCGCAACCTCACGTGTACCTTCCAGTTACCTCGCTCCGCCCTGCACGGTTCGTAAACAACGTTCAGATCCGGAACAAGTTGAGCTCGAGGGTTACTACCAAACGATGCTCTGGTGCGAGCTCGCCAACTACTTCAACCTCTAGGAGGTAATGTGTCTCAGGAGATCGAATGGCATCCAGAGCAGGTGGCACAAGCTGCGAAAAAAGCTGATGACGCCGGAGAAAGTGCGACAAAAACACGACTTTCTTCTATCCCAGCTGCTGGCACCAACCAAGAAACACTCGATTTATTGATTGATGCGATGAACGATTTAGCTGATCAGATAGCATTCGCCGCTGCAGGGATATCGCATGCGGTGACAGAGGCAAACCAAGCATTTATCCGCGTTGAAGCAGACAATCAGGATATAGCCACATCGGCAATTCTTTCATCCTGAAATAATCACTAATTTGCGAGCCCACCCGGTTTAGGTAGAGAGAGCTAATCTCCCGCTCTCAAACTAAACAAGAAGATCAGTCGATGTGCGCGCCCCTGTAGTGCGGGTTTGCAAGGTTTTCCGGCGAAAGAATCGCTTCGACTTCTTCGTCAGAGAGAAGCCCCATCTCGGCAATCACTTCGCGAACGGTCTTTCCCTCTGCAGCAGCGCGCTTACCCACAACATCACCAAGGTGGTGCCCGATCACGTCATTGAAGTAGGTGACGATGCCGATCGAGTTTTCGACGTAGGCTCGGCACACATCGGCATTGGCAGTAATCCCCTTCACGCAACGCTCACGAAGAGTGTCACATGCGTTGACCAGAAGATCGATAGATTCAAAGATCGCCTGAGCGATGACCGGTTCCATCACGTTGAGTTGCAGCTGGCCCGCTTCGGCAGCCATCGTGACAGTCTGGTCGTTACCGATGACCTTGAAGCAGACCTGATTGACGACCTCGGGAATGATGGGATTGACCTTCGCGGGCATGATGGATGAACCCGCTGCCATTTCTGGAAGGTTAATCTCGTTCAGTCCTGCGCGCGGACCGGAGGCAAGCAAGCGCAAGTCATTGCAAATCTTCGAAAGCTTCACCGCGGTACGCTTGATCGCTGCGTGCATCGAAACGTAAGCGCCGGTATCTGACGTTGCCTCAACCAAGTGGGTTGCCCCCTTTACCCGAGCCCCACTGATCTGAGCCAAATGACGCACGACTGCTTCTTGGTAACCCGCAGGAGTATTAAGCCCCGTACCAATAGCCGTTGCACCCAGGTTCGTTTCAAGAAGCAACTCCGAGTTCGCCTCGAGACGCGGGTCCTCTTCGCGCAAGGTCACTGCAAACGCAGTCATCTCCTGGCCAAGAGTCATGGGAACAGCATCCTGAAGCTGCGTACGCCCCATGGTCAGAATGTCGCGGAATTCTTCTCCCTTTGCATCAAAAGCTGCTGCGAGATCTTCGATAGCAATGCGCAGCCTCTCGACTTTACCGTGCAAAGCCAGACGGAACGCCGTTGGATAGGCATCGTTAGTGGACTGCGAGTGATTGACGTGATCGTTGGGATTAATGACCGAGTAGTCCCCCCGAGGCAACCCCATCATTTCGAGTGCACGGTTGGCGATAACTTCGTTCGCGTTCATATTGACGCTTGTCCCCGCACCACCTTGGAACTGATCGATTGGGAATTGGTCCATACACGAGCCATTCGTCAAAATGTCATCGCATGCGGCAACAATCGCATCAGCAGACTTTGCGCTAATCACTCGCAATTCACGGTTCGCCAGCGCACAGGCTTTCTTCACTTGGACGATGGCACGAATCAGTTCAGGAACTTGATTGATACTGCGGCCGCTGATCTGATAGTTCTCAAGAGCTCGCAGAGTATGAATCCCCCAATATGCATCATCAGGAACCTCACGCGTGCCCAGCAGATCTTCTTCGATACGTGCCACCTGTTATCTCCTTGATTCAGTGCGTCAGCTATAGCTCTCTTTGATTTTAGGACACGAATTGAGAACTAGTGAGTCAGCTCATCGACGCTGGCGAAGATATCCCCAAAACTGTGCCAGTCAGCAATGACGGCATCCTCAATGCTGATGTGGAGTTCATGTTCAATTACCGTGACAACCGCATAGAGAGAAAGAGTATCGAAGTCGAGCTCCTCCAATGAAAGACCATCGTGAAGCTGAGATGCCTCGACAGAAGTATGTGCACACACGGCATTGATGACGACCTCGCGAACATGCGCACTTCTTTCTTCTTGCGCTTTCTCACGTGCACCCTCGATCGCGTCTACGGGAGTATTTTCGACATTCGAGGCCAAGGCTTGACCGAGTGCATCTCCTAGAAGATCGCCAATGGTCCCCATCCGTCAGCCCACTCGGTTCAGCCAGCGCACGGGAGCCCCCGCACCAGCATGACGGAAGGGTTCAAGTTCATCGTCCCACGCCTGCCCAAGAGCAAGATCTAGCCCTTCACGCAGTTCCTCATAGGAAGTGGCGTTTTCAATTGCAGCGCGAACACGATCCTCAGGAACAACAACATTGCCCACGCTATCCATTTGGGCATGGAAGATTCCCAAAGACGGCGTGTGAGACCACCGGCCTGCATCGCATGACGGGCTTGCTTCTTCGGTAACTTCGTAGCGCAGGTGTTCCCAACCGCGAAGCGCAGAAGCTAGGCGGGCTCCAGATCCGGCGCTTCCTACCCACGAGTATTCGCTCCTGAGCATCCCGGGAGCAGCTTCTTGTGGAGTCCACTGCAAATGAACCTCAGTTCCCAAGGCAGCACCAACGGCCCACTCAATGTGCGGACAAAGAGCAGGCGGGGTTGAGTGTACGAAAAGTACACCGCGGGGATAGGTCCCTCGCATTGTGGCCTCCTGTGTTTGAGGATCGTCTTCCCCTACGTCCTCTTCCATCAATGCCACAAACAAACGATGTGAAGCTATTCTAACCTAAAAACTGCGGCGGATCCCAGAGGATCCGCCGCAGTTGCGTGTGATTGATGTTCACATATTGCTTTTAGTAGTTCTGCTCGCGAATCTCGCGCAAAGCGCGCTTGCGAGTCTTACGATCCAAGCGATCAATGTAGAGCATGCCATCCAAGTGATCACATTCATGTTGAAGACAACGAGCCATAAGCTCCTCACCTTCAACGACAACGGGCTTGCCATCCAAATCGATGCCCTCTACACGCGCATACCACGCACGCTGAGTAGGGAACCACAACTGCGGTACGGATAGGCAGCCTTCATCCCCGTCTTGATACTCATCTTCACTGAGCTCAACGATCCGGGGATTGAGCACGTAGCCAATCTCGCCATCGATATTGTAAGAAAAGGCGCGCAGCCCAACACCGATCTGGTTCGCGGCCAAACCAGCGCGACCATCCATATCCACAGTTTCGAGGAGATCTTCAACCAGAGACTTCACGCTCTGATCAATATCGCGAATGGGATCACAGGGAGTGCGCAGGACCGGATCACCGATCACTCGAATCTCGCGAAGAGCCATTTACTTCACCTTCCCAAAAGATCACGATGGATCTGCTCAATGCGTTCCACCGCCGACTCGACCGGAACTTCAAAAGACTCCCCGCTCGCGCGCAGGCGAATCTCGACCTTACCTTCAGCAAGGCCTCGTCCAACGACGACCGAAACCGGGATACCCACGAGCTCCGCGTCCGCGAACTTCACGCCTGCGGAAACCTTACGACGATCATCGAAAAGCACATCCAAACCATCGCGGTCCAGGGCCGATGAAATCGATGCTGCGGTATCGAAAATCTCATCAGTCTTGCCCGTGGCCAAGACATGCACATCGAAGGGTGCAATGTTTGCAGGCCATGCCAAACCGCGCTCATCGCTGTTCGTTTCAGCAAGCGCGGCCAAAACACGGGAAACACCGATGCCATATGAGCCCATGGTGACGACCTGGCTCTTACCGTTCTCGTCAAGCACCGTCAATCCCAAGGACTTCGCATACTTGCGTCCCAGCTGGAAGATATGGCCGACCTCGATGCCACGTTCAAGGTGCAGAGGACCGGAACCGTCGGGAGCAAGATCGCCCTCACGAACTTCAGCAGCCTCAATCGTGCCGTCAGCTGTGAAATCACGACCCATGGTCAACCAATAGACGTGCTTCCCAGGAGTATTTGCGCCGGCAATCCACGTCGTTCCGTCAACGACGCGAGGATCGACAAGGAAACGGATGCCACCAACCGGGTTGCCTTCTTCGTCCAGATGACGCGCGGGAGAGTTCGGACCAGCGGCCATGGGACCGATGTAGCCCGGAACCAGCTCGGGGTACTTTGCCAAGTCTTCCGGGGTCGACATTTCCACCTCAGCAGGTGCAACCGAGGCCTCGAGGCGCTTCATATCAACGTCGCGATCGCCAGGCACACCGAGGAGCACAACCTCACGCTCCCCATCGGGATGGGTCAAGGTCACGACAAAGCTCTTCAATGTATCCGAGGCCTGCCACGGACGATCCTCACGCGGATAGAGCTCGTTCGAGCGCTCGACCAGAGCGTCGATCGTCGGCGCATTAGGCGTCTCACGCATCTCAACTGCGGGAGTACCGTCGAAAGGAATCGGATCCGGCGCGGGGGTCACCACGGCCTCGGCATTGGCGGCGTAGCCACCCGGGGAACGCACGAAAGTATCCTCACCGATCGGGCTGGGGTGAAGGAATTCCTCGGAGCGAGAACCGCCCATCGCACCAGACATTGCCGAAACGATGACGTATTCCAAGCCCAGGCGCTTAAAGATACGCTCGTAGGTGTCGCGCTCATTCTGGTAGGAAACATCCAGAGCGGCATCGTCGATATCGAAGGAATACGCATCCTTCATGACAAACTCACGGCCACGGATCAAACCCGCGCGCGGACGCGCTTCATCGCGATACTTCGTCTGGATCTGGTAGATGGTCAAAGGAAGATCCTTGTAGGAGGAATACTGATCCTTCACCAGGAGGGTAAACATCTCCTCATGGGTCGGGGCCAGCAAGTAGTCCCCGCCCTTACGATCCTGAAGCTTGAACAGCGTTGGGCCATACTCGTCCCAGCGATGTGTCTCCTTGTAGGGATCCGCCGGCAGAAGTGCAGGAAGATGAACTTCCTGAGCGCCCATCGCATCCATCTCTTCACGAACGATGTCTTCAACCTTACGCAAAAGGCGTAGGCCCAGAGGAAGCCACGTGTAGATGCCAGGAGCTGTACGACGAATGTAGCCAGCACGGACAAGGAGCTTATGCGAAATTACCTCGGCGTCTGCCGGGTCTTCACGCAAAGTACGCAGAAAAAAAGAGGAAAGAGTTCTTAACACACCTCAATCCTAAAGCACGGCGGGCACAGGCACGAAGCCTGCACCCGCCGTGGCATATTGTTCAGCTCACAAAGCCTCTGCTGCTTCCTTCAAATCACGCAGCATCGACATGGTCGAATACGACTCAGCGCACACTCCAGCCCACAGTCGCCACGCAGGAACAGACTCAGTTGCCTGATGACGCTCACGAAGGTGCAGGCGAGTGCGATCATTGGCCTCGGGAAGAAGAGCGAAAGTACAGGTACCGGTGTAGTCCTCAACCTGGTCTTCCCACTCAACATTGCTTCCAGGCGCAGGAACGCGAATAACCAAGCAGTCGTTTTCCTGGCGGATCAGCACACGACCGTCTTCATCCCCTTCAAAAGCGGCATCCAAAACTTCCCAGACGCGCGTTGGAAGAGCATCGATGACGACCGAGCGGTCGACGACAACATCGGCGTTGGGCAGCTCAAGGTCTCCGGGCAGAGAAACCGCGGCCTCGGAACGGGTCAATCCGATACGGCGCGGGAAACCCGTCGCGCAGATCGCACCCGCACACCCCAGCACACCCAGAGCCAATACGTGACGAATCTTCATAACAATCCCCTTCATTAAAGCGGTAGTAGCAATTGTTTTCTTAGTAGTGAAGGATACGTGAAGCGCACTCGCGCAACTCCCCTAGCGGATGATGGGCATGACCTCGACAGAGCCTTCCCCTTCTTCCAAGCCCATTTCTTCAGCCAAAAGATTAGCGTGCTTGATCAAAGTGGGAACGATGTCGTCTTCGGGAACGGTCTCAACAACTTCTCCGCGGATAAAAATCTGTCCCTTGCCATTTCCCGAGGCCACGCCCAGGTCAGCTTCACGGGCCTCGCCAGGGCCATTCACCACGCAACCCATGACGGCAACGCGAAGGGGAACAGTAAGGTCCTTGAGGCCCTCAGTGACATTTTCTGCCAGAGTCCACACGTCAACCTGGGCGCGCCCACACGAAGGACACGAGACGATCTCAAGAGTCTTCTCACGCAGCCCCATAAATTCAAGAAGCTTCGTGCCAACCTTGACTTCTTCTACGGGAGGAGCCGAAAGCGAAACGCGAATCGTATCGCCGATTCCATCAGCAAGAAGCACGCCGAAAGCTGCGCAGGACTTGATAGTTCCCTGGAATGCGGGGCCAGCCTCGGTCACTCCCAAGTGAAGAGGCCAATCGCCTTTCTCTGCAAGAAGACGGTAGGCCTGCACCATCGTGAGCACATCGTGGTGCTTGACGGAAATCTTGAAATCGTGGAAGTCATTTTCTTCGAAGAGCGAGGCTTCCCAAACAGCAGACTCAACCAGGGCCTCGGGAGTTGCTCGACCATACTTCTTGAGAAGACGCGGATCCAAAGAACCAGCATTCACACCGATACGCAGTGACGTTCCGTGATCGGAAGCGGCACGGCAAATTTCCTTCACCTGGTCGTCGAACTTACGAATGTTTCCCGGGTTCACGCGGACCGCACCACAACCGGCCTCGATCGCCGCAAAAACATACTTCGGATTGAAGTGAATGTCAGCGATCACGGGAATACGGGATTGCTTAACGATAATCGGAAGCGCCTCAGCGTCCTTATCGGTCGGGCAAGCAACGCGAACAATATCGCATCCCGCTGCGGTGAGCTCTGCAATCTGCTGCAGTGTTGCACCGATATCGTGCGTTTTCGTTGTCGTCATCGACTGAACAGAGACGGGAGCCCCTCCACCGACGGGCACATCCCCCACCATGATTCGACGAGTCTTACGACGCGGAAACGGGCTTTCGTGGACGCTCGGCATCCCTAAGTTAATCTCAGTCACCTTGTTATTATCTCCCACTCGAAACCGGCTGGCACGCGGGCTGAGTCCTATTGCAAAGAAATTGGCGCAATGATGTCGGCTGCGACTAGCAAGACCGTCATAGCGATCAGGAGCGCGCCCATCGTATATGTGAGCGGCATCAGGCGGGCAGTATCGGCGGGCGGGGGAATTTCTTGTCCTCTGACGCGAGCAATTCCACGGCGAATCCACTCGTAAAGCGCGGAGACAATATGCCCACCATCAAGTGGGGGGAAAGGCAGAAGGTTGAAAACGAAAAGCGCCATATTGAGCGACGCCAAAATCGAGAGAAGCAGAGCAAGCGAGCGCATCCATCCCCCGCTGGAGGCAGTGACATCCGATGAGGTTGCATCTGCTGCAATTCTGCCAATTCCTACAACCGACATCACACCGGCGGAATCGCGCGGTGTTCCCTTAACGAGCGATTGTCCAACATCCCACAGGGCAAGTGGCAGACGAACGACAACTTGTACGGTACCGGTGAAGGTCTGCCACACTGACGAGGCTACGGTCGCTGGACTTGCCGCTTGGTATTCGATTCCAGCAATCACGCCAATGCTCACAGAATCAGCCGTGCGCAGCGGGTCGATCTGCACATGATAGCTCTGTCCTTGACGCAGATAGTCGACGCCAATTTCGCCCTGCGAGTGTGCGATTGCTTGGCGCATTTCATCCCACGACTGAACGCCTGTGCCGTTAATCGCGGTGATCGTGTCCCCGCTTCGAATTCCAGCCGCGTATGCGGGAGCTTGGACGCTTGTTCCTTGCGAGGTCAGTTCTTGGGGAACATCGCCAAGGGTCAGCGAGGCGCGAGGAATTCCAATCCCGACCAAAGCAACCGTCATGAACACGATGGATAGGAAGAGATTGACCATCGGCCCACCCAGCATGACAACGATCTTCTTGGCTGGATGAAGGAGATAAAATGCGCGAGATTCGTAGCCCTGAGGAATTTCTTCCATGCTCGCTTCGCGGGCTTCTTGGGCGAGCGTGGGCTTTCCCTTGCTATTCGTTGTCGTTATTCCCTCACGTGCCGGAGCGAACATTCCGACAATACGGACGTAGCCGCCCAGAAGAATTGCTCGAAGGGAATAGGTTGTGTCACCTTTCTTCCACGCAAGAAGTCTGGGACCAAAACCAACAGCGAATTCAGGAACATAGACGCCGAATTTCTTGGCAGGAAGCATGTGACCGCATTCGTGCAGAGCAACCGAGATCAGCAACCCCACGATGACAATGACTACACCGATAATTCCCACGTTCGCCCTTCGTCCTCATCCAATGCGTGCAACGGTATTCCTACTGCCCAACCTATTGAGCCTGTTCCAGCCTAGCCGCATCTAGCGTGTATCCGCAGGCACAATCACTAAGCACACAAGTGCTCAGCCCGATTTCGCGCCCACTCTTGGGCGCCGAGAATATCTTCCACACTCGGCTGCGAAATACCGGAATGCTCGGCAAGAACCTGCGCCAAGAGGTCGACAATTGACAGGTAGGGAAGCCTCTCTTCAAGGAAGGCTTGAACGAAAACTTCGTTCGCCGCGTTATAGACTGCCGGGTGCGTTTCCGATTCTGAAACAGCTGCGCGAGCAAGAGTGAGGGCCGGGAAAGTGTCAAAATCAACAGGTTCGAAGGTCCACTCCTGTGCGCGGAGAAAATCAACAGGTTTTTCAATATCGGGAAGTCGCTCAGGCCAGGTGAGTCCCAGAGCAATCGGGAGCTTCATATCGGGCGGAGAAGCCTGGGCGATCGTTGCGCCATCTTTCCACGTCACCATCGAGTGAACGATGGACTGAGGGTGAACAACCGGAACAATATCGTCTGCCGGAATATCAAAAAGAAGGTGTGCCTCGATCAGTTCGAGGCCCTTGTTGACCAGCGTTGAGGAATTAATGGTGACAACCGGCCCCATACTCCACGTCGGGTGCGCCAAAGCCTGCTGGGGAGTGACATCCGTGAGTTCGTGGCGTTTCTTCCCTCTGAAAGGACCGCCCGAGGCCGTGAGAACAAGCTGGGCGACCTCGCTCCTTCCCGTCACGCGGGAAGCAGTCAGTCCCTTTTCATGTACACCGCTTTCCAGACACTGAGCAATCGCCGAATGTTCTGAATCAACGGGAACGATCTGCCCAGGTCGACGCATGCGCCTGCGTACCAAGGAACCGCCAACAACCAAGGATTCCTTATTTGCCAGAGCTAGGGTTGCGCCCGCTTCAAGTGCGGCAAGTGTAGGTCCGAGGCCAACGCCTCCGGTAATCCCATTCAAAACCACGGCCCGTGGGAAAGATCCGGCGATCTGCGTCGAGGCCTCTGCGCCGTGGAGAATTTCCGGGACAATGCCACCTTTTGAGTTAATGAGTTGAGCGAGCTCATCAACATTGCCACTGTGGATCCCAACGATTTGCGGGCGGTAGCGGACGCACTGCTCAGCGAGGAGTTCTAGGGAGTGTCCACCTGCGCTCAGCGCGACAACATCGAAACGCTCTGCGTATTGGTCGATAACCTGCAGGGCTTGGGTGCCGATGGATCCCGTTGAGCCTAGAAGGACAACTTGCTGCGTCATCTTTAATTTACGGAGAGAAGGATCTCGACTGCACGGCCTAGATAGGCATCAACTGGCCCCATCGCATATGCTTTTTTGCCGCGCGCAGACTTGAACAAGGCGTGGCGAACATCGTCAGCCAGAAGCTCCTCACGATCATCGAAGAAGGCAGCGATCCGATCCAAAAGATCATCGACTTGCTCAGCAGCGTAGCCGATTCCGGACTTTGGGTGAGCAAAACGATCTCCGTAGGGGCGAAGCAATCGCGGGTACAAGGTGGTCGCACGGTCTGCGACCCTTTCGTACCAAGCAGCCTCTCCGTTAACTGCAATATGGTCAGCACGATCACGCTGGACAAAAGCAGCTTCGAGGCGACTCATCGCTGCATCGACAGCCTGTGTGTCATAACCGTTGCGCTGCCGAGGAAAGGAAGCCTGTCGGACCTGTTCCGCACTGAATTGCTCAGCAGGAAGGCCCCCCTCGTAGGCATGACGAGCATCGACGAAGAAGTCATCTACGGCGTCCTTACCGTAACCACGCCGGAAAATTCCCGTCGTCGGGAAAGCGTCGCTCATCGCATCTCCTCTTCATGTGCATTATTCTCACGCGCACTTTGACGTGCGCGCTCGCGGTTATTAACAGCCGTCGCAAGCTGCCCACAAGCTCCGTCGATATCGGAGCCGCGGGTATCACGAATCGTTGTCGAGATTCCATTGTCTCGCAGTGTGTGGACGAATGCATCCTGCGCACGACGAGTGGACGCGGTCCAAATAGATCCCGGAGTTGGGTTGAGCGGAATGGGGTTGACATGTGCCCATCCCCTGCCGCGCTTGTTGAGCTCATCAGCGAGGAGTTGCGCACGCCAGACCTGATCATTCATATCTTTAATCAAGGCGTATTCAATAGACACACGACGTCCAGTCGCAACGAAGTACCGTCGCGCGGCGTCAAGAAGCTCGCCGACTTTCCAACGGGAATTGATAGGGATGAGTTCATCTCTGAGGTCATCATCTGGAGTGTGCAGGGACACAGCCAAAGTCACGGGCAGTCCTTCTTGCGCAAGGCGATCAATCGCAGGAACCAGACCGACCGTCGAGACAGTGACATTGCGTGCCGACATACCGAAACCGCTTGGCGAAGGATCAATGATCCGATGGAGAGCTCCCACAACTGCCTTATAGTTTGCCAGAGGCTCCCCCATTCCCATGAACACAATGTTCGATAGGTGCGTGGGCGATCCACCAACCATCCCCTGTTCACATGCTTGATGTGCGCAACGCACTTGGTCAATGATTTCGGCCGTCGACAAGTTACGTGTTAGTCCCATCTGACCCGTGGCACAGAAAGGACAACCCATCCCACACCCAGCCTGGGAAGAAATGCACAAAGTCGTGCGGTCGCTATATCGCATAAGAACAGACTCCACACGTGCCCCGTCGTAGAGTTCCCACAAGTGCTTAAGTGTCTCTCCGCGGTCAGCTTCAAGAACAGCGACCTCACGCACAAGAGGAGGAAGAAGTGTCGTAGAAATGACGTCATGCGCGCTCTTGGGCATATCCGTCATCAGCACGGGATCGCTGACGTGGCGTTCAAAGTAGTGACGCGAAAGCTGGTCGGCACGGAAAGAAGGCAGCCCGGCCTCGGAAACGAAAGTTTTGCGCTCGCTGCGGTCAAAGTCAGCAAGATGACGAGGTGCTTTCCCGCGCCTACGCGCGGTGAAAGTAACCTGAGGCTTCGCATCAGGCGACGTCGCGCCTTCAGGCAATTGATCTGTTGGACGTACCTCACGTCGTTTGTGCTCTTCGATGCTCACCGCAACGGCCTCCTTTCCACGTGCATAGCCTAATCGCTCCCACCGGCATCTGCGTCCATCGCGGATCACTTAGCGAAGTGCGAGAAGAAAAATCACATAGAAAACGGGAGCTGTCATGACAAGAGAGTCCACGCGATCAAGCACGCCACCGTGTCCAGGGATCAAAGCGGACATATCTTTCAGACCGACTTCACGCTTGATCAAGGATTCCGTGAGGTCACCGATGGTGGCACAGACACAGCCACACACGCCGGCGATCAATCCCCACCACCACGTTGCGCCCAGAAGATAGAAGCCACCGACACCAGTACCAATGCAGAATGCAAGCGATCCAATGAAGCCTTCCCACGACTTCTTTGGGGACAGGCGCGGCGCCATGGGGTGCTTTCCGAAGAGAATGCCGACAAGCCAGCCGCCAATATCGTTAAAGCAGGTGACCGCAACATAGACCCCGATGACTGCAGGTGAGCGAAACTCACGCAGCATCAAAACAACGAAGCAAGCAAGGAATGGAACGTAGATTGCGCTAAATACGCTGGCCGTGATGTCAGCAATCCTCGAAGGCGTGGGGGCATCAATGAGGCGCCACACCACGACCGCAAAAACGGTGAGATAGAGAGCCATGGTGAGGGCCTCGGGGCCAAGAAGCCACGCGCAGACCATCATGCCAATTGCGCCAAGGTACAAGGGCGCTAGGGCGATATGAGTACCAACCCGAGCGAAGGCTCCTCCCAACTCCCACAATCCAAGTAGAGCGATGCAGCACACGAAGCCGACAAAGAGCCCTTGGACGACAAGTAGCGAGGCCACGAGCAAGGCGATCAGGACAACAGCAGAAGAAACCGCTGCCGGAAGATTGCGACCGGCCTTACCTGTTGGTGCTAGCGGCTGGGTGTTTTCGCGCGGCTGAGGTGAAAAGACGCGCGAAAACACCGATGGACCGTGTTGATGGGATGTGGTGGACATCAGATGGTGAGAAGTTCGCTTTCCTTAGTTGCAAGAAGGTGGTCGATCAGTTCGACGCGAGCCTTCGTTGCAGCCTCGAGGGCCTTTTCTGCGCGCTCGACTTCGTCTTCTCCTGCTTCGCCGTCTTTCTTCAGACGATCAAGGCTTTCCTTTGCCTTACGACGGATAGAGCGGACCGAAACGCGAGCATCTTCTGCCTTGTTCTTTGCCTGCTTGACGTATTCCTTACGACGTTCTTCAGTCAGAGCAGGAAGAATAACGCGAACAACATTTCCATCATCAGTCGGGTTGACTCCCAGATCAGACTCGCGCAGCGTCTTGATGATCTCCTGGGTCGCAGTGCGATCAAAAGGCGAAATCAGAACGGTACGGGCTTCAGGAATCTGGAAAGAAGCCAGCTGCTGCATCGGGGTCGGGGCTCCATAGTAATCAACAAGGAGCTGCTCGAACATGCCGGCGTTTGCGCGTCCGGTGCGGATATTGCCGAATTCGTGACGGGCTGCTTCGACCGTCTTATCCATTTTTTCTTCTGCTTCAAGCAGGATGTCGTCGATCACGGAAATCTTCCTTTCAGTGTGATTCGCTGAGGACAAGCGTACCGATTTTTTCGCCACGGAGCGCGGCAGTAACGTTACCAGGTTCTGACATGCCAAAGACACGCATTGTCAGTCCGTTTTCCTGGCCAAGCGCGAAGGCTGCAGCATCGACAACCTTCAGACCGCGGCTCAGCGCATCTTGATAGGTGACAAAGTCAAGCTTTTTCGCATTGGGGTTGATACGAGGATCATCATCGTAGACCCCATCAACACCGTTCTTCGCAACGAGAAGTTCATCGCAATGAGTCTCCAACGCGCGCTGCGCGGAGACGGTGTCGGTCGAGAAGTAGGGCAGTCCCGCACCGGCACCGAAGAGAACAACGCGTCCCTTTTCGAGGTGACGAATAGCGCGCAGCGGAATATAGGGTTCTGCCACCTGTTGCATTGCAATTGCGCTTTGGACACGGGCGGGAACACCGGATTGCTCGATGAAGTCTTGAAGAGCCAGAGCATTCATGACGGTGCCGAGCATTCCCATGTAGTCGGCACGTGAGCGGTCCAAGCCTTGCCTGGACAACTCGGCGCCGCGGAAGAAGTTACCACCGCCAACGACGACTGCAACCTGGATCCCCGCATGAACTGCGTGGGCGATCTGCTCTGCAATCGAGCGGACAACAGTGGGATCGAGGCCGACGGAACCTCCGCCAAAAGCTTCACCTGAAAGTTTGAGGAGGACGCGACGAGCTGGCATGAGTACTTCTCCTTTGAATGAGTGCTGAGTCCTAAGAAATAGGGTGATGGCCCCGCAAAAGCGGGGCCATCACACAAAATCAGGCGCCGACGTGGACGCGCACGAACTGGGTGACCTTTGCACCAGCGTCGCGCAGAACCTGTCCGACGGACTTTGAAGGATCGCGAGCAAATGCCTGGTCGACCAGGCAGTTGTCCTTGAAGAATGCCTCAAGACGTCCCTGAACGATCTTGGGGACGATCTTCTCGGGCTTGCCTTCCTCGAGGGTGATCTTCTCGAGGGTTGCGCGTTCCTTCTCCAAGACATCGGCCGGAACCGAGTCACGGTCAAGGTAAGCGGGCATGTAGGCAGCGACGTGCATCGCGACATCGTGTGCAACGCCTGCTCCAGCTGCGTCGGTGACGACGAAGACGCCAACCTGCGGGGGCAGGTCGGGGCTGGTCTGGTGCAGGTAGAGGTCGACGTTGTCGCCCTCAACGCGCACGATGCGACCAACCTGCAGCTTCTCGCCGATGATGGCGGCGAAGGCGTCCAGGCGGTCCTTGACGGTGCCCTCGCCCATGGGGGCGGCGA
>ERZ773180.796-NODE-796-length-17593-cov-8.647907_pt1 | contig 17593 bp, 15 predicted proteins | sample MGYA00511080_ERZ773180 | MGnify/ENA primary metagenome ERZ773180 (study PRJEB29015, sample SAMEA2738175) | human oral metagenome | biome: human oral; feature: human-associated habitat; material: saliva | place: China | collected 2178 ...
GAAAACGACACAAAAAAGCAAGAGCATTTTTGACCTTGCTTTTTTTATTGTCGTGAAAATTTGATACAGTTAGTACAAACGCTCTAAATCCTTGTAGCCCTTGCATTGATACAGAAAATACACTTTTTCTTTCAAAACAAGTGTATTTTTTGACTAAAAAGGCTCAAATCCTTGATATTACTGAGTTTTTGAGGTGCTGAGATGAACATTCTGACGCATTTTCAGTCTGTTTCGTGGGCAATCTATCACGACTTTTCTTTAAAATCGTCACTACAGACACCCCTAAAACCCTTGGCGCTCTAAGAGTTTCAGCTTTTTAAGAACAAACAAAAAAGGCTCTGCAATATGCAGAACCTTTTTCGCTTGATTCTTTTTCTAATTTTGATAAAGATATGATTGCGCAATGACCGAAATTCTGTTGTGACCCAATGCCTTGGATACCAATAGCATGGCTTGTTTATCATAAACTTCGCCAGCTCTATCTTTTCGCATAATATAACGTTGCTCAAAAGGGATTTTATCAGTATCCCTTTTCAGTTGATTATAGAGCCGATTAGCGTATGTCGCTCTATAATAGTGATTATCGTAATTGGACGATAGCTTATTAAATAATCGTCCGTCTTTGGATTGAATCCATTCTACAATTTCTTTTGTTTCCTCTTCTGTTTTTCCCACGATTTTAGCTACTCTAGGCTTACCGCCTTTCGTTCCTCGTGTAATATTCAAATAAGCCTGACCGTTCTTAAAAAATAGGTCATCAGACTTAATCATTGTCATTTCTTTTCTTCGGAGACCTGTTGCGCTCGTGAAACGAGCCAGCTCTTCCTCTTTTTTGTCAGAAATATGTTTGTCTCGCACTGCTTCCCCTCGTGAGCGTTTAATATCCGCTCTTAAGCGTGGAGGGGTAGCAATGAATTGTGTAGCTTCTACGCCCATGATTTTGGCTATTGCAGCCTTTGCGGTTGAGATTGAATATGCAGACCGTTCTAGCTCGATTAAATGCTTTAAATACTCGTCTACGAACGCTCTCGCATCTTCTAATGTCACCGCTTCTGGATGAGCTTCTTTTAACCAGTCCGCAAAGTGTCCGAACTGTTGTTTATACGTTTTAAACGTTGCTTTTGAATAAATCTTATTTTTCGTGTCGGCTTCTGCCTTATCTTCTGACCGCTTAGAACCCAAGCCAGCGTTTAGCATGTCTTGTAGTCGTTTTCTAGCGGTTTTACGATAGCTCTCTTTCTTTTGCTTTTGTAGAGCTCTCTCTTTCTTCCTTTGGCGTTTGATATCCCAGCGCCCTGGGGATTGTTGACCAGCCATATTGACCCCTTTCTAGTTAATTGAAGGATTGTTTTCCCTTCGTTCAGACGTGTCCGTTCAAACATCGGAGAGAATCACTCTCCTGCGCCGAGGGCTGAAACCTCAATGTACTATTACCGTACATTTGCTAATGTCGTTAAATAACATTAGGCAAACTGTTTAAGTCTATTGCATGACTCCGTTTTATAGAGTTAGGCTCTCTTAATAAACTGAACTATTGAAAAACTCGGTATCTGACTCATCTTTTTCCTCTTCTACTTCCTTTCTTTTTTCTAACTACACTATTTTGATAAATTTAACGCTTAATTTTTCCTCATTGCTTCCTTTTTTCCCTTCCTTTCTTTTGTTTTTTCTTTTTCGGTAAATTGCGTTTTTTCTTTTTCCTCGTTTATTGACCAATGATTTTGCTTTATAAATCATTGAGACAATTTCATGACTCTAGTATTTCAATATTTCATAATTATAGTATGCCACAAAAAACAAAATAAAAAAGTTCAACTCACGAAAAGAAAAATTTTATATAAACACAAAACTGGATAGATAAATGTTTATACGTTCATTTTTCTACGAAAAATACCTCGTATAAACATTTATCCGCTCATTGAAAAGGCTTTGGTCGCCTTTCCTCTTTTCGCTCTTTCGGACGAACCACGTCCGAACGTCTGCGCTACCGCATTGCAGACGTAAGCCAGCACATCAGCACAAAAAAACAGTAAAATAAGACTTTCCAAAACTCGCAAACCTTTGCTACTATCAGCTTTTTAAAAAATCAGAACATAACGCTATGTTATAGCTAATTTTACAATACTATTAAATTAAATCATTAAATACCCCTATTATTAAATTTAATTTAATATTTAACTAAGAATAGATAAGGAATATATACAAAATTAAGAGCAGATAGATAGGTAAGTAAATCATAAAACAATCTAAAACTAACTAACCTATAACACATTATCAAACCTAGTAAATGAAGCTAAAACAGATATTTTTGTTTAACAAACTATTTTCACACAATAGAAAATACAATCTTTATTTTTCAATTTCTCACAAACCCAATCAGTTAGAAAATAAATCATAATTTCAGGGAACGACTTTTTATTTGCGCTCTCTTTTTCCTCCTCCTCGTCCTAATAAAAAGCCTTTATAAAAGGCTTTAAGGCTCTTTATTACCGAATTAAAAAGTTAAAAAATGTTAAAAACGAAAATTATTTATACAAAATAAAGCGTTTTACTTGCACTATTTTAGAAAACGTGATATACTTTAGATAATCAGATAGGATATTAAATTAAAAAATTTTTCAAACAAAGAAAGGTAGAAAAATGGTACAAAAATACGACCTTCCAAGAGATGAATCCGGCAACAAAGCTGTAGAAGTAACTGAGCAAAAGCCCACTTATGAAGCGGAGAAGAAAGAAGTAGAAGCCGTTGAACCTCAAGAGAAGCAGACGGTTGTAGAAGCGGTTGAGCCTCAACCGAAGAAAACAGGCGGACGGAAGTCTGTTGCCTTGCCTACGATTGAGCAGAAACTAGACTTTGTAAGTCGTGATAAAGTCATTCATGAGCGTAAAGTTGCGGACTTTACTGTAAAAGCAGAAAGAAGCGTAGTCCGTGAGCTTGCAGTACGCCACTTGATGCTTAACCACGACATCACAGAAGATTACGCTTCAAAAATCACTTGTTTCATCTACGATAACGCAGAGGAAGTGAAAGGTCACAGTATCTACTTTGACGGTCTACAAGCAATCTCAGAAGCGTTGGAATTGTCTTATCCAACCGTACAAAAAACGGTCAAGAAATTGCGTGATAAGAAAGTTATTACAAAGGCTACAATCGGACAAAACGCTTACGAGTTGTCAGCAGAAGCAGACGAATTTTTCAAATCAATCAGCAATAACATTCAAGTTGTCTTGACGTATGAACCAGTGGAAGATATTCAGCTTGAAACGGTTAACGAGGACGGAACTTTAAACGAAGATATGGTAAAATAAAAAAAACGAAAATCAGCCTAGTTAAAGGTCAATAATGGTCAAGAAAAAACCACAAAACAGTGGTATTTCCAAGGATATTAAAGGAAAAAAGATAGTTTTTACCCTAAAAACTAATGTCCAACATTAGATTTAGGGTAAAAAACTAATGAAAAATGTAAAAAAACTCATTGTTCATTTAACGGTCTATAAGGGAGTGCGAAGCAGCTCCCAACCTCCTCACTCTGTACGATTTAAATATAGCCTAAAGCTTTTACTAGCTTGTCCCCTTCCCTCGTTCCGATTGCTTGGTTGATAGCACCTCAACCGCTGTTCCTATGCCTTTAGGCACTAGACAACATGATGACACTCTCGACAGCGTGAGCGATAGCGACCGAGCTGGAGAGGGTGCATCATTTGTGAGCAGGGGGCGCGCCTTGCTTTCACGCAGTGAAAGTATTTTGGGGGGAAGGCTCAGTCCTCTCCCCAAAATAGCGCTCATTCTCTGAATGAGTGCTTCCTACCCCTTTAAAACGCGATTTTGCGGACTTTACCGAATTAAAAAGATTTTACTAGAAAGGAGTTTTTTTCATGGGTTCATCTTTACTTAGCTTTAACCATTTTGGTTGCTATCCTGACAAAGACCCTAACCTTGCCAGTAGTTACTTCTGCATGAGCGACAGACGGATAAAACTACCTAATTTCACGTTAGAACTACGGAGCGAACTAAAACGAGCTGGAGAACAAGCTATTCCAGTTAATGCGAGAGATTTTTATAAAGATATTTTTCAAGATGATTTGCAAGAGAAAAGAAAGTCTATCCATGACGAATACGAAAAAGGCAGTAGAAGAACGGGAAAAACGGGGCAAAAATGCGGAAAAGCCGCGCCGTTGCTGGAAAGCGCGGACGGAATGACCGCCGCCCCCGAAAAAACGACTAAAAACTAAATTAGTTTTATGTATAAATATATAAATTGCTAAATTATATAAATTAGTGTACAAAGCAAATAAACTAAGTTATATAATTTAGTATAAGAAATAAAGTAGTTTTTACTATAAATTATATTTATGACGCAAAAATCCACACCTTCAAAAACCCTTGAAAAATAAGGGTTTAGAGGACTTTTCGCGGAGTGCGGAGAAAATAAACGTGCGGCGCAATAAGTGACATTTATATATAAAATAGTGCATTATGCAAGTATATAAAAAGATAGAATATACATTTATATATAAATATAAGTTAGTAATTTATATAAATAAACTAAGATACTAAATTATATAAAATAGTGTTTACAGTAAATAAATAATTTAGTATAATATATAAATATAAAGAACTAAAAACGGCGCATGAAAGGACAGGTGAAAAAATGCGTATTATCACGATTGCGAACCAGAAAGGCGGCGTTGCCAAAACAACGACCGCGCTAAACATGGCAAGCGGGCTGAAAAGAGAGGGGAAAAGCGTCCTCATCATCGACATGGACGCGCAAGGCGACCTCACCGACAGCGCAGGAGCGAAAGCCCGCGCAGACCTCACACTTTCCGACGTTATCCAGCAGGACGGGAGCGGCGCAGATGTGAAGAAAACCATCGTACCGACGAGAAGCGGGCTTGACCTCATTCCCTCGACGCTGGAACTTGCCGCGCTGGAACAGAAAAGCTATACGCTTTCCCTTGCGCGTCTGCCCTATGATTACATCGTCATAGACTGCCCGCCGAACATGGGAGGAAACACCCTCGCGGCGTTGCGTTCGTGCGATGAACTCATCATACCGACGACCGCCGATTATTATGCCTATAAATCCGTGCTGGGAATATCAAAATCTGTGGAATACTTGCAGGAGGAGGAACACGCGAAAATCAAAATAGCGGGCATACTGATAACGCGCCACAATGCGCGAACAGTCATAAGCCGCCAGCTTTTGGAGGATTTGAAAAACCTATCGACAAATATAGGCACTAAATTATATAATACAATCATTCGGGAAAGCGTCGCCGTGAAAGAAAGCCAGCTTGCCCGAGAGGATATTTTCACCTATGACGGCACGGCAAACGCCGCCGCAGATTATTCCGCTTTCGTGCGGGAATACCTCGCCAGCGCAAGCGGCAGAAAATAGGAGGAATGAGAATGCCAAAGAAGAAAATACAATCAGCGGCACAAGCGACCGCAGAAGCGACCGCGCCGCCGCCGATGTCGGAGCAGGAACTTATAGAGAAGCTGGAAGCGGAAGGACAGACGAGATTAGATGTCAAGCCGCAGGGGAATCCAGCGGCAGAAGCGACAGCGAAAAAGCCGCCGCAAAAGAAGCCGAGAGCCGCGAAGAAGCCGACGAGGGCGACCAAGAAAGCGACCGAGGAAAAGAAGGAAGCCCCTGCACCAGAGAAGAAGCCGCCAGAGCCGAAAAAGGAAGCCCCTGCACCGCAGGAGAAACAGCCAGAAGAAGCGACCGAGAAGCAGGAAGCAAAGGCGCAGGAAGTAACGGAAGAACCTGCACAGCAGGAACAGCCCGCGCAGGAGGAAAAAGCGGAGGAAGTTGCGATCGTTCGACCGTCTAAAATGGGACAGCCGAGGAAGTACGACGAGCAGACAAAGCACGTTTCCTTTTCCCTGCCCGTATCGGTCATAGAAAACCTAAAGATTATCAGTCACCTAAAAGGGACGAATCAAACGCAATTCATTCTTTCTCTTATTCAAAGCGAAATGGAGAAAGAGAAAGATAGAATTGAAGCCTACAAGAAGTTAATCCGATAACACATAGAGGAGGATAAATAACATGGAATACACGAACGAGAACCAGCAGACGCAGGAGAACGCGCCGCAGGAAATGAAGGAAGAAAAAAGCACTGCTTCACGTGAAACCGCGAAGGACGTTATCGCGCGTCTTTCCAAAAAGAAGAAGGCGGAGCGCACAGCGGAAGAAGAAATAGAACTGCTGGAAGCGAAGAAGAAAGTACACGCCGCCGCCGAGAGCGCGAAGATCGCGAAGCTAAAGAAGAAGCTGGAGGACGCGAAGCGCACGGCGATAATTAAGAACCTCGACGCGAATAACATCACGACGGAGAACGAAATAAAGGCGGTTCTCTCCATGCGGAATATCCTGCATGAAAGCAACATCACAACACCGCAGGTATTACGGCAGGTGATTGAAGCGGCGAAGCAAGCAAGACCCGACCTTTTCAGCGGGAGCGGCAACAACTAAGGCGAACGATAGAGAGCATGGGGACGGCGCGAGCGTCGTTCCCACTATTTCACGGCTTATTATTTTCCACACCATCGCATTTAGCAAAATGCCGCTCACGCGAATAATGGCGGTACTCTAAGCGAACACCACAATGACATTCAAGCACGACAGTCAAAACGATGAAAACCCTTATAAAAAGGCAATTTCATAGACCACCAAAGGAGATAGCAAAAATGGGACAGATTTCTATTAGGCTAGACGATAAAATCGAAGTACAATTAAAGGAAAAAGCGCGGGCGCGGCGAATGACTTTAGCGGAGTATTGCAGAATGATACTTACAAGCGACGAATCCGAGAAAGAAGAACAGCTTTCGCGCGTGACAATCGAAGCGGAAATAGAGAAGCTGGGAGAAGCACAAAATCAATTTTCAGAAGTACAAGTTAAGCTATTGAAAAAGTATATGTATGATTCCAAGTTTATGATGAGTCTATTCTATCATTTCATGATAGCGGCGGCGAATGAAGAAACGGCGCGTGAAGCATGGAAACAGGCAGAAGCAGATATGAAAAAATATATGGAAAAATTAAAGGAGTGAATTGCTATGATGTCGTGTAACAGTGTCACCGCAGGACAGGCGGGAACGTATTTTGAACACGGCAAAGACTACTATACAAACAATATGACAAACTATGACCGATGGCACGGAAGCCTTGCCGAAAGTCGCGGGCTTTCGGGCGAATGTTCAAAGGAGCAATTCGACGAGATTTTAGAGCATATTCAAGAGAACGGGCGAACAAAACGCGCAGGGCTTGACTGCACATTTTCCGCGCCTAAATCCGTGTCGCTTGCGATGGCGAAAGACGAGCAGACGCGAGAAGATATGATAAAGGCACATCAAGCCGCCGTTGCGAAGATCGCTGAGAAAATCGAAGTCGAATATCTACGGACGCGAAGCGAAGGACAGACGATATTTTCACGGAATATGATAGCCGCCGAGTTCCTTCATACGATGGCGCGACCGACCAAAGAAAACGGTATGATTCCAGACCTTGACTTACATTCTCACCTTGTTATCTTAAATGACACATTCGCAGACGGGAAAAGCCTGTCATGCGACTATGGGAAAATAACGAAAGAGAGAATGATAAAACAGCTAGGGCTTGAATATCGTCAAGCGATGGCGCAGGAGCTACAAGCGAAAGGATATGAGCTTGAAATCACGGATAGCCGAAATGGATTCTACGAACTGAAAGGATTCGACCGAGAAACCATTTTAGAATACTCGTCGCGCCGTCGTGAAATGCTGGAACTTGCCGAAGAACACGGCATAAAGGATATGCAAAAGGCGAATCAATTCAGCCGCGAGAAGAAGGAAGTCGGCAAAGCGAATTTTGAGGAGGTATGTCAAGAAACAAAGAAATCCTTGTATGAATCGGGCAGAGTGAACATAGAGCGGAAGGAGAGCGCAGAAGATGGACGACAAAAGCCTAATGAAAATAGTAGAGAGCGAAGCGGGGAAAGAGATATTATTTCCAGCCGAGGACAATCCGACATTACAAGTTTTGAGCGCATTGAACGGAGCGGAGAGCTTGCGATCTTTGCGGACAGACCTAGCTTGCAGGAGTTGCCCGAGTTCCATGTGGATAGCACGAGCACCAGACGGGATAATTTGCTACTGCCCGAAGGTCGCGTCAGTCGTTTGGCAAAGCTCCAATCCGAAAAAGTGCGAAGTCATTATATGCTCAGGGAGGCGACAAGAGAACGACTAGAGCAAATCGACAAGACGACGAGCGAAACCATAAAGAAACTAAGTGCGGAAAAGTATGCGTTTTCCCTGCCAGAAGCGCGGGCGCGTATCATGTCGGCGGGCGTGCTGGAAGGTATCACGGAGCACGAAGCAAAAGCGGCAATAGAACGCGCGGGGCTTGTCAATTTAGGACGCATGGAGCGCGGCGGGAAAGATGTATATTTGACGACGGAAACGAACATCGAAAAAGAGCGGGCGAACATCGAACGAATGAAGGCAGGGAAAGGAGAAATCAAGAGCCATATCCTCACGATGGACGAGAGCCGCGCCGCGCTGGAACGCGCCGAAGGAAGGGCGCGGGCGCAGGGGCTTGAATCGGCGGCGTTCAGTATCGCAGACGGGAGCGGCGAACAGGCGGCGGCAGTTCATCACGTTCTCACCTGCCAAGATAAATACGTCGCTGTGGACGGGCTTGCAGGGACGGGCAAAACCACCATGATGGAGCGTATGAAGTGGATCGCCGACGAGCAGGGCATAGAGATAAAGGGCGTTTGCTTCACGGGCAAGGCGGCGGACGGACTGCAAGCCGAAAGCGGTATAGAATCCCAGACCATACACGCTTTCTTGAACAAGCTGGAAGGGCGCGGCGGCGCAGACGCGCCGCAGGGCGAAATAAAGCAGGAATGGAACTTTGAGAACGTCCAAAAGGCAAGCGGGCGCGAGATATGGGCAGTCGATGAGGCGGGGCTTGTGGATATGAACCTTATGAACGAACTGCAAAAGGCGGCAGAAGCCCGAGGCGCACAGGTGCTATTATTGGGCGACCCCGACCAGCTACCGCCTGTTGGCGCAGGTGAACCCTTGCGCCAGATGGAGAAAGAAGGAATGGCGACCGCACACCTTACGGACATTCGGCGGCAGAAGGACACGGAGCTATTACGCGCCGTGCGCGAATCCGTCAAGGGCGACCACCTTATCACCTATGAAAAGCTCGACAAAGCGGGCAATTATCGCGAAGTCGTGAGCAAGACAGAGCGTCACGGACAAATTCGGCAGGAGATGACCGCCGCGCCGATCGGCGAGTATCGAAAGAACTTGTTGCTTGTATCGACCAACGCCGACCGCAACGCATACAACAAGGAAATACGCGCCGAATATGTGAAGCGCGGCGAATTGGAGGAGGGGAAAAAATACGCCGTCACCGTGCGCGACGGCGACAAAGAGCGCACCGAAAGCCGCAACTTTGCCAAAGGCGACCGCATTATCTTCACCGCCAACGACAACAAGATAGGCGCGAAGAATGGGACGATGGCGCAGATAGAGCGAATCGACGGCGACCGAATCACGGCGACCACGGACGCAGGAAAGCGGATAGAGTGGGACATGAGCAAATATAACAGCGTAGACCATAGCTATGCTGTGACGAACTACAAGGCGCAGGGAATGACCGTTGATAAAGTCGTCGTAGACATGAACACCAAAGGGACGGCACAAAGCAGAAATGCGCTTTATGTGGACATCAGCCGCGCACGTCGTGAAGCCGTTGTATATACGGACAATAAAGCGAAGCTGGAACGGCAAACGAGGCATTTCGCGCACAAAGTCACCAGCAAGGACTTTTCCCGCCGCATTGAAACCATGCGGGCACAAGGAGGAGTGAAGAACAACGACCGCTATCACGCGCCAGACGTTGACCGCCGCGCCGCGCTGGAAAAAGCCTTGAAGCAGATAAAGGAGCACACTTTAGAGCGTCCTGCCTCTATCGTCGCCAAGGAGAAAGCCGCAGAAGAACGCGCCAAACAGGCGGCGGCGGAACAGGCGAAAGCCGCAGCCAAAACCAAAGCCGCGCCGCAGCCGTCGCAGGAAGCCGAGATAGAAACGGTATATAGCAGATAACAGGAGGTAAAAATCATGGGATTTCTGGACGAGAGCAAGAAAAGCAACGAGGAAGCAAAGCAGAGCTACGAAGAAATGAAGGGGGTTTATGAAGCCTTGCGGCAGGACGTGAACCGCTTGACCGCCGCCGTTGATAAAGTCGCCGCTCCATCGTTCAAGCGGACGATAGAGAGCCGCGACCGTGACCTTTTGGAGGACGTAACGAGGCAAATGCGGGACATCAGCGAGGAGCTAGAGAGAAGCACGGCGGGCTTGAACATCGTCAACCGCGAAAATAACAGGCTTGTCTATATTGTCTTTGCCGTGTTTGTTGTTGTTGGTCTGTTTTGCTTTTACAATATGTACCAAATGCGGCAGGAGGTCAAAGCGACAAACGAGAAGTACGACCTTATCACCTCGATTCTTTCGGGGGATTCGCATTATTGGTTTAACGGCGAAAACTATACCATCGGCAGAGAATCGCCGACGGGCGAATATTTCCAGAAAGTCTATAACGACTATCAAGAAAAGAAACAACAACAGCAACAGCAGAAGCAAAACTAGATAATAACTGGATATAGCCCGAACGGGCGCACAGAAAAAGCCGTGATTTTCCGTCACGGCTTTTCTTTTGGCTAGGGATTTTATCTTTTCTGAAACCACGCAAAAAAGCCGTTTTCGCGTTCAGACGGTCGCGCATCCGCTCCCGATCTGGACGAGAAAGAGGCAAAAAGAGATATTCCCCTGCGGGGGGCAACCTGCCACAGCGGGCGACGAACCTGCCTAAAGGCAGAACCCTCGCCCTACAGCCGCGGCAGGTCTAAAAAATAGATATGCACTTTCGGCTTGTTTACTATGGTAAACGGTGCTATAATAGACATCTGGAAGGGTTTTCTATCAAAGGAGGAAAGAAATTATGGCACTTATGAAAGGCGGCAACACCGCACCAGAGCAAATGCAGGATACGGCATACACGCCAGAACAGCAGAGAGAAATCAAGCTGGGTATGATTATGCTGAAAGCCCGTCGGGTATGGCGTATTTTCTGCCTCGTCATGTGCGGTATCGGCTTGTTGTTCTCCGTGTTCAACACTATCGCCTACGGGCAGAGCTTTATCGGCGGTATTCTGAGCGTGATTATCGGCTGGGCGCTTCTCTATGTGTTTGTCCTTTATGTTTTCCTCTATTTGCTTGCGGGGAGAACGATTCAATTCATTCTTTTTGTGCGTGACCTTGTGGGAGGGAATAAAGACACGCGCCTATAATGCGGTACGCGCCGCCTATCCGCGAGGTTAGGCGGCTTTTTTCTACACTGAGGAGGAAAGCGACAATGGGCTTTTTCGATTCCATCAAAAGCATTATCAATCTTGACTTGAACGCCCCGAAAAAGGAGGAGGAAATTCAAAACACCGAACGCCCCGAAGGGTTCGCCCTCGGCATCGGGACGAGCACGGGCGAACTTCACCAGCGCGGACACGCCGCAGGACTATGGGCGAATCAGTATATTTGGCTTGTCAATGACGACGCTTGCCAGAATATCGCCGTTTTCGGCGGTATCGGCGCGGGCAAGACGACGCGCGTTATCAACCCGATCTTATTTCAGTGCCTTGCCTATTCCGACGTTGGAGGGCTGATATTCGACATCAAGGGCGACTTTGTGGAGAGCGTTCAGAGCTTTGCAGAATGGCACGGGCGCGAGGTTCACAAAATCGGCGTAGGAGCCGACAGCGCAGGGACGAATCTCTTAAAGGGACTTACGCCAGAACAGGCGGCGGGCTTCCTGCAATCGACATTTTACCTCACAGGCGGCGCGACAAACGATAGCTTTTGGATTCAGTCGGCGACCGCGCTTATTCAGAACACTTTAGGCTTGCTGGAAGCCCTCGGCGACAAATACTATAACCTTGAAAAGCTGTATCAGTATATCTTTTTTGAAGATGTACGCAAGGCAATAGACATCATGCTTGACGATGTGAAACTGCCAGAGGGGACGCTTGCGGCGCGGAATCTTGCGAACTACAAGGGATATTATCAAAACGTGTTCATGAGCATGGATATAAAAATGCGTGAATCCATCAAAGGGACGCTTTCGACCGTTCTATCCCCCTTCCAGAATCCCGAACTTATCGACGCTTTCAGCGGGACAGATGGGGACTATGACCTTGCGCGGATTCTTTCGGGCGACATCGTATTAGTAGACCTGCCGCTTGCGAAATGGGCGACGGCTGGGAAAGTCGTCTATACGATGATAAAGCTACGCTTCTTCAACCTCCTGCAGGCGCGGCAGGTGGATAAATCCATGCCGCAGAACTATGTTTTTTTCATGTGCGACGAGTATCAAAACATCATCAGCGCAAGCAATCAAGGGCTTTCTGACCTCTCCTTTTGGGATAAATCCCGATCGGCGCATTGTGTCGGTATCATCTCAACGCAGAGTATCAGCGCGTTCAAGGCGGCAATCGGAAACCCGCAGTTATCCGACACGGTACTTGCGAACTTTCGGCAGAAGATATTCTTCAAAACTGAGGACATGGAAACCTTGCGCTATATCAATAGCCTTGCGGGGCGCGTGGAAGTCGCACGGCAGAGCTACAACTATTCCAGCGGCGAGAGCCAGCAGAACACCGACTTTTTCAAGGCAAACCGCACCAGCAACACAAGCATAAATACGCAGATCGTTGAGCGGCAACTTGTAGACGCGAATCTCGTGCGGCAACTGACAGGAAACCTTGCGCTTGCGTTCCTCAACGTCGAGGGCGAGAGCGCGGACGATGTTCTTGTTATGTCGCCCCTCTACCCGAATAACCTTGAACAGCAGTTAGAGGGATAGAGGGCGCATACATGACGAAAATCACCATGAGCATACGGACAGAGCCAGAACTAAAGGCAAAGCTGGAACACATCACAAAAGGTTCTGGAATGAGCCTTTCCGACGCTATCAAATTGGCGTTATTCCGTTATGTGGACGACTACGAGAAGGAGCGCGGGCGAATCCCGCAGGAAGAAATCGACCGCCGCGCCGCCGAGCTTTTGAAGAAGTCTGAGAAAAGGAGGAAATAGCACATGGGCTTTCTGAAAAAATTCCAAGACGCAGGGAAGGAAGCGACCGTCAAAGCGTTCACGCTGGGCGAGGAAGCGGACGCGCTGGGGCGCAAGGCGGCAAAGCTGGAACAGAAGAAGGACAAGACCAAGGAGGAGAGCGAACAAGTCAAGGAGCTACGAAAGCAAGCCGAGCGCGTGAGGCAACAGCAGGAACAGGCGAAAGCCCTATCTCGTAATATGGGACTGGGCGAGAAGATATTGCGGTGCTACTTCACCTATAAGATGGCGTCGCTTGCCTGTCATACGCTTGTAGGGCTTGCGGGAGGATATGAGCGCAACGAGGCAATCGGACGCGCTGTAACAAGCAGTATCGACCGCGCGACCGACCGATTGACGGACAATATCATCGACCGCACCAACAGCGAGGAGGGCGAGGAGCGCGACATAAACGAACGCCGCGCCCAAATGATAGAGCAAACCCTTGAATCCTTCCAGCACATGAGCGACCAAGCCGCAGAACAGGGACTAACCGAGCCAGACGCGCCCTTATTGCCCGAGGCAGACCGCGCACGGATTCAAGAACTTGCCGACATCAGCCGCGACACGGAAAACCCGCAACAGGCAGAGCTATACGCCAGCAAGGCGCAGGAGCTAGGGCTTGACTACGACGAAGCATTAACGGCGTTTCGGCAGGACATGGACGCGCCCGACATCGAGCGCGTCCGCGAAACCGAACGGACGCAGGAGCGGACAGAGGAAGCCGATAAGGAAAAAGAAACCGCCTCTTACGAGCTGGAAATGTGAAATTTTCCGCCGTAACTTTCATTTTTCGCCCCGCTTGCGTGCCGATCGGCGCGGATGCGCGACCAACGAACGCAAAAAAGCCGTGATTTTTTCATCACGGCTTTTTCTGTGCGCTCCTCCGAGGCGGCGCAAAATCGGCGAAAATGCCTATACTTTCCTATGCGCCGTCGAAAATGGAGGGCTTAGAGGCGATTCTAGGCGGTCAAAATTTTCCGCAGCGGGCATTTTCCCACCGATTTTAGCCCCGCTTCCCTGCCTTGACATCTTCCAGCGTCAAGCCTAATTGCTCCATACGGCGCATGACGTGCGGCGAGGACGCACCGCCCCGACGCAAAAGCCGCACCTCAATATCACTGAGCGGCGCAAGCCCGCGCGGTTCTTCCTCCGACATCGGCGGCGCGTCCTCCGTGTCGTCGTCGAATACGGCGTTAAGGACACGTTCGCGCACTTCGGCGCGGCGGCGGGCTTTTTCTTTCTCGTGCTCCTGCTCCGCCTTTTTGACTTCCTGCCGTTCGCGCTCCTTGCCCGCCTCGTCCCTCTCAATGCAGGACATCAGCCAGCCGCCTAGATTCTTCTTTCCGTCGCGGTACTTGTACGCATAGCGGATATTTGCGTCGAGATATTCCAGCGGATATTTCTGCACCAGCTTCAGCGCGGCTTTCTCCGTGATGTTCCAACGGTCGGGATTCATCAGACGGGCGAGAATATCCCGCTTGTCGGTCGTCGGGACATCATCGAGCGCGGCGACCTCCTCCGGCGGGACTGCCGCCCCGTCGTCGTCGTGCTTGCGCTCCATGTAGAAGGTGAACCCTGCAATCTTGCGCCCTTCTTTGTATGCGTCATACCATACATGATAAATCGTCTTTTCGTTGATTTCTCTGATTGGCGTATCAAGGACGCGAACACGGAAATTATCTAATCGCCCTTCGTATAGACCTTCTGGGACGTTGAGAAGAAAGCGTATTTCGGACAGCGTAAACTTGCGGTATATGAACGGCTTCCCCTTCTTCAAATAGCCCTGATATTCAAGCAGTAGCTCCATAATGCGCCAGCCGTATTCCGACGAAAGCGGGAAAACGTGCTTGAGTGCATATCTTGTATATGACTGATTCAGAATATCCAAGATATAGGGCTTCATTTCATCATCGAACTTTATCAATAGCCCCTTTTGGGGGAAGTAATCCATTTTCGCGTAGATATGGCGCAGACCAAAGCCGCCGCCGTCAAAAGCCAGCTCTATAAATCCGTTGTATGCGCTCTTTATGTGCCGCTTTAGATTGGTAATGCTTGCAGTCTTTCCCGAAAACAGGCGTTCAAGCTGGGACGGTGAAACCCATATATCATGAAATTCTACGTCGTGGATATTCCCATCGGTGGAAATGTTCGGCTTAATGCCCTGCAAGCCGAGCAAGAACAGCCGCATTTCAGAAAGATTCATGTGTTTGCGTGCTTCAATCAGCGGATTCGCCTGCACGACTTCCTTTTCCAAGATACTGACTTCGTTCATTTCGTTCACCTCTCAAAAATAGATTATACATATTTCCCTACATTGTGTCAAATGCGCGTAGGGAAATTACCCACGCGATGATAAAATAGGTGGGGAAATCGAGGCAAAAATAACTAGCTATATTATATAACCCCTTGAAAATAAAGGCGTTATATAATATCCCTACGCAAGAAAAAAATCCGTAGGGATAAAAGCAAAAATCCGTAGGGATAAAAGCAAAAATCCGTAGGGATAAGGCAAAAATCCGTAGGGATAAGGCAAAAATCCGTAGGGAAATAAAACCGCGAAAAATGCCAATGCGACCAGTATTTTCAAGGCTTCGTCGCCTGTGGATAACTTTGCCACAAAACATATAAAAAACTTGTAAAAAATAACAACAACATTTTCGCGCGTGCGCGCGGAGCTGAAAAACCGAACATACGCGCTATTTCTTGTTGTTGTTGTCGTGCCAGTTTACGGCGGGACGGTGGAGAAGGGGACGGCGTTCCACTCAAAAGGCACTTTTGCGGCTGATTCTAGCGGCTTTCGCGGCGTTCGGCAGAGATTGAAAGCTGAGAAAGGGGAAATGACCGCCTAGAAGCCCCTATAAGCCCTCTAATTTCATCGACGCATATAAAGATATAGGCAGACGGTCTAAACGCGCTCTACGGGGCGCACAGGAAGCGAGATGGGCAAGTGTGAAGAAAAGAAAACCCCGATGAAACCGAAAAGCGACGAAAAAGGCAAGTACAGCGGTATCTTTGTTGAAATTGAACAACTGAAAGACAAGAAAACTGGTGAACCTTTGATTCACAAAGAAGGCAAATACAGAGGTCATCCAGTTAAGAAGACACGAAGCCATCTATTTTTCAAAGGCAATAAAGAGCTTTACGATAAGATAGACCGCACTGATAACTTTATTATTACAAATGGTATCTCTTACGTCGGCAAACGTCGTTACCAGGATAACGTTGCGAAAATGTATGCAATGGCTATTGAGATTGACGGTATCAAAGGTTTAGACGGCGTTCGGCAACTTATCCATACTTGGCACAGACCAGTTACGGAAATGGACGGAAAGAAATACTACAACATGACACCGAAACCGACCTACATCACGTGTAGCGGACGTGGTTTGCATTTGTATTTTGTATTTGAAGAACCGATTGTTTTGTATAAAAATATCTTTGAAGAGTTATCACGAGTTCGGAAGCGCTGGATTGACTTATTTTGGAACTCACGAGTTACAAAGATGAGCGATAAGAACAGTATTCAGTATGAAACACTCACGCAAGGCTTCCGCGCAGTCGGTAGCAAGACAAGGCTAGATGATACTTACGTTCTAGCTTTCAAAGTAGGCGAGAAGCACACGCTGGAAAGCTTGAATGAAATTCTTTCAGAAGATGATAAAATCAAAATCGGTTACAAGTCTAAAATGAGCTTAGAAGAAGCTAAAAAGAGGTATCCTGATTGGTATCAGCGCCGAATTGTTGAGGGGCAAAAGAAACCGAGTGAAGATTTTGTCTTTCATCGACATCGTGGAATTTATGATAACTGGAAACAAAAGATTATCAGCGGTGCAGTTGTCGGAAAGCGTTACTATTGCCTTGAAAATCTTTGCTCGTTAGCGGTTCAATGTTGTATCAGTCCTGAAGAGTTGGAAAAGGATTGTAAAATGATTATGGAACATTTTGAGACCCTTACAAATGACGATAAGAACCATTTTACGCTATCTGACGTTATTTCAGCTCTTGCAACTTACTACCGTAATGATACAAACGCATTTACACGCAAAATTGAGTATATCAGCGAGCGCACAGGCATTCCGCTTCAAAGAGCCAAGCGAAACGGAAATACAAGGGCGGAACACGTTGAAATCATGAATTTCACAAGGCAATTAAAAGGGCGTAGAGATAGCAAATATCTAGGCGGTAGACCTGATAAGAAAGCAATCGTCCAAGAATGGCGCAAAAAGAAACCTTGGGGAAAGAAAACCGATTGTCAAAGAGACACAGGTTTATCACGTCCAACAATTTCAAAATATTGGAATGTTGAAACAGACGAGTAAAAACTACTCAAATCGATTTTAAGCCCTGAAACGTGTGTAGATAAGGGGTACATGGATTTTATCATTAAAATCATGAGTATTGTCCGAGAGTGATTGGTCTTGCG
>ERZ773180.801-NODE-801-length-17514-cov-10.304542_pt1 | contig 17514 bp, 14 predicted proteins | sample MGYA00511080_ERZ773180 | MGnify/ENA primary metagenome ERZ773180 (study PRJEB29015, sample SAMEA2738175) | human oral metagenome | biome: human oral; feature: human-associated habitat; material: saliva | place: China | collected 2178 ...
GTTTCTGTAACTGTTGGAGTTGCAGGAACATCGATTGTCTCGTTGCTACCTACTGCAGCGTTTGCGTTATTACCAATTTCTTTAATTGAATCAATTTCCTTCTGAAGTTCAGCTAACTGTGCTTCTAAACTTGTAGTTGTAGTAGCTGTTTCAGCTGTTGAACTTGTTGTTGGCTCCGTAATAGCCTTTACTGCTTCAAGTTGTGCTGTAATTTCAGCTGCCTTTGTTTCTGCTTCAGCCTGTTTCGCTGCTACAACCTCGACAGGAGTCTTTACAGTAACTGTTAATACTGCAGTTGAAGTATGACCAGCTGTATCAGAAACTGTATAAGTTACTGGATACTCGCCATCTTTATCCATATCTACTTCGCCACTTACTGATAATACAGGTAAGATACCAGAATCATCATTAATATAGGAAATATAACTAGAAGCGTTAAATGTATCACCGTTATTTACTGTAACGGCATCACTCTTAAGTTGTACTACAGGTGCACTGTCTTGTGTAAGTTTTACAACAACCTTCTGTACAAAGGAGTATCCAAGCCTCTTTTCAACCTCCTTATCCCCTGTACTTGCTAAGTTGACTTTCACTGTAACAGTTTGAATACCTGTTGCGTTTCGATCAAAGCCAGTAATATCAGCTACACTCTTTTCAAGTGAGATATAGTTCAAATCATATCCACCGAGTAAAGCACGTTGCTTAATGACTTCGTTCTTAATCGCTGTATAAGGATCTTCTACCTGTGCATCTACAGTGATGACTGGTAGTGCGTTACTTGTGAACGGATTGACAGTTTCTTCTGCCTTTACATGTGTTATTGATACAGAACCTGCAACTAATACTGCAGATAATGCACCAGTCACAATCATTCCCATTTGTTTTTTGATAGTATTTTTCATCATGGCAGTATTCTAACCACTTTCCATTTTCATTTGCAATCCTATTCAAGTGTTTTTCGTGTTTTAAATTTACGAAAAGTGTTAAATATCCTTATTTTATGCGATTTTTTCATATTTTTAATTTTTAAAAATTTTTTTGATTTTGTTACAAAAATTGTAGAAAAATGTGAAATTTCTTACTTTTTCCCATTTTTTTGATTTTTTCGTCAAAAAATAAGTTGCACTTCCAATCAATCTTACTATTTAAATAGAAAAAGCCTCCTAATGGGCTGGCAATTCCAAACAGGAGACTTTTGTTGTTATTGATTAATGTTTCTTTCTTGCATAGTAGATACCTACACCAGCAAAAAACGCAAATGATAATGCTGATAAATCAACTGCTGCGGATGGATGATTTGTTCCCTCAGGAAGTTCATTCAATTCGATAGTATGCTCTACTGTTGATTCCGTAAATGTGACTGGGAATGTATCTTCATGAACTTCCTCAGTCATTTCTTTTACTACTGATTCAACATTTTGTTCTGTTACTACTTCTTTTGTTTCTGTAGTTTCAGTGTCAGATTTATTTTGTTTACCGTTCATTCTCTCATAGATTTCATCTGACATTGTACCAGTTCTTCCATCAATTCCATGTAAAGCTAAAATCTTCAAAGCAATATCAGTCTGTATTTGATCATAGTAATCTATTTCTTGTTTCAGTGCATCGTAAGAAACTAGAAGAGCATCATATTCTGATTTAGCTGTTGCATAGTTTTCTTCAGCAGTTGCTAATTCAGCTTCCGTACGTTCAGTGTTGTATCTTTCTAATTCTGCAGTCAACTGTTCTACAGCTGCTTGTCTTTCCTGAATAATACTTTTATCTGCATTCTCTGCAATTGCTTTTTCTAAAGCTTCCTTATTCTTTCTAAGTTCTGACTCAACCATTGCTTTCATTTCAGAAACGTGTGATAAGTCGTTAGCTGCCCTTGCTTCATTTAATGTAGTCTCTGCAACTGTTAGTTTCTCTAATGCTTGCTGTAATGATGTCTCTACTGCACGATATTCAAACCAGATTGGCTCTGACAGTTTGTCGTTATAATAAACTTGCTCCAATAATGCATCAATTTCTGCTTGGACTTCACTTGATACTACTGGTCCCTGTCTAGTACCCTGTTCTGATTCTTCTGCATAAACATTTACTGTTTTTACAGATATTGCGGAAATAACTACGGCTGCGAGTAAAGATTTCAATAGTTTATTCATACATTTCCCTCCCCCTAATTTCGAAAAGATAAATAAACATGTCACATCAATGACCTTTGAAATTTTGTACGTAAAAATAACCAAAACAGTAATCAGTCAATGAGAAAAAAACTTGCCAGAATTTTTAACTCTAAAACCATTTTAGCAGTTCCTACATACAATGATTTGTGTATATCTTGAAGGGTCTTACAAATACTTCTTTCTTCACCCAAATAGTAGCACTAATTATATTTTTTGCAATATAATTTTGCATAAACTTAACTCCCCCCCTCGGATTTAAATTTATTGAAAATATTGATTTCAAAGTTACTTATGTTATCATGTTTAGATAGATAGTTTATATCTTATTACTAGTAATAAATACGTATGTTTTCAAGTACATTAAGGAGAAGATATGAATAGAAGAAATATTTCAATAGCAACCAAAAATATAAAAAAGAATTTTTGGTTGCTATTTTCAACCTCAGCATCGATAATTTTATTTACTGCAAAATCACCGCTTTCGAGTGCAATCATAATTACTCTCTTTGTAGTAGGTTTATTTTCTGCAATCTATGATGTCCCTCATAAAAAAAAGCTATTAATCAACCAAAATTTAGTACGCATTGTTTTAATGTTGCTGATTATTTATATTGGATACAAAAATTTCCGTATCACTTGGGCATCCTCTAGTAAGATTGCTTATATGACATCGATTATTGGTGTAAGTACTTCAACCTTTTTACGCATTTCTGGTTTAATTCTATCCATTGTAAGTTCTTATGCAATCTACACCTTTCTTTACTCGGTTGTATCATGTATGTCATCAGTATTGAATAAGGAAATAACTATACTAGATACTTCGATACTTAAAATAAACGCATCAAAATATTGGTATTTCCCTATATCTGCTATTGCATTTTTTTGTTTAAATGCGACATTAAATATTGGCTATTTAATAGGACTTCTCTTTGCTTTTATTATTACTAGTCTAATTACTCCTCAAATCCCAACACTAGCCGCAAACTTTAAATATAATAGTAAAATTCTAAAATTCATCTCTTTATTTAGTTCTGTAGGAATTTGCTTAGCTAACCAAGAAGTTTTCTATGAGTATTGGAGTGTATCACCTGGAATTCAAGAATTGAATAATATTTTAATCCCATCATTTAATATTATAAAAATATTAGGCTTTTTGGGAGCATTAATAGCCTGCCCTTTCATCTATATTTGCTTACTTATTTTTTGGAACAATATGATTCGTATTTTAAAAAGTATTAAGATATTTGATACTATTACAAACATCGAAAAAATAATATATTCTTTATTGATTATAGTTATAATTGGTATTGTTGTATATGCATTTCTACATACACAAGCATTTTATGGCACTAAATATTGGTATGATATAATTTACACTAGTGATTCTCCTGTATTAGTTAAAGGTAATGCATATATGGTTCTAACACATCAAGAGAATGATCTTCGTCAACCTTTATTTGCTGTATTCACTGCTCCATTTGTTGCTATTCCATACCTACTCGGGAAAATAGTAGGTGCTCCTCTTCCAATTCAGGCAATCTTACTTAACATTGCACAAATAGTAATGCTATTTATAGCCAATTTCATGCTTACGAAAATAATGAACCTTGATTCAAAGAAACGTATATGTTTTATGATTTTATCATCCTGTACATATACACACTTATTATTCTGTCTTATGATGGAACAATATATCGCTGCATACTTCTGGGTAATCTTCTATGTTCTCCTAATTAGTGAAAGAAAATCTGGGGAAAAGATCGCACTTTGGGGAGCTGGCGGAACTCTTTTAACAAGTATAATTTTCTTACCATTCATGTCCACAAAATCTCCTCGCAAAGAATTTAAATCGTGGTTTATGGATAACTTTAAAAATGGCCTTGAATTTGTTACAGTAATCATTACGTTCTGCCGATTTGATGTTATCTATAGTTTAATCCCTAAGATTACACAGTTAAGTAACTATACCGGCAAGAGTATCTCATTTGTAAATAAAATTTATCAATATACTGAGTTCATATCTAACTGTTTCATAGCTCCACATGCGCTAGTAAACACTTCATACTTTGACCATGCATCATGGCGCCTTGAAATGGCATCAGATGTAAATATTTTAGGTATTATTATTTTGATTCTTGTTCTTGTGAGTGCTATTTATAATAGACATAAATATAGTAGTATGCTTTCTATTGGTTGGGTTGGATTTTCAGTTATTATGCTTCTTGGCCTAGGGTGGGGTACTGTCGAGAATGGTTTAATTCTATATGCACTGTATTTTAGTTGGGCATTCCTAATACTACTATTCCAGTTGATTGAAAAGATTGAAGACACACTAAACTTTCATTTTTTAGTTCCACTATTAACATGTATTACTGTAGTATCACTTCTATATATAAATATTCAATCTATAATAAAAATGGTAAATTTCGCAATCACCTATTTCCCAGTATAAAAAGGAGTTTTTATGAAAAAATATCTGAAATTAATGCGTGTTCATCACTATATTAAAAATCTATTAGTTTTTGCTGCATTAGCATGTAGTGGACAAATGTTTAATTTAGAAAAACTACGTTCTGGAATTACTGCTTTTATTGCATTTTGCATGATTTCTTCTGTCGTATATATAATCAACGATATTCGTGATTGCGAAAAAGACAAAAAGCATCCAACTAAGTGCAAGCGACCAATTGCTGCAGGATTAATATCTATTAGAAAAGCATGGATACTCGCAATCATTCTATTATCTATTGCTATCGTATGTAACGCTTTCTCTTTTCACACGAGTTCAACACTTCTATTGGTACTATACTTATCTATTAATCTTGCTTATAGTTTTGGCTTAAAAAATATACCTATTGTCGATATTACTATTTTAGTTTCTGGATTTTTAATTCGAATTCTCTATGGTGCATTCGTAACTGAGATCACAATTTCAAATTGGCTTTATCTAACTGTTATTGCCCTCTCCTTTTATTTTGCACTTGGAAAACGTAGAAATGAATTAAAAAATATTAATGGAAGTGAAACAAGACAGGTTCTAAAAGAATATCCAATTGATTTTTTAGATAAAAATATGGGAATGTGTTTAACTTTGGCTAATGTTTTCTATGCATTATGGAGTATGGATGAAAAAACTGCAGCATTTTATAAGAATAACAATTTAATATTTACTGTTCCAATCATATTACTAATCACAATGAAATATAGTTTAGATGTCGAAGGAGAATCTGATGGAGATCCAGTAGAAGTGCTGCTACACGATAAAATCCTTCTTTCTCTATGTATTCTTTATCTAGCAGTGATGTTTATGATTCTATATATATGAAAGTGTGAAAATATTATGAATGTATATGATTTTGATGGAACAATCTATAACGGTGACAGTACTATTGACTTTTTCCTTTTTGCATTAAAGAACAAACCTTCTCTTATAACTTACCTTCCTTCGCAAATTATAGGCTTCTTTTTATATGGTTTAAGAAAAATCACTAAAACCCAATTAAAAGAATATTATTTCAAATTTTTAGAAGGAATTGATACAGTTCGATTAGTAGATAGATTTTGGAATGAAAATCATAAAAAAATTTATCCTTGGTATTTGTCACAGCAAGATCCTAATGACATTATTATTTCTGCATCTCCAGAATTCTTATTGAAACCAATTTGCAAAAGATTAGGAATTCAATTTTTAATTGCTTCAAAAGTGGATATTACAAGTGGGAAGTTTATTGGAGAAAACTGCAAAGGCGTTGAAAAAGTAAGGCGCCTTGAAGAGCAGCATAATATTACTCATATAGAAAATTTCTATAGTGATTCCCCATCCGATTTACCATTAGCCAAAATTGCAAACCACGCTTTTTTTGTAAAGTATGGAAAACCGTCAAACTGGAGACTTTAAAAGTATATGCAAAATCGTGATAAAACAATTGATAATCTTCGAGGTTTTGCAATGATTTGGGTTATCTTTGTCCATGTTCTCTACTGGGGTAATTTCTTTAGAAATGAAACTATCATTTTGCTCAAATCATTTTGCTTGTTCGAAATGCCACTATTCTTTTTTGTAACTGGAGCTAGTAATAGTTTTAGCAAAAAAGATAATTATTTTAGTTTCATATTAAAACGCTATAAAAGAATATTAGTTCCTTATTGGATTTTCGCAATAATATGTGCATTTCTTTCAATTATATATTTTAGATATTCTACTGGAATTAATTTTATTACAGCAATAAAGGTTCTTATTTCTTGGCTATTACCTATCAACATGCAAATGACTACTTTACCATATTTCACTTGGGCATTATGGTTTATTCCCGTATATTTATGTGTTGTACTAGTTATACCATTCCTACGATCAATTAAGGAAACCCGATTAGCAAAGCCGTTTGCTCTCCTCCTATTTTTATTTTCTGCTATAGCTAGTTTCATGCATCTTGGGTGGATACAAAATATTATTTTCTATTCTTTTTGGGTATATCTAGGGCTCTTCTATAAAGAAATTAAACTAAATTTACACAAACGTTATTTCAAAATAATAATTATTACAACTACTATATGTAGTTTTCTATCATTGGTTATTTTCTTTTATAAGGGTTACCCTATTGATATGCAATATAATAAATTTCCACCAAATATTATGTTTGCCTTATTTTCAAATATTATGATGTCTCTAATCTTACTAAGTATTCCATTCATAAATAATTTGTATAGTTTCTTCGAAAAAAATAGTCTAATTTATAAAATTGTAGTATTATTTTCTACTCGAAGTATGACAATTTTCCTATACCAAATTTTTGCATTCAATTTATCGATTCCCCTCTCGAATCTTATATTTTTAGGTAATCAAACATTGATTGCAATTTTTAAATCTATTTTCTGTTTCGTTCTTACAATTCTTATTTGCGATTTATTAGCATTGATATTTGGGAATTTTGAGCAAATTGGTAGCAAAAAGTAAATGGTTTTACTTCCATTTCTAGTACTATTATATGGCGTTCATTTACTTCATTGAGTATAGCTTTATTCTATATACTCAAATATTCAATTAATTAATATGATGCTGAAGTCAATAAAAAGGATGATCCCACTAGAGTATATACTAGTAATCTACGATCATCCTTTTAATAACTAGAATCTAATTTTACTTTTTTAACTAAATTAAAGTACTATATATATCCTACAAGGAGGAAAGAATAACTGCTCCTAATAATATTAAACAAACACCAAATATTTTTTTTACAGAAATTTTCTCTTTCAAAATAAAATAAGAAATTGCCATCGTCCAAATATATGTTAATGATGTCATTGGAAGTGTTACAGAGTAATCTAATACTGTTAGTAACCAAATATTTAAAAATGCTCCAGTTATATACAAAAATCCACCAATATATAAATAAATATTCTTGATTAGTTCTTTTAAACTATTAGAATCTGATGCTTTCTTTAAAAATAACGAAGCAACAGAGCCTATCATAGTCATAATTACCAAGATGATATAGTATATAATCATTCCTCATCACCTCCCGCAATCATAATTACACCAAATGTAATAACAATGACACCAATAATCTTATATATTGTTACCGTTTCATGAAGAATCAATGCTGCCAATACAATACTTAGAACATAATTTAGACTGAGCATCGGTTGCAATACTGATAGTTTTCCAAATTTATAAGCAATTATCATAATTAATGCACCAGCTCCATAAAACATAAATCCACAAAGCATATACATAATACCCTGCGTTGCGGATATCTTCCATAATAGTTGTCCGACACATACACATATAGAAGATATGAGCATTAACAATATTCCTTTTTTATTTTTCTGAAAAGATTTAATCATATTTCACCTCATTTTGGATTATAAGCTCCAAGCATATTTTTAAATAAAATGCGCAATAATTCCGAATTTCCTCTAAAGAAACTAATCTTTGTTGGCATCTTTCCTGTCTTTGGATATGCACGTGTAACAGGAATCTCACATGCCTTCATTCCAATCTGTGTTGCACGCACAGAAAGATATGCAAGTAATTCATATGTCATGAAGATATCACGTAATGGTTGGACGCGGATATCTGTTAAATATTTTCTTGAGTATGCGCGATATGCATTAGTTGTATCTGTAAACTTTTGATGTGCTGTTAAAGAAATAACAGGCGCATGAATAAGACGTACAGATACTGTACGAATAAACGGTGTATTGATTGCTTTACCACCTTCAATAAAGCGAGACCCCTGTACCAAGTCATATCCTTCTTTTAATTTTAGAATAAAATTTGGAACATCTTCGATACTATCTTTATTATTTCCATCAATGGTAATTACACCTTCATAACCTCTTTCAAGGGCCCATGAGATTCCCATACGTAATTGTGCACCCTGTTTTCCTTCATCACGCTTAATCAACAATGTATTTACATCAAGACTACGCAATGATGCTTCATCAGTACATCCATCTGTTGAACCACCATCACAGATTACAATATCCGCATAATCAGAAATATGATGTTCCTTTGCCCTAGTAATTTCCTTTGTAATGCGGTCTCCTTCATTAATAATTGGAATTAGCACTACATAATCTTTCGATTTTTCAGCGTACTCAAAGCATTCATACTTTGGTACTCCAGGTCTTTTATCAAAAATCATAATTTCTATCCTTTCAGGAAAATTAATACAATATAATATATTTAATATTATATTCCCATCATTATACTATCAGAAAATTGTCTCTTTCCCTAAATATGGCTATATCATAAATTTTAAAGTAGTAGTTAATTAAAAATAATATTAGTTTTGTAAAAAAGTACTTTTCACTAATCATTGTAAATCTGTAAAATAATCAATCATAATGAACTTTTCATTATATTAGCTTTAAAATTTTTCTATTTAACCTACTATAACTTACTATTTTATGGAAAAAAGAGAGTACTTTACTTACGATACTCTCTCTTACTATTTTTGTTATATCTAGTTAACAACTAGTAATAAGTTATATTCGTTAAAAATCATTACTTTTCAGCGACAGTCAAACTCTTATACCATCTATCAATTTCTTGTAATCTAAATTCAAATTCTCTTCTTTCTTTATGCTTAATTGTTATCAATATTTGTCCCGCAAATATTGACATTACCGCCGCAATAACCATTAAACCAGACACAATAAGTGTAGGGAATCTTGGAACCAGTCCTGTTTCAACATACTCTATAGCAACAGGAAAAAACAAAATGATAGATGTAATCAATAGTACTAAGGCAATACATCCACAGAACTGAAATGGTCGATAATCAGAATATAAATGGAGAATTGTACGTAAAACTTTAAACCCATCTGAGAAAGTATTTAGTTTAGATTCACTTCCCTCAGGACGATCTCTATAAGTAATTACATGGTTTGTAACATACATATTCTTATCGATTGCATGGATAGACATCTCTGTCTCGATTTCAAATCCTTGTGATACAACTGGAAATGACTTAACAAATCGATAACTAAATGCTCTATATCCGGTCATAATATCTCTAATATTATTTTGGAACATATAGTTAATTGTTCCACGCACAAGGCTATTACCAAAATTATGGAATGGTCTCTTATTTTCTTGGAAATAGGTAGAGGATAATCTATCTCCGACAACCATATCTACATTCTTTTCTAAAACGGCTTTAACCATTTCCGGTGCATGTTCTGCTGGATAAGTATCATCACCATCTACCATAATGTAGCACTTAGCATCAATTTCTTGAAACATGCGCCGAACAACATTTCCTTTTCCCTGCTGATACTCCTGTCTAACAACTGCACCTTCTTTAAGAGCTTCTTCTTCAGTTCTATCTGCAGAGTTATTATTGTAGACATATATAGTTGCATTAGGTAAAACCTGTTTCCAATCTCTAACAACCTTCGCAATTGTTTTTTCTTCGTTATAACACGGTATTAATACAGCAATCTCATCCATTAGTATTCTCTCCTAAATTTCTAAAACTCAAAACCAAGATCATTGGGAATAAGACCATTGCAGGATATGCATATCTCATCTCAGCATGTACCGGTGATACCAAACAAGATATAAATACACCTATCACTAACGCTAATGGAACAAATAACCTCTTATCCTTTTGTATAAAACATCTAACAAATAAAACAAAATAAATCCAGAAATATAAACCAATGCTCAGAAGTATTCCGACAATAGGAATCTGTCTAAGATTATTTACTCTATAGTAGTTATTTAATCGACCTACAAAGTATTCATCCGATATATTGTAGTCTTTGTAATTAGGATCCGTGATCCACTTTTCCCACCCTCTCTTTATATACATTCTAATGATAGTATCATAGCTATCTGGTGATGTGAACTGATAATCTGTTTCCGGGTACCAGTATCCATAAGTATTATTTAAAAATGATGATAAATAAATTACAGGATATTTCTTCCCCAACTCCAACCACAACTGTTGGTATTTTCCTGGATTTTCTTCATAAACTTTTTCATTAAATTTAGATTTAATTGGATCAGAAATACGTGGCTGATAACTCTCCGCAATCATATCATATGGTAATATTTCGTTGATAGTTTCCTTCTCTTCAGAGCTTAATTCACTGTCACAATGAACAACAGTACGAGCAATCTGCTGTAAAGGTATTGACATTGATTCTCCCTTTTCTGTTGGTAGTATTCCAAAAACATTAATTGCTAAGGTTTGTACCGTTACCCAGACAAGAATTGAAGCTACAATAACTGCTGGCACCTTAATATTAATTTTCTTATCTTTAATCATGATAAAGATAAAACCTAATAAAGCAAGAAAAACCATCGCAATTCCAGTTGCTTTTGAAAACAGTACTGCAAGTCCAGTGAAAAACAACCCAATAAAGACTTTTTTATCTTTTTTATGAAGATAAAGTATTTCAATAATAAGCAGTAAATATAGTAATAAACTTGCTCCCATTGAAACATCTTTCCACATTGTAATAACATATACACCAACCAATGGATTAAAAGCATAGAAAGAGAGTGCAGCTAAACGGATAACCTTTCGAACTTTTAATTTATTTAAAATAATTTGCGTATATGCAACAATTAATGCATTAATAATCATTTGTATAATGGTAAACACTGCAATTCCACTATCTAAATTATGCGTAATCTGATAAATGCCACCAACTACCAATCTAATTAGTAATGTATGCATAAATGGATGATGATTCGTAAAGACCTCATACCCTAATGCCTGGTTAATTTGAGAATAGGAGTCTTGTGTAACAATTCCAGGATAAAATGCAATAAAATATATACTCCAAGAAATCAAACAAATTACGATACTCGTAAAAAATATTTTCTTATTAGAAATTAAGGACTCTGATGTTGTAATATCTTTTTCTTCAATCAACTTTAAAAATAATGTTAATAATCCAATAAATAAAAATACCAAACCAGTCGTTACAATAGACCACTGAAGAATATTACTTCCATCTAAATTAATTAAATTATCGAATTGATCCAACCGCATTCCAAACCAGAAAAGCTGTGAAAATAAAACTGATAAACAGAAAATCATTAACTTATTTTTTGAACTTTTAAACTGTTCCCAAAATCGTAAGCCAAGATAAACAAATACACCCCACACAACACCGACAATCATTCCAACATCGTGATGAAAAATATTAATCAATTCATTAATTGTAGTGATATCAGCTGTTTTATCCATAAAAATTGTAAAAGTCAAGCACATGCTACACCATGAAACAACTAAATACTTGAAATATTTCTTACCCATTTTATTTCCCTTCATTGATACTTTCCTAATGTAAATAAACATATACTATACTTTTTAAGTATATCATTTCAATAATATATATTGCTACTATCAAAGAATAATTCTAATTACAAATCAGTTTGAGAAAATTCACTTTTAAATAAATATAAAAACATCATAACTGAACATATAAATCTTCGTTTTTGTTTTATATAATACATATTAATAAAACAATAATCTATATATTAAACTAAAAAATAATTACTCCTATTCTATAAATATATTCTCTTAATATATCTTAGTTTTTCATCTAGAATATCCATATCTTCAATATTACTCATTTCAATTGAAATATAGCCATTATATTCCTCTGCAAGTAATATTTTCTTTAGTTCACTATGCAATTCTCTTTCTACAATCGGTTTTAAAAATGGTTCACTTATATGCACATGATTAATATATTTAACATTTCCAATTAGTTCTCTAGAGCACTCGCCATTAAAAATCATAGTTCCTACATCTAAATTTAACTTGAAGCCATCTGAGTTAACTTCCCTAATCAGTCTTAATGCCGATATAGTATCGTTGATATAATTCGTATTATAGATTTGTGGATTTGCTTCCATACCAATAACAGTACCTTTTGATAATGCATAATCACCCAGTTCTTTAAAAAATAAAATAGCGATAATATCATCAGTGCCTTCTGGAAATACTCGATTTTTCGGACACCCAAACACTAAATTCCTACAACCAATTACGTGTGCAAAATCAATTGCTTTCTTCGTATAGTCTATTAATATTCGACGTTCTTCTTCTGTACCAAAGATTTTCTCTTGGCGACCATACCAAATTGACTGCATTGATGGAATGCTGAATCCATATTCTCTGTGTAATTCTTCTGCCCAATCAATTGCTTCTTCTAATTTATCATATGGTAAAACAGGGAAAATTCTAGTTGGAGCTATCTCCAAACCAGAATATCCATATTTCTTCATCAGTTGATAAACTGTATTGTCGTCATTTTCAGTCCATCCAATATTTGAAATCGATAGTTTCATTACACTTACTCCTTACTCAATGATTGTTCACTACTCTGGAAAATTGATCACAAATAATATAGATACATACCTGAATATAACCAAAATACCATAGTACAAAATTTAAGAAAGTATGCACATAGGAATGTGACTTAGCAAGTACAATCCACGAAATGGAAGTAAGGAATGTGACAATATATAAAGCAACTTTAATTACATCCAATTTTCTATTGTGGAAGTCATATGCAAATATTCCTAATGGAACAATACAAATAACCTGAAATAGTTTGCCTGAAACTCCTACTACGATATCTGTGTCAAAATGAAAATATCGGCAAAGAACTTCCCAAATAGACGCATTCATGGAATCCCATAGGTTTGTGGAAAGTTGGTTCAAATCTGCACCAGATGTTCTTCTTAATACATCACTTTTGAAAATGGTAATAATACCTTCCAGAAGATTTCCATTTCCTCTAAGAATTGCATGCATGCATATAGCAGTTGTAAAACCTAGTAATGCAACAATACCCATTACAAATGTTGTTCGGAAAATTAGAATGGATTTCTCTTTATTTTTCGACAGCATTGCATTTACTAAGTCCACAAGCAGGAAAGTAATCAATCCCATCATCACAGTAGATATATATTCGTACCCACATAAGCACTTAATTAATATGGATACAAATGCAAGGATGTACGAAATACATCTTGCCTTGAAGTCATTTATATTTATTGAACAGTATAAACCAACTGCCATTGGTATAAACCAGGTAAATTCAACCCAATAAAGATTCTGCGCAAACATCGCTGTCCAAGGTGACAACCAGAAAGTGAGTAGAAAGCATCCTGCTAAAATTGCATTATACTTTTTCTTGATTAATAGACTGATAACAATGAATACAAGAGCTGTCATCATACTACATGCAAGTTTTAGCAAATTTAGTGCAGTATCACCATTATGTAAAACTCTATAAACGAGTCTAAATACCTTCCCTTGCAAACCAAATTGTTGTTTATATGGTGAAAGGTATCCTCGAGGTAAATCACTTCCACTTGCATCGATGAACACCGCATAATCTAACGCACCTTGTTTAGCAACACTTAAGACAGGTCCATCTAAGTCAACACGATAATTATCGCCAATCTTTTTAATATCCTTAATGGCGTATGTATCTCCATTTTGAAATCTTATTTTTTTTGCAGTTTCGGATATTTTAATAATATAGGGACTATCATTTACTAAGATAGCTGACTCTGTATTTGAATAACCCTCCGTCCACTCATCATTATTTGTGTATGGATTTCTCATCCCATAATAGCTACCGTTAATACTTGAATAACGGCCTAGTCCATATTGATATGTATCATCGGCCACAAAGAAATCATTATATCTCTCTGCTTCTGCAATACCTGTATTCAAACTGTCATTGTATGTTTGAAAAGATGTATTACTTGCAGTTTGACCATAAAAAGAACTGAATATGAAATTCCAGCTTAGTAAAGTAACAAGTATTCCAACGACACCTAGTAGTCGTATAGTTTTCTGCTTTTTTTCAGTGAATCGAGTAGATAGCAAGATAATCCAAAGAGAAATTATCATATTACATATCAAGATACGCGTTTCATGATTAAATGTTGCTTTCTTGTATGCAAAACTTAATAAAACTTCTCCTGATGGATTCTCTTCAGACATATATGATGTTGTAGCCTTCTGTAGAGTTATATTCCCATTTGTTCCAGTTGTAGAGATATGCAATGTATATTGACTTCCGATTTGATACTTTGCCTTTGTATAAAATTTATACCAAGTCTCTGACTTAACGTTGGCTACTTCTACTTCACTACGATCAATAATTTTGCCATTATTATCTTCAATTGTAAGTATGAGGCTTCCCTGTGTAGAATCTTGCTTTACTATATATACTTCCACACCTGTCATATGTTTTCTTGCAGGCACAAAAGTAGTCGTGAATTTGCCACCGTCAGTCAAATCATATTCACCGATTAAATCTTCACTTGCGATGGTATTAATATCCTCTTCATTTGCGAAATAGCCATGTTGAAAAGCGTTCAATGGTCCAATCATTACCAAGAGCGTTAATAAAAGTAATGACAACACTGCAAATACAATATTGTTTTTTGCTTGTTTCAACATTATCTAGCCTCCACAAACTGTTTGATATCAGCTAGTACAGTTTTCTTATCACAGATATATCCATTTTGACCATCATAAAGCGTGTCATAGATAGTCTTATAGTCGTAGTCTGCAGGAGTACCATTTAGTTTATTTACAAACTGTTCTCCTGTTAAGTATTCATATACTTCTCCTGCCGATACAGGTTCTGTTGCAGGATGCCACATATGAAGATTATTCTCTAATGCCACTTCAATATCACTCCATAATCTACCAAGATTATAAAATTGATATACACTTCTACTATCTGTAAAGTTTAGTGCCGAGAATTGTAATGCCTTAAACTTACTCTTTAATCGTTCTCTATCTTCCTCAGGACAATTTACTTTATAGAAACCATTGTCCTGCAATACATAATACTTCTCTAAAGAAGAATCTTTTTGAACCAACTCATCAAACTTCTCTTTCTTTAACATAAATGGAATTACGTTGATAAAGTCAAAGATAAAGTTCTTCTTAATATTCTTTCCAAATAAACCAGGTAAACGAATAATCAACGCATCTGGATAATGCTCTTTCACCCAAATTTCTAGTTGGTAGCGATTATACCCATATGCATGCAGGTTAACTGTATCAATTGTAGAATTTTCATCCACATTAACAGGCACCTTAAAAACATCAATTGTTGAAATGAGTACAAGCTTCTTAGGATTGATCTTTGTAATATTATCTTCTGCTTGAATAATTAGTGCCATATCTTGTTCTGGTGCACTATTTGCCAAATATTTTTCGGCGCGTAATCCAGCATATACTAATAAATCTGGATTAGTACCAAAAGCATCTTCAATATTTTTAGAATTATATACTGCATCAAAATCAGTAGCAGCGTAAATATTACTTCCAACAAAACCTGTATAACCAACGAGTGCCTTCTTCATAAAAATCTCCTACTTCGTTAACTTCTCAATATTTTCAAAACTATATTGTTTTCTCTTGAATACCAAATCAACTAATAACTGTAGATATTTGATGATAATAGTTAAAATTCCAAATAATCCAAAAAATGCGACGGATAAGAATAAAATGGTTGTTGTCCATCCAACAACTGGATTGGCTGTAAGATACACAACGACAGAATAAAGTACCATAAATACAGAAACAATCATCATAAATACTGTCATAAACTTTGCAAAGCGATACCCAATCTCTGTAAATAATAGTAATGAATTCGCTGCAAGGTTTGAGCGATACTTTTTCTCACGTACATCCTCTTCAAACGCAACATTATTTACAACCTCATACTTGAGATTATCTGTCTTAAGACCACAGTTTGCATATACAACCTTGCGATATGGGATTGTCTTATTCATTGAACTAACACGGTTAATGACACGTCTACTTAAAATTCTAAAACTTTCTGTTGTCATCTTATATGAATAGTCAGTAAATCGATCAAACACTTTATAGAATAAACTTGATGTAAACTTTTCCTTACGATTTGGTGATGCACTAACAATATCGTACCCCTTCAAGGAACGATAATAGATTGTCATAATCATTTCTGGTTCAAAGTCTAATGTTGTATTATCAAATTCAAACACAAAGTCTCCAATAGACATATCAATACCTGCATCCATGGATAACTCTAAACCATGAAAGTAGCTCATATTGATTACAGATACACTAGTAGATTTCGCAATTTCACTTGTCTTCTTGATAATTTCTAACGACTTATCATCAGAAGCATCATTGACACAAATCACTTCAGAGTGTGCAAAGTTATCTTCCATTGTAGAAATAATAGTCTTCAAAAACTTCTCTAATCGATTTTCTGCGTTTCTTACGTAAACTACTGCTGACGCAAAATTCTTTTCCTTATTCTCCATCACTCAATACCTCATCTAAGTCATATACTGTATTAATTTTTCCTGAGAGTACCCCAATAAACGTTGGATTCTCAGAATATTTACGAATTACTGTAGGTCTAGAATCATCAATCTCCGAACTCATTAGAATTGGCTTCATGGAGAAGAGTGATCCTTTATACTCAAATCCATACTCGTCAAGCATGTATTTTCTGGCAAGATTTGCCATGTATGGGAAAGCTGTCTTAGGCTTTGCTGGACAGTCATTACAGTTACCTAAATGCGTTGGAGAACAATAACCACCACTCTCCTTCTGACATTCAAATGTAGGTAAGCCATCATAACTTGTTGTATGAGGTGTAAATGTTACTGACGTAAGAGAATGTAGACCTGTCTTACCAAATGGCATAATGGAGAAGAATGGACCATCCATAACAGTGAATCCAATATCTTTCAACTTCTCATTTACTTCACACAAGATGATTTCACATAGTTCATATTTGATACCAAACTTTTCAAATCCAACTTTTTCTAAAATTTGATTTGTACTAG
>ERZ773180.809-NODE-809-length-17336-cov-3.238065_pt1 | contig 17336 bp, 17 predicted proteins | sample MGYA00511080_ERZ773180 | MGnify/ENA primary metagenome ERZ773180 (study PRJEB29015, sample SAMEA2738175) | human oral metagenome | biome: human oral; feature: human-associated habitat; material: saliva | place: China | collected 2178 ...
AAAGAAAATGCTAAAGAAGTAGAAAGCGAATCAAAGAAAGAAAATAGCAGTTTATCTTCAGGAAGTTCATTTTCGGGAAGTTCATCTTCAGGTGGCGGATCTTCCAAAACCATAAAAGTCAGTTCCGCTTCCAAAAAGCTTAAGAAAGATAGCGGCAAATGGATCCTTGACAGCAAGGGATGGTGGTATAAAAGAGCAGACGGAACCTACCCTAAAGCCGAGTGGATGCAGGATAAAGGAAAGTGGTACTATTTTGACAATGAAGGCTATATGAAAAAGGGGTGGATCTTATGGAATGGCAAGTGGTATTATTTGGGAGAAAACGGAGATATGCTTCTTGATACTATAACACCTGATGGATATAGGCTTGATAAAGACGGGGTATACATAGCATAAAATATGAAAAGGACTTATGCCGATATTGAATTCGGCTTAAGTTCTTTTTTCTTAATTACGAAAATACAAAAAATATACTTGATTTTTCTATATAAATATGTATAATTATAACAAGAATACAAGTTTTATGCATGATTAATGCATAAACATAAAGGAGGAGTTATTATGAAGAAAAATATTTTATCAGCTATCATGTTAAGTTCAATGCTTTTATTGGCGGCTTGTTCAAGCTCAAGTTCGGATGCTACAACTCAGGTGGCAGATGCTACCTCAGAAGTTGCGGCAGATCAAAGTTCCTCAGCAGGAGAGAGTGCGGCGGCAGATGGAGAGCTCAAGCTCGTGGAGGAAGGCAAGCTTATAGTTTCAACCAATGCGGAGTTCCCTCCATATGAATATTACGATGCTAATGAGATCGTGGGAATAGATATCGAAATAGCACAGGCGATAGCCGATAAGCTTGGTTTGGAACTTGAGGTAAAGGACGGAGCTTTTGATGCGATAATAGCGGAAGTTGTATCAGGTAAGGCGGATATCGGTATTGCAGGTATGACAGTAACGGATGAGCGTAAGCAAAATGTTGATTTCAGCGATTCTTATGCTACAGGTACACAGGTTATTATAGTAAAAGAAGATTCCGAGATAAAGTCAGCGGCTGATCTTGAAGGCAAGAGCATAGGCGTTCAGCTCGGAACTACCGGAGATATAATGGCAACAGATATTAAAGATTCAAAGGTAGAACAATATAACAAGGGAATGGATGCTGTACAGGCACTTTCTCAAGGTAAGATAGATGCGGTTATTATAGACAGCGAGCCTGCAAAGTTCTATGAAAAAGAAGTAAGCGGACTTAAGATACTTGATGAGGCATTTGCGGTAGAAGATTATGCAATAGCTCTTAAGAAAGGCAATACCGCACTTCAGAGCAAGATAAACGAAGCACTTAAAGAACTTAAGGCTGAGGGTAAGATAGACGAAATCATAGGAAAATATATTAAGGCTGAGTAAGTTATTAAGTAGATGGGGTTGTGACATTATGATATATCATGTCACAGCTCCATAAGTTTGTAATAAAAAATAAGCCTGTATCGTTTGTTATAGTGTCCGGATACTTGACTTATATGTCCGGGTAGTTTAGTCTATTCGGTGTTTGAAAAAAATGATGATCGCTTAGAGTAGTTTGTAAAGAGTAAAAGGATACGAATTTATTTGCATAGGATCTTAGGTTTTGAGTGAAGATGCTATGATCTGTCGATCCGGCAGTTTTACGAATGATACAGTAACTTATTAACGTAGAAAGGGCAATTATGTGGTGGCAGAATTTTAGGGATGCGTTTGTACTTAATTTCATAAAAGATGACAGATGGAAGTACCTTGCAGACGGACTTAAGGCAACACTGATGATTACTTTTTGGGCAGTACTTATTGGTGTTTTTTTGGGTTTTATGGTTGCAATTATAAGAAGTACATATCAAAATACGGGAAAGCTCAAATTTCTTAATGCCTTATCGGTGGTATATCTTACAATTATAAGAGGTACTCCGGTTTTGGTGCAGCTTATGATCATATACTATGTAATATTTGCCAGCGGAAATGTAGATAAAAGCTTTGTAGCAATACTTGCATTCGGGATCAATTCGGGAGCGTATCAAGCGGAAATATTCCGTGCCGGGATCAATGCGATACCTAAGGGACAGTTTGAAGCCGGCAGAAGTCTTGGATTTAATTACTTTCAAACTATGAGAAATATTATTATGCCTCAGGCTTTTAAGAATATTTTGCCGGCACTCGGCAATGAATTTATAGTACTTGTTAAAGAGACTTCGGTAGCCGGATATATAGCACTTGTAGATATCACCAAGGCGGGAGATATAATAAGAAGCAGGACTTATTCGGCTTTTATGCCGCTGATAGCGGTAGCTTTAATATATTTGGTAATAGTAATGGGACTTTCTTACCTTATAGGAATACTGGAAAGGAGGCTTGGGAAAAGTGCAAGATAGAGAAAATATTTATAATGACGATAATGTGCTTATAAGAGTTGAGGACTTGTATAAAAATTTCGACCATAAAGAAGTATTGAAAAAAATAAGCCTTAACGTGTATAAAGGAGATGTGATCTGCCTTGTGGGTCCGTCAGGATCCGGAAAGTCAACTTTCTTAAGATGTCTGAACAGACTTGAAGAGCCGAGTGGAGGTAAAATATACTTCGAAGGTGTAGATATTTGCGATAAAAAGACCGATATAGATCTTCACAGACAAAAAATGGGGATGGTCTTCCAGCAATTCAATTTATTTCCTCACATGACGGTACTTAAAAATATGACTATAGCTCCTATGCAACTTCAAAAAAAGTCCAAAACAGAAGCCGAGGAGTATGCTATGGATCTTCTTAAGAAAGTAGGGCTTGAAGACAGAGCCGCAGCTTATCCTCAAGAACTTTCCGGAGGTCAGCAGCAGCGTATAGCTATAGTAAGAGCACTTTGTATGAAGCCTGATGTAATGCTTTTTGACGAGCCTACATCAGCACTTGATCCGGAGATGGTAGGAGAGGTACTTGCAGTTATGAAAGACCTTGCTCAGCAGAACATGACTATGGCAGTAGTTACACATGAGATGGGCTTTGCCAGAGAAGTTGCCAACAGGGTGGTGTTTCTTGACGGCGGAGAATTTGTAGAAGAGGCTGCACCTGAGGAATTCTTTGAAAATCCAAAGAGTGAAAGACTGAAAAACTTTTTGAGTAAGGTGCTGTAAATCAAAGGTGGAAAACGCTGCTGATTTCGATCTTGCTTGAAGTAGTGTCGATAAAGTTTCGAAAAAATTCAAAACGCTGCTTATTTTAATCTTACCAAAGTAGTGTCAATAAAGTGCCGATAAAGTTCGAAATCGCTGCTTATTTCAATCTTACCGGCAGTACAGCTGATAAAGTTTCGACAAATTTAATACAGGCTGCACAACTCGTGTGTTCGCCTACTCCGTGGTGAGCCGGACTTTGGACATACTCGTCTGTAAAATTTGTATCTCGCTTTATCGACAATACTATATGCTGCAAAGATTGAAATAAGTAGTGTTTTTTTAGGTCTCAGAGACCCGAGAAGAAATCTAAGCATGAAAGATTTGATATTGTATAAACAGTTATCTGTAGATACAAAAATCTACTTATAATTTAATAATACTCTCAAAGGTCGGAACGGGGAGTGTTTATTTAACTGCCTACCCTCAAGAAATAGATGTATAAGTGATTGGGGTAGATAAATAGCTATTGTTTATCTTACCAATGACTATTTGAGACCGCCGGTACTTGATTTATCAAGACGTCAGGCAAAGATAAAACTCAGTAGCGCTGCGAGGCTTTAGTCAGCGAGAGTGTGTCCAAAGCAAGATATGCTTGTAACGGTTTATGTGATAGATCAAACATCAAATTTCAATATTGTAAAGATGTCCTACATATTCATATCTGAGTACTTTGGTATTGTCATCATAACCGTGTTTTTTAAAAAGAAAGTAATGATCTCTTTTGTCCTTTGCGTTAGGGGCATTAAGCCTGAAATAATTTTCCCCTGTGGAAAGCATCATTTTCAGAATGTCATCGGTCAAAAAAGTAAGAGGTATATTAATATTTGCAAATTTATAAAAGTCTTCCTCAAATTTTTGATAGTTGCTGCTGAAGTAGTCAAATTGGACGCTGTTTTTTTCTAAATCATTCATCTTCCGGCACCTCCGCAATAGTCACTCTTAAAATTTGTGAATATAAAAAATTCATACATAGCTCCGCTGTATTTAAATATAATTTTTCAGCTGTCATATCATAAACTGTTCCAATAAACGGCTCTTTTTTTAAAGTAGTATAAAGAAGGATTTTTTTTCTGTTCAAAAAAGCCTGTGTTAAATACAATATTTTTTCTTCATCATCAGTCGATTCGTAAAAGTCTACGGTATCGCCCTCTTTTGAAAGAGCGGTAGAATGTTCAGATATGAAAAAGCCCATCCACTTTGCCATCCCTCTGTCTTTATATTCTCTTGCTGATTTGTAAGGTAAATAACTTCTGTCGATCATATCATTCCATCCATTCCACCGCAATGTCCGCCTATCAATTTGCTTCTTTCTTTTACTCTGGAACCCTCCATAAGGGAATTGGCTTTTTGAACGGCAAGGTAGCCGAAACGATCCCTTATCGTATCAATTGCTCTATCAAGGTTTTCTCTTTTTTCAATAGCTTTTACATCATCAAAAATACTGAAAATACCATAGCCTTCCTCGGTGAGTTTATCATATCGTATACCGATATTTCTAACGGCGCCGCCGATATATTTGCTGCGAAAAAGTCTCAGAACGTGTTCGGTCAATTCATCCGTGCTTTGAGTCGGATCTACCTTCATACTTGCGTTGATGGACTTTTTGTCTTCTTCATAACTAAAGCCGATATGTATAACGACAACAGTCGCTTTTTTGTGTATACGACGGAGTCTGATAGCCACCTGTTCTGCCATTTCCCTAAGTACCAGCTCGATCTCATATTGTTTGGTATAGTTTCTCGGGAGTATCTGTGAGTTGCCTATACCTTTTGATTCAGGTGTATAAGGCTTGGATAAATTACTTTCATCAACACCGTTGGCATGAAACCAAAGTTGCACACCAATTATACCGAATTCTTGTTTTAATCTGTCCGGATCGCTATTAGCCAGATCTTTTACGGAGTAAATATAGAGTTTCCTGAGCCTTTTGGCTGTCCTTTCGCCTATGCCCCAAAAGTCGGTCAGGTTTTGAATATTCCATACCTTACTTTCTACATCCCGGTATGACCAGTTGGCTCTCATATTCTTTGTTTTTTTTGCTTCATTATCAAGTGCCAGTTTTGCCAGTAGCGGATTGGCATTGCTCATTCCCACAGTGGAAAAAACACCGGTAGTTTTCCATATTTCATTTTGGATCTTAGAGCAGACAGTATCCAGCTTTTCGTGACGACTTATAGTATTATCTTTTATAAAATAATCAAGAGCTTCGGTCAGATCCACAAATCCCTCGTCTATAGAGTACGGATATATTTCTTTATCCGATGCAAAGTTCTTTAATACATTTTGTATTTTTAAGTTCTCTTCGATATATAGTGCCATACGAGGAGGTACTATAAATGTTTTGGCTGCCCAGTCCTCTATGTATCTTACATACTCTTTTGTAATAGGTATATTTTGTCTTCTGGCTTTTTCATAGCTGAACCTTCCGGTTTCAATATCGAAAGGAAGATCCCTGCTCCTTCCCACGTTACTTTTACCGAAAACTTTTTTAAAAGTCGGAGAAGCGGCAAGGATCAAGCCGCTTGAATTATCGGAGCGACTCATGACACAAAGAGAAGTCGTAAGGGGGTGCAGACCTCTTTTCACACATTCCACGCTTGCATAAAAAGACTTCATATCAATAAATGCTATATCGGAATGCGGTTCTTTTGTATAATCGATCAATCCCATATATATTCTCTCGGTTTCTTGTAATTTTTTCGTGTACAATAATAAAATACATTTTTCAAATACTGTTCGATTTTTTAGTTAAATATCATACATATATGATGCTTAACAAGGGTTTTCATATAATTCCCCCGGGGTTTTAATCGTAATATCCCCAATATACAATATTCAACGATACACTGCTTTTTTATAAAATTTTATCAGGTACAGAATTCTGTAACACAGCAGCTGATTTTTATTAAATTACTTTATAATGCACTGCTTACAGCCGGATTCACACAATTGTCCAAAACAATAAATTCTTATATCTTATAAGTATAATATTTAATGATAGTTCCAATCATCATCCTGAGGTTTATAATTTTTTAGGAATCCCGAATCGGGACGTCTTAACGCAGACTGATCCAGATCCAATAAATTCATCTTTGCCATCTCGGATATCTTTAGGTTGAGCAGATTGATATCCACTCCGAGCGAATCAGCCAGTTCTTTATCATTTTCCGCATATTTGATCATTGAAATAACATCCTCATCGGGAATCAAAAGGTGTGCGGCAAAAATATTAGCCTCTATCTCAAAACGATCGGTAGGATTGAATACTCTGCTCTCATGAAAGCCGGCACCTTTGACGCACTCTTTTCTGTGTAATTGGTCATGACCGAGTTCATGGGCAAGTACTGTTTTTCTCAAACTTCCTATATTATCCGCTAAAAAAATAAAGCGATTTCTAAGTATCACCCTGTACATTCCGAGCAGTGATTCGGTAGAACCTATATATTTGAGATGTATATTAAGACAACGGATAAGTTCATCCGGATCTCTTGTTTGATATTTTCCTACAAGGTGCCCCACCTTATCATAAATCCATTTATTCACCATAACGCACCTTAGTTTTTACTATTTTTATATTTTTTATTTTCCAGTTTAGACTGCCAATAAGCTTCCTGAATTGCTGCAAAAAGAGCATCCTGATCTTCTTCGGGAAGTTCTCCGCCCGCAAACAGACCGGTCATTGACTTTATCAGTTCTTTGGCATCTTTTGCACCTTTATATCCGAAGTTTTCAACGGAATTCATGATAAAATACTCTTCTTCGGTCAGCAAATAGTTGACATTCACATCGAATACCTGTGCCATCTTTTCATATACTTCCATTTTCCTCGGACGCAGATCTCTGGTCTCGTAGTTGCTCACTGTTTTCGATGAAGTTCCCAATATATCGGCAAGTTCTTTTTGGGTCAGCCCCTTTTTTTCTCTCAATGTCTTTACTTTTTCGCCAAAACTCATTTTATAAGCCTCCTTGTATATGTAGAAATTAAACTTCCATAACAAGAATGAAAAGTCTTGACAAAGGAAAATTAATTTCGTACAATATCTACAAAACAGAAATTGAATTACCACTATAATAAATTTAATTTCCGTATAAGTCAAGTGGAATTTTTATAATTAATTTTTACAATTGATATGAGAGGAGATAAAAATGCTTAGAGAACAGGGATGGTTAGAGAATATGGTAATAGATATAGAAATGATGAAGGAATCTTTGAAGAACACTACCGGGAATCTTGTTTGTTTCAGAGCAAGTGAAAGAGACGGCATTCTTCCTCGACAAATTGCGGACGGATCATTACTTTTTGTGGAAAGAGGGGCTATATATTCCAAAGGTGATTTTATTTTGCTTAAAGATAGGAAACTCGGAAAAGACAGGATACGAATCGTTAAGGCATTAAAGAAAAAAGAAGAAAATTATTACGGGAAATTAGTGATGTCCGTAAAAAGATTTGAGATGGGTATGTAGATATATCCTATTCCGATAAGCTTAGTTATTTTAAAGATTTGCTGTTTTGTAAAGGATAGTACTGCGTAAAATAATGGAAATACAATCGGTTTATTGAATCAAACGGTTGAATTATACTTGTAAATGCGTTAAAATCATTCAAGTACAGAATTTGTTTGATAATCAAACTATTTTTTTATTTTAATATGCTTGTTTTGCTGGTTCGTAATTTTACAGCCATTATTTCAAAAATTCCTACCTGTAATAAAGCATTTAAATAGTTGAGTTTTATGAATACTAAATTAGGAGGTCTTGAATAATGGAAAAAACAACTACATTAAATTTGCGAGTAAATCCAACGGTAAAAGAAAAGGCGGAAGAAGTTTTATCTAAACTCGGTATACCTATGTCTACAGCTATCAATATTTACTTAAATCAAATAAGTCTTACCGGAAGCATACCTTTTCCGGTTTCTTTACCTAAAAATTCACAGGTGCCGGCTGCAGATTCAAGGCTAAGTACTGCATCAAGCCAAAATATTTATAATAGTCTTAAAGATTCTAAAGAAGTAATGAGTTTCAGCTCGGCAGATGCTGTAAAGAAATCCAAAGAGAAGGTATCCCATTAAAGTCGGAATTTCTTCGACAGCACTCTAAGTCATAAGATAGACAAAGAATAAGGAGAGTGAGCAACAGTATGACCTTAACAAGATACTGTTGCCTTACCTTACTCCAATATGTCCATATCCATATCACATAACAGTTGATTCAGTTTCTGCAAACCTATGCCCTTATGCAGTGCATCTATTATAATGCTGTCTCTGATATGTCTTGGATACAATATACCGCACTTGGCTAATGTAAGTACTTTTTGCATTTCTTCAAAGCTTATCTTCATGGCAACACAAAGAGCCAAAAGCTTATCCCTGGACGGGTTTTCTTTAGTTCCGTTAAATATCTGATATCCGTAACTTGCTTGTATGTTAGAGACCTTAATAACCTCACTTTTACTTAAGTTATGCTTTTCTAAAAGTCTTTCAAGCTCCTCATGTAAGGCTCTTGTTTCAAATTCATTTTGATTATCTTTGATATAGTTTTTTATGTTTTTTTCATTAGCAAGTATACTAAGTAATTCATCTGTTGTTTTCTTTCTCATAATATTCCTTGTAAAATTTATTAACAATTAATCAACATTTGAATTATAAGATAATTCACTATTTATATCAATAAGCATAATATTTTTTAATTCTGATTTACAAAAAAGAGTTTAAAGTTTAAACTAAAGTCAGTTTTATATTTTTACAAAAGGAGAAACTATGCTTTTCGACGGTGTGTACTATCAGGAAATAGCAGTGTTGGGGGAAGATAAGCAAACTGCAATGAAATTGATAAGAAGTGAAAATGGTAATACTTTACTTTGCAAAAGGATAGACACATCGCTTCTTCCTGTTTACAGAAAGCTTATTAAGATATCTCATGAGAATATAGTAAAGGTATACGGTCTTAGCAAGGATGAATACGGAATAATTGCCGTAATGGAATATTTTCCGTCAAAAACCTTAGAAGATAAGATGCTTGAGACAGGAGTATTTCACTTAAAAGAAGTGAAAAATATAGTCATACAGATAGCTAAGGGAGTAAGTGCTATACATGATCTTGGAATAGTGCATAGGGATCTGTCGGCTAACAATATACTTATAGATAAGAACGGGCATGTTAAGATCACTGACTTCGGAATAGCCAGAATATATGATAAGGAAAAGAATGCAGATACAACAATATTGGGAACTCACGGCTATGCTGCACCGGAACAATTCGGATTTACTCAAACGGACCGAAAAGCTGATGTATACTCTATAGGTGTGTTGATGAATGTTATGCTGTGCCAAAAAATGCCCAATGAAGAAATCTATAAGGGTGATCCTAAAATTATGGACATAATACAAAGATGTACTTCTATATCGCCGACCGATCGTTATGAAGTGGAGGAAATACTTGAACTGCTCGGATATAAGATCAAAAACAAAAGAGTATTGAAAAGACGGATATTAAGGAGTATTCCGGGATTCAGATCGGGCAATAAGGTGAATATGACTCTGGCGACAATATCTTATTTATATGTGACATTCTTATACTTGATGTTTATAATGGTCAAAATAGTTGAAAAAAAGATGTACGGAATCATCTCTTTTTTGGGATACTTAGGTGCAACCTTGGGCTTGGGATATTTTGTGGGAAGTTTTAAAAGCGTATCATATAAACTACACATTGATAAAGGTATAGGGAAGGTCATACTATTTATTGTATACATTATTTTGGGATTTATTATTTTTTATTTCAGTATTGAGAGTATGCATTAATAAGTGTGCTGACAGCATACCAAAATAAAATCTAAAAAGGCTATAATGGCTAAAGCTGATCGGCAACTTCAGCAAGAGCTGTTATAGCCTTTATATATTTTTCATACTGAACTCTTCCTGATTTTTTTGCCTCAGACAGTATATGAAGTACATTGGTGTCAGAGGTCGGCATAGCATCTTTAAGTAAATAATCCGCACTCAAAGAAAAGGCGGAGCATATTGAAATAAAAGTTTTAAGGGACATGATTTTGACCCCTCTTTCAATATTGCTGTAAAAAGAAGGGGATAAACCGCACAATTCAGCGGCGGCTTCTTGTGAAAGTCCCATACTTACACGGGCTTTCTTGATTTTTTGTCCTATTTCAATATAATTAAGCTCTTTCAAAAAACACCTCATAAATTACCTTTTAGAAATATTTTACAAATAAATAAAAAAATCTCTATATTCCATAAGAATTATTATTGCCTAAAAGAATAATTAAGTGTATAATAAGGAGATATTAAAAAATACATTATAAAAGTAAAGAATGTAATTAATATTTAATAAGTTACACTGAATTGCAATTTCAAGTTGAATACTTGAAGTAATAAATTAAATTCAAAAAAGTGATGGATAAGATCACTTTCATAAGCACAAAAAATAGGAGGATAATATGTTAAGAAAAAAATTTGCTATAGCTTTATCAATGGTACTAATGTTTTCATCTCTCTCGTATTCGCCTGCATATGCAGAAACGATGGGAGCTGAACGCATAGTAAATCAAGAGGTATTTAAAACTTCTGCAGAAAATGACGATTTTCCGGACTCCGAGTTGTTGTCGGTAGGTAATGATGATTTAGAGGGCAATGTTTTAGAAGGGGTACAAGAAAGCGATTTTCAAAATCAAGTCGGACAAGAGATGGAAGGTAAGTATGATGTATATGAAAATAAGTCCCTGACTTTAGATGAAGATTATGAGGAAGCGGTTTTTGATAAGACTGTAAGTGTTGACGGCGTAAGTGTAAATGTATACGCCGATAGAGGAGTATTTCCCAAGACTGCAAGATTAAGTGTGAAAAAGATACTTAAGGAAGCGGACAAAGAAAAGGTAGAAGTAGCTATAGATGAGAAACTTAAGGAAGAAGAAGCCGACTTAGATGAGAGCATAGTATTTGATATAAAGATACTTGATAAGGACGGACAAGAACTGCAACCGGATACTTCTAAAGGTGAAGTAAAGGTAAACTTTGAAAGCCTTGATTTAAGCGCTTTGGATGAAAATAAAGAGCTTGCAGTATACCACCTGGAAGATGCGGGCAGCGAGGCTAAGAAAATAGAAGATATAAAACTTGATGCCAAAGAAGCAAGTCTTGAAGTGCCGGCAGAGCATTTTTCGCTGTATGTTATAAGTTTTATAAATAGGATTAAAAAGTCAACTTATACCGCAAGTATTGTATCGGGAGAAAGTGAGAGTTTAGACTTTTTATTAAGTGATGTAATTACATTGAGAATAAAAGATGTAATATCATTGAATGAAGATATTGTTCAAGTGAGTAAAGGTATAAATAATATTCATAATATAATAGCTTTGAAAGAGGGGACAGCTACTATAAGAGTGCTGGATATGGATAATGGCATACATAATATTCAAATTATAGTTCAGGCACCCAAGGAAAAGCAAAGAATAGGTAAAAACTTAGAGTATTCCATATATGGTACGGATGGCAATAAGACACTTAGAATAAGCGGAAAAGGTTATAGCGATTATTTACAAGAAGCACCTTGGTTTGCGTATAGAGATGAAATAGTCAATGTCATAATTGATGAAGGTGTAGAGGGTGTGCTTATAGACGAGGCATTTGCCAATATGAAAAATTTAAAAAATGTTACACTTCCTTCAACATTAAAGAAAATTTGGAAAAAAGCCTTCTATGGATCTAACAGTTTGGGAAATATTACAATACCTGCATCAGTTGAGGAGGTTGGAGATAAGGCTTTTGTTAAGATACTTGGTTACTGGGGTAAAAATAAAATAACCAATAATTCAACTGTAAAGTTGTATAAACAAGGCAGTGTTAAAAGTGGAAAAGAACATTATGATGCTTATTATACAGATGTTTCAAGAGAGGATAGCGTCGGAAGACCTACTACTACAGAATTAACAGTAAATGATTTTAATCTGGGTGATTATGATTTAGGTAATGGACATAAAGGTTATTATGCAGAAGTATATTCATCCTACAAGATAAAAAAAGATGATAAAACAGGTACAAAGGTAGAGTATTATCTTTATGTTACACAAGATTCTAATGAAATAGTTACGGAAAGTACTTTCAAAGACTCAAATCAATTTAGAACCGATTTAAAACTTGATAAGGATAAGAACAAGCAACTCAGCAGTAATCAAGATATTACCGATTTGGGAGAATTGTACTTGATAAAAGAAAGGACATATAGCAGCAAGTATAGTGAAGTCCCAATTACTACAATTTGGTTTCCGGGAAATACATATTACTGTTATGTTATAGCTGTAGCAGGTGAAGGATTAAATCAGGTAACGAGTGATATATTGAGAAAAGAAGTAATCACATCTCCTACAGGAACGGTTATACACAATGAAGGGAACCTTTCTTGGAAAATGGATGTGGATTTTGATTCGGGAATCGGAAAAGCAAACTCATATACCCTTACTATAAATGGTGTAGGTGATATTAAAGATTATAACTTTAACGGTGATGAAAGTCCTTGGATCAAACTTCTAAAAGCCATAGAAAGTGACAGAGAAGATGACGGTCATACAAAAGTACCTACAACTATCAATATAGGTAACGATATAACTAAGATAGGTAAGGATGCCTTTAGAGGAATGAATATATCAGGAGACTTGATTATACCTAATTCCGTTACGGAAATAGCAGATGGAGCATTTCAGGATGCTATTATAAGCGGAAATATAGTATTTTCAAGTAACTTGAAAAAAATAGGAAAATCATCTTTTGCAGGTATCACATATAGAGGAGATATAAACTTACCTCAAGGAATGGAAAGTGTAGGAGACGGAGCGTTTGAAGGTTCTAAGGTCAATGCTAATACAGGAAGTATAGGTAATATAAATATTCCTTCTTCTGTAACAGAAATTGGTGCAAAAGCCTTTTATAAATACTCAATGGGAGTTAATGGAAAAAACACTATAAATAATAACTCTAATATCAAATTAAGTGAAAGACATGCTAATATCCTATATACAAACTTCCTATTGGACGATTCAGGAGAAGAAGCAATACCGAAGAGTAGCGCTCCTAATAACGGAAACTCCGGCTCAGGAGGTAGCGATTCCGGAGGTGGTTCAGGCTCAGGTGGTAGCGGCTCCGGGGGCGGTTCAGGTTCCGGCGGTGGCGGCTCTCGTGGGGGCGGTTCAGGTTCCGGCGGTGGAAGCGGCTCTCGTGGTGGCGGTTCAGGTTCCGGCGGTGGCGGAGGCTCTCATGGAGGCGGCGGATCAGCTGCTAAAGGAGCAGGAGGTGTAGGAAATAACAAGCAAAATCAGCAAGCACCCAACACATCTACATCTTTTACTTGGGTACAGGACTCAAGAGGTTGGTGGTTGAAGAATGCCGATAACTCATACCCTAAGAGTACTTGGAAACAGGTGGGGTCAGTATGGTACTACTTCAATTCTGACGGTTATATGGCTACAGGTTGGATAGACCTTGGCGGTAATTGGTACTTTATGGAAGCACAGAATGCTACTGCTTTGGGAAGTATGAGAACCGGTTGGATAGTATGGAATGGTAAATGGTACTACTTAAGTGACTCAGGCGTAATGCTTACCAATACAAAAGTCGGCAATTATTTACTGGGAGCTGACGGAACATGGGATGGAGTCAGTAGATAACATAGATAAGAACATAGGTTCTGAAATAGGTTTTTATCAAATTATCATTAACTAAATAAGGCTATCATATAAGTTATATTACTTGTGTGGTAGCCTAAAAGTTGTATTTATAGAAGAAATAATAAAAAAGTTCAATAATATTGACAGGGAGAAATGATGGGAAAAATATTGGGGAAGTATAAAGTATTGTTAGTAACTATAGTTTTATTGTTATTAACAGCGTGTTCTGCAATAGCTGAATTAGACGAACATGTTGTAATGGTAAAAAACGGGCATCCCGAGTTGTATCCGGAACTTGAGTATGGAGATGTTTTTGAAGAGTTTTTTGACAATCCGACTTGGGAGTATTTTAAATCAGATGAAGGACAAGATATAGTCGAATTTACAGGAACTTGCATTGTATTAGAGAAAAAAACAAGTGCTAAAATGCAATTTATTTTAGATGCTGAAAATGATAGTTTTGAAGTTGGAGCATTAACATTTAATGATAGACCACAAATTCAATTTATAACATTTCTTCTTATAAGTAAAGCTTTTGAGGATTATGCTGATAAGCACAATATAAAACTAGCTAAAAAGTCGGATGATATATGGAATTTTGATGATTATGTAAACTATGAAAGCACAGATGAAACGGAAGGGAATTTAGAAATACAAACTGATAATAGAACTCCACCCGCTACTGTAATAAATGAAACAGAAGATGATGAAGAAATTTATAATATTAAAGCGGATGGATATTACGACATATTTCCAGACAGTAATGCGAGATATCTTGATTATACAGATGTAGGAGATATGGATGCCTATACTATAAGATTGGGTTTAAATGAAATATATGCAAGACATGGGAGAAAATTTAATGATGCAAATTTACAAAATTATTTCAACTCTCAACCATGGTACACCCCCGTATATACCCCTGATGAATTTAATGCTATAGAAAACAGTGTATTTAATGCATACGAAAAAGCTAATGTCAAGTTCTTGGCTGATTTAATAAGGTAGTTGTATCCTGTTAACCACCTATATGAAAAGTATTATATTGAAAATCTTAAACTATAAAAATGAAAGGAATTTAGGTCATGAAAAAGTTTTGCACAGTATTTATATTGTCATTTGCATTATCAAGTTTGTTTGCTATAAGTGCTTTTGCCAGCTCGTGGCAACAAACAGGTGGATGCTGGTGGTATCAAAACAATGACGGAAGTTTCCCTAAGACTACTTGGCAGAATATTGACGGAGCCTGGTATTATTTTCATAATGACGGATATATGGCATACAATACATGGATAGGTAATTATTATGTATCCAATTCAGGAGCGATGTTAACTAATGCCAATACACCGGACGGTTATAAGGTTGGGGCTGATGGAGCATGGACAGGGGAGTTGGCATATCCAAAAGCAGAATATCTTGTATATATGCTCAGTAGGGATTTTATGAGTCATTATGCATATACACAAGATAACACTGCAGGAAAACCTGCTTATTATGGACAACCATTATATATTGATGCCAATAAGCTGGTAGATAGAGGAGATTATTATGAATTAAAAAATACAACCCTTTATGTGGATACACAATATTATTCAAGACCAAGCATAAATTACACTTATTCTGAAACAGTTAGACTTTCAAATGGAGGATGGATAAGATACGGTGATGATTTGGATGTTGAATCTACAGCTTACTATAACGGAAGTGTATATATAAGAAAAGATGTAAGTATACTTTCTAATAGAAGTGTGGGGAATTCTTATGTGCAACAAAGTTTCTCTATGGGCGAATACTTATCAAGGAAGGATTACCATACTATGGAGTTTGTAATATTGGAACTTGATGATAAGGGATATGTAAAAGTGTTAAAAGCAGCTGAGTGGAGCTAGCATTTAATTAATTGGTTGCTGATTTATAAAGTAATAAATTGTTGCCGGAAAGCATATAGTTAATATCTACTTTCCGGTACTATCTTAGTGCATATAAAAGTAATTAATTGATTATAAATAATATGTAATAGATGTTAATTAAAGATTCACATATAAAAGAATAATTTAGGAGTAAAATAATGATGAATAATGAAAATAGTTCAGAAAATACAGGAGTGCAACTGACAAAGCAAGTAGATAATTTAAATAGTACTTTAAATGAAAATACTTATAATAATTCAGTAATAGGTAAAACGTATGATTTGTCCTCAGCAAGAGGAACAAACTTAATAGGAATTTTAAATGATAAAATAAAAAGTAGAGTAACATTTGCTGATGATAGGTTATTTATTGATATGATACCTAAGCGTTTGAATAAAGTACCGGCTCTTTTATATGAAGACATAACCGGTGTTAATATAGCTATGAAGTTGAATTTATATAAGTGTATTTATCTTGTATTGTCAATTGTAGCGGCTATAGCAAATCCTCTTTTTCTAATTATTAGTGTATTAATTTTATGGTTAGGAAGAGATATGAAGATAACAATTACACAACGAAACGGTATCAGTGCTGTTATATATGCAAAGACTAAGGCTGAGGCAGAAGCTTTTAAAGAAGATGTAAGGAAGGTGGCAAAGATACAGTAAATATTTGAGTGTTGTATAAAGTAAAAAATCATCATAAAGTGATAGTGTCAAAAGACCTATGAAAAAACAAGTCTAAAAAGTTTTATAAAGGAGAAAAGAGTATGAAAAAATTTAGCACAGTGTTAGTATTATCATGTATGTTATCAAGCTTTTTTGCCTTAACTGCATTTGCCGGAGCGTGGCTTACGGCAAAGGACGGTTGGTGGTACAGGTACGATGACGGTTCCTATCCGATATCGCAGTGGGTGTGGATAGACGGAGATAATGACGGAGTATCGGAATGTTATTATTTTAATCAATGGGGATATCTTATCACCGATACCCACAGTCCTGACGGCTATTATGTAGATGCAAACGGTGCATGGGTAGATAGCGGAAGAGTGCAGACCAGGGGGCAGAAGAAGCAGGTAAGCAGGTTTAGAAGAGACTGGATATATGGAACATATGAATGTCATGATGAGTATCTGGATGCGGAGATGGAACTGGGTTATTACTCTGATTCAGGTGATATGTACATCAGGATGGAGGGAAATCTTGGTTATTCTCCATACCACCTTGGATCTTTTAACAGTGTGGTAGTTTATGACACCGGAAATAACAGTTATTATGCTGTAGGTACCGGTGGAGATTACATAAGATTTACTTATAACAGAGTTGACGGGATCAATATTACAGATAGCATTATTGAACATGACTCGGGAGGTAGATTTAGAAGTTTTAAGGGATATTACCATAAAACCCAAGACGGCATTGAAAGCTAGTCCTTAAAAAACAAAATATTAAATACGATTTATATCAAAAAGCCCGTGGGTGATACGACCCAAGGGCTTTTTGATTGTTTTATGGGTCGTGACCCTGTTGAGCTCGCGAAGCGTGCGAAATATCAACCACCCGC
>ERZ773180.811-NODE-811-length-17318-cov-52.265539_pt1 | contig 17318 bp, 10 predicted proteins | sample MGYA00511080_ERZ773180 | MGnify/ENA primary metagenome ERZ773180 (study PRJEB29015, sample SAMEA2738175) | human oral metagenome | biome: human oral; feature: human-associated habitat; material: saliva | place: China | collected 2178 ...
GCCACCTTCATGGTGCGCGGAGGAACCTCCGGCGCGGATGCGCTAGCGCGCGCATCAGCCGAAGGTTCCACACGATACGTTGAGTTCGGGTCCCTATCCTGAGGTGTCGAGGTCATCATCTCTTTCACGAATAAGCCGCCGGACATGCTACAACAGAGGCCCGGAAGCGAATTTATGCCTAATAGGAGTTTACCCTCACCGACGAGCCGTTCTGACCCTTTTCAACCACAATCTGGGCGGGAATACGGTTCTTCATCTCCTCCACATGCGAAATCAGGCCAATAGTGCGGCCGCTATCACGTAGCGACTCAATCGTGCCCATCACCATGTCCAAAGTTTCAGCGTCCAACGTGCCAAAACCCTCATCAATGAAGAGAGTATCCAGCTCGATACCGCCGTTATTCGCCTGAACAACCTCCGCCAGACCCAACGCCAACGACAGCGACGCCAAGAACGACTCACCACCGGACAGCGACGACGCCTCACGCGGCTCACCCGTCCACGTGTCAGTGATCTCAAGGTTCAGGCCGCCGCCGGAACGGCTACCCTTCGCACGGTGATCGCTGAACACCATGCCGTAGCGGCCCTCACTCATCCGGTCCAGATGCAGCGACGCCGACCGCAGAATACGCTCAAACTCGGCACCCAGCACATAACTGACCAGGTCAACCTGATGCTCATACCCGCCCAGCGTGTCACCGCGGGCAGCCGCCGCCAGGTTAGCCAGCATCTGCGCACGGTCATAACGCTGCGCCGTCTGCGCACGGAACGCCGCATACTCGCCGCGCAGCGCCTGCAAAGAACGCAGCACGCTCTCCCGCTCACCCTCACGAAGAGTCAAACGGTGCGCCGCCGCACGCAACTGCTCAACCTGCTCACGCACACCCTGCAGATCATCCGGCGCCTGCTCGCCAGCGGCAACACGAGCAGCCACCGCAACAATCGCCTCACGGCCAAAGCCCTCAAGGAGGCGGGCATGCTCCAACTCATACGCGGCAACAGCCTGCTCCAGGGCATCAACACGCTCGGGGGTACGCACCGCCGCCTGCACCAGCTCGGCACTCTCAAACGAAGACTCAGCCAGCAGACGCTCAGCCTGCGCCGCCGCCAAAGCATGACGCTCACGCGCCTGCCCCAACAGCAACACCGCACGAGCAAGACGCTGATGCGCCGCACGGTAGCCCTCAACAGCCTCAACACGCTGCCCAAAACCCACCGCCGCACGAGCAGGCGCCAACTCAGCCGCAGCCGCCTCACAGCGCGCCGCAGCGTCACGGTGACGAGTCTGAGCCTCAACCGCCGCGGCCTCGATGGTGCGTAGCGCCTCCTGAGCCTTCTGCTGCTGCCCCCGCACCCGCTCAACCTTCACCAGCACGCCGTCACGCGCAGTCACACGCGACTGAGCCTGCGCGAGGCGAGTCTGCGCCTGCTGCAGCTGCGCGGCAGTCTGCTCAACGTCGCACTCGCCCTGGGCAGCCAGAGTCTCGTACTGGGTGCGGGCGGCGGCAAGCGCCTCGGAGGCTTCCTGGTGCGCCTTGGTCGCCCGGTCCTTAGCCAGTTCGTGGGTGCGTGCCTGCTTGTGAGCCTTGTCTTCACGCTCCTTGGCCGCGTCCAGGTCGGCGCGCTCAACCAGCTGCTCCCCCTCGGCAATCTGCGCGGGGGCGGGGTGCTCGACCGAGCCGCAGACCGCGCAGGGTTCGCCGTCCTTGAGCTCACGCGCCAGCAGGGAGGACGCCTGGGCGAGGCGCAGCACCTGCAGGTTCTTGAACTCCTCCGTCGCGGCGAGCGCCTGCTGAGCCGAAGCCTGCCACTTTTCCTGCGCCTTCTGCTCGGCGGTGGCGGTGCGCTTGCTCTGCTTCTCAGCCGCAGCGACCGCGGCGGAGGCGGCATCCAGCTTCTGCTGCATCTGCTGGGCGGCGTCGTGCTTCTGCTGCGCCTCGGTGACCAGGTGCGCGGCGAGGGTGCGCTCCTCCTCTGCGGTGCTGTAGCCCGCGAGTTCTTCCGCAAGCTGCTCGGCCTGGGCGGTGAGGTCGCTCAGCGCCTTTTCGGCACGCGACTTATCCTGCTCGAGGGAGTGAGCCTGCTTCAGCAGGGCGGCCGCTGCGGCTTCTTCTTCGGTAAGTTGCGCCTCCTTCTTCTGCAGGGCGCGCAGGGTATCGAGGAGCGCCTCGAGCTGGTTTTCCTGTTCGGCGGACTCGAGGGAAGCGAGAGCGGCGAAAGTCGTCTCCTCGGGGAAGGTGACCTCCGGCGAAATGTTCTCATCGCGGAGTGCCGCGAGCAGGGCGCGCCCGCTCTCCTCCAAAGCTGATGCGCACGCCGCCTGGTCCTGTTCCCGGGCGGCAAGCGCCTGCGATTCGGCGTGGACCTGCGCGTACTGTGCGTGCAGGGGCGCGGCGGCACGTGCCTGCGCCAGCTCTTCACGCTGTGCCTTGTGTTCGTCGGCGCGTTCGGTCAGGCGGGTGCGGCGCTCGCAGAGCTGCTCGTATTCGCGCCAGTCGGCCTGCAGCTGGGCGCGTTCGGCGAGCAGGCGGGTGTGCCGGTCGGCTTCGTCGGTGAGGCGCTGCTGTTCCTGATTTTCGCGCGCGGAGGTTTCGCGGGCGCGTTCTACCCCGCCGGCGATCCATGCGTCGAGGGTTTCGGCGGTGACGCTCTCAGCGGTGAGCTGTTCGGAAGTCTCATTCCCCGCCTCTGCGGGTTCCTCAGCGTCCGGATCCACAGCGTCCAGTAACGCCTGCAGGGCGAGCATTTCTACGCGGGCACGTTCAAAGTAGCCGCGCTGGGTGTTTTCGTCCTGGGCGACTTCCTGCTGGGCGGTTTTCGCTTCTTCGGTGAGTGCAGCGAAGAGCTGCTCGTAGTGTTCGACGGGGAACATCTTTTTGAGCAGTTCTTTGCGTTCTTTGGGCTTGGACTTGAGGAATTGCGCGAACTGGCCCTGCGGTAGGAGTACGACTTTGAGGAATTGTTCTTTGGTCAGGTGGGTGCGTTCGGCGATGGTGCGGTTGACTTCGGCGACGCTGCTGGAGATGGGGGTCCAGGCTTTTTCGTCGGCGGGGTCGGCGCCGGGCGCGAGTTCGGCGAGGGTTGCTTTGGCGCTTTCTTCGCGCATTTGGCCTTTGCGGGCGCCGCGGGTGATGGGCTTGTTGTAGGCGGGGGTGCGGTCGATGCGCAGGCGCTTGCCGTGGAGGGTGACGTCGAGCAGTACGCGCGGTTTGGTGCCGCTGTGTGCCGCGTAGGTGGAGTGCAGTTTGGCGGATTCGCGGTCGCTGCTGGTTTCGCCGTAGAGGGCGTAGCAGATGGCGTCGAGGATGGTGGTTTTACCGGCGCCGGTGGGGCCGTTGAGGAGGAATACGCCGGCGTTGTTGAGGGTGTCGAAGTTGATTTCTTGGCGCTTGGGGTATGCCATGAAGGCTTCGAATTCGAGGTTGTGCAGGATCATGCGTTGTCCTTGTGGCTTTTGATGTGGTCGCTGAGGGTGGTGATGACGTCGCGTTCTTCGCTGGTGAGGGGGCGGTTGCGTACATATTGGTGGAATTGGTCGAAGGTTTCGACGGGGTCGGCGTCGCGGGTGGGGGGTGCGGCGGAGGGTTGGTCGGTGGCGGGTTGGGTGCTGCGGTAGCTGAAGTGGGAGATGGTTTCGTAGCGGCTGCGCAGGCGGTCGACGGCGCCGACGGGTAGGGTTTCGTCGGTGAGTTCGATGCGGCAGTAGTAGCCGTGTTCGTAGGGGGCGTATTCCGGGTTGTTGAGTAGCTGGTCCATGGTGCCGCGCAGGGTTTTCATGTGTACGCGGGTTGCCCATTCGTGGCTGCTGATGGTGGGTGCTTCGCCGGGGTTGAGTTCGATGAGGTAGGCGCCGTTGCGGTTGTGTTCTTCGCTGAATGAGAAGCCGAGGGGTGAGCCGCTGTAGCGGATGGTGTGGGTGACGGGGTAGCGCTTGTGGATGTGGCCGAGGGCTACGTAGTCGAAGCCGTCGAAGAGGGAGGCGGGTACCCAGTCGATGCCGCCGACGCTGATGTCGCGTTCGGAGTCGCTGCGGGGTGTGGTGTCTGCGCTGCCGGTGGTGTCGCTGACGGTTGCGTGGCTCATGACGATGATGCGGTCGGCGCCTTCGCCGCGGGCGTGACGTTCTGCGGCGTCGGCGCGGATGGTGTCGGTGACGGCGCCGAGGACCGCCTGGTGGGTGGGGTCTACGCCGAGGGCGGTGGCGTGGAGGCGCGGCGCGAGGTAGGGGATGGCGTAGACGTGTACGCGCTGGGTGCCGTCGGTGAGTTCGACGGGGCGGGTGGCGTCTTCGAGGGTGGTGCGCAGGTGCACGCCGGAGGCTTCGAAGAAGGCGGCGCCGTAGCTGAGGCGGCGGAAGGAGTCGTGGTTGCCGGAGCTGAGGATGACTTGCACGCCGGCACGCATGAGGCGGGTGAGGGCTTGGTCGAGCAGGGTGGTGCTTTCGGCGGTGGGGATGGTGCTGTCGTAGACGTCGCCGCTGATGAGGAGAGTGTCGATGCCTTCGGCGTGCACGTAGTTGAGCAGTTCGTCGATGAACTGCTGGTGTTCGCGGGTGAGGGGGCTACGGTGGAAGGTGCGGCCGAGGTGCCAGTCGGAGGTGTGCAGAATCTTCATGGTTTCAGTATGGCACTGCGTCTTGTTTTGCGCCTCACAGTTCGTCATTCGCGGTTCGGGACCCACCGCGCCGCAGGCACTCAATCCACGGCGTAGGTGCCCATGCGGAGCGGGGGCTCCGTCCTCGAAGCACCCCCAGGCGCTGAAGAGGGGGCACTCCCCCGCGAGTATGAGCACGAAGCCGCATGGGGCACTCCCCCGCGAGCGCGAGCACAAAGCCGCCTGGCACATCCTCCCTCCCACGAGCGTGAGCCCAAAGCCGCCTGCATACCCTACCCTCCGCATCCTGAACGCACGTGGGATAATCGCCCTATGAGTTTTTCTTCTGTTGAGTTCACGCGTGCGCCTGAGGTTTCGGCTGAGTTTGCGGGCAGGGTGCGCGGCTTGTTGTGTGCGTCTGCGTTGGGTGATGCGCTGGGTTATCCGTTGGAGTTGTTGTCGGCTGAGCAGATTGCGGAGTGCGCTCCTAAGCCGTGGGATTCGGCGTTTGGTGAGCTGCTGGTCAGTGATGATACGCAGCTGACGTGTTTCACGCTGGATGCTTTGACGGAGGTTTTGGAGTGGAATAATGAGGGCGCGGCGGCGGATGAGTTGGCGTGTCTGTGGTTGGCGTATTTGCGGTGGTTCCGCGGTATTGGTGAGGTTCTGCCGGAGTCTGCGCCGTTTTCGTTGGATCGTGAGATTGATGGGTCTTCGGAGTTGACGGCTCGTCGTGGTCCGGGTGCGGCGACGTTGCGGGCGTTGGGTTCGGGTGAGATGCAGTTGGTGTCGAAGTCGTTGAATCCTGAGGCTTTGGGTAGTGGTGCGTTGGTGCGTTCGGCGGCGTTGGGTGTTTTGCCGGTGGCGCAGGAGCGTACGGTGGTTTTGTTGGCGGTGCGTGCGGCGGCGTTGACGCATGGGCATCCGGAGGCGTTGGCTTCGGCGGCGGCGTATGCGTTGCTGGTGCGTGACTTGTTGGCGTCCCCGTCGGGCACGTTTGGTGCGTTGTTGGAGGCGGCGCGTCGTGTGGTGTCGTGGTGTGGTTCGGTGGCGGCGGATGATTCGATTCCGGGTGATGCGTCGCGTACGGCGGCGGCGTTGAGTCGTGCCGTCGAGCTGCTGGAGGGCGGTACGGTGCCGGTTCCGGAGGCTGTGGCGGAGCATTTTGGTACGGGTTGGACGGCGCCTGAGCTGTTGGGTGTGGCGTTCTGGTGCGCGGCGGATGCTGTGAAGAGCCTGCCTGCTGATGCCGATGATGCGACGGTGCGTGGCGCTTTGTTTGAGGGGTTGTGCCGTGCGGTGTCGGTGGATTCGGATTCGGATTCGGTGGGTGCGATGACGGCGGCGTTGTGGGCGGCGGCTGGTTTCCCGGTGGGTGGCGATGAGGCTGATGCTTGGTCGGAGGCGCTGGGTCGTGTGCGTGGTTTGGATCAGGTGGAGGCGGTGGCGGAACGCTATCTGCGCCAGTTGGGTCTGTAGCGGCACGGTATAGCTGACGGCGCAGCGGACATGCGTAATGGCGGAGGCCCCATCCTCAAGGCGACTGGTCCATTCACTTATTGGGGCGCCGCAGAGGGGGGCACTCTCCCGCGAGCATCGTCCGCGTGCCGCATATACAAACTGTTTATATACGCAGAAAAGGCTCTCCGGTATCTCGGAGAGCCTTTTCTGTATGTGCTAGAACTAGCGAAACTGAACCTAGACGGCATAGCGGACATGCGTAGCGGGGGCTCCGTCCTCAAGGCGCTCAGCGCCGCAGAGGGGGCACTCCCCCGCGAGCATCGTCCGCGTGCCGGTCATGCGGAACTGTGCCATGAGCATCGTCCGCGAATCTGCTGTGCAGAACTGTACCGCGAGCGGGAACCGGCTACGTCCGCTCAAGCTAGGTGATATTTCCTAGTCCAGGTAGTCGCGCAGTACCTGCGAACGCGACGGGTGGCGGAGCTTAGACATAGTCTTGGACTCGATCTGTCGGATTCGTTCGCGGGTCACGCCGTAGACCTTGCCGATTTCGTCGAGGGTCTTGGGCTGGCCGTCGGTCATGCCGAAGCGCATTGCGACCACGCCGGCTTCACGCTCGGAGAGGGTGTCGAGCACGGAGTGGAGCTGTTCCTGCAGAAGGGTGAAGGACACTGCGTCTGCGGGGACGACTGCTTCGGAGTCTTCGATGAGGTCGCCGAATTCGGAGTCGCCGTCTTCACCGAGGGGGGTGTGCAGGGAGATGGGTTCGCGGCCGTACTTCTGGACTTCGATGACCTTTTCGGGGGTCATGTCGAGTTCCTTGCCGAGTTCTTCGGGGGTGGGTTCGCGGCCGAGGTCCTGGAGCATCTGGCGCTGCACGCGGGCGAGCTTGTTGATGACTTCTACCATGTGCACGGGGATGCGGATGGTGCGGGCCTGGTCTGCCATGGCGCGGGTGATGGCCTGGCGGATCCACCAGGTTGCGTAGGTGGAGAACTTGAAGCCCTTGGAGTAGTCGAACTTTTCGACGGCGCGGATGAGGCCGAGGTTGCCTTCCTGGATGAGGTCGAGGAAGAGCATACCGCGGCCGGTGTAGCGCTTGGCGAGGGAGACGACGAGTCGCAGGTTGGCTTCGAGCAGGTGGTTTTTGGCTCGCTTGCCGTCGTGGACGACCCAGCGCAGGGCTTTTTTGAGGTCTTTGTCCATGTCGGGGTTTTCGGCGAGCTTGTGTTCGGCGTAGAGGCCTGCTTCGATGCGCTTGGCGAGGTCGACTTCCTGCTGTGCGTTGAGCAGGGAGACTTTGCCGATTTGCTTGAGGTAGTCCTTGACGGGGTCGGCGGTTGCGCCGGGGGTGACGACGCGCTGTGCGGGTGCGTCGTCGTCGTCGTTTGCGGTGAGGACGAAGCCGGAGCCCTTGGCTGCTACTGCTTCTGCGGCCTTCTTTTCTTCTTTTTTGGCTACAATTTCTTCGTCTTCTTCGTCAATTTCGTCTTCGCCGTCGGTGATTTCGAGTTCTTCGTCGAGTACGAGGTCGAATTCGTCGTCGTCGTTCTTTTTGCGGCGGCCACCGGTCTTGCGCTTGGTTGCGGTTTTGGTGGTGGTGGTTTTGCGGGTGCGCTTGGGCTTGTCTGCCTCGGTTTCGGCAGTGGTCTCTGCACCGGTTTCGGCGGTTGCGCCGGTGGTGTCTTCGGTTGCCGCTGCGGCTTTGGTGGTTGCCTTCTTGGTGCGGGTGGTCTTGGTGGTGGTTTTTGCGACGGTTTCTTCGGTTGCGTCGCCGGTCGCGGTCTTCTTGCTGGTTGCAGGTGCCACTAGAACCCTTTCTGGCTTGTGGTGGGGTGCTTTGTCTGCAAAACACCTAAGACCCTGTCAAGTCTGTGCTGGCGTCCTCGGTCGGGGTGTTTGCTGCGTTTGTCCGGTTTAACGCTGTGGTGGCGGGTTTTATTCCGCGTGCGTTGGGCGGTTTGCAGGGTTCCGTTGCTCGTTGTGTGGAGCGGTTTGAGGGCGCGTTGTAGCGCATTGACTGTACGGGGTCAATATATAAGTATTGCAGATTTTTGGTTGCTTTCAACTTGACGCGCTGTTTGGGTGGGCTTGGGGATGTTTTGGGTGGGTGCGGTTGTGTGTGGGAGCGGCGTGCCGGGGGTGGCGCGCCCCTCCCACGTTTTGTTAGCACCGTTACCGACCGGCTTTTAGGGTTTTCGGGGTTTGAGGGTGCTGACGGGTTGGCGGTGTGTTCCGGGTTCGCCGCAGATGGTGTGTTTGATCCAGGCGGGTAGGTTGCCTGCGTTGAGGTGTACGTCGAGGATGTTGAGGTCCTTTCCGAATGTGTGGCAGTGGGCTTCTTGGCGGAGTAGGCGGGCGTAGGTGCTGTAGCCCTTGTACCAGTTGGCCCAGGCTTGGGTGTTGCGTAGTGCGGCGTATTCTCCGTCGGTGCTGTGGGGTGTGAGCAGGCTGGTGAGTAGTTCGAGGGCGTTGAGGCGTGCCCAGTGGGGGCTGTCTAGTTTTCCTTTGAGGGCGTTGAGGTAGTGGGTGTAGACGGCGTGGCGTTCGGTGAGGTATTCGCTGGTGGTGCAGCTTTCGTCGATTCGTTGTTTGAGGTTCTCGAATGTGTTGTGGGCGTTGTGGTCTTCGGGGTGTCCGGCGAGGCGCGAGAGCACCTCGCGGCTGATGGTGTTGAGTTCGGCGGCGCTGGCGAGGTCGGCGGGGGTGAGGTTGTCGAGTGCCCAGCCGTTGAGGTTGGCGTGCTGACTGTTGCGGTTCTGTTGAATGCTGCGGCTCTCTTGAATAGTGCGGTGAGTGCGGCGGATCCAGTCTTGCCATTGCACGCATTTTTCGGGCACGGCGCGCACATGGCTCTGTTCGGTGCCGGGTGTGGCGCTGAGTGCGTGGGTGAAGCTGGCGGGGATGTAGGTTTTGCGGGTGATGCGGGTGCCGTAGTGGGGCGGTTCGAGCGGTGCGAGGTTGGTGCTGGGGTATTCGCCGCCGAAGGCGTGGTAGGTGTATTGGGCGGAGTAGTGCAGGTAGGCGAGCGCTTTTTGGGCGTGGTTGAGTCCGTAGCCGGCGAGGTAGGTGAGCATTTCGGCGGTGATGGGGTTGAGGGTTACCGGTGCGATGGAGGCACGTAGGTGCCCGGCGACTTCGGCGGGGATGAGTTCGCGGAGTGCGTCGCCGATGGTGGGCGCGGTACCGATAGTAGGCACATCGCCGGTGGCGGGGTTGTCGGCGTTATCGACCGGGTGGGTGGCGAGCAGGTGCGCGGCGGCGTTGATGGCGGCGTCCCAGTAGCAGAGGTCGATTTGGGCTTGGCGGTAGATGGTGCGGACGCCTTTGCGGGCTTCGTCGTGGCGGGTGATGTGGGTGTGGTCCCAGAGTTCTACGGCGTTTTCCCAGTCGTGGCGGGTTTCGGGGTTGGCTGTGGGGTCGGTGTCCCAGGGGCTGTGGGCGTAGTTGTGTTGGGCGGTGTCGGCGATGGTGTCGCCGTGGCGGGTGAGCCAGGTGTAGTAGCTGCTGTGGCGGATTTCTTCGATGGGTGCGAGGAGAGTGAGTGCTTGCTGTTCGGGGTTGAGCGCCCAGATGCTGGCGCCGCCTGCGTAGATGACGTCTTCGCAGCGTAGTTCGCTGACGATGCGCGGGTCGTGGAGCAGGTGGAGCCATGCGTTGATGGGGATTTGGGTGTCGACGTCCCGTTGGATTTCTTCGATGGCGGCAAGTTGTGCGGTGTTGGGGTGAAGTTGACGTTGGCGTACGGTGTTGTCGCCGTCGATGATGATGGCGTAGAAGCGGGTGAGGGTTTCGCCGTTGTGGCAGGTGGGGAGTTTGGCGAAGGTTTCGTGCAGGAAGTCGGCGCGTTCGCTGTGGGTGCAGGGTTCGTCGGGTAGGTTGACGCGCAGGCTGGGGCCGAGGGTGTTGTCGGTTGCGGTGAGGATGATGAGTGAGTGGTCGGGCCAGTAGCCGTGCTGGTGGAGGGCGCAGCTGAGCACGTCGTATTCGTTGCGGATGGGCGGGGGCGTGTCGTAGTCGCTGTGGAAGTGGTCGCTGTTGGGGGTATTACCGTTGGAGGTATTGTTTGCGTTCATGCCTTCACGGTGGCATGGTTTGCGCGGGTGCGCAGGTTATACAAATAAATCTGTGGATACTTCGGTTCATGTGTCCGAAGGTTCCACAGATTTATTCGTATTGTTCGTTTGTTCACCGAGGTTTGTCCACAGCGGTGCGGGGTGCCGCGTCATAATCTGTCACGCAATGCCTGTCACGCAATACCTGGCTGGCGGGCGGTATCCACGAGCCAGGTTCGCGGCGGGCAACCCTCCGCTCCCCTATGTCTCCCACTCCCTCGCAGCGTCCCCTATTGCGCGCATCTATTGTTCGTCGAGGAACCGTTCGAAGAGCGCACCAATCTCGTCGCGGCTGGGCACGTTGTGCGCGTCGCGTCGCGAGAGGGGAATCGCAATGTCGGAGGTGCGGAAGTTCTCGTCGTAGTTCTCTTCCATGGTCGTGATCATGCGACCGATTTCGGGGTTCTGCTTGACCTGATCGTTAATCTGGCTGTGCACGTGGCGTGCGGCTTCGCGCAGGTTCTCGGTGGGTAGGGAGAGGTGCGCCGCCATGCCCACGTGTTCGAGGGCGGTGAGGGTGCCCTGCGGCAGGTCCGCCTCCGAAATGTACTGGGGAATGTTCACGCCGAAGCCGACGGTGTCGATTCCGTTTTCGGTGAAGAGCACTTCCAACAGGTTGGTGATGGTCGCGTGCACGTCCGCGCTGGGCTTCCACGGGGAGATGCCGTGAATCAGGTCCTTGCGGGAACCGTGCGCGGTAATCGGGAAGGGGCGGGTGTGCGGCACCGGCATGGGGAATGCGGAGACCAGCACGACCAGGGAGGGCTTGACCCGCTGGGCGATGGTCAGCACCGCCTTTTCGAAGCGCTGCCACTGCAGGTCCGGTTCGGCACCGGTGAGCAGCAGGAACGGCTTGTCGAGGCTGTCTTCTACGGCGTAGAGCTTCAGCTGCGGGTATTGCGGCTTTTCGAAGTGGTCTTTTTCGTAGCGGATGTAGGGGCGGCGAGCACGGTAGTCGTGCAGCTGGTCGCTGTCGAACTCGACGATTTCAATGTTTTTGAGTTCGCTGAGCAGCACCTGTCCGAGCTGGCCTGCGGTGGAGCCTGCGTCTTGCGGGCTGGAGAGGGCGATGATGAGGGTTAGCCCGTGCATCCTGGGGTCGTCCAATATTTTGGTGTTGGCTAAGTAGAGATCTTCGGGGTTGAGCATTACGCCTCCTCACTTCTGTCTGGTTCGCGCCGCGTTCGGGGTGGGCTGAGTGTTTCTGCCGGTACCCGAGGTGTTGGGGCGAAGGGGCGTCTTCTGTTATCTGACGCTTTCCGTAGTCTTTCATTTTATGCCACTACGGCACTGTCTTGACAGTGTGCGGGCTTTTCTCGCAGTAGGTGAACTTGTTTGGCTCCTTGCCGGCGTTCTTATGGCACCGTAGCTTGGGCGTCTTGTGCGTTTTTTCTGCTCTGCTAGCTGTTCGGGGTGAGAGCTGAACCTCACGCCCTCCTGCATATCCGTGTAGAGTAGAAGCAGTAGTCCGCGCGGCTTTGCGCGGCGGTATTCATCCTCACTCTTCGAGGGCCTACAGTTGAGTTTTTCGGGCGCGAGGATGTGCCCCGACTATTTTGAGAAGACATACGCAAAGGAGTAACGATGTCTCTGTCTCTGTCTATTCACAGCACCGACCTTGAAGCGCTCGAAGCTGACGTTCTGGTTCTGGGCGTTCTGAAGGGTTCGGACGGCGCGTACCTGGCGCCGAGCTCCCTGTCTGAGGACTCTATTGAGGGTATTAACGAGCTGCTGGAGGCGCTGGGCGCCTCGGGTGCACCCGATCAGCTGCTGCGTCTGCCCGGCCTTGAGGACACCGGCGCCGGTATTGTGGCGCTGGCGGGTCTAGGCTCTGACACTGCTGAGGGCCAGGAGCGCCTGGACGCTCTGCGTTACGCTGCCGGTTCTGCGGCTCGTCAGCTGGTTGGTTCCGCTGAGGAGATTGCTTTCGACTTCGGTGTTTCTTCGGTAGAGGAAATTGAGGCTATTGCTCACGGCGCTGTGCTGGGTAACTTCGTTGAGGAGGGCCTGCGTTTCAAGACCAAGGATTCGGTCCAGGAAGAGATCGAGTCCATTCTGATTGTTTCTTCGATTGATCAGGAAGAGGCTGAAGAGGCTCTGGTGCACGCCCTGGTTCTGGGTGAGACCGCTAAGGATGCTCGCCGTCTGGTGAACCTGCCTCCGTCGCACCTGTACCCGGAGACTTTCGCTGAGTTCGCTGCTGAGGTCGCTGAGGATTACTCGAACATTGAGATTGAGCTGTTCCACCACGACCGCCTGGCTGAGGAGGGCTTCGGCGGCATTTCCGGTGTTGGTCAGGGTTCGCCCCGCAAGCCGGTTCTTGCCGTTGTGAAGTACACCCCGGAGAACCCGAAGGCTCACGTTGCTCTGGTTGGTAAGGGCATTACCTTCGATACCGGTGGTAACTCGCTGAAGCCTGCCGCTTCGATGATGACCATGAAGTGCGATATGGCGGGTGCTGCTGCCGTGCTGAACGCTGTGGTTGCTTCTGCTGAACTGGATGTTCCGGTTGCTGTGACCGGTTACCTGTGCCTGGCTGAGAACATGCCCGGCGGTCACGCACTGCGCCCGGAGGATATCATCACCATGCGTGATGGCCGTACCGTTGAGGTGCTGAACACTGACGCTGAGGGCCGCCTGGTCATGGCTGATGGTATCGCTCTGGCTTCTGAGTCGAACCCGGACGTCATCCTGGACATCGCTACCCTGACCGGTGCCGCTATGGCTGCGCTGGGTCTGCGCACTGCTGCTCTGCTCGGTGACGAGGAGATTCGCGACCGCGTGATTGCAGCCGGTGCCGCTGCGGGTGAGGCGTACTGGCCGATGCCGCTGGAGTCCTACCTGCGTAAGAGCCTGGAGTCCCCCGTTGCTGACATCAAGAACATTGGTTCCCGCTACGGTGGCGCGCTGACTGCGGGCCTGTTCCTGAAGGAGTTCGTGGGCGAGGGCATCCCCTGGGCTCACCTGGATATTGCGGGCCCCGCGTTCAACGAGGAGGCACCCTACGGCTTCACCCCGAAGGAGGGTACCGGCTTCGGTACCGCTACCCTGGTTAACTTCATCCAGTCCTACGCCAAGTAGTCTGCTGCACTGGGCGCGCATCCTAACTGGTGCGCAGCCGCACAGCCTAGAGCTCAATATAGAGCTGGTCAGAGGAGGGCTTTTCGGTATTTCTACCGGGGAGCCCTCCTCTGCGTCTTTCCTTGGCATCTTTTCTTGGTTGCGTTCTGTGCGAGCGCTGTGGTGGTCCTGTCACCGCGCCGTTCTATGACGCACCGCTTTTCTTGAGTGGTGAAAAATTTGCGCTGTTTGGGTGATTAATCAGCTAAAACCGCCCTGAGTGAACTTAAACGACCCTCAACGGGGGTATTGTTGTATTAAGTGTTTTTCTGCGTACGCGGAGGGGCGCGCGATTTTTGTGAGTCGCGGGCCTTTCGCGCATGCTGGGGAACCTACCAATAAATTGGTAAAGAACTCATTGCAGGGGTCTTTAGCCCCCACAACTATGCAAGGGAGCAATATCGTGGCTCAAGAATTCGACATCCTCATCCTCGGCGGCGGTTCCGCTGGCTACTCTGCAGCTATTCGCGCACGCCAGCTAGGCTTCACCGTCGGCCTGATCGAGAAGGAAAAGGTCGGCGGCACCTGCCTGCACACCGGCTGTATCCCCACCAAGGCGTACCTGCACGCTGCTGAGCTGGCTGAAGAGGCACGCGAGGCGTCCAAGGTTGGCGTTAACGCTGTTCTGCAGTCCATCGAGATGGGCAAGGTTCGCGATTACAAGGACGGCATCGTCTCCGGTAAGTTCAAGGGTCTTGCAGGCCTGCTGAAGATGAAGGGCGTGGAGGTTATCCCCGGCGAGGGTAAGCTGACCGCTCAGGACACCATCACCGTAAACGGTGTGGAGTACAAGGGTAAGAACATTATCCTGGCATCCGGCTCGGTCTCCAAGACCTTCGGTCTGCCCATTGAGGGTCGCGTTCTGACCTCCACTGAGGCGCTGGAGATGGACTACCTGCCCAAGAGCGCTATCGTGCTCGGCGGCGGCGTGATTGGTTGCGAATTCGCATCCATGTGGAACGCTATGGGCGTTGACGTCACCATCATCGAGGGCCTGCCGAACCTGGTTCCCAACGAGGACCCGGCAATCATCAAGGTTCTGGAGCGTGCGTTCAAGAAGCGCGGCATCAAGTTCAACACCGGCACCCTCTTCGAGAAGGTTGAGCAGGACGCTAACGGTGCTAAGGTCACCCTGGCTGACGGCAAGGTCTTCGAGGCAGAGATCGTTCTGGTCGCTGTTGGTCGTGGCCCGAACACCGCAAACATGGGCTACGAGGAGCAGGGCATCCCCATGGATCGCGGCTTCGTCCTGGCTAACGAGCGCCTGCACACCGGCGTTGGCAACATCTACGCTGTTGGCGACATCGTCCCCGGCGTTCAGCTGGCTCACCGCGGTTACCAGCAGGGTATCTTCGTTGCTGAGGAAATCGCTGGCCTGAACCCCTCCATCGTTGAAGACGTGAACATCCCCAAGGTCACCTTCTGTGACCCGGAGATCGCTTCCGTTGGCTACTCCGAGCCCAAGGCTAAGGAGAAGTTCGGCGCTGAGAACGTTGAGACCGCTGAGTACAACCTGGCTGGTAACGGCAAGTCCGCTATCCTCGGTGCTACCGGTATCGTGAAGGTTGTCCGCCAGAAGGACGGCCCCATCGTTGGTGTTCACGCTATTGGTAAGCGCATGGGTGAGCAGATTGGTGAGGCTCAGATGTGGGTTGCTTGGGAAGCATTCCCCGAGGACGTCGCTAAGTTCATCCACGCACACCCGACTCAGAACGAGTCCCTGGGTGAGGCTGCAATGGTCCTGAACGGCACCCCGCTGCACAGCGCATAATTTTTGCTGACTGGCGTTAGCGCGTCAGCTTAGTATTGACGACCGTTGGTCGTTAGCGGTTGCCGGGCGTATCCGCTGAACAACGCCCCTATCCGGATGCGCGTCGACGTGCTTCAACGCATACGGCGCGCATCCGGGTCACCGCTCACATTTTTCTAGTTCAAGCATTCACAAGGAGAACGGGAAAGATTATGTCCCACACCGTAGTACTGCCCGCACTGGGCGAGTCCGTGACCGAGGGTACCGTTACCCGCTGGCTCGTTGAGGTCGGCGACACCATCGAGGTTGACGCACCCCTGGTTGAGGTTTCCACCGACAAGGTTGACACCGAGGTTCCCTCCCCCGTAGCAGGTACCCTGCTCGAGATTCGCATCCCCGAGGATGAGGACGCAGAGGTTGGCCAGGTTCTGGCTATCATCGGCGACGCTTCCGCTGCTGCTGCACCGGCTGCTCCGGCTGCACCCGCTCCGGTTGCTGAGGCTCCCGCAGCTCCTGCAGCACCCGCTGCTGCTCCTGCTGCCCCCGCAGCTCCTGCAGCTCCTGCAGCTCCCGCTGCACCTGCCGCTCCGGCAGCTGCTGAGGGCGAAGCATACGTGACCCCGCTGGTCCGTAAGCTCGCTAAGGACAACGGCATCGACCTGTCCACCGTCAAGGGCACCGGTGTTGGTGGCCGCATCCGCAAGCAGGATGTTCAGGCTGCTATCGCTGCTAAGGGTTCCGCTGCTCCCGCCGCTGCTGCACCTGCAGCTGCTGCTCCGGCTGCTGGTTCTGCAAAGGCACCGCACACCTTCGAGGTTTCCCCCAAGCGTGGCACCGTCGAGAAGACCGCACGTATCCGCCAGGTTATTGCAAAGCGTATGCGTGAGTCCCTGGACATCTCCACCCAGCTGACCCAGGTCACCGAGGTTGACGTGACCCGTATCGTTCAGCTGCGTGCAAAGGCTAAGGACGGCTTCGCTGCTCGTGAGGGCGCTAAGCTGACCTTCCTGCCCTTCTTCGTCCAGGCAACCGCTGAGGCTCTGCAGCAGCACCCCGCTCTGAACGCTTCCATGACCGAGGACTTCAAGCAGATCACTTACCACGGCTCCGAGAACATCGCTATTGCTGTGGACACCCCCAAGGGTCTGCTGGTTCCCGTCATCAAGAACGCTTCTGACCTGGGCATTGCTGGCCTGGCAAAGGCTATTGGCGACCTGGGTGGCCGCGCACGTACCGGCGACATCTCCCCCGAGGAGCTGTCGGGTTCGACCTTCACCATCACCAACATTGGTTCCTTCGGTGCACTGTTCGACACCCCGATCATCAACCAGCCGAACGTTGCAATTCTGGGTACCGGTTCCATCGTGAAGCGCCCCATGGTTGTTAAGGATGTTGACGGTAACGACGTTATCGCTATCCGCTCCATGTGCTACCTGTCCCTCACCTACGACCACCGCGTGGTCGACGGTGCAGACGCTGGTCGCTTCCTGCACACCCTCAAGACCCGCCTGGAGGAGGCAAACTTCGAGTCTGAGCTGGGCCTCTAAGACCTGCAAAGATTCAAGGAAGTTTCCTTGTGGCGGCGCCCTGATGGGTAACCGAGCGTAGCTCTCCGGGTTTTCCCGGACGGTGAGCAAAAAGCGGCGGCTCCATCCACTTCGGTGGGTGGGGCCGCCGCTTTTGTTGTGCCCGCGTTTTTTGTTGTGTCAGCGTTTTTATTGTGCCCGCATTTCTACGGTGTCAGCTGTGTCAGCTATACAGCATCAGCTATGCCGGGACGGGTTCGGCGCGGGCTATCTCCCAGCCTTTCTCCCCGCGGTGCAGGTCGAAGATGACTTTCTGGCGGGTGACGCCGTTTTCTTCGCTGAGTTTGCGGGCTTCCTGCTCGGTTTTATCGGCGCGGTAGCCGGGTGCGGAGACCACCGCCATCACGCGGATATTCTCGCTATCGCGGCTGAGCTCTTCGGCGGTATCCAGGGTGAGCTCTGCGCCGCCTCGCATGCGCCGTTCGTGGTTCCGCTGGTCGATGAGGGCTCGCAGGATCTGCTCGCCCCGCGATGTCTCGTCCTGGGCGTTCTGATCCTGTGCGCTCTGATTCTGTGTTGCTGTGCCCTCCTGCTCCCCCGATGCGTTCACGGCTTGAGCTGATACGGGCTGCGCCGTTGCCGGGGCGTTCTGCCCGTAGAGGGTGAACCCGAGAGGCAGCGCGATAGCCCCCAGCGCGAGCGCAGCCAGTCCCAGTTGCGCAGTGGGGCGGGTGAACGCACCGCGTAGCGCCG
>ERZ773180.815-NODE-815-length-17292-cov-33.428033_pt1 | contig 17292 bp, 6 predicted proteins | sample MGYA00511080_ERZ773180 | MGnify/ENA primary metagenome ERZ773180 (study PRJEB29015, sample SAMEA2738175) | human oral metagenome | biome: human oral; feature: human-associated habitat; material: saliva | place: China | collected 2178 ...
GTTTGTCTACTTTAATAGCACCACGTTCAGTTAGTTCAATATCTGTATTTTCAAGGTGAAGTGGTTCTACATTTGGTTTGCGTCCAGTTGAGTAGAGAAGGGCGTCGAAACGGTAAGTTTCGTTTTCAGTTACAAGGAGCACTTGGTCACCATCGTTTTTGATTTCAGTAGTGCGGATATTTTGAAGCAATTCAATACCGTCTTCTTCCATGTATTGTTTAGCAAGAGCTGCGATGGAAGGTTCTGCACGAGGAAGGAAAGTATCCAAGGCATCTAGGACTGTAACCTTGCTTCCAAGTTTGTTGTAAAGACCAGCAAATTCAAGACCGATATTTCCGCCACCAAGGACTCCAAGGTTTTCAGGTAATTTGTCCAAGTTTTGGATACCTGTTGAGTCAAAGACGTTCTTGCTTGTAGCCAGTCCTGGAATTGGCAAGACGTTTGAAACAGCACCAGTGTTGATGACGATTGTTTCAGCAGTCAGTTCTTTCTTTTCATCACCAGCTTGGATTTCGATGACTTTATTTGAAAGGAAGTGAGCTTCCGCATCAAAGATATCGACGCCTGTACCAGCAACAGTCGCATAGTTTTTACTGTTGAGGCGACCAGTGACAGTGTTTTTGGTAGCAATGACTTCTTCAAAAGACAAGTCTTTTTCAGCAGCAACTAGCAAAGTTTTAGTTGGGATACAACCGATGTTGATACAAGTTCCACCATACATAGCTTTGCTACGTTCAACGAGGGCAACTTTTTTACCAGCTGAAGCCAATTTACCTGCTAGTGTTTTACCAGCTTTACCAAATCCGATAACGATTAAATCATAAGTTAACATTTAGAGTTCCTCCTATTCGATTACATTCTAGCACAAGAAAAAAACTTTTGCACAATTCTGCTACGAAAAAGACAGAAAAAAATAAAAACGCTTTCCAGACAAAAAACTAGTAATTTTTTTACAAGCTTGATAAACTAAAATCCTATCTATTTTTATATAAGATAGAATAAATGTTCGAAAATAGGAGGTTTTATGAAATCGAATCGTTATATTATTGCCTTTGCTGGGGTCATTTTACACTTAATGCTGGGTTCGACTTATGCTTGGAGTGTTTATCGTAACCCTATTATTGAAAAAACGGGATGGGATCAGGCTTCTGTTGCCTTTGCCTTTAGTCTAGCAATCTTTTGTTTGGGCTTATCGGCTGCATTTATGGGGCGTTTGGTAGAAAAATTTGGTCCGAGAGTCATGGGGAGTCTATCTGCCTTTCTATACGCAGGTGGAAATATCTTAACAGGATTTGCAATAGACCGTCAGGAGCTGTGGTTGTTGTATCTCGCTTATGGTATTTTAGGTGGGCTTGGTTTGGGAGCAGGCTACATTACCCCTGTGTCGACGATTATAAAATGGTTTCCTGATAAACGTGGTCTCGCAACAGGTTTAGCGATTATGGGGTTTGGTTTTGCTTCTTTATTGACTAGTCCTATAGCGCAACACCTCATCGCAGGGGTAGGGCTTGTAGAAACTTTTTATATTTTAGGTGCAAGTTACTTTATTATCATGCTCCTAGCTTCACAATTCATTAAGCGTCCAAATGAGCAAGAGCTTGCAATTTTATCTGTTTCAGGGAAAGAAAAAACAGCCTCTTTGACGCAAGGAATGGCTGCAAATCAGGCTCTAAAAAGCAATCAGTTTTATATACTTTGGATTATTTTCTTTATCAACATAGCTTGTGGTTTAGGATTAATTTCAGCGGCATCGCCAATGGCACAGGAGATGGCTGGCTTGTCTACAAGTCATGCAGCAGTAATGGTGGGTATTTTGGGGATTTTCAATGGATTTGGTCGCTTGCTCTGGGCGAGTTTGTCTGACTATATCGGTCGCCCTCTAACCTTTAGTATATTACTGCTTGTCAATCTTTTCTTTTCCCTCTCACTTTGGTTCTTTACAGATTCCGTTTTATTTGTAGTCGCTATGTCTATTTTGATGACTTGCTATGGAGCTGGTTTTTCATTGATTCCAGCTTATCTCAGTGATATTTTTGGAACCAAGGAATTGGCCGCTCTGCATGGTTATATTTTAACAGCTTGGGCAATGGCTGGTTTAGCAGGACCTATTTTATTAGCAGAGACTTATAAAATGGCTCATTCTTACACACAAACCTTATTTGTTTTTATCATATTATATAGTATCGCCTTGGCTTTGTCTTATTATCTAGGTCGTTCCATCAAAAAGGAAAGCCAAAAACCGCTTACATGATTTTCTAGAGAAATGGGGCTATCTTTTGCTCTGGTCTTGTGTTATACTAGATAGGTTGCAAAGAAAACAGTACTTTTCTTTTGTGGAAAAGAAGCAACACGATTTTATATCCAGTATATGAAAATACGTCATAAAAAGAAAAGTATATACTAAAAGCCCTATAGGGTGGCTTCGCACCACCTTTAGAAAGAAGAATAACGTGAAATTTAATGAATTAAACTTGTCTGCTGATTTGCTAGCAGAGATTGAAAAAGCTGGTTTTGTAGAAGCCAGCCCGATCCAAGAACAAACTATTCCCTTGGCCCTTGAAGGCAAGGACGTTATCGGTCAAGCTCAGACTGGTACAGGAAAAACTGCAGCTTTTGGCTTGCCTACCCTTGAAAAAATCCGTACAGAAGAAGCGACTATCCAAGCCTTGGTCATCGCTCCAACTCGTGAACTAGCTGTTCAAAGTCAAGAGGAACTCTTCCGTTTTGGTCGTAGCAAGGGAGTGAAAGTCCGTTCAGTATATGGCGGATCGAGCATTGAAAAACAAATTAAGGCTCTTAAATCTGGTGCCCATATCGTGGTGGGAACACCTGGTCGCCTCTTGGACTTGATTAAACGCAAGGCCTTGAAATTACAAGATATTGAAACGCTTATCCTTGACGAAGCGGATGAAATGCTCAACATGGGCTTCCTTGAAGACATCGAAGCCATCATTTCTCGTGTCCCTGAAAACCGTCAAACTTTGCTTTTCTCAGCAACTATGCCAGAAGCCATCAAGCGTATTGGTGTTCAGTTTATGAAAGAACCTGAGCATGTGAAGATTGCTGCTAAGGAATTGACAACAGAATTGGTTGACCAATACTACATCCGAGTTAAAGAACAAGAAAAATTTGATACCATGACTCGTCTCATGGATGTGGAACAACCAGAACTCGCTATTGTATTTGGTCGTACAAAACGCCGTGTAGATGAATTGACTCGTGGTTTGAAAATCCGTGGTTTCCGTGCCGAAGGAATTCATGGTGACCTAGACCAAAACAAACGTCTGCGTGTCCTTCGTGACTTTAAAAATGGCAATCTTGATGTTTTGGTTGCGACAGACGTTGCAGCGCGTGGCTTGGATATTTCAGGTGTGACCCATGTCTATAACTACGATATTCCACAAGATCCTGAAAGTTATGTTCACCGTATCGGTCGTACAGGTCGTGCTGGTAAGTCAGGTCAGTCTATTACCTTCGTATCACCAAATGAAATGGGCTACCTCCAAATCATTGAAAACTTGACTAAGAAACGCATGAAAGGTCTCAAACCTGCAAGTGCAGAAGAAGCTTTTCAAGCTAAAAAACAAGTGGCTCTTAAGAAAATCGAACGTGATTTTGCAGATGAGACTATCCGTGCCAACTTTGAGAAATTTGGTAAGGATGCTCGTAAGCTAGCTGCCGAATTTACTCCAGAAGAATTGGCAATGTATATCTTGAGTCTGACTGTTCAAGACCCAGATAGTCTTCCTGAAGTGGAGATTGCACGTGAAAAACCACTGCCATTTAAACCATCAGGTAATGGTTTCGGTGGTAAAGCTAAGGGAGGTCGTCGTGGAGATGACCGTCGTGATAATCGCCGTGGCAATGGTCGTCGTGATGATTTCAAAAAAGGAAGTCGTAGCAATGATCGTTTTGATAAGGAAAAACGTTATCGTAAGGATAATAAAAAACCACGCAATACTTCAAGTGAAAAGCAAACAGGCTTTGTTATTCGTAACAAGGGCGATAAATAAGAAAAAGCGGTTCAAAATGAATCGCTTTTTTATATAAGGAGACCAAGGGTGAAAGAAGATGGTGATAGCAAAGGATAGGTATTATCCATCTATCTTCTTATGATAATATAATATCAAAAATAAATTAGTTTGTCAATGATAAAAATCTATTTTTCTAAAATATTTCAGCTAGTCTAAATTGCAATTAAATAAGCAATTTTCAGATAATAATTGAAAATTCAAGCTGTTTATGTTATAATGATAGCGATTATATTCGAGGTGAAAAATGGCACATTTATTAGAAAAAACTAGAAAAATTACTTCTATCCTGAAGCGTTCGGAGGAGCAGTTGCAGGAAGAACTTCCCTACAATGCGATTACCCGTCAACTGGCAGATATTATTGATTGTAATGCCTGTATTGTCAATAGCAAGGGACGTCTGCTTGGCTATTTTATGCGTTATAAAACCAATACAGATCGTGTAGAGCAGTTCTTCCAAACTAAGATTTTCCCGGATGACTACATTCAAGGTGCAAACATGATTTACGATACAGAAGCCAATCTGACAGTTGATCATGATTTGAGTATTTTTCCTGTAGAGAGTCGCTCTGATTTTCCAGATGGCTTGACAACCATTGCACCGATTCATGTATCAGGGATTCGCCTTGGTTCTTTGATTATTTGGCGTAATGATAAAAAATTTGAAGATGAGGATTTGATCCTTGTTGAGATTGCCAGTACCGTTGTTGGAATTCAACTCCTCAACTTCCAGCGTGAAGAAGATGAGAAAAATATTCGTCGCCGTACTGCTGTCACCATGGCGGTTAACACCCTTTCTTATTCAGAACTCCGTGCTGTTTCAGCGATTTTAGGGGAATTAAATGGAAATGAAGGGCAGTTGACTGCGTCTGTGATTGCAGACCGTATCGGAATCACCCGTTCTGTGATTGTCAATGCCCTTCGTAAACTTGAGTCTGCAGGGATTATTGAAAGTCGCTCACTTGGAATGAAGGGAACCTATCTTAAGGTCTTGATTTCAGATATTTTTGAAGAAGTGAAGAAAAGAGATTACTAATGACTAAGGCTTTAATTTCGATTGATTATACAGAAGATTTTGTGGCAGATAGTGGGAAGCTGACAGCAGGCGCTCCAGCTCAGGCAATTTCAGATGCCATCAGCAAGGTAACTCGATTGGCTTTTGAACGTGGAGACTATATCTTCTTTACCATCGATGCTCACGAAGAAAATGATTGTTTCCATCCAGAAAGTAAATTATTTCCTCCTCACAATTTGATTGGGACTAGTGGACGCAATTTATATGGAGATTTGGGGACCTTTTATCAAGAGCATGGTTCAGACAGTCGAGTCTTTTGGATGGATAAACGCCATTACTCAGCATTTTCAGGGACTGATTTGGATATCCGTCTGAGAGAGCGTCGCGTTTCTACAGTTATCTTAACAGGTGTCTTGACGGATATCTGTGTCCTACATACAGCTATAGATGCTTATAATCTAGGATATGATATCGAAATTGTTCAACCAGCCGTTGCTTCCATCTGGCCTGAAAATCATCAATTTGCTCTAGGTCATTTCAAAAATACACTCGGGGCTAAGTTAGTAGATGAAAAGCTAAATGAACTTTCAGAGTAATTTATCTGAAAAAAATTGAAAAAAAGTGTTGACAAGCATCCTAAAAGTTGATATACTAGTAAAGTAATCGACGCGGGGATGGCGGAATTGGCAGACGCGCAGGACTAAGGATCCTGTGACCGCTTTAGGTCGTGAGGGTTCAAGTCCCTCTCTCCGCATAGGATAAGAGTTAGCTTAGGCTAGCTCTTTTGTTTTTTATCAGGTTTATAATATCTATGGTGGGCGTCCTTCGCTTTCAGATAAATAATATAGTTTGAAATTTCTCCTAATTTTCTCTATTCTTTCTACTTTTTCCGAATAAATAGATAGAAGCATCAAATCTAGATTTAAAACTATGGTATAATGAAAGGAGAGAAAGTATGACATTACGTCATCCGGGCATCAGCCCAACCAATGACTTGGTTGCTAAGAAAATTTTCAGCAACCCAGAAATCACTTGTCAATTTATTCGCGATATGCTGGAATTGCCAGTAAAAAATGTGACCATTTTGGAGGGAAGCAATATTCACGTCTTGCCTTCCCTGCCCTACTCGGCCCAGGATTTCTATACCAGTATAGATGTCTTGGCTGAGTTGGACAACGGTACTCAAGTAATTATTGAAATTCAAGTTCATCATCAGAATTTTTTCATCAATCGCCTGTGGGCTTATCTGTGTAGTCAGGTCAATCAAAATCTCGAAAAAATTCGCCAACGAGAAGGTGATACCCACCAGAGTTACAAACACATCGCACCAGTATACGCTATCGCAATCGTGGATAGCAACTACTTCTCAGATGACTTGGCTTTTCATAGCTTTAGTATGCGTGAGGATACGACAGGTGAGGTCTTAACCATTACCAACAATGGTCAGGAAAACCATTTAGTTAAGATGGCGTTCTTGGAACTAAAAAAATACAGAGAAACCAGCAAAGATAGCATTCGCAAACCATGGTTGGAGTTTTTCGGCAACAAGCCCTTTACCCAATAATAAGCTTTCATCAATCCGCTGTCTATAAAATGTAAGGATAGGCAGTCTACCATTTAAAATAAAATAATGACAGATTTTTCCGAAACAAAAGGTAAGATCTGTTTTTTATTTATATTAAATTTTGTAGTTTAGATATTCGAAATATAAGTATAATAACACTTGCATATATATATATAATTCTTGAAAAATGCTCATAAACACGATTGTTATCATGTTTTTGTTTTGAATAAACTTTATGTAAATGCTTGATTTCTATTGTAAAAGTATTAATATAGTGTTGAAACATTATGTTTCAAAGCTTTTTAGCTAATCAATTGAAACAATGAAAGGATATGCTTATGTTTGGTAAAAAGCGTGACGATAATGGTGAAAAACTTTACCGTTATTCTATAAGAAAGTATCATTTTGGTGCTGCGAGTGTGGCGATTGCAGCGCTCATCTTTTTTGCGAATGGAGTAGCTAAGGCGGATATGGCCGTCTCTCCTGCAACAGCCAATACTGAAAAAGTGGGGGTTGCTGTTACTGGTTTGACCGAGGGAGTTCCACCTACAGAGGGACATTCAGAAAAATCACAGGAAGTAGGATCTGAGAAAGAGGCAATTGCTAAGAAATCAGTTGATAAGTCTGTTCTTAATCAGGCTCTCAGTGATCTTCAAGCAGAGATTGCTAAGATAGATAATGGGAAGTTGTCAAGTATAGCTAGTCAGATTTCTCAATTAACCGACGAAAGCAAACGTTTGCTTGGGGACGAAAATACATCTGAAGAAGCAGTTGCAACCTTAGTGGCTCGAGTTCAAACTATGGTAGAGCAAGTACGTCAGCTCCAGTCTAAGGACGATAATAAGCCTGCTAACGAAGCTAGTGCTGTTTCTAAGGAAAATAAAGAAGTCTTGAATGCTACACGGACTAGCGAAGCGAAATTAGATGGTAATCTCACTTTAGATAAGCCTGCAAAAGTAATAGAAGGTTCCACAGTTAGTTCTAACGTTCAAGATGAAAAAGAACTTGAAAAGACTGATAAAAGTACGCTTTCTGTTGAAGGAACTGAAGATGGCAGAAAGTCTGAAAAAGCTGGTAAAGAGGAGGAAACTGTAACCAAAAAAGATAAACTAGAAGTGCTATCTGGTTATTTGGTTCGCTACTTAAATGCCGCTAGAAAAATTGAACGCCCTGAGACCAAGAAATTTTTGGAAGGTGTGGAAGAAGTTGTTCGCTCTGTTGAAAATGGATTAAAAAATCCGCAATTAACAGCTTCAGAAATCGAAGAATTAATGAAGCAAGGAAAACAAGCAGAGAAAAAACTTGCACTTGCTGTCACACGTGAGCATTCAGGTAAACGTGACTTGGATAATGGTAAGAAGATGTTACCAGAATCTTATTTTAGAGCGGCAATTAATAGAGCAGCAAACGGAGTAGTATACGATGCTAAAGGTAATGAAAATTTAACAGATGCATTAGTAGGGTATGTTACCAAAGAAGGAGATAATTCAGGATATCCGCCAGGAACTATCTTATATATATCTCATAATGATAACGGAAGCGGCGCAGGAAATAACAATAATAACTTAGGACCTCAGCCTGTAAAATATTTAAAAAATAAAGTTCGAGCAGAAGTAACTAAGAAATCCAACGGATATCATTGGAAAATAACCTATAATGAAGGTAGAGAAGGTAGACAAAATCCAATTTATTACTTTACTCTACCATCTGGGCATTCTGTTACGCATATGACGTTGTCTGAAAATAGAGTTGTGGTAAAACAAGGAGGAGTAGCTGAAGTATTTAATGGAGCTGCTGATAAGTATTTAACAGCGGTAGGATCTCCAACTGATGGTGTTAATGGAACAGCCTATTATGATAATGTAGCGAATACGGAAAATAATATTGTTGGGAACCGTTCAAGTATTTATACTTTAGATGATTTTGTAAAAAATGATACACGTGTTTATTATGACCGTTATGGAATGTCTGAAGAAGATAAAAGGGTTATGGATAAACTGTATGACAAAATTAAGAGTTCAACTCAAAATGTGTTCGCATTTAGACCGAGAGATTACGCTACGGGGAAGACTCCAGGGAATGAATACGAAGTAGAATTTGATACAGTAGGTGATACTGAGAAACCACTATATTATATTGCTGGTATGAAGTCTTATGAAGTTATTCCCTCGGGACGTTATATGCATAAGAGTTACCAACAATGGAATAGAGTTCAGGAAAGATATAATGTTACGGTTAATACAAATAAGTTGCCAACAACTTTCCTTAAAGGCACAGGTCTCGGATCTTTGGACGCAGAAGATGGTTCAGGTTTAATGACAGGTGCGGTCACTATAGAAGATACAGTAACAAATAGGACAACAACACCTGGTTCTGGAGATGTAACAAATTATCATACGTATAAGTCTACAGGGAACTTTAGTGCGGATTTTAATAAGGGTAATCATAATAGATTTGCAAGACAGGTTTCTGAAGATGGTATTAATACAACTGCGGATAGAACAAAAGGAAACCACACTGTTTATATTGAAGCAAATATAAAAGGTCAGTCAATAAACTTTAATTTACCGTATAGAGTGGTAACTCAGTCAGATATTTATAAACCAATCGCAAAAGAGATTAGAGATACAAAATCCTATAGTGGAAATTTGGGAAATGCTTCCGATTATATTGTTGAATATAAATATGATTCTTCTCATATTAAGGGATTTAGAGAACCAACTCGAGAAGATATGAAATCAACTAATCCAGGTCTTTCGTTTTATAAAGATAGAATAGAGGATTTCCCGACAACTAGTACAAGAATTAAAGAACAATCTGTTAAATCTGTAGAGTGGGTAGGTGGTTCAAACAATCTTACTACAGGCACTAGAGTTATTGAGTTAACTGTCGATGGTAAGAAAAAATTGTTTACTGTGCCTTCTGATATTGATGTAACACCAGGAAAAACAATTTCTGAAGAAAATGTAAAAAAATTAAACGACGCTATTCATGAAGCTTATAAAAAAATTGATACAAATGGGCATGAAGTTGATGCAGCAAAAGTTCCTAAAATCTCATCTACAACGTCTGTTTGGGTGAAAAAGCAAATTAAGGTTACTTATTATGATAATGAAAATAACGTCCGTACAAATCATCAGGACGATTCTGTAGACTATGTAGATGTACTTTTTAAAAATATTAGAAAAGAAACTGCTCCAACCAAACCGACAGTATCAACTCCTATAGATGGTTCGGTTTCCATTACACCGAATGGTACAACGGATAAATTGGTCGTATCTTATAGACCAACGAGTGAAAATACTGATAATACTGTAACGGTTAGAAAAAAAGGAACTGTATGGGAAACGATTGGTGCTCTTCCAAATGGAGTAAGAGTAAATCCATCTAATGGGGCTGTTTCGATTACAGAACCTACAGTAAAAGATGAATCCACAGTAACAGCAAAAGCGACTTATTTGAATAGTGATGATGCTACTGCAACAGGGGTCGCTAAGAATCCAGATAATGTTACGCCAACAGTTACACTAAATGGTACAACATTAACAGAAAATGCAAGTAATAAGACAGTTCATGTTTTTAGAGGGTCTTCACTAGAGTTACCATTGAAATATTATGATAATGCTGCCACAGGTAGAGTTAATATTAGTTATAAGAACGATGGTGGATTACCACAAGGTGTTTGGTTCAATGATAATGCTAATGCAAGTAGTAACTATACTATTAACCAAATTGGAAAAACTGTGAACTCACAAGGTTCGTATACAGTTCGAGGAAATGTTTCAAATACAGCAAGACTTGGTGAACATCCTATAACGCTAAAAGTATCCGATTCTGCAGATGGTAGCGTTGATAGAGGAAATAATAAAGAAGTTAAATTTAATGTTCGAACATATGATATTGAACCTAATAGTACAAAAGTGACTGTGGATAAAGGAACTACTTTATCTGCACAAGATGCAAAAGCTGCTGTAACAAAAGTAAACGGTGCATTAGATTTACCAGAAGATACAACTTATGAATGGGTTGATACTAATGGAAGAACTCAAACGGTTACTCCAAATACAGCTGGTGTACAAAATTATCGAGTTAAAGTTACATTACCTTCCGCTGAAACGGGAAATAATACAGCATATCGTTCTTCTAAAATCGTAAATGTTTCAGTAAATGTTAGACCAGAAGCTCCAACGATAACTACAGAAGAAAAATATAAAGGTACTTTAGTTTCTACAGAGCGTAGTATTTCGGGTACAGGTCAGCCTGGAGCAAAAGTAAAAATTACATTACAAGATGGAAGAACAGTTAGGGAAGTTAATGTTGAAAATAATGGTAAATGGAGATATAACTTAGCGTCGGATGAAAAATTAACACAAAACGATAAGAATTCGACTGTAAAAGCTTCTAATCCTATATCTGTGAAACAGGTTGTTAATAATATTGAATCAGTAGAGAAGACTGTGAATGTTCAAATGGCTAGAGCTATCTCTGTTGAAACTCCGGTTCAAGCGGGAAGAGAAATTAAAGTAAAAGTGGCTCATGATACAGCATTATTCTATCTTCAGGTTAATTATGGTACAGCTAAAGAGTATCAATACGATGTTATACAGGAAAATGGAAAATGGAAAATAACTGATTCAGCTAAAGCGAACATCACAGAGTTAACAGTGGCGGATGGAGCAAATATCTCTGAAAAAATCTTAACTTTCCGTATTAAAGATTCAAATAAAAAGAATAATATTCCATTTATAATTCCTGCTGGAAATAACAAAGTGAGAGTTCGTGCTCATTATGTTAATGAAAAAAATAACCCAGCAGATCCTGCTAATGATGGAGGATGGGCTACAGCATCACCAGCTACAAATACACATCCAGTCATTTCAGTAGCAAATCAAAATACTACTTATATCTCAGATGGTACTTTGACAAAAGATAAGTTAAAAACACTTGTTAATGTAACAGATGCAGAAGATGATAATAATAAAACAGTCGGAAATAGTGCTAGAGAAAACTTAGATGTAACGGTTACGAAAAATGGACAATCTGTTGATTTAACAAATGGTAAAGCCTTAAAACAAGGGACGTACAATTTAACGTATACAACAACAGATGCTGCGGGAGTAAGAGTAACAAAAGATCATACGATTACAGTCAATTACATTGCAAAAGCAAAACCAATTATTAACTTAATACAGGGTGAAAATGTATCGGATGAACTTAAACGAAGTTTACTTCAATTACAAGATGGAAATGAAGTAATAAATGTTCCAAATGATGCTACTGTTGAGTTTACAAATTTAGATGTAAATACACCTTCAGATAATAAGAATACACAAGTAACTGTAGTACTAAAAAATGGAACAAGACTTTCGCCTGTGACTTTGAATTATAATGTCATGAAAAAATTCGAAACAGTCACTAAAGTGTATGATTTTGCTGGAGAAGGACGTAATGATAGTCCTGCATCTTACTATCTAAATACAGGTGGACTTCCTGGAGGTATGAGTTGGGTTGTTAAGAGAGGCAATGAAGCAGAGAAAAACGCCGATACTAATGACAACATGAAGAATATGTTGAAATCTGATGGAGTTGGAATAACGAACTACAAATTTGGTGCTAAATATCCACGTGGTAGATTCACAAACAATCCAAGTGAAACAGAAAAACTTTCTTATACACCAACCTTTACACATGAAGTGTTCGATGTAGAAGCAAATAATGATCCACGAACTCAGAAAAATAGAGTTGAAGTCAATAATGGGGAAAAACTAAGTGCCACTCAAGCAGCATCTGCTGTAGTGAAAACATCTAATTCACCAGCACTTCCTGCAGGAACAACTTTCGAATGGGTAAAAAGTGCGACTGATGGTACTGTACTAACGGATGCAGAGAAAAATGTAACAGAGTTTGGAGAAATTACACGTTATGTAAAAGTAACATTACCAAAAGTATCTGAAACAGGTCCGAATGCCAACCGAGTTCAACCGTACAAAATCATTCCTGTGACGCTTAAGGTAAATGAAACTGTTAAGCCAACAGTACAAATGGATGGAAGACGTCTGACAACAAATGCAGAAGATAATAAATTTGTTATTTTCCGTGGAGCAACGTTCAATCCAACCTTTACTGTGAATGATAATTCAGGGACAACAACTTACTTGAAAGCATCAGGATTGCCAAGTGGAAGAGAAATTGTAAAAAATACAGCCATGAATAATGGAACAACTGTTCAAATTTCAGGCGATGATGCGAAAACGGAAAATAAAGCCCTAGGAACATACGAGGGAAGTATTGTAGTAAGAGATGCTAGAGGAAATAATGAAACTTATAAGTTTAAGTATGCTCTAGTAGACGTTGAAGTAAAAAATACTCCAGAAACAGTAAATAAAGGAACAAAATTATTTGTCCCTGGAAAAGAGGGAGAGTCTAAGGATTCACATAATTATGTAAAAGCAGTAGTATCTCCTAATACAGATGGAAGTGATGTTTACTATCCAGGTGGTATGAACTTTAAATGGAGTAAAAATAATGCTGAAATCACAAATGAAACAGTATTTAATACACCAGGTGCAATCACATACAATGCAGTAGTAAAATTCCCGAATGCTAAGTCAGATAAAAATAATGTAGATATTGATGGAGATGGACGTAACGAAAATGTAACAATCTATGCACCAGATAAGGTTGAAAAAACAGTAACATTTAAAGTTAAACCAACAGCTCCAGAAGTAGTTGCTAAAGCTGACGGTGGTGTGACGATTAGTAACACCAATGAAACAAATGTCAATAAAATTCAGGTGACTTATACTCCGTCTCCGACTATTGCTACCTTGACAGAAACTGATCAAGATACATTTGTAGAGCATCCAGCGACACAGCTTACTGCTAGCAAAAATGCTCAGAACAAATGGAGTATTACAGAGGGTGCTAAGGATGGCATCAGCATTGATGAAACTTCAGGTGCTATTACTATAAATGATGCTACAGTTAAAGATGGCAGCCAGGTAGTTGCCAAAGCTATAACATCTGATAGCGTAGAGAGTACAGAGAATAGCGCAATTGCTAAGGAGGGAGATAAGACAAAACCTACAGTTGGTTTGGAAAATACACTTGTTCAAGCTGGAAAACAAATCACTTTAAGCTTGAAAGTATCTGACTCAGGCGTGGGGGTAGATAATAGCAAGGTAGAAGTGAAAAATCTACCAGCAGGCTTGCAATATGACAGTGCGAATCAGACGATAACAGGAAGCATCTCTACAGCTTCTAAGACTGATATAAAAGTTCTTGTTCGTGATAAAAAAGGAAATAAAACTGTTAAACCGATTAGTCTAGTTGCTGTGAAGCCTAAACCGATCTATGCGATTAAAGATGGAACAATCAAAAATGTAGGCACTGCAAGCAATTTTGTAGAGATGCCTGCAGGGGTAACAAATACTACAGTCTCTTGGAAAAACAATTCTCAACCATCGACAGCGATAGCAGAAAAAACACATAAAACTGTGACGGTTAGTGCGGATGGTTATACTTCGACAGAAGTCGATGTTCCAGTAACGGTATATCCAAAAGTAACTTATCGTAAGGTAGACGGCAAAGAAGTAACAGAGTACCATGAAATCGTTGGGCAGCCGTTGACGTCCGCTATATGGAAATCTGAAAATGCAAAAGTTTCTCCAGTAAAACCTGATTTTTATGTTGAGTTTGATGGTGTAAAACCGGATGGAACAAAAGTTGAATTTGAAGGTGAGGCACCTGCAGAAAGAAGTACAACCGCAGGAGTAACACATAAAACAATCAAAGTAACATATCCAAATGGTGCAGGAAGTGTTACGAAAACAGTTACGTTCAATACTTATGGAAATAAAGCAAATTATCCAGTTGGAAAAAATGAATTTGAAACAGTAGTTGGTAGTGCTTTTGAGAAGACTAATGCTAGAGATTATATAATAAAAGCAAGCGAATTAGATAATCCAAGTGGAATTTTTGTTGGTTGGGGAAGAACAGGAAATTCTACTAATCCGGTGAACACAAATCAAGATAAAGTAGGAGTACGTACAGAAACCGTTAATATATGGTATGGTAATGCTATTGAGAAGGAACGTGGAGATAACGCTAATCATTGGTTCACAGATCAAAATGTTGAGGTTCGTTTAGCAGTTAAACCGCAATCTCCTACGCTAACTGCAAATCAATTCCAAGGGAAAGCAGGAACTACACCTGAGATTACAGTGAGCAATCTTCCAACAGCTAATCAGTTAGGGCAAGATGCAAAAGTTACGGTTGAGCTTTATCAAGGTGGTACTAAAGTTGCTTCTAAAGAGTTAAGTCGCGATGAGGTAACTAATGGAGCAGGTTCAGTTCGTTTTGATACTGCTAATTATACTTCTAATTTGACTCTTGGAGAAAAGGTTCATGCGGTGGTTAAAGTTGAGGGTGGTAGCGGAACTACAGCCTATAACTTGTCATCTGCAAACAGTAATGATGTCCAAGTCACTCCTCAAAAACCAACTTTTGATCCAGCAACAGTGACTTCAACTAGTCGTACACTAAGAGGTACATTAGGCGGATTTGATGCAACTAATAGAGTGGTCAAAGTTCATTTGAATGATGAAAAAAATACCGTTCTATCTAGTGAAAATAACGGCGGAGTAACCATCAATAATGATGGAACTTGGACAGCTACGCTTCCTGAAAATGTAAAACTTCGTCAATCAGTCGCTAAAAATGGTGAAACTACAATGCCAACAGCGATTACAGTAGAGAATACAGTCACAGGTGGAACAGTTTCAACTACAAGTGATGCAAAAGAAGTCGCAATGGGTGCTTATTCTGTATCACCTGCAATTGCTGGTAGCAAGCATATTAACATCACAGTTCCACATGATGCTAAACGAGTTGAGTTGCGATTCCATAACAATCAAGAAAAAGGCGATAAACCAAACAGTGTCACTCTTGTACGTGGTGCAGATGGAACTTGGCACACAGATGCAACTCGTGCTGATAATACAACGGTGACAGATGCGAATGGATATGTTGGAACAATCACAGCTACTCCAAGCGCTACTAATCCAGCAGAAAATAATATTCGTATTGCTCTAAATGAACAAAACGGAACAGCAAAACTTCATATTAAAGAAGAAAATACTAACGGAGATAACACAGAAACTTACGGCAAAGGACTAGGTTTGCGTGTAGAATACCAACCAGAAGCAGGACAAGACCCAGCATCTGCAGGAAACTGGAAAGTAGTTAGCGTTACGAATACAGCACCTACTATCAAAGTAAAAGGTGACACAGGAAAAGATGCAACTCATAGAAAAGTCTATGATTCTGGAACAAGGTTGACAGCCGACTTGTTAAAAGAATTAGTGACAGTAACAGATGCAGAAGATAGTGTGACACCAGATGAAAACAAACCATTTGGAACAGGAAATGTTAAGATTATTTCGCAAATTCCTGCAGCAAATGGTACTGGTACAACACCAGCTGGATTATATGAAGTTACTTTAGCGGCAGTAGATAGTCAAGGTAAAGAAGGAAGTCAAGTTAAAGTATATGTAGCTGTTAAAGAAGCAACTCCAAGCGCCCCAGCAGTAGGACAATGGCAAAATGGAAATGTAAAAGTAACACCAAATTCTACAAATTCAGGGGATAAAATTACAATTCCTCTAAAATCAGGAAGTGTTGTAGTAACAAAAGATGCTCAAAATGGATGGCAAGTAACAGGACAACCTAATGGAGTAAGCGTTCATGATGGAAGTATCGAAATTCCACGTAACTTGGTAAATACTATAGTAACAGCAACTGCAAGCAAAGGCGAAGGCGATATTAAAGCAGTATCTGATGAAGGAACACATACTTTAACAGCACATGAAGTTACAAAAGCAGACATTATTAAGAAACCAACGGATCACCTTACTGGAACAGATTTATATTCAGCAACAGGAGTCACAGGAGTTATTGAAAACGGCGTAACAAAAACATATCAAAAAGCAGGTATAAAATCTGTTACATCTGATGGACAATTACCAGAACTAGAAGCTGATAAGGAAAAACAAGTACCAGTAGTAATTACCTATAACGATGGTTCTCAAGAAAAAACTAATGTCACACTAAAAGTTGCGCCAGCTGCACCTAAGGTTACGGTCAACAAGCAAGATGGCACAACAGGAGATGTGACACTAACAATTAAACGACATGACGATACTAACTACCCAGATGGTTCTGTAGTGACTGTCCCAGGAATAGAAGAAACATTCAAAGTCAAAAATGGCACAATCACAATTAAGAACGACCAACTGAAAGATACGGTACAAACAGGTAAAGTTATCGTAAAAGAAGGAACCAAACTTCCGGCGGAAACAAGCGAAGTCGCAATCCCAGCGAAGAAAGTAGCAAGTGCGGTACCAACGTTAGAACAAGAAGGCGATAGAAAAGCCAATGGAGATGTGGACTATAAAGTCACAAAACCAGGAGGAGAAGCATATCCACAAAATTCTAAAGTGAGCTTGAATGGACATGAGTACACAGTAGGAGCAGGAGGTATTATCACAGTACCAAATGACCACTTACCAGAAACAGCTACGAACAAGAAAGCAACAGCGACAGAAGTAGATCACTTCTCAACAGAAGGAACAAGCGAAGTCGCAATCCCAGCGAAGAAAGTAGCAAGTGCGGTACCAACGTTA
>ERZ773180.819-NODE-819-length-17231-cov-52.675594_pt1 | contig 17231 bp, 8 predicted proteins | sample MGYA00511080_ERZ773180 | MGnify/ENA primary metagenome ERZ773180 (study PRJEB29015, sample SAMEA2738175) | human oral metagenome | biome: human oral; feature: human-associated habitat; material: saliva | place: China | collected 2178 ...
ATGAACGCGCCGTATTCCGTGTTGTTGAAGGCTTCGATGTCGTACATCGTGTTTTGCTGGGAGGCGCCTTCGTGGGTGACGACGACGATGCCTGCGTCCATGGCTTGCTTGAGGACGGGTTCGATGGCTCCGGGGTCGACGGGGACGACGCAGATGGCGTCGACGCCTTGGGCGATGAGGTCTTGGATGACTTGGGCCTGCATGGTGGCGTCGGTTTCGGCGGGGCCCTTCTGGAAGACGTTCATGCCGGTGTCGGCGGCGTACTTGTTGACGCCGGTTTCCATGCGGACGAACCAGGGGTTGGTGGCGTCCTTGGGGACGACGGCGATCGTGTAGTTGCCGTCTCCGCCGCCGGTCTTGGTGCCGGATGCGGATTGGGTGGCGTCGTCCATCGTGCAGGCGCCGAGTGCGAGGGCGCATGCGGACACGGTGACGAGCGTTGTTGCTGCGAGGCGGGACTTCATCGGAACTCCTCTTGGTGTGGTCAACATCGGTGTTGAGGTTGCGGCGCGGCGGCGATGCGGAGAAGCGGTGGGGGTGCGGCTGGCCGGGTTGCGGTGCCACTCCCCCGCTGCGCTTCGGGGCTGCTCGTCTGCGACGATGCTTCGGAGCGTTGCTGGCCTTGCGGCCTGGCGGTTGGTGCGTTGCTGCTGCGTTGGGTACTGCTGTGTGCCGGGTAGTCCCCGTCGTTGGGGTACGTCGGCGCGCCCACCATCCTAAGGTATTTTGAGTGGTGGCGTTCACTTTTGGGGAGTGTGACGGACGAGGCCGGGGCGGGGTTGTGGGGTTCGTGTGGGCTGGTTGTGGGCTGATTTGTCAGACGTGTGCGGCAACGGTCCTCACTAAATTGAGACGAAGTGGATTAATTGACGATTAAGCGACACTCGCGCCGCCAAACCCCTGCACACCCGTTCAGTGATTCATGTCATATGTGCACGTCTGAGCGGCTCTGAGCACGCCAGACTACCTCTCCCACAACGCGAGCCTCTCCCACCCGTCGGGAGCACCAGTTCGAGAAAAGGGGACAATGTCGTTATGCGGGAACGTATCAAGCAGCTGAGGTAGGCGATTGGCGGGAGACAGGTCGAGCTGACGATGCAAGTATTGAATGAGCGATAACTGTCCAAAGGAACGATTGCTCACACCAGCCACTTCTTGCAGCCGCGCGTCATCGCTGAGCTTCGGTTTAATGTCAAAAACGCGATTAAACATACGCGCATGATGAGCAGCATAATTTCTAACAATATTCAGACATTTCAGCGACGATGCGAGCTGCGGAGCAGCGAGTCCACACTCATCCGCAATGCCGCGACGCACTTCCGTTGGAGAAAAGTCGTATAAGTACGACAACATCCCCCAGTCCATGATTTCAACGGCTGCCCAGATGGGCATGACACCATGATAGTGTCGTCGATGGTGCTCAACAAAGTCTTCTCTCGAAGAGCTTACAGCTCTTTCAAATTTCTCAACCCACACCGCATGTCTGCTACGACGACTCCCCCTATTCGATTGACGGGCAGACGCACTTAGACGTGTCACATCTTGATAAATGAATGGGTCAATACTTCCCAGTCGATACCCAAGCATGGTGCGGATCGCCATTTCTATACGATCCAATTCGGCGAATACAACATGCCGCATGCGCTCGTCAAACTCGTATAGGTCGATGACCAAATCAAATGAAGCCCCATCAACAAACTCATCGCAGGCCTCACCGGTATCCGGAGAAAAACGACGCATGGGATACCAATACCCCGACAGTCGATAGTAGTTCAGTCGAGCAAGCTTCTCCTCTGCGCGCTCAACGTTATCGATACGCATCCCACGACTTCGCAGCAGCTCGACCTGTTCGGTGTAGGTTTTAAACACTTTCACGCGAGTCACGACACAGATCGCCTCTCCCGAATAGCAAGGACCGGCCCTGGACTCCCGCCGTGAGGCGGGCAGCGGAACCGGTCATGTTACTTACAACAATACTCCTAAACAACGCGGGCACCACAACAAGCACTAGTGACGCTCACCACTAACCATAAGCAAGTGGGCTGACTTTACTGTATTGACGGTGCGCTCAGCGGCCAACATCACGTCACAACTAGACGATTGACACGCGGGGAGTTTCCTCCCGGCTGACGTTGATCGTGATCTCCTTCGTCCGCCGCAGGTGTGGCAATGTAATACGCGGATCGAAGGGCGACGACCAGGAGAAGTTCTCGTAAACGTCCAGCCCGCGACCAAGATCGATCACCCAGCCGGTATCGGTCACGATGCTACGGTCGTGGAAGTAATCAACGATGCTCCAATCGATGACGATCCCGAACTGTCCCCACGACTGCTGCAACTGTTCGAACGTCGCTTCCTGCTTCGCGCGATAGTCGTCCTCATCGCTTGCACAGGTCTCGATAACAATGCGCGGCAGCCTTGCGGCGTCAGCATGCTGAATCAGCTGCAACAGAATCTCGTGCACGTTCCGGATTTGGTGAGGCTTCCGTATGTACGGATCGCGGATTCGAATCTCAGCCGCATCGAACAGGTACGGGAGCAGGATGTCCGGCATGGAATGCCCCATGCTCGGCTTGATCTTGTAGCGCCTGGGAATGGCGCGTGCTTTCAACAGGGCTCGACGGTCAAAGACTGGCGAGGCCGACCCACTGTCTCCACGCGCACCGACTACAACGTCCGACTTCGGAAGACCGTCGGAAAGCTCTTCGCCACCCCGTTGACCGCTCCCCTGCTCATTAGCATCGCTGTGTGACGTGAAGTACTGCGGGTAATCCAGCTCCTCCTGGGTGGGCACCGTGCGCGCACGCGCAGCGTCATAGCGATCCTGGTCCACGCGTCCCAGCATGTACGTAAAGTGGGAGCCGGACGCAGCCATCGTGTCGTCGAGTCGAATGATCTGGTCCTTGACGCGCTTGCGCCCCTCGATCGCGAATCGAAGCAGTTCCTCAAGCTCCTCAGGCGCGCCATCACGCGCCGGGAAGATGAGTTTTGCCAATCCTGAGAACGTCTTTCGCACGGCGTCCTGATCGCGCTTCGACATGGCGGGATCCAGCGTCGCCAACGTATCCAGGTCACCCGAGTAATCGAGGGTACGCAGGTGCCGCAGCGCCTCCGCCAGGTAGTCGACAATGAGCCCGTACCCGCGCGAGAAGAGCTCGGGCCGCACAATGTCCACTTCCCATCCGGGCAGGTAGTAGTGGATGCGGTCCATGTACGCGGTGTCGTGGTACGCCTCAGCCAGGGCCTCGAAGAGGTCGGCGGAGGCCAGCATCGCGGGCACAGTTCGCGTCGTGTTACCGACGAAGACCATTGAGGCTTCAGCCGTGATCGTGCTATCGCCGCGCGAGAACGACTTGTTAGCAAGATAGTTCTTGAGCGTGTCAACCAGGCTGCGCTCCACGCGCTTATGCCCGGCGAATTCATCGAAGGCAACGACGTCCCAGTAGCCAACCAGGCCGATGCGCCGGGTTGCGTTGTTAACGAAGAGCTTCGCCAGCGTCACCTCACCGCCCGACACGAGGATGCCGTGGGGTGAGAACTCGGAATAGATATGCGATTTTCCGGTGCCCTTGGGGCCCAGCTCGACGAGGTTGTAGTTGCGTTCGACGTAGGGAATGAGGCGGGTCAGCTGGAAGAGTTTCGAGCGTCGGCTGAGCTTATCGGGATCGAGGCCGACCGAGGCGACGAGCAGGTCGATCCACTGGTCGGTGTTGAAAGAGGCGCGCCCCCGGCAGTAGCGGCCGAAATCGAAGCGCGGCAGCTGGATGGCTTGAAGGCGGGAGACGATCCACGGGCTGGATGCCTTCGCGCCGGAATCTCCCGTCGACACGTATGAGACGTCAGCCATGCACCAGACGCCACCTGTCAGGAGCCGGTCATTCTCACGAACGGTCTCGTCGGATACCTGCGCGTTGGTTACCCCAAGATTTTCAAAGGACGCGTTGTATCGGTCGCGCGTGTCGTCGAGGCTGACGGAGACCTTGTCGATGATTCGGTATTGTCCGGCCTCGTAGATGCGGGACTTTATGAGCTCGGAATCTCCGCGGTTAACGTAGTGCTTGGCGAGGATGCGACGGACGCTCTCGATGCCCTCGATAATGGCCGCTTCACTCGTGGTCGCACAGTACTGCGCGAGCAGGAATTCGAGCACGTAGGAGGGGACGATCGCGTTGCCCTTGACCTGGCCGACCAGGTCCTTGCGGACGACGAAGCCATCGTATGCGTGCGCGGCGATCTCCTCGTACTCCGCGAGCTTTCCTCCCTCGATGCCCCCGATCAGGGACGAGGCCGGGGAATCCCTGCGCTCTACCTCTTCTTCCGGCGAGATACTCATAGGTCGAATCCTCCGAATGCTCCGAACCCGTTGTCGTTGAGGGTCAGCTCGTGGGTGGCAACCGGCTCGCCGACGACCTGTCCGTGAACGGTCTTGTAGGCGACGATCCTGACGGCCTCGCCGGAATGCCTCTGCAGTACCCCGTCGAAAAGGATGAGTTCGCTGCTCTGCTTGAGCGACACCTCGGAGCGCTCGCCCGCGTCCAAGGTGATGACGCGAGTGCTCGACAGCTGCTCACCTGACGTGCTCTCGAGGCCGATTGTGACGGTCAGCGGGCGTCGCGTCGGGCTGATGGGCTCCTGTTGGATGACGCGGGGGCTGAATCGGTTGACCTTGAGGGACGTGTCGTCATAGTGCAGGGCGATACCGACGTCGCGGACCTCCTCGGTGCCCCCGCTGCCCACCGACACCTCGATGACGGGGGTGGTGATTTCCTGGAGGGAGGCACCGCCGTGAACGAAGCGGTTTCCTCGGCCCTGGATGCGGATGCGGCGGGTGCCGTAGGGCAGGACAATGCTCGGCCCGTCTGTCAGGCCGACGCTCGTTGCATTGAAGGCGACGAAGTCGTCCGTCGACTCAAGGTCCTTGCCGAGAACATAGCGGCGCTTCTTCACGGAGACGGAACGCCCGCGCGGGACGCCGCCCTGCTTCGCGGTGTCGTCGTTGGCAGGTTCGCTGTCCTGGAAGAGGAAGCCGTGGTCAGCGGTCACGAGGATGCGGGTGATATCCGCGGAGATGAGCTTGCCGACGAGGCCGGAGAGCTCGCCGATAGCCCGGTTGACGGCATCGGGGGTGGCGCTTTCCGAGGCCGCGTGATCACCGGTCGCGTCGATGACGTCGTGGTAGATGTAGACGGCGGAGGCGCCCTTGAACTTCGAGCGCATCGACTTGACGGAGTCGCTCGCGAGCTCCTCGTAGGTGAACGCACGCCCGTCGGCATCTTCGAGGATTGTCCGGCGTGCATCGATCCCGGACGTCGATCGTCCATCGGCCTCAACGATCACCTGGTCTTTGCCGCGCACACCGAGGGTCAGCTCTCGATGCGGGAGCAGCGCGGCCATGCCGAGGGCCGTGATCGACGGCAGCATCGTGTACCAGGGGGTCACGGCGACCGCGCCGCGTCCAAGGGAGCGCAGGTGGTCGGCAAGCTCGATGCCGGCCTCGTATCGGAGAGCATCGGAGATGATGACGACGGTGCGCCTGTGGGAGCCGGCGACGAGGAGACGGTGGAAAGAGTCGATGCGCCCACTGGACGAGGGCACGGCGATATCCCATGTACGCATGCCGCGCAGGGCGTCATCCCACGTGCGCGAGAGGGGGCGCAGGTAGTCATCGCGGTACGCGTTTTCGACGTGCCGGTCGAGGCCGGTGAGGACGTCGTCGACGTGAACGGCTCGGGAGGCGCGCACGTAGTGTCGGTACTCCTGGTCGATGGCCCACAGGCCACCGTCCGGGTCCGTGTAACGGGCGAAGCCCTCGGCTACGTCCGAGAAGGCGATACCCGGGAGCGCACGCAGGTGAGTGAGCAGACGCGCCCCCGCCCGCGCTGCATCCCACAGCACCTCAGTGTCGTCGAACCACAGGCCTTCGCGGCGCCTTCCGCGCTGCTCTTCGACCTGAGCGACGCCGACGGATCCGTCGACGATACCGCGGACGAGGCGGGAGATGAGTTCTCGGTCCACGCCGGGCGTGGTCGTGTCGATGAGGAGGGCGTCGGTGGCCGCATCGTGTAGGGCGGCGCTGGCACCGGTTGCCTCGTCGACGCGCTTGGCCCATCGGCGGGCGTCGTCTCGCGTCGCGATATCGCGGGTCCACATGCTGAAGTCGCGCTGGGCGGAGTTGTGCCGGTGATCCCAGCCGTTCGCGTTCATGACGAAGAGCCAGGTTATAAGCGCGTCAAAAGTGTGTTTGCCGTCGTACCCCCAGATGGCGTGAGCGCCTTCCCAGAAGTACGCGTCGAGGCCCCACTTGAGGGCGTCGAGCGGGTTGTCCTGCGTCATGGATGCGAGCTTGGCGAAGAGGACGGAGAAGGAACGCTGCTGCGTCTTGAGCAGGACGGCACTCATCGCGGCGAGGAAGGTCTTACGATCGGATCGCTTGTCGGCGTCACTGATGGTGCCGAGGTGCTTCTTGAGGTCGGCGACGCGGGCGGTGGAGTTGAAGAATGGGGCGTATTCGTCGATGACTGAGGCCAGCGAGGGGTCGACGCCGAGTTCACGCACGAGGAGGGTCGAGGCGTCTGCCTTGAATGTGGGGTATCCGCAGCGCACGTCGGCGAGGAGGTCTTCTTCGAGGGGCGGGAGCTCGCCTCCGCGGTAGAGAACGTAGCGGGACTTGGTGTCTTCGGCGAAGATGCGGAGTTTGGTTTCGAAGAGGTTGGCGTTGATGGTGATGAGGGTGGCGTCGTCGAGCAGCTCTCGGACGGCGTCGAGGTCCTCGGCGTATTCGCCGTTGCGATCCAGCCACGTGACGATGCGCCCCTGTTCGAGCAGGGCGTTGAGTTCCTCTGCCAGCCGAGAGGCATCGATTCCGCTCATTGTGCACCTCCTCCGAGTCGATCATGCAGGTCCGTCAGGCGATTGAGAGCCCGCCTGAGGCTATCGCTTTCGGCGGCGGCACGCTCGATGCTCCAGTGATCCATCATGAGGTGCTGTAGGTGTAGCGCGTAGGCGGGACCAAAATCCAGCTCGCGTCCCTTTTCTTCGACAGCGCCCTTGAGGTTCGCATCCTTCATCAAGCGGAGCAGATATAGCTTGTGATGGGACGTGGGCGGCTCCACACTCGCTGCTGATCTGTTGCAGAACTCTGCGATGCCGTGCCGGTCCGCCAGGATCCACGACTCGATGCACTGGTCGACGATCCGGATGAGCAGATCCGGTGACTCACCCGGAGTGTGTTCGACAAGTTCCGCACGAAGTGTTACGGGGCATCCATCTCCATCCCGATCGAGGTCACGAAAGATGACGTAAGGGAGAACGCGAGCAGCTTCCCAGTACTTCTTGATATTCCTGTCAATCACACCCTTGCCGTTGGCTCTCTTGACTTCGAACTGGTCATGGTTCCACCCCGCCGCACGCATCAGGGCGTTGATGACCGGTTCGTCTGTTGCTCCCTCGACGATGACCCGGGCGTAGACGTAGCCCTCCATCGCTTACCAGGTTCCCAGTGGAATCGTGCGTCCGTTGACTGCGTCGATGCCTTCCGACTTGGGAAGGCCAGCGCTAACCACGGCTTTGATGCGCGGGTCGTTCGACTCCGACAGCAGCTGACCCGTCGTCTCCCCGTTCTCCGAGCGCAACATCAGGACCTGGCTGGGGAGCACCAGCTCGGAGTCGATGAGTTCCGGCGAGTGGGTGCTGATGATCATCTGCACGTCGCGGTTCATGGCGACCTCTGCCAGGAGCGAGGGGAGCGAACGGACGACGGAGGCCTGCAGGAAGGTTTCGGGTTCTTCGATGAGGACGACGCTCGTCGAGCGCGGCAGCGTTGCAAGGTCGAAGAGCACGCCGAGCAGGCGCAGCGTTCCCTCGGAGAATTGCTCGTGCGAGTAGACACCGCTCGCCCCGCGCACGGGGGTATCGCTGTAGAACACGAGCTCTGTGCCGAGCCCCATCCGCTGGTAGGACAGGTTCGGGATTTCCGGCACCGCCGCGGCCATGATCGGGCGAATGCGGTCAACCACGGCATCCAGCTGCTGATCCGGAAAGCGCCCCGCGTGCTGGAAGAAGCCGGTCCCATGGTCCGGGTCGTAGCGGTCGGCCCGCTCGAGCATTTTCTTGGGGTTCGGGTGAATGTAGCGGATGCCTGCGAGCATCTGGCAAATACGCGAGGAGATTCCCGCTTCTCGGTTCTCTCCTTGATTTACCGTCGCATCTTCGCCGTCAATAGTAAGTGTCTCACCTTCGACGAATGCGCAGTCCATCACCGGAAACTGCGTCTCAGGCTCATCCTCGGATTCACTCGGAGGTTCAAGCACCGGTAACCTTGCTATTTCCTCCCAAGAAGACGATCGCGGCCGAGCCTCAACTATAGGATGCAGTATTCGCGGTTGATCGGCCTTCAGCAACTCCTCGGGAATGCCCTTACTCGACGGGTGCAAGCATATTCTTCCAGTGGAAAAATCATCAATCACTCTCACCTTACGCAGAGCCAGGTCGTAGGTGACCTCACGCGCATCGACGTCCGCAGTCACTGTAAATGACGCTGAATCCGTACCAGAACGGAAGTACCGTTCCGGGCCACCCAGATCCTCCGAGGCGGCCACCAGTCCGCGCCGCGCGACATCACTCAGAAAGCGCAGGGCGGCCAGCAGGTTGGTCTTGCCAGATGAGTTGGGGCCGACGACGAAGAGGCGCGAGGACAGGTCGAACTCGATGTGGGCGAAGTTGCGCCAGTTCGTGATGGCGATGTGCGTCAGCTTCACGTCACGTCCTTTCGTTGCCAGACCGGGTGTCTCTCCAGTGTCCCACGGGGTGGGGGCACTGTCAGGACCACCATACGTTGTTCTTCTTGATTTCCCCGCGAGCCCACTTCAGGTTGGACGCGATTCCCCTCTTGACGTCCGGCGTAGCAGCACCGATCGCGGGCTGGGGCAGGTCGGCCAGGTCCGAGCGCCAGCCGTAGGCAAGCTTGAGGCGATTGATGCGCACACCATCGTCCAGGTCCAGGTGGATGCGGCGCTGAGCGAGGGGCTGCAGGACAGAGTCGATGTAGCCCTGCACCTCCGCGATCGTCGCGTCGATCTCCGCACGCTTCTTGTCAATGCGAGCACGCTCGCGATCGGACTTCCTATCGTTGCCCTTCACGGCGTCACGTTCGCGTCCGATAGCCTCCGATTCCGCCTTGAGTCGATCGACGAATGGGGCCGCGTACTTGGTGAGGACCTGTCCGACCGTGTCGGGCGTGTAGCGGTGCAGGTAGATGAGCGCCCGGAAGGTCCCCTTCGGGGACTCAAGAGACCAGTAGACCGGGCGCCCGCTGTAGTCCTTCTGATGATCGGCTGCGAAGGACTTCGCCATGTAGTCCTCGAGGGCCTGCTCGGGGTCGGCCGGGATCACCGGCGGGACGAACTCCGCGGTCGTGCTGCCAGACTTCACGGCCAGGCAGCGGGTGAGGAACTCAATGTTGTCGCCCAGATCAGAGACACCGAAGACAACTCGCAGCACGGCCTTCACGCGGCGCGAGGCGTCGTCGTCAAAAGCACCGCCGGTGACGGGAATGATGCCGTCATCGTCGGGCTGCAGGCGCGGCTCGGCGACACGGGCACGGAAGTCGTCGAGGGACGACGCCTGGTCGGCCAGGACGAGGCCGGGCACGTCGACGCTGTAGCGGCCCATCGTGACGCCGATGGCCCAGGAGATGAGTTCACGGGCGCTGCGCTGGTAGTGCAGCCAGCGGCATTCGTCCTCACTGCGCTCGGGCGCTCCCTTCGTGGGAGCGAAGGCGAATCGCGGGTTGTAGGTGAGGGAGACGCGCGAGAGGGGGACATTGACCTCCACTTCGTCCGCGAGGCCGTAGACGTCGGCCCAGTAGCGGTTATTCTCCCTCTCCAGGCGTTGCGCTTCCTCTGCGGTCTCGCAGCTGCGACAGTACCAGTCGTCGAAGGCGTCCTGGAGCAGCGAGTGCCCACCGCGCAGGTAGGGCGGCCGAGCGAAGTCCCACGAGGTCTCACGCGAGTCCCAGTCAGCACGGAAAATGTCGATCAAGCGCTCAACACCCGCCGTATCAAAGAACTCGGGCTCAATCCACGGCAAGTTCTTCATCTGACCGACCTCGAACATGACGGTTGGGGCAATAGTCGATTCGAGTTGTAGCGTCGTACTTGAATTCAAGTATCCGATTATTCTGAAGGTTTGCTTTTCCGAATCCAAGAAAATAGCAGAACCCTTATCGTTAAAAGTCGAAGAGGAATCAAACAATCGGAACGAAGGATCTCCTGAGGACACGCGCGCCCAGGAAATACAGGGCCGGAAGTAGCAATCAATGTTCTGCGGGCGCGAACGCTGCTTTCCAGTCTTTGGATCAACGAGTGACTGGATCTCTCGGCCGTCTTCTTCCCAATTGACGACGTAGTCCTGGTTGCCCCACCACTTGCGGAACTCACCGCCCTTGTTGTGCGGGAACCAGCGGGCACCACTCGCCTTGGCGTCCTCGCGGTCGCGGGCGCGCATGTAGGAGCGGTCGGCGCTCACCTCGAACCACTGACGCAGGAATCGCTCATTATCGGCGGTTGCGAGTCCCTGCTTCGCGGGCGCAATCTCCCCCAGCGGAGTCCCCACCGAAAAGGCCTTGAGCATCTGCCGACTCGCCCAATACACGACGGGTCGCCCCGGGATGACCGCAAGCGCAGCCACAGATGTCTCGAAACGCACCGCGTGATCGTTATTCGCAGCCGCCTCGCGGAGCAACTGGGCTTTCTCCGCTTCGTTGCGCCCACCCACTAGGCGCAGGTACACACCGACATGATCAGAATCACAGCTCGCATTCGTCGTCGTGAATGCAGTCGTTTGGACAACCTCTCCCCCGATCGAGTCGAAGGCCCGCGTACCAAGGTGAGCCATCGAGTCGATACTCATGGTCGACAACATCCACGGGCGCAGCTCTCGATACGAGTCCAAGAACATCCACGCGTGCATTGTGATCATACCGATCGCACCACGACACTGAGCGAGGGAAGCAGCACGCTCGATGAACATCGTGCATAGGTCTGTGGAACTGCGCTTGTAGTGTTTGTTCGCGAAACGCTTGAGCGTGTCCTTTGCCTTTCTCATGCCTAAATACGGCGGGTTCGCAATCAAGGTCGTGTAGCGGCCGTCTTCCAGAACCTCGCACATGTCGGCGGCGCGCAGCCACTCCTCACTGTCCGCACCCACCAGCACCTGCTGCCTCTCCCCGGCGTCGATGCGGCGCGCGATCTCGCGGAACAAGGCAGAGGCGCCCGCGGGCACGCGGATCAGGGACCCGTAGGTGTCAGCATGACGCAGCTGTTCGATCAGCTGGGAGATACCGAGGGAGACTCCGTCCCCGGAGGCATCCGCGATCTCTGCGGGACTCAGTTCATCGAGTTCCACGGACTCGACGTGAACGATCCTGGGTCCCCGCCACGAGTTCTCGCCACTCTGACGGGTCTGGCGCTCAATGCGCCCCAAGAATCCCGGATCATGCTCGACGGCCTTCATCGTCAGGGCAAAGGAAGCGAGCTGCGCCGCGCGCTCATCCACGTCCGCACCGTGAAGGTTCTTCTCCAGGATCAGGCGGGCGATCCCCCTGGTCGGGTACCCGGCCTCGACGTACATGTCCCACAGGACATCGAAGGCATAGGTGAGCATGTGCCCGGACCCGCAGGCCGGGTCGATGACGCGGAAGTCCTCCGGGTTGTCGATCGCCAGACCCGGGTCCTCCTGCCCCTCGGCCGGGGTCACCAGGTATTCGAATTTCTTTCGGAGCGCCGAGTCCGGGTGAGCGCGCAGCCACTGCATCCCGAGCGTGTTCTCCACCAGGTAGCGCACCACCCAGTGCGGGGTGAAGAGCTGCGTGACGGGAGCCAACGTGTCCTTATCGATCTTGGCCTTCGACTCGTTGATCTCCTGCTTGCGGGCGGCGATGTAGAACTGGTAGAGCCAGCCAATCACCTCAACGTCCATGCGCCCAGACTCATCGGGGCCGATCACCGCCACAATATCGGCGCGCACGGACTCCCCCGCCGACAGGAGGTCCGCCGGTGGAAACTGGTTCGTCCAGTCATCCGCCTCGGGGAATACCCCCGGCATGACCCGGTGCCACGCTGCAAAGTACTCGCGGAGCAGCAGAACGTAGGCGTCCAGATCCCTATTCGCGTGGAGCAACTGCGCTACCCGCGCTCGCGTCTCCTCTCCGATGCGTTGGTCGAAGTCGCCCCCGCGAGCGCGCTGCACGCACTCTGGCACGCCCGTCCCCGATCCCTCGGCTGGGGTAACGACTCCATAGTCGCCCGAGAGACCCATCGCGTCCATGTAGCGCAAGGCCGTCAGGCGGTTGAACCACGAGTAGGCGACCACCTTCGCGACACCCAGCACCCGGTTGCCATCGGCATCGACATGCTTCTCAACAGCCTGGGGCAGGCGCACATGATCGGCATTACTCAGGACGCGATCGGCCATCTTGCGCTCGATCGCCGCCACGGACATCTCGATGAGGCGCTCGCGCGAGGCGGACGCCAGGGACTCCAACGCTGAGGTCTTCATGTCCTACTCCTTCAGGGGCGCAGCTGCTTGCCGTCGTTCACAGCCGCAAGCATCTGCTCACGGACGCGCGCGATGTACTCGTTGACCTGATCCGGCGTCGACAGGAGGCCGTTCGTCTTCGGCAGCAGATCCGCCACGCGCACGATCGTCGGCCTCTTGGTCGGCTCTGTCATCTTGTCTGCGTCCGGTCGCTCTGCAGGCCTCGCCGACGCGATCAATACGGCGTAGAGCTCGTCCACACGTTGATCCAGCTGACGCCCGATTTCCTCCGCGTGACCGGGCTTCGACACCCGATTTACTGCGTCGCAGAGCCGCTCCATCTCCGCATCCACCCTCAGCCGGGCACCCTGCGACGCAGCCTTGAACTCGGAGGACCCGCGAATGCCCGCCATGGCCTCGTCGATGCGTCTCAGCACCTTGTCGCGCTGCGCCTGCACCAGCGCACGACGCGCCGCGTCGATACGCCGAACCAGCGGCGCAATCTCCTGCGTGCGCATGTACAGCCTGCTGTCCTCCGCGAGCTTCCGGAGGTCTTCGATCGCCTGCTTGCCGTCCCCCGTGAGCTCGAAGAACAACAGGCTGTCCGCCTCCGCCAACGCGTCGCGAAGCTCCTGCTCGTGCCTCTCCACGAACTCCCGGTAGGGCATGAGAAACTCGTCGACGATCTCGATCAGCTCCTCGAATCCGCCGCGGATCTGTGGGGCAAGCATCTCCTCTTCGGTGTGCTGCGTCGTCGTGAGCGGCGTCAGCAGGTCGAGGGCCTCAGTAACCTCGTCGTCGAAGCTGTACCTGTCGGACTCATACCCCTTGAGAAGGCTCGCCCACTCGGCAGCCTTGACCTCGACCGCGCGGACGCGCGAGGGACCATCCTGCGGAGACTCACCGGGGACGAACTGGCCGACGAAACGCTGGAAATCCGCGAGCGCGGCGCGGTCCAGGTGTTTCTTTTTCTGTAGCAGCACGCGCCCCTGGCGGTTCACGTCACGCAGGGCGCCTTCCAGCTCCGTGCGAGCGAGGGGTCTGTCGTTCTCGAGGGCCTCAAGCAGCTCCAGGCGAAGGGCCGTCGCCACGATGGCCAGCACCGCGTTCTTGTCCCAGCCGAAGGGGGCCCGACCGTAATACTCGATCGCGTTCTTCACGAACACGTTTTGTCCGTTCAGCACGCGCGCCTGCTCCACCCACTGGGCGCACTCGCCCGCGAGACTCTGCGCGATATCCACGCCCGGGTCGACGTCCAGCGTCGCGTCCTCCTGATCGCGCAGGAAGGACGCGATCTGTCCATCCTTGAGGCCCGCCAGCGGCTTCGCCTCCTCGATACGGGGGTAGACCTGCTGGGCCAAGCGAGTCAGCCCCAGCGCAATCACGTCCTCTGGCTCGTCAGCCGTCCCCGTCTTCACTTCCTGCCCGTCGACGAACAGTGACGCACGCATGAGCGCGTCTTTCACGGCCTCGCCAATCACTCGACGGCGCTGGTCGTTGTCTTCCTTGTGCGTCAGAATGATGCGCTTACGCAGGCCCGATGTGGCGCCCGCCTGGTGCTTCACGTACTCCTCCGTCTGGCAGAAGACTCGCACGTCTTCGAGGATCTCGGAGCTGATATCCAGCCCCAACGAGAGGGTGTCGCGACGGACGACGCTCTCGTGGCGGATACCATCCTCGTCCAGGGAGGACTGCGGTGTGAACACCGAGATCACCAGCGGCTCGGCCTGTTCGCGGCGCCCATCGACGAACAGGGACACGCCCATGCGTCGGTTCGTTCCGGGGTAGACGAAGGACGTCGCGGAGGTACCAACGTGTTTGCGGATGTCCGCGCGCAGCAAATCCGCAATTTCCCGAGAGCCAACGATGATCTGACTAATCTCGCGACGAATTTCCTTTTCTTCATTCGTCATGTACGTGTAGGTTCCGTCCGCCTGACGCTGCACGTACACCTGATCCGACAGGACATGAAGCGCACGCACGACGCGCTCCTCCAGATCAGTCGCATCCTGATCCAGGGACCTGCGCAGCAGGACCGCGATATTGCGCGGATGCGCCTGGAAGGAATCCACGTAGCGAACGAGCAGGAGAACCTTCAGCACGCTCATCGTGAAGGGGTCGCGCGTGCGCGAATCATGGGCGGCACGCCCGATGTTGTCCTTCACGTCGGACTTCAGCATCGCCGCGATGCCGTCGTAGAAGCGATCGAACGAGGCGACCGTGCCCAGCTCGTCATCCGTCAGTTCCTGCGCGATCTGCTGGCACACACCGAGCAGCGAACGCGCCCCTGTCGATGGATGACGCCCAGTGAAGAGATCGCTGTTTGAAAGGCCCTTCATGGCCTGCGTAAACATCTCAAACTGGTAGTCCACAAACGGGTACTTGGCGACAAAGCTATCCCTCGTCAGGTAGTTGTCGTACTTCTTCGTCTTCACTGGGAAACGGAACATCGACGGGAAGCCCGCGCCGAGACGCTGCCACATGGCGTCCAGCTCCGCGACCCCCTGCTCGCTCTTCGTCAGGAGGCGGCGAGCGATCACGTCTGCGACCTCCTCCGTCGACAAGTTCACCTTGATCGCGAAGCGCCCCTGAATCTTCGAGAAGTCCATGCCTCGGCGCTCGTCCATCTGTTTCATGATCCCGCTCAGTTCCTCCTGCGAGGTCACGAACACCCAGGCGCGACCAGAGCAATGCGTCGCCAGCTGCTCCGTGATGGTCTGCAGGTTCAGCATCAGCTGCGAGTCGTCGCCGATGAACTGGCCGACCTCGTCAGCGAAGAAGGCGATGCGCTGGTGAGGCTCCTGGCGATCCAGCCACGAGGCCACGTCCTGCGCGAAGGCCTCGGCCGACAGATTCATCTGTTCCCGATAGCTGCGGAAAGGATGATCCACCTGGTAGCCCAGGCGGGACAGGGCCTTCGAGACAACTGCCTCTGAGAAGACCGTGTTGACACGTCCGACCTCCCAGGCGTGCCCAGACTCCTCCTGGTAGGCCTCGCGGAAACGCGCCAGCTCACCCCGATCGTCCAGGTCGCGCTCGAGCGCACCGACTCCCAGATCCTTCGAGTACAGACCGCGCGCCTCAAAGTAGACCTTGTAGAAGACCTCGATCATCGCCGAGCCGCGCTCGCGCGACGCCTTGTTGTCCTTCGCATCGACATTGAAGAGAACCGCGCGCGTGGGCGTATGCAGGCTCCTCTTCAGGTCCGCGATGGTCGTCTCGTCGCCCGCGACCTTCTGCTCGAAAGCACGTTCGACGTCTTCACGGGTCACCGGCTGGTTGCCTACCTGCTCACCGAGCAGGTAGGACAGCATCTTCAGCAGGTGCGACTTACCCGACCCAAAGAAACCCGAAATCCACACGCCGTTCGACGGGGCATCGACCTGGTTCCAGGCACCCACGATGTCCGCTAAGCCGTCGCGGATCTCCTTCGTCATAACATATTCGTCGACCTCGGAAGCGACCTTCGAAACGTCATCAGCCTTGACGACACCGTCGATCGACCGGAAAATATCCTTCGCGTACAGACCCTTCATGTCCATGCGTCACACCTTTGTCTTTCAGTTCGCCGACGGTTCTAGAGTAAGCGAGAAGTCCACCAAATCGAAAGCTCGGTAGTAGTTATCCTGGGAGATTTGATCGAAGAGGACGAGCGCAGAATGAGTGGACGGCGACTGATGGTACGACCCCGGGAAAGTCACGACCAGCGGCACACGCCCCAGCAGGGGCTGCAGGCAGCTCAGCAGCAAATGCGTGCGCACGAGCGGGAACAGATGGTGCACCCCGGAAAGCAGGACGGCATCAACACTATCCTCTCCCCCGGCCTCGTCCACAGCCTCCTTAATGGCGGGCGCGAGCAAACCCTCGACGTCAATCACGTCACTCAGGGCATTCCGGAACGTCTCTGGAGGCAACCCGTCTTCCATCGCCAGCATCTGATCGAAGAACGGCGATGCCTTCCACATGTCCACCGCGAGCGCAAACACGTCGACATCGGCCAGGCGGTAGCGCTCCTCGCGCAGGCGGCGACGCAGCCGCGAGAGCTCCTCGTCGACCGTCGGCTCCCACTCCGGCTTATAGCGCAGAACGAAGAAAGGGACCTCGTTGCCCAGGCCCTCCATCTTCTTAAAGCGCTCCGACGTGAGCACCCGGAAGGCGCAATCAAAGGTCTCCCTGAGCGAATCCAGATACGCTCCACGCTTCGACACCGACCGTACCTTCCTTTCGCGCAGCGCCCCTCACCGGGCTCCTCATACCGTACCGCAGGCCACCCACAATTCGAGTCAAATCATGGCTCCCGCGTCACATCTTCCTGAATTAGTGTCAGTCGAGGACATCGAACTGGAACTGCGCGACTGGGAACGACTCCCGCATCGGCCAACCCCACGGCTGCGGAGCCGCGTTCACCAAGCGGGCAACCCCCACCGGGACCACGACCGGCAAAGCAGCCCCGGCCTCGTCGATGAAACCCACATCTCGCATACAGCGCAGAAACACCGAGCGCACTTTCTGCCCGCTCTTCACCGTCAGCGTCGACATCGCGGGATCCACCCTGCGTTGGCGTTCCACGAAGTCGTCGATATCCGACGCTGTCAGCGGAGCCTCATCGACGACCAGACACGGCCAGGCAACCTCACGCGCGCACGCCGCAAACACGTAGGACTCCGTCACGAGAGCCAGCCACATGACAAGCTCCC
>ERZ773180.820-NODE-820-length-17208-cov-20.965254_pt1 | contig 17208 bp, 16 predicted proteins | sample MGYA00511080_ERZ773180 | MGnify/ENA primary metagenome ERZ773180 (study PRJEB29015, sample SAMEA2738175) | human oral metagenome | biome: human oral; feature: human-associated habitat; material: saliva | place: China | collected 2178 ...
AATTATCAAAGTTTTTGATAAAAGAAAACCCGACGTTATGTCGGGTTTTTTGTTTTTCAGGATTAAGAAAATATTTTAGTGATTCTTTGAGAATAAAAAAGTGCGGTCATTTTTGACCGCACTTTTATTTATCCATTTAGTATTTTTAAATTACAAACCTAATACGGCAAATAGCACCCAAACAGTGTAAATGGTTGCTAGACCGTAGAAGATAAATCCGCCTGCTGGCACATGAATCTTAAGATCGTGCATCGCGTGATGGATACGGTGTAAACCACACCACATTGGGAAAATCGTTAAAACTAAGATAACTAATTTTCCGATCCAAGAATAAGCGAATGTAATCAGGTTATGTGGATTAATTAATCCAAATGGCAACAATAAACCAAGGATTAAGATCACAACAGGGAAGAAAATCGCACTGACAGTCCCGCCAGCACCAAACATCAACCATACTGGTGGTTCACCAGAGCGTTTTGGATTTTGATCGACCATTTTTTCTCTCCCTACATATAAACTAAAATTAATGCGATAACACTAATCACAGCCGTAACTACCCAAAGTGCATTTCTTAACACGTGATGTGGTAAACGTTCATTTTTAACAATGATGTTCATCACTTTTGGTGTCATCACGAAATAAGTTGCAGTGTGATATAAGGTCGCAATTAATGTGATGATATTTAAGAACACCACAATTGGATTTCTTAAGAAGCCAATGAAATCAATAATGCCTAGACCTGGAACAGGATTGCTTGCAAGGCAAAGTACGCCATAAAGCAATACGATACAGAACCATACGGCAAAGATAGAGGTTGCTTCACGCACCATATAAGCTTTGTAGAAATCCAATTTTTGCCACCAAGTAGCCGTCATTGGGCGAACATATTTTTTGCGTTTACTTACTGTTACTGACATATTCTTCCCCTTAGCCTTTTGGTTTTAGCATTGAGATAACATAATCTTTGGCACTTTCCACTTTGCCTTGGTTGATTGCTGAAGCAGGATCCACGTGTTTTGGACACACTTCAGAACAATAACCAACGAAAGTACAGCTCCAAACACCGTTTTTACCATTTAATAATGGCATACGTTGTGTTTTACCATGGTCACGGTTATCAAGGTTGTAACGGTGTGCCATTGTAATCGCTGCAGGGCCTAAGAATTCAGGGTTTAAACCAAATTGTGGACAAGCGGCATAGCATAAACCACAGTTAATACACATTGAGAATTGACGATATTTTTCAAGCTGTGCCGGAGTTTGTTTAGTTCGGCTTACTTGCAATTCTTTCGATGGATGTGGTTTACCATCTAATGCTGGCGCTTCGTTACCAATAATATAAGGTTTAATTGCCTCTAAACTTTCGATAAAGTGGCTTAAATCAACCACTAAGTCGCGTTCAATAGGGAAGTTTGCCAATGGTTCAATACGCATGTGGCCGCTGTAATCACGTAAGAACGTTTTACAAGCCAATTTGGGTTTGTTATTTACCATCATCCCACAAGAACCGCAGATCGCCATACGGCAAGACCAACGATAAGAAAGAGACGGTTCAAGTTTATCTTTAATGTAACCTAACGCATCTAAAAGAGAGGTTTGGTTATCATAAGGTACTTGATAAGAGCTTAAATGTGGCTCTTGATCGTTTTCTGGGTTGTAGCGTAATACTTCTACAGTCATTACCGGTGAATTAGCCATTTGCTTGCTCCTTAGCTTTCGCAGCCGCTTCTGCCGCTTCTGCTTCAGCACCATAAACACGTTTTGCTGGTTGAGATTTAGTGATTTTCACCGGACTGTATTCAATACGCGGTGCATCATCGCCATTGTAGTAAGCAAGGGTGTGTTTTAAATAATTCACATCATCACGTTCAGTGTAGTCTAAGCGTTGGTGTGCACCACGAGACTCTTTACGTTCAATTGCAGAGTTTGCAATAGATTGTGCCACATCAAGGATGTAACCTAATTCTACAGTGTAAAGCACATCGGTATTGAATACGCTTGAACGGTCTGTTACACGGATACGTTTATAACGTTCTTTAAGCTCAGCAATTTTATCTACTGCTTTTTGCATGCTTTCTTGGTCACGGTAGATACCACAACCTTCTTCCATGACAGTACCCATTTCATCACGGATTTCAGACCAAGATTCATTACCTTCTTGGTTATAAAGTGCTTCAAGGCGAGCTACAACATCTTGAGCTTGAGCATCAACTGCTGCACGGTTTGCAGGTCGTGCTTCTGCTGCACGTTGTGCGGCATATTCACCTGCAACACGGCCTAAAACCACTAATTCTGCAAGCGAGTTAGAACCTAAACGGTTCGCGCCATGTAAACCAGAAGACGCACATTCACCCACAGCAAATAAACCTTTAATGCGAGTTTCGCTGTTGTAATCCACTTCAATACCACCCATGGTGTAGTGAACAACTGGACGTACAGGGATTGGTTCATTAACTGGGTTTACACCTTCATAAGCACTTGCTAATTCACAAATGAATGGAAGACGTTCATGTAAATATTTTTCACCTAAGTGACGTAAGTCAAGATGAACTACATCGACGCCTTTTGCAGTTTTTAAGGTGTTGCCTTTTTTCCATTCTTGCCAGAATGCTTGTGAAACTTTATCACGCGGACCAAGTTCCATATATTTGTTTTCAGGTTTACCGATTGGCGTTTCAGGGCCTAGACCATAATCTTGTAAATAACGGTAGCCGTTTTTATTCACTAAGATACCGCCTTCACCACGACAACCTTCAGTCATTAAGATACCGGTGTTTGGTAAGCCGGTTGGGTGATATTGGACGAATTCCATATCACGAAGAGGAACACCGTGACGATATGCCATTGATAAACCATCACCAGTTACGATACCGCCGTTGGTGTTGAATTTAAATGCACGACAACCACCGCCAGTTGCAATTACAACCGCATTTGCATTGATTTGAACAAGTGAACCTTCCATCATATTCATCGCAACCATACCGCGAGCATGGCCATCATCAACTAAGATGTCTAAAACGAAGTGCTCATCAAAACGCTGAATTTGTGGATATTGAATGGATGTTTGGAAAAGAGTATGTAATAAGTGGAAACCGGTTTTGTCTGCCGCGAACCAAGTACGTTCGATTTTCATCCCACCGAAACGACGCACGTTCACATCGCCATCTGCTTTACGGCTCCAAGGGCAGCCCCAACGTTCAAGTTGAGTCATTTCCACTGGAGAATGTTCAACGAAGTATTCCACCACATCTTGTTCACATAACCAGTCACCACCGGCAACGGTATCGTGGAAGTGTTTATCGTAGGAATCTTCCTCTTTAATTACTGCGGCCGCACCACCTTCTGCTGCAACCGTATGGCTACGCATAGGATAAACCTTAGAAACTAATGCGATCTTTAAGTTAGGGTTTGCTTCTGCTGCTGCAATTGCTGCACGTAAACCGCCGCCACCGGCACCAACAATAGCAATATCGACATTAACCGTTTGCACGATATCCTCCAATCATATAGAAAGTAAAAAAATAAAACGCCCTAAATTAATAGGGGCTTGTGGTAATTCTGCCACTTTTGTTTACAAATTAGTAACTTTTTTTCCCGAATAAACAGATAAAATATCAAAAGTGTGATCTAACTCAAAAAAGTTAATTTTTTATATATTTATAGATGATAACCGTTTGCGTTTAAGAATGATTTAGTCGGATTATTGAGTTAAAAATCACTCTTGTTTACAATAGCCTAATTCATTTTAAAGGTGAAAACGGAGAAAAAAATGACCGCACTTAGCGATAAAAAAGCAGAATGGCAACCTTCCGCCTCAATTAAAAATTTATTGGCACGTGCCAAAATTATTGCGGATATCCGCCAGTTTTTTACTGAACGTGGATTATTAGAAGTGGAAACGCCTGTTTTAAGTGAATTTGGCGTAACGGATCTTCACCTTTCCACCTTTAGTACCGAATTTGTTGCGCCTTTTGATGAACTCTCGAAAACGCTCTGGCTTTCGACAAGTCCGGAATATCATATGAAACGTTTACTGGCAGCAGGCAGTGGACCGATCTTTCAAATTGGCAAAGTATTTCGCAATGAAGAAGCGGGCAATCGCCATAATCCGGAATTTACCATGCTTGAATGGTATCGACCGCACTTTGATATGTATCGCCTGATGAATGAAGTGGATGATTTATTACAACAGATCCTCGATTGTAAACCGGCAGAAACCTTAAGTTATCAGTTTGTCTTCCAAGAATATGTAGGATTAGATCCATTATCGGCGACTCGTCAAGAATTAGTAGAGGCAGCGCGCAAGCACAACTTTATGGCAGATGAAGATGAAGATCGTGATACCTTATTACAATTTTTATTCAGCGAAGTGGTAGAGCCTAAAATCGGACAAGAGGCCCCTGTTGCCGTTTATCATTTCCCTTCTTCCCAAGCTGCGCTCGCTCAACTAAGCCCAGAAGATAGCCGTGTGGCAGAACGTTTTGAGTTCTATTATAAAGGCTTAGAGTTAGCCAATGGTTTCCATGAACTCACCGATGCGCGTGAACAGCAACATCGCTTTGAGCAAGACAACCGCCTACGCGAAAAAGCTGGCTTGCCACAACGTGAAATTGATCATCGTTTACTGGCGGCATTACAAGCAGGAATTCCGAATACATCAGGCGTGGCTTTAGGTGTCGATCGTTTAATTATGATTGCCTTAGGCGCTGAAAGTATTAAAGAAGTGATTTCATTTTCGGTGGAATGTGCCTAAGTTTATATAGCGTGTTTTGCATGCTTTTACCTACAAATGATTATAATGTGTGCCGCGCTTTTTTGATCTAGATAAATATTTATGTAAAAAGCTTATATAAAACTGTTAGCTAGATCACACTTTTTCCTTTTGTGCTTTGCACTCAATTAGGCTCCTCATCATAATGCCTCCACTAATTTAGGTGCTAGGGCATTAAATAAAAGATTTTATAATTAATTTTAGAGGAGCATGTATGAGTGCAACAACCAATAAAAAATGGAATAAATTTGATACTGCTTGGGTATTAAATTTATTTGGAACTGCGGTGGGTGCAGGGGTATTATTTTTACCAATCAATGCAGGGATGGGCGGTTTTTGGCCTTTGGTCGTGATGGCAGTTTTAGTCGGGCCAATGACGTACTTTGCACACCGTGGATTGGCTTATTTCGTTTTATCTTCTTCTAAACCAGGCAGCGATATTACTGAAGTAGTAGAAGAGCATTTTGGAGCGACAGCTGGGAAATTAATTACCTTATTATATTTCTTTGCGATCTTCCCAATTTTATTGATTTATGGAAACGGGATCACCAATACCGTCTATTCTTTTATTGTAAACCAATTAGGCATGGCTTCACCAAATCGTGTAATCCTTTCTTTTGTATTGATTGCGATCTTGATTTCGGTCATGTTGTTCAGTGAAAAAGTCATGTTGAAAATCACTGAATTATTAGTTTATCCATTGGTATTGATTCTCTTTGCATTATCAATCTATCTCATTCCTCAATGGAATGCATCAATGCTTTATGAGCTTCCTACCGCTAGTGGTTTTGTGACGACATTGTGGTTAACTATTCCAGTATTAGTCTTCTCTTTTAACCATTCTCCGGCAATTTCTTCTTTCACACTTTCTCAACAACGTGAATATAAAGATTTTGATACAACGGAATATCACATTGGTCGTACAGAAAAAGGGACTTCAACCGTATTACTTTTCTTCGTGATGTTCTTTGTGTTTAGTTGCGTATTAACTTTAACACCAGCAGAGTTATTAGAGGCAAAAGCACAAAATATTAGTATCTTGTCGTATCTTGCGAACAAATTTGATAATCCATACATTTCTTATTTTGCACCATTAGTGGCTTTCTTAGCGATTACGAGTTCATTCTTTGGCCATTATTTAGGGGCTCGTGAAGGTTTAGAAGGTTTATACCTCAAAATGAAAGGTGAAAGTGTAAATCGTAAAAAATTAAATTACGGTACCGCAGTATTCTTCTTACTCACTTTATGGGGCGTAGCAATCATTAACCCAAGTATTTTAGGCTTAATCGAATCGCTTGGCGGTCCAATTATTGCGATGATCCTTTTCATTATGCCAATGTATGCTATCCGCAATGTTCCAGCGATGAAACGCTATCAAGGTCGTTTTAGTAATGTATTTGTAACAGTAATGGGATTAATTGCTATCTCTGCGGTTGTATATGGATTATTATAAGCGGCTTTTTAGTTTAGCTTAGGATTGAAATAATATGATTAGTGTATTTGATATGTTTAAAGTGGGGGTTGGGCCATCCAGCTCCCATACTGTCGGCCCGATGAAAGCGGGTAAACAGTTTATTGACGATTTAATCGAACAAGGTAAATTTGATGCGGTCTCGACCTTGCATGTGGATGTATATGGCTCTCTCTCAATGACAGGGCTTGGTCATAATACAGATATAGCAATCATTATGGGATTAGCTGGCTATCTACCGCACGATGTAGATATTGATTTAATCCCAACATTTATCGAACAGGTTAAACAAACCAAAAAACTGTCGATTGCACAGGGTAAAAAAACGGTTAATTTCGATTGGGATGCCAATATGGTATTCCATAATTCCTTTTTATCATTGCATGAAAACGGCATGACCATTACAGCATTAGATGCTGAGCGTAATGTGCTTTACCGTCAAACCTATTATTCTATCGGTGGTGGTTTTATTGTAGATGAAGCGCATTTTGGTCAAGAGGAAGAGAATCCTGTGGCTGTGCCGTATCCTTATCAACATGCTGAAGATATTTTGAAACATTGTCAGGAAAATGGCTTAATGCTTTCTACTGTAATGATGAGAAATGAGTTAGCATTACGTGATAAAAAAGAGGTTGAAGCGCATTTACATAATGTTTGGAAAACCATGAAGGATTGTATTGAGCATGGTGTCAATACAGAAGGCGTGTTACCTGGCCCATTAAAAGTGGTGCGTCGTGCACCTTCACTTTATCGTCTTTTGCAAGCCAATAGTAATCGTCTTGCAAATGATCCAATGCACGTTATCGACTGGGTGAATATGTTTGCCCTCGCAGTAAACGAAGAGAATGCTGCAGGTGGACGCGTCGTGACTGCACCAACTAACGGTGCTTGTGGTATTGTGCCGGCTGTGCTTTCTTATTACGAAAAATTCGTAGGACCTTTAACACAGGATGTAATTGAGCGCTACTTATTGACTGCAGGTATGATTGGTTCACTTTATAAGATGAATGCCTCTATTTCCGGTGCCGAAGTCGGCTGCCAAGGTGAAGTGGGTGTGGCATGTTCAATGGCCGCAGCGGGTTTAACTGAAATCCTAGGCGGTACGCCAGTACAAGTGTGTATTGCAGCTGAAATTGCGATGGAACATAATCTTGGTTTAACTTGCGACCCAGTTGGTGGACAAGTACAGGTGCCTTGTATTGAGCGTAACGCGATAGCTTCGGTGAAAGCAATTAATGCAAGCCGTATGGCATTACGTCGTACCACAAACCCTCGCGTAACCTTGGATAAAGTGATTGAAACCATGTATGAAACAGGTAAAGACATGAATGCTAAATACCGTGAAACATCGAAAGGTGGCTTAGCGGTGAAAGTGGTGTGTTCTTAAGAGCTAATTGATAATAAAAGAGCGGTCATTTTTGACCGCTCTTTTTTATTTTCCTTTCACATCAATAATCACTACTTCTGATTGAGATCCTAATCGCATTGGAATGCCCCAGAAGCCGTAACCTGAAGTGACAAAAAAATGTGGATTCCCAATCTTTTCATGGCCATAATCCAAACGATATATCATTTTCGTGATTAAACTAGCGGGGAATATTTGCCCTTTATGCGCATGCCCTGAAACTTGAATATCAAGCGGGAGTGAAGCATGTTTTTCAATATCTGTTGGGCGGTGATCCAATAAAATAGTCGGTAAGTCCGTATTCACTTGTTTTAATAATATTTCGGTACTCGGTCTATTGCGAGTCAGATCATCGTTTCGTCCAATAAGTACTAATTCATTGTTTAACGTTAATGTTTCATCTCTTAATACGGTAATACCTGCTTTGCGGATTTCTTGATCAATTCGATCTTGGTCTCCAAATAAATCATGATTGCCTAGTGTGGCATAAACGCCCATTGGAGCCTTGAGTTTTGCCAGATGAGGTTGCATTTTTTCAGCTAAATAGGCATTGACGTTATCGTCCATAATATCGCCAGGCAGTAAAATGATATCTACCTTTTCCTGCTGCATAATATCAGCCAGTTTATCCAATTCTTTCCCACCAAATAATTTGCCTAAATGGAGATCGCTTGCCATACCAATTCGCAGCGGTTTAATCGGTTTATCCAGCGTGATTTCATAATGAATAACACGGGTAACATAGGCGTTATACACACTTAAGGCAGTGATACTAATAAATAAAACGGGGTAAGCAATGCGTAAAGTGCGGTCGATTTTTGTGATGGATTTAGATTTTCGGAAAAGAAAATGAATACATCCCACGGCGATACTCGCAAAGGCTGAAAAAAGAAGCAGCGCGAGCACTAAAGCAATAAGTCGAAATGCCGTAAAAAGCTTTAAAAAATGACAAATAACCAAGGCATTAGGAAGCAAAAAGCTGGTGAAGGTGATTGCTCGTCTTGCCTTTTGGGAGAGTAGTTTGTTCAGCCACCAAATCAGCGTTTTATTAAAAATATAAATCAGCAGTTGTAACAAAATAATAGCTGCCGTAAATATAAAGTAATAACGAGTTTCCATTAGCGATTCCTAAATAAAAGTGCGGTCATTTTTAACCAAGTTTTGAAGTGTGGAATAATAAATTTCTCTGTTCCCAAAGGCAAATTTTTTCGCTAAAATGCGGCTCGTTTTAGTTAATTTAAGAAGGAAAATCCAATGTTTGGAAAAGGCGGTTTAGGCGGCTTGATGAAACAAGCCCAACAAATGCAAGAAAAAATGCAAAAAATGCAGGAAGAAATTGCCCAATTAGAAGTAACAGGCGAAAGCGGTGCGGGTTTAGTAAAAATCACGATTAATGGTGCGCACAACTGCCGTCGTATTGAGATCGATCCTTCTTTAATGGAAGACGACAAAGAAATGTTGGAAGATTTAATCGCTGCAGCATTCAACGATGCAGTTCGTCGTGCAGAAGAATTGCAAAAAGAAAAAATGGCTTCTGTAACCGCAGGCATGCCATTACCTCCAGGAATGAAACTTCCATTTTAATTCATTGGGTGTGTGAATTGACACGTTCACACACCATCCATTTTCTCCCATCATAAATATTATGCAAAGCAGTCCACTTTTAGAACATCTTATTGAAAACCTTCGTTGCTTGCCGGGTGTTGGCCCGAAATCAGCGCAGCGCATGGCTTATCATCTTTTACAGCGCAATCGTAGCGGTGGGATGAATTTAGCACGTGCATTAACGGAAGCGATGTCTAAAATTGGGCATTGTTCACAGTGTCGTGATTTTACCGAAGAGGAAACGTGCAATATTTGTAACAATCCTCGTCGCCAAAATTCAGGCTTGCTTTGCGTGGTGGAAATGCCAGCGGATATTCAGGCTATTGAGCAAACAGGCCAATTTTCTGGGCGTTATTTTGTCTTAATGGGGCACTTATCGCCTTTAGATGGTATTGGTCCAAAAGAGATTGGTTTAGATTTATTGCAAAAACGTCTGGTTGAAGAATCTTTCCACGAAGTGATTTTAGCCACGAACCCAACAGTGGAAGGCGATGCCACAGCCAATTATATTGCTGAAATTTGCCATCAACATAATATTAAAGTAAGCCGTATTGCTCACGGGATCCCTGTCGGTGGGGAATTAGAAACCGTGGACGGTACTACCTTAACCCACTCTTTCTTAGGTCGTCGTCAGATCGACTAATCTTATGCGCCTGTTTATTGCCGAGAAACCCAGTCTTGGGCGAGCTATTGCCGATGTATTGCCAAAACCTCATCAACGGGGTGATGGTTTTATTAAATGCGGCAATGATGATGTCGTGACTTGGTGCGTGGGGCATTTGCTCGAACAGGCAGAGCCGGATGCCTACGATCCGAAATTCAAACAATGGCGTTTAGAACATTTACCCATCATTCCTGAAAAATGGATTCTATTACCGCGAAAGGAAGTCAAAAAACAACTTTCTGTGGTGGAAAAACTGATTCATCAAGCCGATGTTTTAGTTAACGCAGGTGACCCTGATAGAGAAGGGCAGTTGCTAGTGGATGAAGTATTTAGTTATGCCAATTTATCAGCCGAAAAACGTGATGGCATTTTACGTTGTTTGATTAGCGATCTTAACCCTAGCGCGGTGGAAAAAGCCGTACAAAAGCTCCAACCGAATCGTCATTTTATTCCATTAGCCACCTCTGCACTGGCACGCGCTCGTGCCGATTGGCTTTATGGCATTAATATGACCCGCGCTTATACCATTCGCGGTCGCCAAGCCGGTTATGATGGCGTGCTTTCCGTTGGGCGAGTACAAACTCCCGTATTAGGCTTGATTGTTCGCCGTGATTTGGAAATTGAACATTTCCAACCAAAAGATTTCTATGAAGTGTTGGCATGGGTGAAAGAAGAAAAAACATCTGAAAATCCGACCGCACTTTTTTCTGCACTTTGGCAACCAAGTAAGGCTTGTGAAGATTACCAAGATGAAGATGGTCGCGTGCTATCTTTAGGGTTGGCTGAAAATGTAGTGAAGCGCATTACCGATCAACCTGCCGAAGTGACAGAATATGTGGATAAGCGAGAAAAAGAAACGGCGCCTTTGCCTTATTCGTTGTCAGCATTGCAGATTGATGCGGCAAAACGTTTTGGCATGTCGGCACAGAGCGTGTTGGATACCTGTCAGCGGTTATATGAAACGCATCGATTGATTACCTATCCACGTTCTGATTGTCGCTATTTGCCAGAAGAGCATTTTGCTGATCGACATAAAGTGATGAATGCCATTTCACAGCATTGTCAGACGTACCAAACCTTGCCATCGGTGGTAGACACTGAGCAACGTAATCGTTGTTGGAATGATAAAAAGGTGGAGGCGCACCATGCAATTATTCCAACGGCTAACACACGCTCGATAAATTTAAATATTGATGAGCAACGCATTTATGAATTGATTGCGCGTCAGTATTTATTGCAGTTCTGTCCTGATGCGGAATATCGTAAAAGCAAAATTACCTTAAGTATTGCAGGCGGTACGTTTGTGGCGCAAGCGCGCAACTTGCAAACCGCAGGGTGGAAAGAGTTGCTTGGTAAAGAAGACGAAGATGAAAATCAAGAGCCGCTATTGCCGATCGTGAAAAAAGGGCAGATTCTGTATTGCGAACGAGGTGAAGTGGTGAGTAAAAAAACGCAACCGCCGAAACCATTTACCGATGCGACGTTGCTTTCGGCCATGACGGGGATTGCGCGCTTTGTGCAAGATAAAGAATTGAAAAAAATTCTGCGTGAAACAGATGGACTTGGCACAGAAGCCACGCGCGCAGGCATTATTGAATTGCTGTTTAAACGAGGCTTTTTGACCAAAAAAGGACGCAATATTCACAGCACAGAAACGGGGCGGATCCTCATTTCAGCTTTGCCGGATATTGCTACGCAACCTGATATGACGGCACATTGGGAAGCACAGTTAACGGATATCAGCCAAAAACAGGCGAGTTATCAGCAATTTATGTTTACGCTTAATCAAATGCTGCCGGATTTAGTGCGTTTTGTTGATTTCACTGCATTACGTCGTTTAAGTCAGATTTCAAAAGGTTTAAGCACGCCAGCAACGAAACGAAAAAGAGCGGTCAAAAAATCGGAAGATTTAAACGCTGAAAATTGATTAAACTTAATACAATTAAGTAAAAAAAATGGGAAAGCGCTTGCGAAAAGCGTGAATTTTATATAACATTTGCTCCCAGTTTTCTTGCGAAATTGCAATTTAGAGAAGAAAGAATAATGTACAATATTTTATTATTTGTTTATGTATTAATTTGTATCGCCTTAATCGGCTTTATCCTTATTCAACAAGGTAAAGGCGCGAACGCAGGTGCGTCATTTGGCGGCGGTGCATCAGGTACTATGTTTGGTTCTGCAGGTGCAGGTAACTTTTTAACTCGTACCAGCGCAATCTTAGCAACTGGCTTTTTTGTGATTGCTTTAGTGTTAGGTAACATTAACTCTCACCGTGGCAACGTACAAAAAGGTTCGTTTGACGATTTATCTCAAACTGCTGAACAAGTTCAACAACAGCAACAACAAGTTGCTCCAGCGGTTGAAAACAAAAATAATGACATTCCGCAATAAGGAATAAAAACAGAATAAACGCTCTGGTGGTGGAATTGGTAGACACGCTATCTTGAGGGGGTAGTGGCCGCAGGCCGTGCGAGTTCAAGTCTCGCTCAGAGCACCAACTATAAACCGACTTAATCAAGTCGGTTTTTTTTCGTCTAAAATTTGATTTGACCGCTAGTTATTATCCCCTGTTTTAGTTACAATCGGTCAATTTCTCTTTTTTAGAAACCCATTAGGAGAGCACTATGAACTTCCCTCAAATCGCCCAACAAGTGATTGATAAACTTGGCGGCAAAGAAAACATCGCCACAGCAGCACATTGCGCAACGCGTTTACGTATTGTGTTAAACGATGAAAGCAAAGTGGACAAAGAAGGTATTGATAATATTGAAGGCGTGAAAGGGCAGTTTGCTGTCGCGGGTCAATATCAAATTATCTTCGGTTCAGGTACGGTGAATAAAGTTCATGCTGAACTCACGAAATTGCTTGGTATCGGTGATGTGAGCAAAGCCGAAGTGGCAGAAGCGGCGTCAGGCAACCAAAACTTATTGCAACGTTTGGTGAAAGGCTTAGCGGATATTTTCGTGCCAATCATTCCAGCCATCGTAGCAGGCGGTTTGTTAATGGGTATTCACTCCATGCTTACAGCGAAAGGTTTCTTCGTTGATGAGTTAAGCGTGATTGATATGCACCCAGGTCTTGCGGATTTGGTGGACTTCATTAATACCATCGCGAACGCACCATTTGTGTTCTTGCCAGTATTACTTGGTTTCTCTGCAACCCGTAAATTCGGTGGTAACCCATTCTTAGGGGCAGCACTTGGGATGTTATTAGTTCACCCTGCATTAGCAGATGGTTGGAACTATGCATTAACTCTTGCTCAAGGCAAAATCCAATACTGGAACGTATTCGGTCTTGAAATTGAAAAAGTCGGCTATCAAGGCACGGTTATCCCAACATTAGTTTCTGCTTGGGTGTTAGCAACCTTAGAAAAAACCTTCCGTAAGTTTGTACCTTCTTACTTAGATAACCTTATTACCCCATTATTCTCGCTCTTTATTGCAGGCTTCTTAGCATTTACCGTCATTGGTCCAATCGGTCGTGAAGCGGGTTCATTAATTGCATCGGGCTTAACTTGGTTATATGACACATTAGGCTTCGTTGGTGGCGCAATCTTCGGGGCATTCTATGCACCTATCGTTATCACGGGTATGCACCAAACCTTCATTGCAGTTGAAACACAATTATTGGCTGAAATGGCAAATACAGGCGGTACCTTTATTTTCCCAATCGCTGCAATGTCAAATATTGCACAAGGTGCAGCCTGTTTAGGTGTGGCAGTGGCATTAAAAGATCCTAAAGTACGCGGTTTAGCGGTGCCATCAGGTATCTCTGCATTATTAGGGATTACTGAACCGGCGATGTTCGGGGTGAACTTACGCTATCGTCAAGCTTTCTTTGCGGCGATGATTGGTTCAGGCTTAGCAAGTGCCTTTATCGCATTCTTCAATGTAAAAGCCATTGCATTAGGCGCAGCCGGTTTCTTAGGTATTCCATCGATCAAACCAGATAGCCTTGCGATGTACAGCATTGGTATGTTGATTTCATTTGTGGTGGCATTCACGCTTTCAGTCGTTTTCGTGAAACGCGCACAAGCAAAAGCATAATCGATATAAAAAAGAAAAAGCACGAGTTTAAGCTCGTGCTTTTTTGTTTGGAAAAATGCGTCTAAAAATGACCGCACTTTCAGTGAGAATTAGCCTTCTCGACAATTTAACCAAGCTGTTCTCATGCCTTGATTGTTTTTGTAATACACCGAATTATGCTCACGCGCAATCAGATCCACATGGCTTCCATCAATCGGCTCATAAGAGCGATAAATCACTTCAAAGCGATTTCCGCGTGCATTCAAGGTGCGATTTTCTACATGATCAAACGGCACGGCTTTACCACCGTCTAATTGGAAATAAATACCAAAGTTATCTTTCATGCGACTTTCTCTTGAAAGCGGGAAGTAAGTGGTTAAATAAGAATTTGAACCCGTTTCTGAATTACGGCAAGAATAGTAATAACGCTTGTAATCTTTCGGATTGTTTAATTCCGCTTGGCTAATGTTATTTTTAAGGTATCGTGTTTTAACGGTTTTCTTTGGTTGTTGTGTTGTGGTACAAGCAAACAACCCTACGAATGCAGCCGTGAGTAATGCTATTTTTAATTTATTCATCGATAAAGTTCCGAGAGTAGAGTGAATGAGAAAGGAGTATGATAGCGAAAATTGGGGATTGTGCAAGGGATGGGATTAGTTATGCGCAGTTTGGAAGTGAAAGTGCGGTTAGTTTTTTTGGATGTGTTTTTATTGAAGTTAGGCACACGCTGGGAAGCGTGCGCTAACACGGGAAGGAAATTTAAACATATCCTATAACTAGTTAGAGATTTTTACTAAAATCTTCAAATCCTTTTTCCCAACCTAGATTGTAAGCCTCCTGAGCTGAACGATGTCTAGCTGTACCAGCTTGACTGTAAGGAAGATCTAACTCATCTAAACTATGTTTTTCGTTATTTAGACCATCTCTAATTCCAGCTTCATAAGCGCATCCAGCACATCTATGGCGCCCTGCCTCATTATTTTGGCTAAAAGGTAGGGTTGCTAAAACATTAGCATATCTATGATTCTTTTGACAAACGTTAATTACAGTATCTATAAGAGATTCATTTAATAGTTCAAAATATAAAAATTGTTGTTTTTTAATTTCCGATTTGGTTCCTATTTTATAGTTAGATTTTATAAATGGAAATAATGCAGCTCTAGTAGTAATAATCATTGAATCTTGATTTTCCATGCAAAAATCTTTTTTAATACTTTGTTGAGCGTGTTCTGGTAGTGAACTATTTATTTTTACCTCTATCGGAACTAAAGTATTCCACTGAGTATCAGAGTCAATCAACTCTTTTGTTAGGGTTTCTGACAATATATCATAATGCGCCTCTATAACCCGAGATATCTTAAAATTTTTAAATTGAGATAATCCTTCACTTTGTTCAAAAGCTCTAAAATACCATTCTTGATTATTTACAAAAAGATTTATTGGAAAGAGAACCCGCTCAGACTTATTAGAGCTATTAGCTGATTCATATTTACATTTAACAGCTTTCTTTCTATATAAAGCCCTCGTAACATTTACAATTGATATACTATCAATTTGTGTAATTTGAGAGTTGTTGATGAATTCTACTTTCAGCAGATTCTTTTTATCCATAAATTTGTTACGGTTAAAACCATTTGTTAACACATCTAGTGCAATAATAGGATTAATTATGAATAATGGAACAAATGAATCAGATATCTCTGTAACTTTTTCTTTGTGATTTAGAAAAATCCCTGTTTGATTTAGCTCTCTGTATTCATTGAGATCTTTTGAGGCAGCTGCTGCAGCTATATCAAATTCATCCATAATATCCAAACGAGATACGCATCCTAAATAATTTAAGCAAATATCAATAAAAATTAATCTCTCAATTTGGCTAAATTTTTTTTGAGTTTCTTTCAAAAATAGCTCAACTTCTTGACTGAACATAGTTATTACCTTTCAAGTGCTATTATTTTTCTAACATATCGATCTATTTTATGGATCGATATTGACTATTTATAATACTTTTGTTATAGTTTAGCATCTTTTCAATAATTGGAAAGATTTTTCTGCTAACAAATTATTATAGGAGGCATATATGGCAAAAAATGCTCCATATGGAGACAATCAACGCAGAGGCATGGTTCGTGGTAGATCGCAAACTTATAACCCTACGACTGAACAATGGGTTAAAAGAGACTCTAGAACAGGTAAATTTATGGATGTGAAACAAGATGGTTTACCGTTTAAGGGGGTTAGAAAAGAAAGATAATACAATGTATATAAAGAAAAAACTTGAAATGCGACTAACATTTCAAGTTCATGGAATGGAAGTGAGAACGTCCCTCTTCCCGCGATGCCTAAATGAATAGACAATTGCTATAAAATTGGAGTGTGATTATATTTTCTTTTAAGCATCTAATCAATATCGTTCTCTTATTTTTTATGGAGATTGTATAATGATGCAATGTAAATTTCCTAAATCCGTTCATGTAAGAGCGTACTTCCGCTTTAAGCGGGGACAATGGGAACGAGTATGTGAACATTGTCGTAGTCATCCGCACTCATAAGATTCAAAAGTCAGACGAAAGTCTGACTTTAATTTTTATTGATAGAAGAAATATCACTTCATCGCCACACCCAACCATTTCATCATCTCTCTCTCATCCCAACCTTTACGTTTGGCATAATCTTGAGCCTGGTCTTCATCAATGCGACCAAGAGTGAAATAGTTACTTGCAGGGTGGGTAAAGTACCAGCCACAGACGGAAGCCGCTGGCCACATGGCGTAGCTTTCAGTGAGTTTCATGCCGATGCGTTGTTCGACTTCTAATAAATCCCAAATCAAGGCTTTTTCCGTGTGTTCCGGGCAGCTTGGATAGCCCGGTGCAGGGCGGATGCCGACATAGTTTTCATTGATTAAACCTTGGTTGTCGAATTCTTCTTGCGTGTAGCCCCAAATGCGGGTGCGAAGCTCAAAGTGCAGGTATTCTGCCATCGCCTCTGCTAAGCGATCGCCCACAGCTTGTAGTAAGATAGCGTTGTAGTCATCGCCTGCTGCTTTATAGCCTTCCACTAATTCCATTTCTTCAATACCCGCACAGACGGCGAACATGCCGAACCAGTCTTTTTTACCGCTTTCGCGATCGGCGATAAAGTCGCTTAAGCAGAAGTTAAATGGGCTTTTGCTGTTTTTTCCACGTTCCGTTTGTTGGCGTAAGCCGTAAGCCGTACCAATGGGTTTTGTGTGTTCTTCATCAGCGAAAAGCACCACATCATCGCCTA
>ERZ773180.824-NODE-824-length-17156-cov-2.913865_pt1 | contig 17156 bp, 15 predicted proteins | sample MGYA00511080_ERZ773180 | MGnify/ENA primary metagenome ERZ773180 (study PRJEB29015, sample SAMEA2738175) | human oral metagenome | biome: human oral; feature: human-associated habitat; material: saliva | place: China | collected 2178 ...
GAATGCCAAATGATGGCATTCGCCTTAAAATAATACTTATCATAGAAGTCCGAAAATAGGAATTTACAGACTTTGCTTCACACAGCCTAAACTAAAGTGTAAGGTACTTCTATACGGCTGCCCTAGTCCTTACCCACCAAATTCACATACTCCGGTCTTATCTTAAGATGGTGAAGAACCTTATCCAAAATATCCTTGGACTTAATCTTAAGACTTGAAGTATTGATGCAGGGGTGGCAACCTATATACTCATCTTTTAACAAGTCTTTATCTATAAGTAAAGTAACATCATCATCTTTATCATTCATAAGTTCAAGTACCGATACGGAGCCGGGAGTGATATCAAGCAGTTTTTCCATGTCCTCAGGACCGGCAAATGAAAGTCTTGCAGAATTGATCTGACTTGAAAGTTCTTTAGTCTTAAAAGGTTTATCTGCCGGCATCAGCATCAGATAAAATACTGTTTTTTATCTGTTGCATAGAAATAAATTCTTGCACATTGTAACACCTAAAGCCTTATCGATCTCTTCACAAGCTTCCATAGTTTCGGCAGCCTCATGGTCTACACGAAAATACTCTATCTTTAACTTATCAAGTAAATCATAACATCTTATTTCCTTATCAAGCCTGTTAGCAGTATCGGCAGGTCTTCCCTTAAAAACTTCCATAGTATGTCTTCTTTAATATTTATTTTAAGTGATTTTATTTTAACAATATCTGATAATAATATATAACAAATACAAAAAAATAGGGCTGATTTAATAAAAACCTAATAAAAAACTAACTTAATAAAACAGAAATTGGTAAAAAGGGTTACAGTAAATAACTCTATACTGACTAAGACGGTTATTATCAGTATTACAGCTTAAGCAATACTATGAAAATTAATAACTGACAGTCGGTGAAATACCTTGAAACTGCTTTTTTGATATGTTATCATGACCCTATCAAAATATAAAGATTAGAAAGTTGAATACTAATTTTTATATTAAAAAACTTAGGCTGTGATGACATTTATTGTCATGCGGCTTTTTTTGTATCACAGAGGTGGCTACCGCTTTGCAATAAACTCCTAGAAAGCAAGTAGGGAGTATAAATCTTGCTTACTTGATTACTAAAAATTCAGATACTGAGGAGAAGAGTATATGATTAAAACTGTTGTATTTTCTATGATTACATTTCTTTTGATTAGCTTAACTTCCTGTAGTCTAAATAAAGCAAAAGATAGAATTAATGATGCGGAAAAAGAAAATTATAGTATTGCAGATAAAGAGGAGCATATCAGCATAGGAGAAGAAGAACATAGTATCGCAGATAAAGAGGAGCTTAACAGCATATATGAAGAAGAGAATAGCAGCACAGATGAGGAAGGATATAATATTAAGTTCATAGATTATGATATAACCTACGAAATAGATATCGCTAATGACGGTATCATGGATCATGTATCTGTAATTGTTGATGAAGATCGCTATGCATATTTGATATTAAATGAAGAAAAGAAGTATGTATGTTACAGTGCAAGCTGGGTGGAAAGTGTGCTTATTAGTGATAATGAGGGGAATTATTGCATAGGTATAGCTGAGAATGGTGATAACGATATAATGGGTACTATATTTTATGATCTTAAGAAAGACGGCATAGCATATAAAAAAAGTTTAGGCGGACATATAGATAAGGAGTACAAAAATCAGGGCTTATATGTGGAAGACAGAAGATATATTATAGGTTTCCAAACTACTACAGACCTATACTTAATAAACCCCGATCTTAGCCTTAGCAGCGGAGAGAGAAACTGTACTATCAGTACTTCGGGTAATACCTTAGTAAAAAATATGGCAGCATATAAGTACAATAAAGAGACAGGTAAGTATGAAATGAGTACATATAAGGCAGGAGAAGTTATATATGTGTATGAAACGGATAAGAAAAATATTATTTATTTTAGAACTGAGGATAATGAAAAAGGCTATATATATGTAATAAAACCTGAGGAGGATTATGAATTTTACATAGGAGATGAAAGGCTGGTTGATTACTTTGATAAAAAAGAAATATCATGGGCAGGTTAATGTCGAGAAGTTGGCAACATAAACAATTTTTATTGTGGGAAGTTTAAGAAGCTGATTAATATCTATTAGTGTATTGTTTGCAAAACAAACATATAAAAAGCTACAGATTAAGTATTGTAATTATAATTGGAAAAATTAATAATAAAAGCTTTGAATAGAGCGGGCAAGTGATTGTAAAATTAAAGTAAAAGTCTAAAAGTATTGAAAAATTACAAATTAAATAGTATCTTTATTGTGAATAATTACAAAGTGGTTAAGTTATTAATAACAAATAATATGGAGAGACTAAAATGGAGAACAGTAAAGTAATAGTCAAATCTTTCGGTAAGATATTACCTAAAGAAAAAAAGAATTCAAGATCACCTTATCCACACCAAATATCCGCAATGAAAAACCTTGATCTTATAAATACGCAAAAGCAGTACAGTACATTGGTAGTTTTACCGACAGGAGGAGGTAAGACTTATACAGCCTCAGTTTGGCTATTAAAAAATGCTGTAAATAAACAAAAGAAAATATTGTGGTTAGCACATAGAAAGACTTTGCTTGATCAAGCAGTAGAGTCTTTTCAACAGTATGCTTATAAGGATTTTATTCCTAATATCTCTTCTTTTAGGTATAGACTGATATCAGGAGATGCGGAACATGATAAAACCGTAAATATAGAAAAATCCGATGATCTGCTTATTGTAAGTAAAGACAGTATAGGAAGAAATTTAAAAAATATAGACAGGTGGCTGGAGGATGAGGAAGAAATTTTCCTTATCATAGATGAGGCTCATCACTCAACAGCAAAAACATATAGAAAAGTTATTGACTATATAAAAGAAAAAGTACCTTATGTAAAGCTGATAGGTCTTACAGCAACGCCATTCAGAACTAATGATAATGAAAAGGGGCTTTTGTCAAAAATATATAAAGACGGTGTTGAATCAGGAGATATAGTAAATAATGATATAGGTATCGCATACAATATAAGTTTAAAAGAACTTATAAATAAAAATATTTTATCAAAGCCGATATTTGAAAGTTATTATACAGATGAGTCCTATGGAAGATCTATAGGTATAAAGGGATTGGAAAGTATTCAAAATTTGGATATGCTCCCGGAAGATATACAAAAAGAGATGGCGGAAAGTGCTGCAAGAAATCAATTGATCGTAAAAACATATAAAGAAAATCAAAAAAATTACGGTCAGACAATTGTATTTGCTGTAAATATAGTTCATGCTATTCAACTGACAACTTTATTCAATAAAGAGGGTATTAATGCAGCTTATATTGTATCCAATATAAAAGATATGGTAACAGGTGTGACTGTAAGCAGTAAAGACAATGAAAAAAATCTTGAAGACTATAGAAGCGGAAAGATAAAAGTGCTTGTCAATGTTAATATATTAACTGAAGGAGTGGATTTACCGCAAACTAAGACCGTGTTTTTAGCAAGACCTACAGTTTCAACTATACTGATGACACAAATGATAGGAAGGGCTTTGCGTGGAACTAAAGCCGGAGGTACTGCCTTAGCCTATATAGTTTCATTTATTGATAATTGGAATGAACATATTGCATGGGTCAATCCGGATAGTTTGTTTATTGGAGAAAATGAATTTGTAGACAGTGTAGATGAGAAAGTTCAGCACGAGCTTAGATTAATTGCTATTTCAAAAATCGAAGAGTTTGCAGCTATGATCGATGATTCTGTAGATACTTCAAAGCTTGAACAAATTGATTTTATTAAGAGAGTACCTATAGGTATGTATTCATTTTCTTATATGGATGAAAGAGGTACGGAGCCGAGGTTTGAAATTATGATCTATGACAGTACGAAAAAAGCATATGAAGATTTTTTAAATTCATTACCGGAGGTTTTTAGTGCTTTTTCATGTGAGGATGAATATCCTGCTCAAAGTATACTGGAAGAAATGGAAGCACAATGTAGAGACACTTTTTTCTTGGGTGATATGATACCGAACTATGAGAAAGAAGATGTAATAAATGTATTAAAATACTATGCTCAATACGAGAGTTCACCAAATTTTTATTTCTTTGATGATATAGATAGAGATAAACTCGACCTTGGCAAAATAGCAAAGTATATTTGCGGTGAAAGGATGGATGATTATGAAAAAGCAGATTATATAAGTTCTCTATGGAATGATCCAAAAGATCCTATACTAAAAAGTTTCTTTGGTAAAAAAATATATTTAATAAATCAGTTACAAACCGAAATTACAAAATTAACAGATCCGGATCTGTTTTTAAAAGAGGATAATATTGAATATGGAGCGAGACCTTTGGAAGATTTGACTTTACATAAATTAGGGAAAATCGATCCGGATCAGGAGAAAAAAATCAGAGATGAAGTGTTTGAAAAGTCAAAGGATAAAAAAGGTAACTATACTTGTGCCGTATGCAATAAAAAAGCTAATAATCGTGTATATTTTCAAATAGATCATATTGTGCCTATGAATAAAGGTGGAAAAACTAAAATTGAAAATCTGCAGGTTCTTTGTAGAACATGTAATGGCACAAAATCTGACATTGAGGTTATTTGATATGGAGAGATTACTTTATTCACCTTATGATTTAGCTTGTATTATATGTGAACATAAAATGTCGGTTCAAAAAGGGGCTGCATTTCTTAAAACAGTTTGGCAAAAGGATAATACTTTTCTTCAAGAACGTTATCGTGATGATTTAAAAAAATTGTATTTGGATGTAGCTTACTGTTCCGATTACTTGTGTAATAAAGGTGCTGTTTGTGAGGAATTTTTTGAGTTAAATAAAGAATCGTCTGTTTTTAATAGATTAATTAAAGAGAATGGGTTTGAAAAAGAGTCTTTTGAAAAAAATCTATTTTTTAAAAGAGAAAGATTAAAAATTTTGTATATCAATAAAACAAAATACACAAGATTAAAACTTAAAACTATAATAAAAAAATTAGGATATGAAAGACGCAGTAAAATACTGATAGGCTATATCAATAAACGTATGATCTTTTATCATATGCAAGCTTATCTTATAGGTAATGAAAAATGTAATATAGAAGATGTAGATTTCAATGATATGCTGACTATCAGGATAGTTTAAAATTATCAAATTTTATAACGCTAAGTATTTTACAAAGTCAGATACCAATCTTACAAGTGGGGACTGTATTGGGATCAGCTCCCCACTTTGCAGGAAAAATGCTAAGCCTCACGATCGAAACATTATTTACCTAAACTTTGAGTTCGATACTGCCGGCAAGATCTGATACGAGGTAGTCTTCAGTAGTTTAATCCTTACCTACCAGATTCACATATTCAGGTCTTATCTTAAGATGGTGGAGGAACTTCTCCAGAATATCCTTGGATCTTATCTTAAGGCTGGAAGTGTTGATACAGGGGTGGCAACCTATATATTCATCCTTTAGAAGATCCTTATCTATAAGTAAAGTGACCTCATCATCCTTGTCATTCATAAGTCCGAGTACAGATACGGAACCGGGAGTTATGTCAAGAAGTCTTTCCATGTCCTCGGGACCTGCAAATGAAAGTCTTGCGGAATTGATCTGACTTGAAAGCTCCTTGGTCTTAAAAGGCTTGTCGGCAGGCATAAGTAAAAGATAGAATACGGTCTTTTGTCTGTTACATAAAAATAAATTCTTACACATACTTACATCCAAAGCCTTATCTATCGCTTCACATGCTTCCATTGTCTCGGCAGCTTCATGATCCACACGGGTATACTCTATTTTTAATTTATCAAGCATATCATAACATCTTATTTCCTTATCAAGTCTGTTAGCTACATCGGCAGGTCTTCCGTTAAAAACTTCCATGATCCGTCTCCTTTAACATTAAATTCAAGTGATTTTATTTTAACAATATATGATAATAATATATAACAAATATAAAAAAATAGTATGAAATTAATAAAAACTTAATAAAAAACTAATGCGATAAAGTAGAAAGTATTAGATGTGGGTTACAATAAGTAACCAAAATTGTAGAGTGATTTTCAATGGAAGTATCGAATGAATACCCGGTCCTTATGAACATTCGACCAAGGGAAAGATTAACTTGTGGAGGGAAATACATGGAAAGTTGCCGGTGAATGGACCAGACTTGATGTGGACAAAGGAGCTCTTAGATTTAGCATTCAGGATCTTAATGTAAATGAATACACGCAATTTGTCAGTGTAGAAGAAGGGACAGCAGCGGAAGTTCCGATCTCAAGAGAAAGTTTTGAGAGATTTTTAACAGACAGATCCTTAGAATACGAAGGGTATAAGCTTGAACTTAATAATAAGACAGTTGTTAAGGCGTATGTATATTAAAATAATCATAAGCTCAGATACAATGATAGATAAATTAATATAAATATATCACTAGAGGGTGTTGCATAACAGATGAGCTATCATCTACCCTGCAACACCCTCATTTTTTATTATTCCGTAGCCCATACCGGGATCGCCGTGTTTTTGTAAATACTCGTGAAGCCTTACTGTAAGACTGCTTTTTTTACTGTAAGCGTATTCGCCCATTACCCTTTGGGAAGCCTGCTCAAAGTCGTAGTTTATATATTTGATATCAAACATAGACTGAAAAGTTCGTATATTGCTGTCTTCATCAAGTAAAGGAAGTATGTTCGGACTTAATAACCAGGACAGACAATCAAAGTTAGGATATTCACTGAAGAATTCCCCGGCTTTTTTGATCGAAGCCTTGCATTGTTCGATATCAAGTTTTTCACCCTCGGGTATGTGTATATGAACTGTATTTGCCTTTTGATCAGCTTCGAATTGCAGTCTGCCAAACCTATACAGACTTCCCTTTACTGCATTGGATACCCACAAAGGCTCTATAAGCCCTATTTTACCGGTATTTCTTTGATAGACCTCCTGCCAGATCCTGATATCCGACATGGTAGCAAAATATATTTGCCTAAGATCGGCACTTGAGAGGTCGTCTTTCTTCATACTAAGCTTGTTTGTGAAATTATCGAAATTATCTATAGCTATCAAAACATAAAGCTTTAATAAAAAGGCTTTGGAGTCTGTTCTTCTATTAAGATAATCAAGTAAGGCTTCGGTATCATTAAAAAAAAGCTCCCTACAGTAGAGGTATTCATCACCTGTGATATTATAGTTTTTAAGAAAGTCCTCTGCCTCTTTATTAAATCTCACACCGGATATAAATTCATTAAGACTTAACATTACCCTTTCACCGATCCTTTCATGATTCCGGAAACCAGAAATTTTCTGAATACCAGGGCAAGCAGTGCCGGAGGTATTATGGCAAGTATGCCGGCTGCGGCAGTGAGTCCGTAATGCACGGTGTCCTTGGTGATAAATTCCGAGGTTATTATGGCTATAGGTTTGGTATCGTTATTGGAGGCAAGTATAAGAGGTATCTGAAACTGACTCCAGGTACTTAAAAATATAATAAGTACTGCTGAGGCTATGATAGGATAGGAAAGCGGAAGTACCACATGTATAAGTGCCTCAAGTTTTGTGCAGCCGTCTACCATAGCCGCTTCGTCCAGGTCTTTCGGTACAGAAGTAAAATAATTGGACATGAGCCAAACTATCACCGGCAGATAAGATGTTACATATACTAAACTGAGAGCGTATATATTGTTGAGAAGCTTAAGTTGCATGAACATTTTATATATAGGTATGATGGTTGCCATAACAGGTATAGCCATAGTTATCAGCAAACAATTCTTTATAAAGTCCTTGCCGAAAAACTTGAATCTGCTCAGAGCGTATGCGGATAACAGTGCTATCGGTATACAAAGTACAATAGTCACAAGGCTCGCATAGACAGCATTTCTCATTCCGGAAAATAATAACTTGCCCTGTCTTGATGTAATATCAAAAAGCAGGAGATAATTTTTAAAAGTCGTGCTCTCGGGCAGGAAGTCAAGTGACTTTTCAAGCACCATGGAATCGGGTGTTACCGATATAATAAAAGTCCAGATAAAGGGTCCGAGATAAAAAATAAGGAATATCAATAAAGAAAAAACATATAATACTTTTTTTAACAGCTTCATATTTTAATTACTAAACCTAAAGTATTTGCACAAGAAGATATGCTTTGCTGTACACTTTCTTGAAAGCTTGCTAAACAACTTGTAGTTTCACCGAACGTATACATCAAAAATCTTTAGTAAAGCCTACCGAAACCAAGTTTTTTGCACATACGGTAATTTGATAAAGTCACTTGCAGAAGATACGCTTAGTGTTCATACTTTCAGTTAGTATTCGACCTCCCTATTCAAACTTTTTATATATGTTATGCCGAGTATGCCGGCTAAGATCATAACTATATAGGTATAGGCACTGCCTTTTCCGAATTCAAGAAAGTTGAAGGTAGTGAGGTAGCTGTCTATAAGTATACTTTTTCCGGTGTCCGAATATCCGTTAAGTGCTACGATCTCGTCAAATACATTGATAGCTCCTATAGAAGTCTGGGTGATACCTACCGCTAAAAAAGGAAGCATTAAAGGCAGTATTATTTTTATAAAAATCTGTAATTTACCTGCTCCGTCTATTTTAGCAGCTTCTATCAGACTCTCATTTATAGACTGTCTTCCGGAAAGACAGATCAAACTCATAAAAGGTATGAGTCTGTAAGATACGACAAATGAAACTATAACAAGTAAACTTATCCTTTTATCAAGCCAGGATACAGGAGTATCTATAAGATGCAGATTCATTAAAAGCTTATTGAAAAATCCGTAGCCGGAATAAAAAACGAATTTCCAGAGCAGGGCGGTCACGAAAGGCGGAACAGCCCAGGGAATGATGGATATCGCAAGTAACAGTCCTGAAAATCTCACTTTGACATTAAGAAACAAAGCTACAGATACCGAAATAAGGGTTGTAAAAACGACTACTAAGATCAATATAAAAATAGTGTTAAAAAGGGCATCATGAAATGATTTTGAACTTAATATATTGATATAATTCTTTATTCCTATGAATTTTATTGAATTGGGCTTGCTGAGCTTCCATTTTTTCAAGCTGTATGAAAATGTAACTATAATGGGGTAAATAACCAGCGAAAGCATTATTAAGATCATAGGAAATAATAATGTATAGGCGAATCTTTCTTTTTTCATATTTATATCCGTTTTGAAATATATTTATTTAAGATAACTATGTGCTTATACCGTCTTCAGACAGTATAAGCAGTGATAAGGGAAAGTTATCTGTATCACGCAGGTACATGAAGTCTCAAAAAACTGTGAGGCGGTTTACACTTATTAGTATTTTGAAGCTACATTAAGGCTGAAAAAGAAATAAATGCGACCGGCATTTGTAATAATCTTAAATAATAAAAGTATTATTAAGAGTACTTTACTGAGATCACAGTTCAAGTACTGTTTCCCAGCCCCTTATATCAGGTACGAGATCTTCCTGCAAAAGATCGTTGATTATCGAAAGGATAGACTCTTTGATAAAACCGTCCTTTCCGTATATGACTATATCATCTTCCTTGTCAGCCTTGATCGTACTGACTTCCAGATGAAAAAGCCCCGATTCCTCGTCCTGACACAGCTGCACAAAATTACACACACGCTCTGTTTTGGGAAGTGAGACCGGATGTGATGGAGTCAGTATCAAAAAGTCCTTATCACTGTTAATTATCGCATTAAGGTGCTCTGTGATGGCAGCCGGGGTAATAATATCTTGTTCTTCGCCGTCAACTTCAACAGACCAAACGGTATCTTTTTTATCAAAAAAATCAAATGATCCCATAGTGTATTCCTTTTATTTATTTTATAAAGTATTGAAAACTATATAACTAAAAACAATATTTGATGTACTGATGTAAATTGCCGTAAGTACATTTATTAGTCGAGGTTTTAAAATGTATGACTGTAATAATCAAAAACTCCCGAATTAAAATACGATCCTATTATATTATAAAATCAAAAGTGATTCATCATTATTTTTATAAAAAAATAATAAAAATCCATCTTTTTAATAATGAATATGTTCCGGAAGTCGACACTTTAATTAGTAAACTAAAAAACCACCTTGCATTTCAATTTCCGCAGCTATTTGACCTTTTGAAAAAAGCTGCAAATTTTACCGGCTGAGATTGCCTAAGACCGGTACACTGCTTATAAACGATCAATGAAGTTTTCCGGTATGCTAAAATTTATCTGATTTTCTAAGGTCTGCGACTGTGATTGAAATACAAGGTAGTTTGCGGTTTTTTATAAATTTTTATATCGAGCCATAAAAGATATTATAGCAGATACTCTTGAAATAGGGCTTTATAATATATAAGCCGATAAAAGCAGTTAAAAAGCCCGATGATCCGACTACTGATTATCGGCTATAAGCTCTTTGATCTTCTCATCCATCTGAGTAAATGCTTCATCAACTGTCAAGTTACCGAGTGCCAAACCGTTCACCGCATTGTAGATAGCATTGCTCATCTCGTTATAGTATACAGGTACACCGCCCGGGAAAGGAGAGTTTATACGTCTTGCCTGCTCCAACATAGCGCCCGGATTTTCGATCTTGCCTTCTTCTACGAGTTTTTCAAGAACAGAGTTTCTTGTAGGAAGATTACCGAGCTCTTCATTGAGCTTTTCCTGAACTTCGGCAGAAGTATACCAGTCGATAAACTTTCTTGCTGCTTCCTTGTTCTTTGAAAATTTGGTGATTCCGAGAGCCTCGGGAAGTGCCATAGTGTAATATGCATTAGCCTCGGTACCCGGCATAAGTATAGGCTCTACCTCACCTACGACCTTGCTCTTTTCAGGGTTTTGAACATTGGTTATATAAGAGCTCGGTCCTGTCATATAGCTTGCAGTACCGTCTGTAAGTCTTGTATAGGTCTTTCCGCCGTCTGCTGTCTTGTCGGCAGGATCTACCAGGTCTTCTTTTATAAGCTTATCATAAAAATTAAGAGCTGCCTTTACCGACTCCTCATTTAATGTACCGTCCTCGTTAAATACCACATTATTCATAGTATATGCTGTCCATATAAGCCCGGTACTTGCCTTTTCCTCAGCTGTGAGTACGAGAGGATATGGATGCTCTGCAATACCCGCAGCCTTTATAGCCTTAACAGCTTCATATGCCGCATCATAGGTCTTGGGAAGATCTTCTACGCCCGCATCGGCAAAATGCTTGGTGTTGTAATAGGCTATTCTAAAGTCATTGGAATAAGGCATAGCAAGTACGGTATCACCTATAGAGAAGGTTGAGATAGTCGGCATGTCTTCTTTAAGATCAGCATTTACTTCAAGCGGTTCGAGCCAATCGGCTTCACCGAACTCACCTACCCATGACCAGTCTACTTCCACTACATCGGCAGTTGCTTCACCGCCGCTTGCAGCTATTGAGATCTTATCTCTGATAGCATCCCAATCGACCTGACTTATATTAACGCTTATGCCGCTTTGCTCGGTAAATTCTTTAAGAAGTGCGTCTGAAGGAACCGCCCATTCGGGTATCATTACCGTAATAGCATTGCCGCCATCGCTTGTATCGGCTGCTTTAGTTGCATCACTTGAAGTATTTGAGCAGGCACAAAGTGCTAAAGCAGCTATTGCCGCAGCTCCTATAGATGTTAATAATTTTCTTTTCATAGTATTTATTCTCCTCCGAATAAAATATTTTAAGTCGATAATAATGTTAAAATATTGATATATGCTTATTACTAATCCCCTTTATAATATAAGCTATAATATAAATATTATCTTTTCGACAGTTAAACTGTCGGTAAAATAGAATTTTTACAGACTTACATAATGTACTAAGGTCTGTAGGAAAATATTCTTGCGGTTTTTTGATCAATAGTTTTTATTTTCAGGTGATATGATATTATCAACCTTTCAGGCTGTCACTTATTAACCCCTTTATCAGGAATTTTTGTATAAATATAAAAATGATAAGAGTAGGGATCATGGAAATGACACTTGCTGCCATCTGTGTCTCCCAGGTCGTTTTGTAAAGCGATTGATAATCGGTAAGAGCCATGGCTAAGGTCCTGTTCTCGGGGGACAGTATAAATGTCCTTGAAAAAAGCAGATCTCCGTAAGCTCTTATAAATGCAAAAAGTCCGGCTGTTATAAGCCCCGGAAGCATTAAAGGTGCAAGTACGTACCTTACGCCTTGAAGTCTAGAGCAACCGTCTACCCACGCTGCCTCTTCTATCTCCTTAGGTATATCATTGATATATGAATATAAAAGCCAAAGGCTCATAGGCAGGCATACGGATATATTTGCGATGATAAGTGCAAGTTTGGTATCCAGCAAGCCTAAATGCTTGAAGACCATATATATGGGAGCCGCAAGTATGACTTCGGAAAACATTTGCGTCATTATTATCAATAATAAGACACCCTTCCTTAATGCGAATCTGTATCTGGCTACCGCATAGGCAGCTAAAATACCTATGATCACACAGATAAAAGCACTTGCGAATGATACCAGAAAGCTTGTACCGAGAGCCGGAAGTATACTTTTTTCACCGAACAATACAGTCTTGTAATTTACCCACTCCAACTTGCCGCTAAACCATGTAGGAGGCCATTTTATTATGTCGTCATAAGTCTTTAGAGAAGTATTTAACATAATAAATATAGGGCTGATAAAGAGGAAGATATAAAAGGAGTATACAAGAGTCCTTAAAAGTTTGAAGAATCTTTTTTTCTTAAGCATATCAATTATCCTCCACCACATCCAGTTTATAATATATTAGTGTAAATACAAAAAGTATCACTACTGCTATGGAAGACAGGGCATAGGCAAGTCCTAAATTGAACTTCGCAAAGGCTTCTTCGTAGATCTTAAGGATAAATGTTTCCGTACTTCGCATGGGTCCGCCTCCGGTAAGTACAAAGATCACGTTAAAGGAGTTAAATGTCCATATACCTACAAGTGTCAATGTAACCAGGAACACCCTTTTGATACAGGGACAGGTTATGACAAAGAATCGTCTTATGCCCCCTGCACCGTCTATTTTGGCACTTTCATAAAGAGAGGGGTTGATGCTTGAAAGTCCTGCGGAAAACATCATTGAGACCATGGGAAGTCCAAGCCACGCATCAACAAAGGCAGCGGCAAAAAATGCCGTGACCGGGTCGGATAAGAAACTTATGTTCTCTTTTATGAAGCCGAATTTTTGCAGATAAAAGTTAAGATAACCGTAGTTACCGTCCAGTATCCATTTCCATATGACAGCAACCGTGACCTGTTGTAATGCCCATGGGATCAAGGAAAGGAACTTAAGAGTTCTCGAAAAATACATATCGCTGTTCATAAAAAGAGCCATTATAAAACCCAGTGAAAGCTTTAAGAAAACCGCAAGTAAGGTATACCTGAAGGTCAGCCAAAGTGTCGGCAGGAAAACTTTGGAAGCAAAGAGCTTTTTATAATTGGCAAGTCCTACAAAGGTCATCTCCCCGTTTATAATTGCTATTTTATAAAAAGAACCCGATATAATTCTATATATAGGGTACCCGAACAATAAAGCTACCATGACAAAAAGCGGTAGCAGCAAAAGATAGGGCTGAATACTTTTTGTCATGGTAATCTTAAAATTATTTTTATTATTGTGCAACTTCTGCCTGAGCTTCATCTAATGCCTCTTTTGCTCCCATTTCACCGGTAACAGCCTTTTGTACCGCTGTTAAGAATGCCTTGTTGAAGCTGTCCCAATCCTCAACTTGAGGTTCGCTCACACCATATTCGATGCTTGCAGCAAATGCTTGCATAAACTCGCTCTCGAATCTTTCGTCATTAAATTCCTCTTTTAAGATAGGGAACCATCCGAATGCTTCGGATACAGGTCTTTGATACTCAGGCTGACCCATGAATTCAACAAACTTCCATGCGAGTTCCTTGTTCTTGCTTATGCTTGAGATAACATAAGAGTCGGTTACCAAAGTTTCAGCCTGCTTAACTCCCGCAGGAAGTACAGCTACCTTGTAAGGTGCTTTGTCTGCAGCGGCATCAAGTGTTTCCTTCTCCCATGGTCCCGATACGAACATAGCAAGATTACCGTTGGCGAAAAGTTTAGCCTGATCTGCTCTTGCGGTGCTTACCACATCCGGAACGAGCTTTTCATCATTGAACTTCTTAAGGTATTCCAAAGTTCCTACGTTGGCATCTGTGCTGAAAGTGATCTCACCCTTGTCATCAACCAATGCACCGTCATTTTGATAGATAAAGTTAAGTAATTCATCTGTTCCGCTTGTTATATCTGTAGGGATAGCGAATCCGTAGACGTCAGAGTTCTCGGCATGAACTTTCTTGGCTGTCTCAAAAAGTTCATCCCAGTTTGTAGGAGCCATCTCTATCAAGTCGCTTCTGTAATACAAAGCTCTTGAAGAAAATGCCATAGGTATACCGTACTGCTTACCGTCTACTTGTCCTGTAGCAAGTACAGACTCAACTCTTTTTGACTTGAAGTCATCTGTTATGTATGAGCTCAGATCTTCGGCTACACCCAAAGATGCAAGCTGCTTTAAGGTCCTTGAACCTGTAAGCATGATGTCGGGAGCATCTCCCGCCTGATATAATGAAACTATTTTTGAATTAAGCTCATCCCAGCCTACAGATACTATCTCGACCTTTACACCCTCGTTAGCTTTCTCAAAGCCTGCTATACCGTTATCAAGTTCTTCTTTTAAGTAACCTGAATCATAACCCGGTACAAGCATCTTAAGTACGGTCGAATCGCCGCTTGCCTCTTTTGATTCCTCTTTTGACTCTGCTACCGTAGTGCTCTGCTCACTGCTTTCAGCCTGCTTTGCAGATGAAGAGCAGGCAGCCAGGAAACTGCTTGCAAGCATGATACTTGCAATGCTTAATGATAAAAACTTTCTCATAAAACTGTGTATGTTATAAACATACTCTCCCTTCTTAATAGTTTTTGTCTAAATGCATAGAGATTATACCAAATATTAAGTAATATATCTACATACATAGTTACTTTAAGTTGAAAAAACAAAATGAAATAATAATCGGTAGTATTTTTTGTTTTTTTAGGTTAATATAATGTTGGAAAATGATATTTCAAGAGGAGTTATCTTATGAACATATACAGCAGTACACATAGTTTCAACACTTCTGTCAATTACGATCCGGATGCGGATCTTATCAGGGAACTTAGTGTGGTCAAAAATGAAGAGTTCGGTTTTTTTGTAAGCTTCAATATAGATAAAAAATCTTATGTAAGTCTTGGAAGGCACTTTGATCTGCCTTGGTGGGGACTTGATGAAAGATATCGTTTTGAGACTATGATCTTAAACAGTGAGAATAACACTGATATAAGTGTTGAGTCTTATCTTTGTTCCTATGTAGAGGATGATGACAATACTCTGTATGCCGATGTGTTAAACACGGAGAAAGCCTTGTATTATGAAAAGGGAGCGGTGCCTGTATATATAAGTTCTAATATACATAAAGGCAACGGTAGTGATACCTTAAGACTAAGGTTTAATTTATATAAAAGCAATGCCTATGACAAAGAAGAGCTTATAGAGAGTAAAGATATAAGTATAAATATTATGGATTTTTCACTTGAAGAAGAGGATAGGGTATTCTATCTGGATCTTTGGCAGCATCCGTGTTCATGGGCAAGGACCTACGGTTTGGAATATTACAGTGAGAGACATTTTGAACTTATAGAAAAATATATAAAGGGACTTTCCGAGCTCGGAGAAAGTGTTACGGACCTGATAGTATCGGATTTTCCGTGGGCGGGACAGGCTTGCTTTATGATAGAAAAGAATCCGTCACGTTTGTATGAATACAACATGATAAGGATAAGTAAAAGAAACGGTGAATTTATATATGATTTTTCCATAGTTGACAGATACGTAGAGCTTTGTATGAAATATAACATTTGTAAAGAAATCAATCTTTTCGGCATCTGCGGCAATTGGCACGGGTTTGATTTCAGATCTCCTATGACAGATTATGAAGATCCCATAAGAGTAAGTTTTTATGACGAAGATGAGAAGTGTTATGATTACATAAGAAACAAAGAAGATCTTAGACTGTACTTAAAAGCATTATTTGCACATTTGGACTTAAAAGGCTATATGGATATAACAAAGATAATAGGAGATGAGCCGAGTGATTACAAGAAATTCTCGGGATTTCATGACTTTTTAAGTTCCTGCTATGACAAGAAACTTGAGTTCAAGTACGCTTTGCACAGCTCTACCTTCCTTAACGAATATAAGGGCAGTCTTGAGAGTTTTTCGATCAATTCCGCCTATATAGGCTATTATGTAAAGGACGGCGAGCTTGACGGAATATTAAAAGAACATTCATCAAAGATGACCTGGTATCCTTGTTGCTTTCCGAAAAAATTCAATACCTTTGTATCAAGTCCGCTTATAGAGTCAAGGTATTTCGGACTTTATACATATCTGTGGAAGTTTAAGGGGATGCTTCGCTGGGCTTACGGTCTGTATACCGAAAGACCTCTTGAGAATATCTCTTATAAACCCGAAAAGTGGAAAGCCGGAGATATGTTTTTCGTCTATCCGGGCAAGGATATGGAGATAATGCACAGTATAAGAGAAAAGAACCTGCTTTTTGCCATACAGGATTTTAATATCTTCAAAAAGATCGAAAAACAAGGTGTTGATGTGGAGAAATATTTGCGTGAGAAAATGGAGATAAAACTGCTTGCAAAGGCGGGAAAAGAGGATATTTCTCTTGAGCTTGATGAATACAAAGATCATGAATATTATAAGAAGATAAGGGATGAATTAATAAGGAGTACTTATGAGAAGTAAAGAAGAATTACTGAAATTACTTGCGGAATACGTTGTTGAGATGGAAGATGAAGAAATAGTTGATATCGCAAATGAATATCTTGAGGCAGGCTATCCGGCACAGGAAGGTATACTTGACGGACTTACGGCAGGTATGGTCGAGGCGGGCAGGCTTTACGATGAGGAGGAGTATTATATAGCGGAGCTTTTACTTTGTGCCGATGCCATGTATGCAGGTATCAATGTGCTCAAATCGGGCATAACCGAAAAAAGTGATAGTAAGATCAAGGCTGTTATAGGTGTTATAGAAGGAGATACACACGATATAGGTAA
>ERZ773180.828-NODE-828-length-17086-cov-4.557806_pt1 | contig 17086 bp, 15 predicted proteins | sample MGYA00511080_ERZ773180 | MGnify/ENA primary metagenome ERZ773180 (study PRJEB29015, sample SAMEA2738175) | human oral metagenome | biome: human oral; feature: human-associated habitat; material: saliva | place: China | collected 2178 ...
AGCTTCATAGTCACTTGACCTCCACTCGCTGATTGCTTCTTTGTAGCTGCTATCGCCTAAATCATTCCAAAACGACGCCGGCGCGGGAACAGATATCTTTCCAAAAAGTGACGCAAGCTGCTCTTTGTCCTTCTCGCTCAATTGGCGAGAAGATCTTTTAGCAGAAGATTCCAACGCAGCACCTTCACGAGCATCAGGAAGTTTGCCTGTTACCAGCACATATTCAAAGGCTGCATTAATCAGCTTGGTAGTGTTTGATCCAAGCGATTCAAGAACCTCGGAAACCTGATTTTTGACTTCAACAGGAATACGAGCAGTTACAATGCTGTCCATGAGCACTCCTTTACCTAGTTATATCATTGTATTCATGTATTACAACTAGGTCAAGGAGCACTAATTAAACAGTTTCTGACTGGATGTTTCCGTCTTTTAGAACAAGAGACTGGAAGCGCTTTCTTATTTCCGGGGTCACTTGATGAGACGTCATAATAACGGTTCTCTCTTCATCTTTTAAGATCAAATCAATGAGGCTCTGAACTGAGTCGGCATCCAAATGAGCAAAGCTCTCGTCATAAATCACAATTTGTGGCTTAAACAAAAAGATTCGCGCAAGAGCCAACCGCTGCCGTTCTCCACCAGAAAGACTACTTCCCGCCTGGTCAATCATATGATTGATTCCATCTGGATATCTGGTAAGAATCTCAGAAAAGCCTGACTTTGTTATAGCATCAATAATTTCTTCATCAGTAAACTCATGGCAAAACAGCGTAACGTTATCCCTGATGGTTGCATTAAAAATGAACGTTTGTTGAGAACAAGGGATTATGAACCGAGCGTATTGCTCGCTTTTGAATTGCTTGATTGGCACGCCATCCAAGCAAATATCTCCGTTGTCTGGGCTCAGAGCATCTGTTAACAGTTTGATTAGTGTTGTTTTTCCACTTCCCGAGCTTCCTTCAAGAAGATACTTTCTACCACGTTCCAAATTAAAACTAATATCCGACAAAACTAATTTGTCCTCGTCATAACCATACGAAACATGATTGACCGATAGATTTGTAAAGTGCTCAGGGGTATCTTTTGTTCCGCCTTCTGTACTTGGAGCTTCATTAAGAAGCGTTTGTATTTTAGTAATTATCTCTTTTGCGCTTCTCATATCAGTAATTGAATCACTTATGTTCTGAATGGGATTTGCTATGTAGACAACAAGCTGAGATGCCGCGACCATCATTCCTACCGTCATTAATCCATTAAGGGTAAGAATGGCGCCAATAAAATAAATTCCAATGTAAATAATTTGTCCCACAGTAAATGAAAGCAAACGTGCCAAAGAACTAAAGTAACGGGCTCCAAATTTCTGCTTCTCCCAAGTCTGATTCGCGCTGCTCATAGCAACCCGCGAAGCCTCTGTTAAATGAAAGCTTCTAAGCAAATCAAACCCTTCAAGATGCTCATTTGCTGTAGCAATAAAATGCTCGGCTGACTCAGATTGTTCTTTTCGCTTGTTAGAAATGATTCCAGACATTGTGTTAGGAACAAACATCTGAACAGCTATCATGCACAAGATGAACAGAACAAGCCATGGTGAAATGAACAGCAAGATTATTAGGCTTACTACACCAGAAAAGACGTCTATCAAAAGATCGATAAAGACGCGGAAATATGTTTCCTCAAGTAAATCAAGGTCGTTAGTAAGGATTGAGAGCCAATGACTGGTGTTGAACGAGTGGAACTCAGGAATAGAGCGACTGAAAATCTTTTGTATCAGCTCGTCACGTAAATGCGTTTGACAGCCCTGTATTACTGACCAGCGCAAACGCCTGCAAATCAAGTCGACGATAAAATAGCAGAGTATGTAAAGACCAAACCAGAGGCCGTCATTCAGTGCGTCCGACAGATTGCCATCCATGGCAAGGTTAACGGATTGGAGCATTACAAATGAAAGGGCAATTTCAAACAAGCTGCTCAAAAGAGAGAAACCTACAAAGAAAATTAGTTTGCCCTTTTGTTGAGTGTAAAGGTATTTAAGCATGCCATCTCCTTTAAAAAGAGATTTCGTTTAAAAAAGGTTATGACTGCATGTGGTATTCGGTATTCGGTATTCGGTATTCGGTATTCGGTATTCGGTATTCGGTATTCGGTAAATGGTAACCGAATCCAAAAAACCAGCTCCCCGCATTTACGCGCGAAGAGCTGGTTATCTTTCAAATTATTGCTCTGCAGAAAGAATCTCTTCCTGCGGAAAATTTGCCTCGTCGTCTTACGATTCCTTTGGCTGCGCCGAATTGTCCTCAGCAGCGTTGGCGTCAGAAGAAGCGGAGCTGGGCATACCAAGCAGACGCTGCATCACCATCTCTGGGCTGGTCTCGCTATAACGAACAAGCGAGGTGATGCGCTCGCGCATGTGGTACTCGTGGAGCTCATCCTCAAGCACGCGAATGCGTTCACGCAACTCATCGATAAGATCGTCCTTCTCGAGAGCTCGTTCACGCATGTCAAGAATGCGCACAACACCGGCAAGATTGATGCCCTCGTCCGTCAGCTTGGAGACAAGATTAAGGCGGTCGATGTCCGCGCGAGAGTACAGGCGCGTGTTGCCCCTGGAACGGCCGGGGTTGATCAGGCCCTTCTGCTCGTACACACGAAGCGTCTGCGGATGCATGCCCGTGAGCTCGGCCGCAACGCTAATCATGTAGAGCGGCTTGTTACGACCGTCGTCCTTCTTTCGAGCCATTACCGCTCCTCTCGGTAGCTGCGCTCGTCGGCGTCAAGCAGCGCCTGAAGAGCGTCTCGCTCCTTCTTGGAAAGTTTTGTTGGAACCTTGACGTCCACCGAAACATACAGCGCGCCGCGAGTTGCAGGATCCTTTACGCGAGGAGCGCCCAAGTTCTTGAACCTGAACGTCTTTCCGCTCTGTGTACCTGCGGGAACCTTGAGTCGCACCGTAGTTCCATCAGGCGTTGGCACGTCAACCGAGGTACCCAAAGCCGCCTCGTAAATGCTCACTGGCAGCTTCATGCGCACATCAGCGCCATCTCGCGAGAAGACCGGATGAGCTGCAACGTTGATGGTAACCACAAGGTTGCCTCGCGGACCACCATTAACGCCGTACTCGCCGTGCTTCTTGTAACGCAGCTTCATACCATCGTAAGCACCAGCTGGCACTTTGATGGTCAGTGACTGCTCCTCACCAGTTGAAGGAACGCGATACGTTGCCTTGCGAGAAGTTCCCTTAAACGCCTCGTCAAACGATACGCTTACGGACATAGTAAGGTCGCTGCCTGCAACTGGACGGTTTGCTCGCCCACCAAAGATGTCGGCAAAGTCAAAGCCGCCAGCTCCTGCGCCTGCACCGCCGCCAAAGCCGCTAAAGAAATCGGCAAAGTTGGCACCGTTTACGTTGGTGGTGTAGGTGTAGCCGCCCTGGCGACCACCAAATCCACCTCCAGGAATTCCTCCAAATGCAAGCATCTGGTCATACTCCTGGCGCTTCTTATCATCAGAGAGCGTGTTGTACGCTTCCGAGATCTCTTTGAACTTGGCCTCATCGCCGCCCCTATCAGGGTGGTATTTAGCTGCAAGTTTCCTAAACGCTTTTTGAATATCAGACTTCGAGGCGTCGCGCTTCACGCCAAGAACGTCATAAAAAGTTTTACTACCTGCCATTCAGCACGGCCTCCTCTCTAAACTACTCTGTCTTACTCGGTTGCGCCGTTTGCAGCCTCGGCGCCATCTGCGCCGTCTGCACTGCCGTCAGCAGCCTCTGACTCAGCTGGGCGCTTTGGGCCGCCGTGGGTAACGACAACCATTGCAGTGCGAATATCCTTGCCACCCATACGATAGCCCTTTTGGTACACCTGGGCGACGGTCTCATCATATGCCTGGGTATCCTCAATCTGGCTTACTGCCTGGTGAGATAAAGGATCAAAGGCCTCGCCAACAGGGTTGACTACCTCAACACCCTCTTTGTTCAAGACGCCCACAAGCTTATTGCATACTGCGGTGACGCCCTCAACAAACTGCTTGGCTGCAGGGTCGGTCAAGTTGTCCGCGTGCTCAATTGCGCGCTCCAGATCATCAATAACAGGGAGAAGATCAACTACCAGTTTCTCTGTTGCACGCTGGCGCTCATCAAGACGCTCCTGAGCGGTACGACGACGGTAGTTATCCCAGTCAGCCTGCAGGCGCAAGAAGCGATCGTTTGCCTCGGCTGCCTGCTGCTTAGCTGCCTCAATCTGGTCAGAGACCGAGTCAAGCTCGTTCTGCAGACGATCACGTTCCTGAGCTGCACGCTGGGCGTCTGCTGCAATCTCTGCCTCTGCCGTCTCTTCTCCACGACGAATTGCCTCAGCAATCATCTCTTCTTCGGTCATCGGACGGCCTGCGCCAGCCACGCCAACTGCGCCGTTGGCAGCAGACTCGTTGCCATCAAGCGTCTGACTTGCGGAACCATCCCCCACAACGCCAACGGCACCTACGGTTTCATCACCGTTATTCTCGTTATCAAAGGAAGTGCCAACCTTGTTCTGATTTTCTGTTGCCACCGCCATCACCTCCCTATGTGTAGAAGGCGGCCAAACGTTTCCGCCAGCCGCCTCCGAGTCATATCACATTGTCTACCAGCTGCTGCACCAAGTTACCCAAGCGCATGTGCCGAGAAACTCAGATTAGTTCTGGTTCTTATCGTCGTCGACAACCTCGTAGTCTGCATCAACAACATCTGGCTCAGAAGGGTTACTTGCTGCGCCGTTGTTACCAGCGGTCTGAGCCTGAGCGTCTGCGTAGACAATCTCTGCGAGCTTCTGACCAACCTCGGTGAGCTTCTCGCCAGCCTTCTTGATTGCCTCAATGTCGGTGCCGTCAAGTGCGGTCTTTGCCTCAGCAACAGCCTCTTCAACAGCCTTCTTCTGATCCTCAGGAACCTTATCGCCAAGGTCTTTGACAGTCTGCTCGGTGCTGTATGCCAGGGAGTCTACCTGGTTGCGGACCTCAATCTCGTCCTTGCGCTTCTTGTCTTCCTCGGCGTGGGACTCTGCGTCCTTGACCATGCGGTCAACTTCCTCGTCGGACAGAGCGGTGGAGCCAGAAATGGTGATCTCCTGGGACTTGTCAGTTGCCTTGTCCTTAGCGGTGACCTTCAGGATACCGTTTGCATCGATGTCAAAGGTGACCTCAATCTGAGGGATACCACGCTGAGCAGCAGGAATGCCAGTAAGGTTGAACTTACCAAGGCTCTTGTTGTCAGAAGCCATCTCACGCTCGCCCTGGAGGACGTGAATCTCAACGGAGGTCTGGTTATCAGCTGCGGTGGAGTAAACCTTTGTGCTGGAAGTTGGGATAGTGGTGTTGCGGTCAATGACCTTGTCAACAACGCCGCCAAGGGTCTCAACGCCCAGGGACAGTGGGGTTACGTCCAGCAGCAGGATGCCGGAGACGTCGCCGGTAAGAACGCCGCCCTGAACAGCCGCGCCGTCTGCAACAACCTCATCTGGGTTGACGGACATGTTAGGCTGCTTGCCGGTCATGCTCTTGACCAGGTCCTGAACAGCTGGCATACGAGTGGAGCCGCCAACCAGAATGACCTCGCTGACGTCGGAGAGCTGAAGGCCTGCGTCCTGGAGTGCCTTGGTTACAGGAGCCTTGCAGCGGTCGAGAAGATCGCGGGTGATGCGCTCAAACTCTGCACGAGTCAAGGTGTAGTCAAGGTGCTTAGGACCAGATGCATCTGCGGTGATGAATGGCAGGTTAACCTGAGCCTGCTGTGCGCTGGAGAGCTCCTTCTTGGCATTCTCTGCAGCCTCCTTGAGGCGCTGAAGTGCCATTGGATCCTTGCGGAGGTCAATGCCATTATCGGAGTTGAACTTGTCTGCAAGCCAGTCGATGACGCGCTGATCCCAGTCGTCGCCGCCCAGGTGGTTGTCGCCGTTGGTTGCAAGAACCTCAACAACGCCGTCTGCAAGGTCAAGCAGGGAGACGTCGAAGGTACCGCCGCCGAGGTCGAAGACAAGAACCTTGTGGTCCTGGTCCTTCTTGTCCAGGCCGTAAGCAAGAGCTGCTGCGGTTGGCTCGTTGACGATACGCTGAACGTTGAGACCAGCAATCTTACCTGCATCCTTAGTTGCCTGACGCTGTGCGTCGTTGAAGTATGCTGGGACAGTAATAACAGCGTCGGTTACAGGCTCACCGAGGTACTTCTCGGCGTCTGCCTTCATCTTTGCAAGGGTCATAGCGCTGATCTGCTCTGGAGTGTAGTCAACACCGTCAATCTCGACGACAGCGCGGCCATCGGTGCCAGCCTTAACCTTGTAAGGGACAGTCTTGATCTCAGACTGGACCTCGTCAAACTTGCGGCCCATGAAACGCTTGATGGAGAAGACAGTGTTTACAGGGTTGGTTACAGCCTGGTTCTTTGCTGCCTTACCAACAATGCGGTCACCGTCAGCACGGAAGCCGACGACGGAAGGAGTTGTGCGGTCTCCCTCTGCGTTTACGATAATAGTTGGCTCTCCACCCTCAAGGACAGCCATAGCTGAGTTTGTAGTACCCAGGTCAATTCCAAGAATCTTACCCATTGTGAATCATCCTTTCCTATGTATGCGTTCCGTTTGGCGAGAAACCCCACAGGTAGATGACCTGAAAAGGGGCACAAGCTAACCGTGAACACATACCGTGTTTCTGCTTTACGGTTTTGCTTATACCCCTATGTCTGACTTATATACATAATCTAAGTCAGTTTGTAGTAGATTTTTTCACCGACGTTTTAATGAAAACTAAATAGTATAATAAAAAATATATTTCAAGAACAAATTTGTTTACTGGGAAAGGAATGATTATGAGCGATAGGCATCCTAATCCAATCACAGAAAAACTATTTACTGAAAACCGATTTAAAGAAAACAACAACGATGACTTTGCTGCGACACAAACAAGTGAAGTCGTTACATTAACCCCTTTTGAAGAGGATTACTCTGCCTATATTTCTACTTCTGTAGTTAGAGCGCTACAAAATAAAACTCAAGTGTTCACAGAGGATTCTTCAGATTTTACAAGAACTCGTTTGACGCATTCACTGGAGGTCTCATCAATTGGCATAAGAATTGCAAAATCTTTATGTGCAGATAAATCTCCTCATTTCACTGATATACCCGAAGAAGACCGAGAATTCATTAAAGCGCACGAAAATGACATTTCTTCTATTCTCTCTACCGCCGGTCTCTTACATGATATTGGAAATCCACCATTTGGACACGCCGGCGAAGAAGTCTTAAGGGACTGGATTACAGATTGGCTTGGTAAAAATAAAACATTAATTACCGATGAGGCTCTAATAAATGACTTAAGAAATGTTGAAGGCAATGCACAAACAATAAGGTACCTCTTATCGGAAGTTTCTCCGATAGAAAGTGAAATCAACCCAACGTATGCTGTGGTCAGTACCTTGATGAAATATACTATCTGTGCCAGCAAATTTAAAAACGAATCGAAAGAAAAACTTAAAGTAGAAATTCATAAGCCAGGTTTTTATCATTCTGAAAAAGATGCAATTGATACGATTGTTAAAAAAATTGGCCTAACTGATGGTGAAGATGATATTCCTTTAAGAAATCCCCTTGCGTTCCTTCTCGAAGCTGCAGATGATATCGCCTATGCTACAGCTGATTTTGAGGATGCGCTATATAAAGAGATGATTTCAATAAGAGATTTAAAAGAGAGAGAAAAAATTCAAAATTCTGTTAAGAAACAAATACAACCTGGACAACGAGCGACGCAATTTGAATATTTTAATTTTAAAGAACTAATTGAAAAACTAGAATCTTGTTCAACTAAAGACGAACGCCTTAATGTCACACATTCCTGGATTGAAGAAATGAGAAAGCGTTTAATTTATGTTGCTGTCTATGAATTTAATGCAAATTATTCAAAAATTTTAGAAGGAAAATTTCATGATGAGTTGTTGCTAGCTCCTGACTCATTTCTAAATTATTTTTTGCTTATGCTTAAAGAATATGTACACCAAAAAGTTCATGATAGCGCGCTAATAAAAAATCAGAAAAATATTGCAGAAGACTCTTTACGTCCAATTTTAAATTACCTTACTAGTTTTATTGTAAATGATGATCTCACTAAAGTTGAAAGCCTCAATCAATGTCCATTAATACCCGTGCAATTGAAAGCACGACTCGAAAAAGTCGACAATGATCATCCAGAACAAGTAATCTACAAAAAGATGAGAATTATACTTGATTTCGTTTGTTTATTGACTGACTCTTCAGCAATTACTTTAGGCAATGTAATAAAAAATTACTATCTATAAATTTAGGTGAAATACTATGAAAAGACTCAAAGAAGGTCCAAATGTGACTGACGCAAAGCTCACTCATGATAAAGTAAAAACTTTAATTAATGACTGGGAAAAAGAACTGACAAACTCTGGATTATTCTCTGGATTCATTACTCCAGAAATAGAATTTTTCCTTGTTATTACGTTTCTCTTATGGAGCTATTATCTTTGCTCAATATTATATCTGGTAATTCTAAGAAAATATGAGGAAAATTTTCTATTTATACTTTACCTAATTTCTACATTAATTATGATGTTTTCATTTTTTAAATTACAAAATAAATTAAATAATATAAATAAAAAAGTTTATATAAAGAATTTTCTCAAAAAAATAGGAATATCACAAAATTTAGTTTTAATTCTTTTTATAGTGGTCAACGAATATATTTCTGAAATTGTTACTAAAGAGCACATAAAAATGCTAATTTATAAACTATTCGTCGGGTTACTTAATAGTGTGCTTATTAGTCCAATACTCGCTTCATATATTTTAAACTTACCTTTAGAGTTTACACCATCTTTAGTAAGTAGTTTATTTGCGTACATTGCAATTACAATTTTAATTTTTGATTTAGATAATATAATAATAAAATTCAATAAAACTTATACATCTGCTGTGGAATTTAAAGATGCATTAAAACTATTATTAGCAGAAAGAATATTTTTATAAACTCGATTTATATCAATTGAAGCCGTCCACTCTATGAACTGCGTCCCAAAACTTGGACGAATTTAATGGCGGGTGGTTTTGTATTTCGCGCGCTTCTCGTGCTCAACAGGCTAAGGCCTCGAACAACATGGCTGTCTATACTAGCGACAGATGCGGGATTTTGCGACAAAAGCATCAGTTACTGTAAGGGTGAGGCTGACAGCACCCTTTGCTAACTGAAGTATCCATCCTCATCTAATGCTGAACGCTAAATATATGTCAATTACTGAAAACTTTAGAGTAACCACATATGTAATAAGTGAGATATCCAATAAAAACCTCTCTATCTGAGGGGTTGGAAGCACCTATTGCCTCACTATTCTCAACTATCCTCTTAAGCTAAATATTTTTTGAACCTTTCATAATTTGGCTTCGTCTTAGTAGTTGAAAGCAAAAATTTAATGAAAGGATTGCCGTGCTCAGCAAAGAAGGTTTTACGTAAAAGTGCAGAAGGTAAAATTAATTTAGTTTAATCTGCTAAATCGTGAACAAATTATGTTTTATACAATTAAACAGCAAATTAGTTTCTAGAAATAATACATTTATAGCGCCTGTTATTAGTAAGGAAAGAAGGAACCATGAACCAACAAGTTTCATCCCCCAATCAGCAAGCAATCAATGTTAAAGAACACCTTGCTAAGCTTGACAAGTATGACAACGAGAAATTGTCCCTTGTCATTGCAATTGCAGCCGTTTTAAGCGCAGCTTTGTACCTAGCTCCTGTATTTGAAATCCGTGCTGCTCAAGTTGCTTCTATTAGCTTCTCATTTGCCGAGCTTTCCTCGGTTTTCTCGCTTCTTAAAATGTCTTCAAGCCTTCTAGGTGGTGACAGCGGACCCATCTCTAGCTATCTCAAGGCAGGAACAGTTGATACCACCATTCTTAATGTGACGCTTTTCATCTCTCTTGTTACGATGGTTGTCTCACTTTCTCCAAAGTTTAAGAACTTCATTTCTTTCCTGTGGGTTCCTGGACTTGCTAACCTTTTAGTTCTTTTCCTCACCAAATCTAGTATTACAAATGGAATCACTCAGGCAGTAGGTGGCTCTAATAATTTTGGTGTTGGCTGTGAGCTTTCTCTTGCTGGCTATATTTACGTTGTTGTTCACCTTGCAATCATTTGTGCAAGTGCATTAATTTTCTACCGCAACAATGAAGCAAAGAAGGCTGCTTTTGCCGCCGCTGTTCCTTCTCAGCAGCAAAGTGCTACAGCTTTCAATGCAGCTCCGGTTCAAACTCCAGCTGCTCAGAGCACATCTGCAGCACCAGCCGCTCAGAGCCACTCCGCGGCACCAGCTGCTGATGTTGAAGAAAATGCAGCCCCGGCTGTAGATTCAACTGCTAATCAGCCAGCTGTAGACAACAATGACGCTCCAACGGTATGCCCTAATTGTGGCGCAGAGCTTCCAGAAAACGCTAAGTTCTGCGGTAAATGCGGAACTGCTGTTAAGTAAGGATTCTAGAGATGAAATGTCCTAATTGCGGCGCAGAGATTACTGATGGATCCATCTTCTGTACATCCTGCGGAGAAAAAATCGAGTCACCTACTGTCGAAGATACTGCTGATGTTGACATGTTTTCATCAGATATCCATGATTCTGAGCCCGAGGTAACTCCAACCACGCATTTCCCAAGTATCGCACGAACAAGAACTTCGCGTTCTTTTGATTCTGTCGAAACTCCCGAAGACACCACTGTTGTCGAGAGTGCGCCTCAGACAAAGAGCGTCAACAAAAAGCCTTCAAGTGCCGGTAAGGTTATTCTCACTGTAGTTGTAGTACTTGTCTTGCTTTGTGCGGCTGGATTTGGTGGATGGATGCTCTACAAGAACCATCAGCAAAACGCTCGCACGCAAGAGGTAACTGATCTTGAGAAGTCTTACTCTTCTCAGGTTGATGCCGTTGATGTTGATTCTCTCATCTCCGGTGGAGACAGGTCTGCCCTTCTCGCCGCATATAATCAGCTTGCAGATATTCAAAACAAAATCAGTGCAGATCAAAAAGATGGTAAGTTTGCCCTTTCTGACGGCAACGACGATTCTCATCTGAAGGACGTTACCGGCTCAATCACGGATAAGCAGAAAAAAATCTTTGATTGGTTCCTCAACGATTACAAGACTCGTCTTAGAGCCAACTCTGTTGACGCGAGCGCAACAGCAGACAACTCCGATGCAACTGACCTAAATAACAAGCTTACTGAGCTGAAGAATCTTCAAAATAACCTTGAGGACGAGAAGGCTGTTTGGGACAGCAACACCGATAAAGACTACAGCTACGCTTCATTTGGCGACAAGATTAACGGCCAAGTAAGCAAGATTACTTCCCTGCTCAAGGGTAAGGAGAACCAGCAGAAGCAAGATACTCAGGCCTCTAAGTCAGCCGTCAACAAGTGGGTTGGTACCTACACGGGCATGGGAACCGATGGCAAGAAGCTTGAGATTGTTCTGAAGAGTGATGGAACAGTCACTTATCGTGAGGGCGACAATAAGACCACTGAGGGTACTTGGAGCGGCGACGAGAATACTGTCAAGATTAGCTTTGGCGGTAGAATCAGCACTCGAAGCGAACCATTTACCATCACGTCCAAAGATGGCGGCCGCACCATTGCCGTTAGCTCCGACAGTGGAACTTGGCAGACAGATTATCTGACTAAGCGATAAGAAGTTCTTGAGGTGAACGCTTTAAGAGCAAATTTTGGGTTTGAAGCTAAGTCTCAGGTAGGCATTAAAAGAGCATCTACTGGCGTAGATGCTCTTTTTTTGTTGAGTATATATAGCGTGTTAGAGCAGCGTATCCCTATCATAAGCCTCACGCCATGCAACAGAGAACTCATTGACAGCAATCTTTGTGCCCGGATGATCCATCATAGCGTAGACAATATCAGGTGGAAGAGTGACTGCATCAATGCCTGCAGAAATAAGCGCATGAACCTGCTCGGTATTCTTAAACGATGCGGCAAGAATCTTTGAATTCAGTCCGTGGGTCTCAAGCATCTGCATAAGATCAATAACCTGGCCGATACCGTCTCCGTAGTTGCACATACGATTAACGTACGGAGCCAGGTAATCTGTGCCATTCATCGCTGCAAGGAACGCTTCGTCAGCCGAATAAATTGCGGTTGCCAGGACGCCAAGTCCTTCGGATTTGAGCTGCTTAATAGCCTTGTATCCATTGCGGGTGACAGGAATCTTCACATAGGTATTCTCGGGGCGAAGGCCACAAATATATCGAGCTTCCTCCAGCATTTTCTCATAGTCGGTCGAGACAACCTGAACAAAGAATTTCTGGTCAGGAAGTAGATATTCCACAAACTCCTTGATGACCTGCTCGGGCTGCTTACCGCTTCTAGTGATAATTGAAGGATTAGTGGTAACTCCATCGATGGTCAAAAGCTCATCAAGTTGCTTGACCGCGTCGAAATCGGCTGTATCCAGAATAAACTCCATGCTTGGCTCCCCTTTATCACTAGGGCATCTATGTGCTAAGAACTATTTTAGCCATTGTACTTCTCGCCATTAGCTGGTATTTCGTCTTATCTCCAAATGGCGGCGTATGTGAAGTGCTAATCGGAGTCTACAGCGTCTACCAGTGGAATTCTGATTGTAAACACAGAACCCTGAGGGTTGTTTTCAGAGACTGCTATGGAAGCTCCATGTCGCTTTAAGATAGTTTTAACCAGCGAGAGACCAATGCCTGCGCCGCCAAACTCTCTGGATCGTGACTTATTCACCCTGTAGAACGGCTCAAAAACAAGCTCTCTGTGCTCAGGCGCAATGCCCACTCCTGTATCGGCAATTGTAATCACGCCTTCTTGACCCCTGGTTTCTAGAGTAATGTCAACTGAACCTTCTTCATTGTTATAACGAATGGCATTTTCAACCAGGTTGTAAAGAGCTCGATATAGCAGATTGGTATTTCCTTTAACGATAAAGGTCTGTGCCTCAGATTGAGCCTTGGGCTGTATGTCAATTTGCGTGTTAACCTGCACGTTTACCATATTATTTTGGGCAACCGATTCAAGATCATCCACGACCGTTTTAATTACTGAATCAAGAGAAACATCCTCAACCCCTCCTAGCTCAGATGTCTCCGCAAATTCCAAAAGGTCAGTGATGATGGAAGATAGACGGTCAATGTATGTCTCCATCGTAGTTATAAGCTCGTCATATTCATGCTGTTCGCGTTTCTTTTTCTTAAAAACATCCAGCTTGGTCCTTAGTACAGTAATTGGCGTTCTGAGCTCGTGAGCTGCGCTTGCCGAGAAACGCCTCTGCATTGTAAATGCTTCATCTAGTTGCTCAGTCATCTGATTAAATGACTTAACCAGCTCTTGAATCTCTTCTCCACCGCCCTCAATTTCAATGGAATCAGACAATGTATTTGGGCTAATTTTTTTCATGTGAGCAGAGAGTTGTTGAACTGGCTTGGTATAGTGGCCTATTAAAAAATAAGCTACACAGCTTCCGGCAACAATCACAACAAGCAAGATACCCAGCGCGTCAAACAAAATAGAGCGTTCGATAGCATCTACATCCAAAACGATAGAAAGAGCTCCCTGGTTGATGGCGTTGGCTGCAGCTAGTTCCAGCAGCTCAGAAGTCGAGCGATACACAAGCCAGGTCAAAACAACGCAGCAGCACACCAATAAGCCCACCATAAGAAGGGTGAGTTGGGCACGTATCGAGCGCATTGGCTTTGGGATTATTTCACTTATCTTAGTCATCGCTGTCCCTCTTAAAGCAATAACCCTCTCCTACTTTGTTAGAAATTGGGTCATATCCAAGAGCTTCTCGTAACTTTTTTCGTACCGAAAAAATGTGAACACGCACAGAATTGCTGAATAAGTCCACGTTGCTGTCCCATGCATGAGTCATGAGCTCTTCACTGCTCACAACCGCTCCAGCATGTCGCATCAGATACTCTAGAATTGCAAGTTCTTTCTTGGTGAAATTGACCTGAGCGTCTCCAACAAAAACTTGTCGAGCCGTAGTGTCAAACCGAAGTTCTCCCAACGTCAAAGACGCTTCTCCATGCGTATATTCGCGGCGCAAGAGTGTCCTCATACGGGCCTCGAGTTCACCAAACGCAAAGGGTTTTATAAGGTAGTCATCAGCACCCGCATCTAATCCAACAATGCGATCAGACACCGATGAACGCGCAGAAAGAATCAGCACCTTGGTCTCTGAGTGCTCCGCTCGTAGTGTACGCAGCAAATCAAGCCCATCGATACCAGGAAGGTTAAGGTCAAGTAGAATCAGGTCATATTGCTCAAGCTGAGCCATTTCAAGAGCCTGAGTGCCGTTGTCGACAAGATCAACGTAATAACCGTCCAGCTCAAGCCCCTCTCCAATAGAGGCAAGAAGCTCTTTTTCATCTTCCACTACAAGGATTTTCAATTCTTCCCTTTCAAATGCAGCTTGATGCTATTTGCAAGCATTAGAGTGCGCCTGGACCAAGCTCAAGTGGCTCAGCCCAGGCGTACTTCATACAACACTTCAAATGCTAACCGATGAACCCTACGGCGAGAAGTTCATCTCGTCGTGTGCCGTGAGCGGTATGTAAGTTTCTATAACCTACTTTGACTGAGCAAGAGCCTGGTCAACGCGCTTTTGAAGCTCGCTGCCTTGAAGCTTGCTGGAGCCGCCGGTAATTGGATCGCCCACAAGTCTTCCGTTCTGGTCAATAACCATAGTAGTTGGGAACGCTGTGAGGCCTTCGATAACGTGACCGCCATCGCTGTGAGGATCAAGAGCGACGTTTCCGTAGGTAACGCCCTGCTTCTGGAGAATATTCACGGCTTCTTTCTTAGCATCGTCCGTGTATGCGGCTTCGGCGTTAACACCCAAGACATTGACACCTTTGTCCTTATAGGTATCAGCAAGTTCTTGAAGCATTGGCATCTCCTGAATGCAGCCAGTACAGCCATTGAACCAGAAGGTCAGAACAGTGACCTTATTCTGTCCAAATACGGTGTTGTCATAGGTAGCGCCAGTAGTGATATCTGTTGCCTTAAAATCTGGGAAGGTATCGCCGTCTTTGAGGTGCAGTTTTGATGCTGCCTCAGGTGGAACTGCAGCAGAATTCTGCTGCTCGGCAGTTGGAGCGGTTGTTGCGCCTGTGTTGCCAGTACCACCAACGCTGCATCCAACAAGCGCAACTGCCATAAGTAGGCCAGCGACATACGTCAGGGATTTTGTTACAAATTTTTTCATTTCATAGTCCTTTCTGTCTTTTCTACGTACGAAACGTAGCTATACACGTTTTATGACACTTACTTTATTGAGCTTGTCGCCTGTAGATCAGCTAAGTGCTTTGCTGTAGCAACCTTTTCCGACTGCTCAATTTTCTTGTTGATTAACAGGAGTTTTGCGTCAATCGCATGAACAGGGCATACCTTTATGCATTCTCCGCAGCGAATGCACTCAAGAGCTGCGTTATTCTTCGTAATATCTACGTCCATCTTGCATGTACGCGCACACTTTCCGCAGCTTACACAGGTCTTCTCGTCAACTCGATACTGCAAAATTGAGATGCGATTGAACAGAGAATAAAAAGCCCCGAGCGGGCAAATCCATTTGCAAAAAGGACGATAAAACATGATGCTCAACAGTACGACAGTTGCCAGAATGCTGAACTTCATCGTAAAAAGTGTGCCCAGAGCTGCCTTAATGCTGACATCTGCTAAAGAAAGCGGAATTGCTCCCTCAAGAATTCCCTGTGGACAAACATACTTACAGAAATAAGGCTCTCCCATTCCTACAGCATTTTGAATCAAAGCTGGTAGAGCCCAGACAAGCACAATTAATATGACGTACTTCAAATAGCGCAAGGCTTTGAGCTTTTTAGTGCTAAATTTTTTTGGGAATGGAATCTTATGGAGAAGATCTTGTACCCAGCCAAACGGACAAAGAAATCCGCAGACAAACCTGCCCAGCAAAGTTCCAATGAGAATCAAAATACCCGTAATGTAATACGAGAAGCTGAATTTAGAAGATCCAACTACCGCCTGAAATGCTCCAATAGGGCAAGCGCCCGTAGCTGCTGGGCAAGAATAGCAGTTAAGTCCAGGGACACAGACTGACTTTGCAGGACCAGTATAGATAGTTCCCTTAGCAAAATTTGTTAGGTGAGGGTTGGTTAGAAAGGTTGCGCATGCCTGTACAAAACCTCTTTTAGTGATAAATTCTCGCACTTTCTTTCCAAGAAATTTTATCCCTGAGAGTACTTTCACCGCAGGTCACCTAACCAATACCTACACACTCAAGGCAGATTCGTACCGCTTTTCCCAATACGGTCTGGACCTCTCCGCGAGAAGCGCCATAGACTACAAATGCACATCCTAATAGCAAAAATAGAATAGGCAGGACACGTAGGCGGCAGTTCCAACCACAAGCTTGCTTTGATTTCATAGATACTCCCTTCTCCTGGCTCTAGTACAACAGAAGGGGTGTTAAATCCCTGTTAAGCTGATTTAAATTTTCCGGAAAGGGTTACAAACAGCTGCTCAAATTTCTTTTGAATTTCTATCAATGTCATGGCAATGCCAATGGCGATGACAATGAACCTTAAATACATCTTGAATGTGGCTCAAGTGCGAACCAAAAGATGTCCTGAAACTTTTTATATAAATATCCAAACTTATAAAATATGCAATCACATAAACCCGCAGGTATACGGCATGCAAGAAAATCGGATCTTCTCGCCATCGGCTCGCGAGGCAAATTTCGGATTTGGGAAACACACCTAAGTCGGATAATCTGTCAAAAAGACGTATACATGACGCTGAAAATAGCTAAATCATGCAGATTATCATCATTAGATGTGTAAAATGCCCACATCTGAGCAGAATATCCGACTTAAGTGTGTTCCGTAGGTGCGAAATTTACCTATAGTTAAATATTTTATATGACGCTATTCATTTTATAGCATATTAGGTTAAGTTTATGCATAGAGATGCATATCGGGTAGTGCGACCACCTAGCAGCCTAGCTATCTTGATTAAAAACATGTCGATTCTTCGGCAGAACCTACCAAAGC
>ERZ773180.830-NODE-830-length-17024-cov-25.797513_pt1 | contig 17024 bp, 9 predicted proteins | sample MGYA00511080_ERZ773180 | MGnify/ENA primary metagenome ERZ773180 (study PRJEB29015, sample SAMEA2738175) | human oral metagenome | biome: human oral; feature: human-associated habitat; material: saliva | place: China | collected 2178 ...
CTTCGTATGCGTTCACGATACGCGTAACTAATTTGTGTCTTACAATGTCTTTTTTATCAAGATTGACGACCGAGATACCATCCACACCATTTAGAATCGAAAGTGCTTCCTTTAATCCACTCTTCTCTGCGTGTGGGAGGTCAATCTGAGTCAAGTCACCCGTGATAACCATCTTTGTATTCCAGCCCATACGTGTTAAGAACATACGTATTTGTGCTGGTGTTGTATTCTGTGCTTCATCAAGGATTACTACAGCATCACTCAGTGTTCGTCCTCGCATGAATGCCAATGGAGCAATCTGAATGATATGTTTATCCATCATATCCTGTAGCTTTACAGCTGGAATCATGTCCTCTAAAGCATCATAAAGTGGTTGCAGGTAGGGGTCAATCTTATCCTTCATGTCACCTGGAAGGAAGCCCAGTTTCTCACCAGCTTCAACGGCTGGGCGTGATAAGATAATCTTCTTTGCAGCTTTCTCTTTGAGTGCCTTAACAGCCAAAGCAATACTGAGATAGGTCTTACCCGTTCCCGCTGGTCCAACTGCAAATATCATATCGTTTTTCTCGAAGGCATCAATCAGTTGCTGCTGATGTTCCGAACGACCTTTAATAGGTCTGCCCGATACAGAATAAACAAGGACGTCCTTTACCGCATCAGCTTTGGTCTTACGACCTTTCACGATATCAAGGATGTCCTCTTCTGTAATGGTGTTATACCGCTCCACATGCTTACGCATGGTTTCAATGTCTTCTTCAATCTTTACCATCTCTTCCTCATCACCTAAGATGCGAATAACATTGTCTCTTGCAACAATTCTCAACTTAGGGAAGAGTGATTTTATCATTTGGAGGTGACCATTGCCAACCCCATAGAAGACTACTGGGTCTATATCTTCAAGAACTATATGCTTCTCTATCAATTTTTTCTACTTTATATTTGTTCGCAAAGTTACTATAAAATAATGATACTTACAAATTATTCTTAATTCATAATTCGCAATCAGCAAAAACTTATTACCTTTGTATCAATGAAACAAAAAAAGAAGATAACAAAGAATCGTTTTTTATTGGGCTTCATTGCTATAACTTTTCTTTTAGCCATCATAAGGTTACTATTTCCGTCTATCGCTCATGATAGGATGAAAGCATTATCTAAAGTTGATAGTGATAGCACGCAAGTCATGGAAAAAGTTGATTCAGCTAAGATTAAAGCTCAATCAACTCCAAGTAATGTTAAGTTGTCTCATTTCTTTACATCAGATGGGTCACAGAAGAAAAACCGAATCGTTGGTGTAAGAGATTATGAAGAGAGCTTTCCTGACTCGCAGCCACAACAGCTTGATGCTGCGTTGCGTTATGGTGTGAAGCCTGTTGCTGATCGTGCTGATGCTGAGAAGCGTAAGAGCGAATTGGTATATGTTGGTAGTAATCCATATTATAATATGAAGAAGTTGAATAGTAGCATACCATACCTTGTGCCACGTGCTGCTATCTTACTTCAAGATATTGCCCGTAACTTTATGGATAGCTTGCAGACAAAGGGAGTGCCTATCAATAAACTTTTAGTTTCAAGCGTATTGAGAACAAAGGAAGATGTTGAGAAACTTCGTCGGTATAATCATAATGCAACAGAGAATAGCTGCCACCTGTATGGTACAACCTTTGATATTGCTTACAATAAATATGCTTCAGTTACTCGTCCTGTGACAAATGATACTCTTAAATGGGTTTTAAGTGAAGTGCTTAACGACTTACGCTCACAAGGGCGATGCTTTATTAAGCATGAGAAACATCAGGGTTGTTTCCATATAACAGTAAGATAATTTAGTATTGAAAGCTATAATATCTTGAAATGCTTTTATGGGAAAAGCCGTAGTGGGACGAAAAATAATAGTTGTAGTATTAATATAATCATCAGATTATTTGGCTGTTAGAAAAAAAAGAAGTAATTTTGCAGTCGCTGTCACGAGATGACAGTATTAAATTCAAACCTTTAAAATATTTATTAAAGAATTATGGCAACAAAAATCAGATTGCAGCGCGGTGGTCGTAAGAACTATGCTTTCTACAGCATCGTAATCGCTGACGCTCGTGCACCACGTGATGGTAAGTTTACTGAGAAGATTGGTACTTATAACCCTAACACCAATCCAGCCACAGTAGATTTGAATTTTGATCGTGCTCTTTACTGGGTTGAGACAGGTGCTCAGCCAACAGACACTGCTCGTAACATCCTTAAGAGTGAGGGCGTTTACATGATGAAGCACCTCCGTGGTGGTGTTAAGAAGGGCGCATTCGACGAGGCTGCATGCCAGCAGAAGTTTGATGCTTGGAAGCAGGCTAAGGTTGCAGCTACAGAGGCTGTTGAGAAGAAGGTAACCGACGCGAAGAAGGCTGCTGCTGCTCAGAACCTCGAGGCTGAGAAGAAGGTTAACGAGGCTATTGCTAAGAAGGTTGCAGACAAGAAGGCTGCTGCCGTTGCTGTACAGGCTGAGGCTGAGGCAGCACAGGCTGCTGAGGATACTACTTCTGAGGCTCCTGCAGAGGAGGCACCAGCAGAGGCATAACCCTCGCTCGCTATTAAAGCATAAGTCCATAGACTCTTCAAGAGTTTATGGACTTTTTTTATTTGTGATAGATTCAAAAGTGTTACAATACGATAAGCATTCCCACATAAATAAGTCATTCTTGTCTTACTAAATAAAGGTAATGATGTCCGATTTTTTCACATATCAATTTTGTAAAGACCACTAAATGGCTTGCTATAAACGCCTAATTGGCTTGCAAAAGATGCCCTTTTGAGGCCTAACTAACGCCCTTTTGAACCCTTATTAAGCATCTTTTAAACGCCCTCTTTGCAACTATTTGATAACAAGTAACTTATGTAGGCACTAAAATAATTCACTTTTAAGCCATTTCTCTACCTTTTCTTCAATCGTTTTGTCAAGATATTTCGTAGTTTACTTACGTTAAACTAACACAGAAATGTGGAGTTTACAGAGGTCTAATTTAAAGACGCATATCCCACAAAGACACCGATGGTGTAGGGAGTATAGGAACATAACAGCAATGTTTATTGGAAAAAAGAAATGACAAAGATATTAGAAACCTGTATGGAACATCTCTATTGTTCTTTGTGCCGTCGGTATCTTTGTGTATAGCTTTTAGTCCTCTATGCTTTCCGTATACCTTATTATGTAATGGTTTATTTTATTACTGTATTGTTCGGAAGCCCCGCAATAATGACCTTTTCCTCTTTTCAATAGATGTGTTGTTGAGGCTTGATCACCTTGCGATATGTTGCTAAAGTAGTTTCAACTTATTATGATGCTTCATTAAATCTGCCTATACATACTCTTCTCCTTGCAGGAAAACTCGTTTTACAATAGGGGTTGTATAAGCGTATGGGATAAATTCTATAGAAGGGATTGTATCTGTAATAAAGAAGTTAGCTACTTTCCCACGTGTAATAGAACCATATTCTTTACTCAATCCCATTGCACATGCTCCATTCAATGTTGCAGCATTGATCGCTTCTGCTGGCATTAGGCGCATCTTGATACAGCCAAGAGAAACGATAAACTTCATATCTCCTGATGGAGTAGAGCCCGGGTTATAATCGCTTGCAAGGGCAAGTGGCAATCCTCGATCTATCATCTTTCGTCCTAAAGCAAAAGGTAGGTTAAGGAAAAAGGAGGTTCCTGGGAGTGCAGTCGGCATTGTTTCGCTATTCTTTAGAATCTCAATCTCTTCTTCAGTCATACTCTCTAAGTGATCAACTGACAGTGCGTTATATTCTACACCAACCTCTACGCCACCTGATGATTCTAACTCATCAGCATGTATCTTGGGTCGCATACCATATGCTGCACCAGCTTTTAGAATCCGTGCAGTTTCTTCTGGCGTAAAGAATCCTGTGTCGCAGAACACATCGATGAACTCAGCTAATTGCTCATCACCCACAGCGGGTATCATTTCATTGATGATTAAGTCAACATAGGCATCTTGTCTACCTTTATATTCACGTGAAACGGCATGTGCACCAAGGAATGTTGCAACGACTTTCAGCCGTGTTGTCTCTTTGATACGACGGATAACACGGAGCATCTTTAGTTCATCTTCCGTGTTAAGTCCATAACCACTTTTTATCTCTACACAACCTGTTCCTTTCCTAATAATCTCATCAACACGCTTCATAGCTTGTTGATAAAGTTCATCTTCACTTAATTCATGAAGGCGGTCAGCCGAGTTAAGGATACCACCACCACGTTTAGCAATTTCTGCATAGCTGAGTCCACGAATCTTGTCAACAAACTCTTGCTCTCGACTACCAGCAAAGACGATGTGGGTATGGGAGTCGCACCATGAAGGAAGAATTGTTCCCCCTTCGGCATCAACAACTTCTTCATTATCAGAAACAGATGGGCAATTGCTCATCTTACCGTAATCAGCAAAATGTCCGTCCTCTATAATAAGGTAAGCATCGGACAGCGTGTTTAGTTCTGTCATCTCTTTACCTTTAAGACATAGCTTTCCCTCATGCCCTATACCAGCAAGTAAGCCGATGTTTTTAACTATTAGTCTTTTCATTTCAAGTGTTCCTATAATCTATGAAAGTGTGAGAATATGGGATGTTCAATAAGAAAGGGGTTATGTCAAAATTGTAGACAATCTTGATACAACCCCTTTATGACTTACTTATTTGCGTAAGAATTCAACAGACTTGGCAATGTGAGGTGCCATAAACTCGTCTGTGTCGATGAAAGGAACGTTCTCACGATAAGCCTTGTGGATAGCTTCAATCGTTGGAGAAGACTTCAGCGGACGACGGAACTCAAGTGCTTGTGCAGCATTAAAGAGTTCGATAGCAAGTACACGTTCCGTATTCAATACAACCTGATAGAGCTTTGTTGCCGCATTAGCACCCATACTAACATGGTCTTCCTGACCTTGTGAAGATGGAATACTGTCGACAGATGCAGGTGTACAATAAGTCTTACTCTGGCTGACAATAGATGCTGCTGTGTATTGTGGAATCATAAAACCACTGTTTACACCGGGCTTAGCCACAAGGAAACTTGGTAGGTTACGAGTACCAGACACGAGCTTATAAATACGACGCTCAGAGATATTACTTAGTTCGCATAGAGCAATAGCAAGGAAGTCCATTGGCTGTGCAATTGGTTCTCCATGGAAGTTTCCTGCCGATATAACAAGATCTTCATCAGGACAAACTGTTGGGTTATCTGTTGCTGCATTCACTTCAATGTCTACGACAGACTTAACGTATGCAATCGTGTCCTTTGATGCACCATGTACCTGTGGCATACAACGGAATGAATAAGGGTCTTGTACGTTGACCTTAGGCTGTTTGATAAGCTCACTGCCTTCTAATAGTTCTCTTATACGTGCTGCAGTGTCAATCTGTCCCTTGTGATGACGAACAGCATGAACAGCGTGCGTGAATGGTTCAATACGTCCATCGTAAGCTTCAAGAGACATAGTACCGATAACATCAGCCCACTCGCTCAAACGTTCACTTTGTAAGAGTGCCCATACAGCGAAGGCATTCATATTCTGTGTACCATTGAGTAAGGCAAGACCTTCCTTAGAAACAAGTTCTATTGCATCCCAATTCATCTTCTTCAAGATATCAGCACCAGAGAAGATATTGCCTTGATATTCAACTTCACCCATACCGATAAGTGGTAGAGAGAGGTGAGCTAAAGGAACGAGGTCGCCTGAAGCACCCAACGAACCTTGCATATATACAATAGGATAGATGTCGTTGTTGAAGAAGTCTATCAGTCGCTCGACGGTCTTCAGCTGACAGGCTGAGTAGCCGTAACTGAGCGACTGAATCTTGAGCAGCAACATTATCTTTACAATCTCATTCGGCACGTGGTCTCCCACACCACAAGCATGAGACATTACGAGGTTTTTCTGCAACTGTGAAAGACTATCCTTGTCGATAGATATCTTACATAGAGAACCGAAACCTGTTGTCACACCATAGATAGGAGTTTCTGATTCTTTAATCTTGTTATCGAGATACTCTCTACAACGAATAATTCGTTGACGTGCATCTTCAGAAAGTTCAAGCTTTGTGCCATTCTTGATTATCTCACCAATCTGTTCAATAGACAGATGCTCGGCACTAATCTGATGAATTTTGTTCATAGTTTTACGGATTAGTATAATAGATTTAAATGATTAAAAAGCAGTGTTGATAACGTCATCATCAACGAAGTTAGGGAGTGTAACACACAGTCCCGGTGTACGTTCCATCTCTCTACGTATGGCATCAATAGAACCCGTGTTGCGTGCCCAACTACGACGTGCAATACCATTGTTGACATCCCAAAGAAGCATCTGACGGATGTGGCGGTCGGAGTCTTCGCTACCATCAATCACCATACCGAAGCCACCATTGATAACTTCTCCCCAGCCAACACCGCCTCCATTGTGGATAGATACCCATGTTGCACCACGGAAAGAGTCGCCGATAACATTCTGTACAGCCATGTCAGCGCAGAACTGTGAGCCATCATATATATTAGATGTCTCACGGAAAGGAGAGTCTGTTCCCGACACATCATGGTGATCACGTCCCAGAACGATAGGTCGAGAGATTTCTCCCTTACGTATTGCTTCATTGAAAGCCAAGGCAATCTTGGTGCGTCCTTCCGAGTCAGCATAAAGGATACGGGCCTGAGAACCAACAACTAAATGGTTCTTCCCTGCTTCTTTTATCCAATGAATGTTATCGTCAAGTTGACCGATAATATCTGGAGTTGCCGTCTTGCGTATTTCCTCTAATACCTCTGTTGCAATGCGGTCGGATGTTTCCAAATCCTTTGGGTCACCAGAAGAGCAAACCCAACGGAATGGTCCAAAGCCATAATCGAAGAACATTGGTCCCATAATATCTTGTACATAAGAAGGATAACGGAACTTGCCATCAGCCTTCATGATGTCCGCTCCCGCACGACTTGACTCTAAAAGGAAAGCATTACCATAGTCGAAGAAGTACATACCTTTCGCTGTCAGCTTGTTAATAGCTGCCACCTGACGACGTAAAGACTCCTGAACTTTCTCCTTAAACACCGCTGGTTCCTCTGCCATCATACGTTTAGATTCTTCCAAAGAAAGTCCGACTGGATAGTATCCACCTGCCCATGGATTGTGGAGGGAGGTCTGATCACTTCCTAAATCAACGTGTACATCTTCTGCTGCTAAGCGTTCCCAAAGGTCAACAACATTACCAACATAAGCCATAGAGACAGTTCGTTTCTCTTCAACAGCCTTCAATGCTGCAGGAATTAGTTCATCGAGTGAAGTATGCAGTTCGTCAACCCAACCTTGGTCATAACGTTTCTGTGCTGCCAATGGGTTGATTTCTGCTGTAATACTTACTACCCCAGCTATGTTACCAGCCTTAGGTTGAGCACCAGACATACCGCCTAAGCCAGAAGTAACGAAGAGCATACCTTTGATACTTGTCTCTCCTGCCTTCAATCGTTTGCGTGCTGCATTTAGAACGGTAATGGTTGTGCCATGAACAATACCTTGTGGACCAATATACATATAGGAACCTGCAGTCATCTGTCCATACTGACTTACACCCAAGGCATTATCTCGTTCCCAATCGTCAGGCTTAGAATAGTTTGGTATTACCATACCATTTGTTACCACTACACGAGGAGCATTCTTATGAGAAGGGAAGAGTCCGAGCGGATGACCAGAATACATCACCAATGTTTGTTCATCGGTCATCTCGCTCAAATACTTCATCACCAATCGATATTGTGCCCAATTCTGGAATACGGCACCATTACCACCGTATGTAATCAATTCATGAGGATGCTGTGCAACAGCCTTATCAAGGTTGTTCTGAATCATCATCATGATGGCTGCCGCTTGTTTAGAGTTATGAGGATATTCGTCGATAGGACGCGCATACATCTCATATGTAGGGCGGAAACGGTACATATAGATACGACCATATTGGCGTAACTCCTCCGCAAACTCTGGAGCTAATGCTGCATGAAACTTCTTTGGAAAATAACGCAGGGCATTGCGTAGCGCAAGTTTCTTCTCTTCTTGTGTGAGAATATCCTTACGCTTTGGTGCGTGATTGATAGAAGGATCGTATGCTTGTGGCTCAGGTAGCATGTCTGCTATGCCTGTGCGAATGTCTTTTATAAATTCTTCTTTTGTCATAGTTACTTAGTAGATCTATTTGGGTTGTAGTTATTTAAAAAGGTTTTCAGCGTAAAGTGTATTAGTTAAAGCATATAACAGCTTTAGCTACGATTATATATCTATTATCTTATGGAGATTTTAATCGGGCAAGTAAGGTATACTTGCCCAATTTATTGACATATAATTAACTTCGTTGTGGGATAGCTAAAGTGTTATTTATTTCCTTGTTTATAAGGAATATAACCCTTATAATATAAAGAAAAACATTATAGTTTAGCCTCAACTATCTTCATTATCTCTGCCTCAGCTTCATTAGCTTGAGCAATCAACTTGTTTGCCTCGGCAACTAAATGTTCTGCTTTTTCTTTGTCTTTCAAGCCAAAAGCATTAATCTTCACATTCAGACCAGCGCCGAGTACAGCAGCACGAGCTGCCAATACACCAACACCAGCATCTGAAACACTGTTAGGATTACCTTCCTCTGCCATTGCACGGCAAAGTTCAAACACCTTGTATGAAGCCTTCATCGTGTGCAAAGGAACTTCTGTTGCGAAGAGTGTTGCTTCTTGTATTGCCTGAGAACGTGCAGCCTTTTCCTCATCGGTACCCTTAGGAAGTCCAAATGCAGACATGATTCGGTTAAAAGCTTCTGTGTCTTCATCAACGAGTATCATTAGTTCAGCTTGTATTGCTTGTCCCTTCTCAGCCCAGTTGCTGAACTCTTCCCAGCGTGCATCCCAACCTGCTTTATGGCTGGAGAGGTTGGCTACCATTGTACCTAAAGCAGCACCTAAAGCTCCCATATAAGCGGAGATAGTACCACCTCCAGGTGCTGGAGATTCACGTGAAGTCTCATTGGCAAACTCTTTGACAGTCAAATCAATGAGTTTTGGAGTCTTATCGGCATCTTCCAACAGATATTCAATCACCTTTTCACGTGGATTAAATGGCTTCAAGTCGTCTAAGCCCATTGACATAATGGCAATCTTGATGATGTCTTCTTCTGGAATACCTGTTGAACGTTCCTGCTTCTTTAGGAAATAAGTTCCAGCTTCAAGGAGTGTTCGTTTAGGAATAAGACCTACTATTTCAGTACCAGTCACGCGTATTCCTCGGTTCTGTGCACAGCGACAAACCTCATCAAAGGCAATGTGGAGAGGTGTGATATTGATGTCAGTTATATTCATTGACACCTGTGCTATTCCATATTCATCAATGAACCAGCCAATAGCCTTTGTTGCTTTCAACGTACCGGGTTGCATGATGATTTCGCCCTTTTCGTCCTTCATTGGCTTACCCACAGGCGAACCACCTTCACGCATTGGACGCCCCTTTTCTCTTACATCAAATGCTATTGCATTGGCACGACGTGTAGAGGTTGTGTTGAGGTTGAAGTTTGTTGCTATCAAGAAATCGCGTGCACCGACTGCTGTACAGCCTGTTCGTGCTAACTGCTCATCCCATTCACGTGCACCATAATCAGGTGCCTCTGCTGCTTCTGACATACGCTGTGGAAGTCCTTCATACTCTCCCTTACGGCAAATAGCAAGATTCTTACGTTCTGGAGTCTTGGCTGCAGCTTCATAACAGTAGCAAGGAACCTGTAGTTCATTAGCAATACGCTCTGCCAACTTACGTGCCAATGCTGCACATTCCTCTAAGGTGATACCAGCAACAGGGATAAGCGGACAAACATCTGTAGCACCCATACGAGGGTGAGCACCATGATGCTGTCGCATGTCAATAAGTTGCGCAGCCTTCTTAACACAACGGAAAGCAGCCTCTACAACTACTGATGGTTCACCAACGAAGGTTACAACCGTACGATTGGTTGCTTCTCCTGGGTCAACATCCAGTAATTTAACGCCTTTAACGCTTTCTACTTCATCAGTAATCTGCTTGATTACATCTTTGTTTCGTCCTTCACTAAAATTAGGGACACACTCGATGATTTGTTTTTCTCGTGCCATATATAACAAATATAGATTTAAACAATGATAGTTTAGGTTTCGAGTGTAAAAATACAAATTAGTTTTTGTAATTCAAAACTTTTAATGCAAAACTATTTAAACAAACTTTAGTTACCTTCATTTGGCAAAGTAATGGAAGGTAATCGTATTAGAAATAGGTTTATAAATACAGTTATTAGGCATAGAAATAAGAGTGATTAGAAGGTGAAAAATGGTTTTTCTAAAATATAGAATGATAAAAAGCCATTATATAATAAGGTGTACAGAGCAACTCTAAATTTGCAACAAGAAACTTAAAAGTACTCAGTGTGATATGTCCTAAAAGTCTAAATGCAAGTGGAAACCCTTATCATTCTAAACTTTTACAGATACTGTTTGTCCTAATTTTTCATATACTGATTTTTAAAAGACCACCAAATGGCTTGCAATTAACGCTCTTTTAGCTTGCAAAAGATGCCCTTTTGAGGTCTTACTAACGCCCTTTTGGACCCTTACAAAGCACCTTTTCAAATCTATCTTTTCAACTGCTTGATAGCAAATAACTTATAAAGGTGATAAAAGAACTTGCTTTTAAGTTATTTCCCTACCTTTTCTTTGAATATTTTGTCAATATATTTTCTTATCTTTTGGAGTCAAATCTCACGCGAAAGTACGGGAGTTGACGGAGTTTTTGTTTAACCCCCAATCAGTCATTAGACCATAATAATGTATAATTCTTACAAGTGTATTGACTGATTTGGGTTTAAAGATACGTAGCCCACACTGGTTCTGACGATGTAGGAAGTAAAGGAGTATAACTGCAATGTTTCTTGGGAAGAATAAAGAGATATTCTTTTAGTCTAAACTATCGTCCTTCGTCAACGATAGGATATAGTTCAACAAACTCTCCTTGATGCTTTTCCCCGTCATTAATAACCTCTGCAATCTTCTCACTAACAACATCTATCGAGTGAGAACCTGGTCCTGTATAATGGTTATTTAAATCGGTTGTCGTAGCTCCAGGGTGGATATTGAAGATTTCAACAGGTATGTTGTTCTTCTCAAATTCCATAGCCATAATGCTGGTCATTGCATTCTGTGCTGCTTTGCTGGCTACGTAAGCCATTGGATGCCAGTAAGGACTTACTTCAGATGGTACGGTTATGTTCACAATTCTTCCTTTGTTTGCAGAGAGTAATGGGGTAAGTGCCTTTGTCAGGCAGAATGTTCCGACATAGTTTACTTGTACGGTATCTATTACATCCTTTAGCTCTGACTCATAACTTGCTACTTCCATATCGCCAGGAATACCAGCATTGTTTACCAATAGTTCCAAGTCATGATATTTCTCTTTTATTTCTTTTGCTGTTTGCTCCAAAGAAGCATTGTCTGATAGATTAACGTATTGCCATCCAATCACGTCCACTCCCTCAGCTTTCAATGACTTCATCGCCTCCTCGGCACGCTCACTATTACGCGCACCAACGATTACCTGCCAGCCACTCTTGCCTAAAAACTTACAGATACCATAGCCAATGCCTTTGTTAGCACCTGTTACCAATACTTTTGCCATATTTGTTTTTCTATGTTTATCAGTGTGATATATTTGCTTGCAAAGATACATTATTTTATTGAGAGAATAATCTTTAATGCTGAGATATAATTACATAAAAGACTTTATTCTTTATATAATTTTAATGTGCGTGTTCCTTGCTTTGATCATCATATAGCTTTATCTCTTTCTTATACAGTTTTTTTTACGTACCTTTGCAGTGATAATTCGTCTTTTTTTAATAATTAATCGCATAATCTAATGAAGTTATTTAGACCAATGGTGCTTGCAATGATGGCAGGACTCTTACTTTCTTCTTGTATTAAGGAGGAAGCATTAAATACGGAAGCAGATATTACAGATGTTATGGTTGACGGTACAACACTGGTCCGTAAGCCTGTTATCACAAATAATGAAGTACTATTCTATGTCAATGGTTGGGAAGACTTAACTAACTTGGCTCCAATGTTTAAGCTCACTGAAGGTGCTAAGATTGAGCCTGAGAGTGGTACTAAGTTAAACTTTACACAGCCTCAGAGCTATACAGTGACCTCACAAGATGGTCAGTGGAAGAAGACTTATAAAGTGTCATTTGTAAGTAATGATGTTGCAACTGATTACCATTTTGAGACGCTTAAGGTTGATTCTACCAGTAAGTATCATACTTTCGTTGACAAGACTGCTGATGGTAACCTTGCAGAGTGGGGCAGTGGTAACTCAGGTGTGTCATTCCTTATGGGTAATAGTAAGGCAACTGAATACCCAACAAGTCAAGCAGAAGATGGCTACGTAGGTAAGTGTCTGAAGCTGACAACCGTTAGCACGGGTTTTCTTGGTGCTATGTTCGGTGCCCCAATAGCTGCAGGTAACCTCTTTACAGGTGATTTCGAGATTGATATGGGTAATCCTGCAAAGTCAACTCACTTTGGTCGTCCATTCTACAAGATGCCTAAGGAGTTGATTGGCTACTATAAATATAAGGCTGGAGAGAAGTTCCAAGATAAGGATAAGAAGGATATCAAAGGGCGTAAGGATAGTTTGGCAATTTACGCAGTACTCTTTGAAACAGGCGACGGAGTGGAGTACCTTGATGGTACCAATTCATTAACCAGTGACCGTATTGTCCTCCTTGCACAGCTTAAGAATGCAAAGGAAACAGACGAATGGACACGTTTCTCTATCTCATTTGAGCCTGTAGCAGGTCGCACTGTAGACAGTGAGAAGTTAAAGATGGGTAAGTATAGTCTTGCTATCATCATGTCTTCAAGTAAGGATGGTGCCTTCTTCAATGGCGCTGTTGGCAGTACGCTCTATGTGGATGAACTGAAGTTATACTCTGAGTAGTAGTTGTTTGGAGTTGACAAGTAACGAGTTTAATGGTTTGAGAGTTAACACAAAGATATTAAAGATAAAATAAGACAAATGAGACAACATATTATTGCAGTTGCAATCATGGCAATGAGCTGCGCAACGACAGCCTTTGCACAAACAGACCGTACTTCTTCACTAAGCAGTGCAGAACAAAATGGCTGGGAATATGAGGTAAAAGCTGGCGTAAACATTGGTGGTGCATCTCCTCTTCCTATGCCTGTAGAAATCAGAGAGATAAGTAGTTATAGTCCAAAGTTCAATGGAACGTTAGAGGGAACAGTCACTAAATGGCTCGGTAAGGAGCAGAAGTGGGGTGTTTCTACTGGTTTGAAGTTTGAAGAAAAGGGTATGATAACTGGTGCAAACGTGAAAAACTATAGCATGGAAATTCTTAATGATGGTAGTCGTGTGGCTGGTTATTGGACGGGTTATGTAAAGACAAACTATAATACAACCCTCCTCACCATTCCTGTTATGGCAAACTATCGTTTTAATGATCGCTGGAAGGTGCGTGCAGGGCTTTACTCTTCTATCAAGTTAGATGGTCAGTTTACTGGTCATGTAAGTGATGGTTATCTGCGTGAAGGTACTCCTGTGGGAGAGAAACTTACTTTTGCTGATGGCAATACAGCGTCATATGATTTCTCATCTAACCTCCGTCACTTTCAGTGGGGTGGTCAGTTAGGTGCAACATGGCGTGCTTTCAATCACTTCACAGTCAATGCTGACCTTACATGGGCATTCAATAACATCTTTGAAAGTGATTTCAAGACGATTAGCTTTGGACTTTATCCAATCTATCTTAACCTCGGATTCGGATATCGTTTTTAAGGTTCTTCCGTTAAATGTGTATACTTTTCGTATAGCTTTAACGGAAAAAACGAAGTTGCTCATTAAATAAAAACATAGCTAAGACAGCTATCTGCCTATTTTATTATCAGCCCTCGACACGGAAAGTTTTTAAATTTCAACACTTTAAAAAATATAGATAAGGTTTTGAAAGATTATTACATTTCTTTGCTTAAACCTTCTTCTAAATCAAGCATAAAGCCGCTCAAAAAGCAACTTTGCAACCAACAGAGAATCAAATAGTTATAAAGTAGCAAAATAAAAGATGCTTAATTGGGTTTCAAAAGGGCGTTAGTTAGACTTCAAAAGGGCACCTTTTGCAAGTCTATTAGGCGTCTTTTAGAAGCTAAAAGAGCATGTCTTGAGTTTAAGTCGCACGAAAATAGTTTACAAAAACTAAAAAGAATGGGAATAAATGGTTTTGTTTTAAGGAGAGTATAAGTCTTTATTCTATTTCAATCTATGCATTTAACAGAAGAACTATTCTTATTACTCTAAATGCGAAATAAGTAAAAAGGCTCAGTTGACAACATCTTCGTTTGTCTACTGAGCCTTTTCTTTTTGATTGATGTATATCGTTATTTTGCGATATGTTCCAGTTCAACAGCCATTTCTTCTTGTAGCTCTTTTGCCTTTACAGCAGCAACTTCAGCGAAGTCTGTGTCAGTGCTTGCGTAGATAATACCACGTGATGAGTTAACAAGCAGGCCACAATCCTTTGTCATTCCATACTTACAAACCTCCTGCAAGCTACCACCTTGTGCACCAACACCTGGTACTAAAAGGAAATGTTCTGGTGCTATACGGCGGATATCCTCAAACATCTTTCCCTGTGTTGCACCTACAACGTACATGAGATTTTCGGTTGTTCCCCATTCCTGTGACTTCTTTAAGACCTTCTCAAAAAGGCGTTCGCCCTGCTTATCCTCTGTCAGCTGGAAGTCGTGGCTACCTTTGTTACTTGTCAATGCAAGGAGGATAACCCACTTTCCGTCATACTCAAGGAAAGGTTTTACGCTGTCTTCGCCCATGTATGGAGCAACAGTAACAGAATCAAGGTTATACTCTTTGAAGAAAGTCTGGGCATACATCTTAGATGTGTTGCCAATATCACCACGCTTAGCATCAGCAATGATAAAGTGGTTTGGATGGTTCTCCTTTATGTATTGAATAGTCTTTTCAAACGCTAACATACCCTTTAAGCCATAGCACTCATAAAAAGCGAGGTTGGGTTTGTAGGCAACACAATAAGGTGCTGTTGCATCAATGATTGCCTTGTTGAAAGCAAAGATAGGGTCATCCTCATTCTTCAAGTGCGCTGGTATCTTGTTGATATCAGTGTCAAGTCCCACACATAAGAATGTCTTCTTTGTGAAAATCTCGTTGATTAACTGTTGTCTGTTCATAAAGGTTATCTTTTTTAGAATTGATCAAAAGGGTATTTTTAATGACTAACTGTTGTATTTTCAAAGGCGTACGGTTCCTATGTCTGTAAGTAATGTTATATAACAGATACACGAACCATACGCCCCTAAATTTTGATATAGCTTTTCTTGTAGTTACTTCTTATAGCTGCGAAGCTTTGTCTTCCTCTGCTACAGGCTTAGAGATAGAACTACGAACCTCCCATATACCTAATAGCAAGCCAACCATTGAAGCTACAAATGTAGAGATTAACATTGTCTTATCAATTGCAACAGAAAGTGAAAGGCTGATTGCTGTACCGCCAACACATAGTAATGCTCCAATAAATGCTGCTGCAATAGCTACAATGAACTTCTTGTTGCGTGCAACTGGAGCAGTTGATGTTGCTGCTATTACGAACACAGTGTACTTAGCAAGCATAACAGTACTATTGCCGATTATGCTCACAATACCATCTTGAGCAAAGTTCGATAATATGAGTTTAACGATGAAACCATATCCAATTTGAATTACAAACATTGCAAGGAACGCTATTGGTAATACAAGTATCCATCTAAGTGCTGGGCTTAATGTGCTTACAAGTCGCAAATCATAATTGCTGTCAATGTCTAATTTACTTTCTTTCTTTGGTTTTGTTTCTGTGTTCATATTTAGTTTAAAATGGTTGTTACAACTCTGTTTCCTTCAACTTTTCAGCATTCTCTGCAACGGTCAAAGCGTCAATCATGTCCTGAATTTCACCATTCATGAAGCCCTGTAAGTCGTGAGTTGTGAAGCCAATACGGTGGTCGGTAACACGTCCCTGTGGGTAGTTATAAGTGCGAATCTTAGCACTTCGGTCACCTGTTGACACCAAAGTCTTACGGCGACTTGCGATGTCATCAACATACTTCTGATGCTCGTGGTCATAGATGTAAGTATAAAGACGGCTCAATGCGCGCTCCTTATTCTTTGGCTGATCACGTGTCTCGGTACACTCGATGAGGATTTCTTCAACCTCACCCGTGTTAGGATTCTTCCATGGATAGCGCAGACGTACACCAGATTCAACCTTATTTACGTTCTGGCCACCGGCACCACAGGAACGGAATGTATCCCACTTGATATCGCCTTCGTTGATATTTACTTCGAACTTATCAGCCTCTGGCAATACGGCTACTGTCGCAGCGGATGTGTGCATACGACCTTGTGTCTCAGTAGCAGGTACACGCTGTACACGGTGAACACCTGACTCATACTTTAAGGTACCATAGACATTATCACCCTCAACGGCAAAGTCAATCTCTTTAAATCCACCTGCAGTACCCTCAGAAACGGAAGTGATAGAGAGCTTCCAGCCCTTCTTGTCGCAATAACGCTTGTACATATTAAAGAGATCACCGGCAAAGAGCGCAGCTTCATCACCACCAGCACCACCGCGAATCTCCATCTGAACGTTCTTAGCGTCCTCTGGATCCTTTGGTACAAGTAGCAACTTGATTTCCTCTTCGAGTGCAGGTTGAAGCGCTTCATTCTCTGATAACTCCTCACGTGCCATCTCTTTCATCTCTGCATCACTCTCATTGGTAATGATATCTTTTGCCTCTTTGATAGTGGTAAGACAGTTGATATAACGACGACGAGCATCCATAATGTCGCCAAGGTCCTTATATTCCTTTGTCAGTTTCACAT